>Ga0302314_10010552_pt1 | contig 16156 bp, 14 predicted proteins | sample III_Palsa_N2_3_FD_200533 | JGI IMG/M metagenome (GOLD analysis project Ga0302314, IMG submission 200533) | Peat permafrost microbial communities from Stordalen Mire near Abisko, Sweden - III_Palsa_N2_3 | ecosystem: Environmental > Terrestrial > Soil > Palsa > Peat permafrost | place: Sweden... | reverse complement strand
GTGGTGCAGTTCCACATCGGCGTAATCGCGCTTGTGCAGGGCGGTGATGACCTCTTTCCACAACACACCGGTGACCATCACGTTGGACTTTTCGGCGCTGTGCACCTTGTTGCCGCGCAGCCGCGCCATGTCGAAAGCGACGCGGCAGACCCGCTCGATCTCGCTGGTGGTGTAAACGCCGGTATCCACCGCACGCTTCTGGCCGTCGGGAAGCGTGGTGGTTTCCTTCGGGAGACCGAAATAGACCCCGCCCATCAACTCGCGCACGATCAGGATGTCGAGGCCCGAAACGATTTCCGGCTTCAGGGTCGAGGCATCCTTCAGCGCGTCGAAGCACAGCGCCGGGCGCAGGTTGGCGTAAACGCCCATGTCATTGCGCACGCGCAAAAGCCCACGTTCGGCGCGCTTCTCGAACGGCAGACCATCCCACTTGGGGCCGCCCACCGAACCCATTAGCACCGCATCGGCGGCGATGGCCTTCACGAAGGTCTCATCCGGATCGGGGCGGCCTGTGGCGTCGATCGCCGCCCCACCCAGCAAAGCTTCCTCGGTCTTGTAGGGCAGGCCCTTTTGGCCGTACCAGCCCACCACCCGCATGGTGGCGTCCAGAACTTCGGGACCGATGCCGTCGCCCGGCAGCAGAAGCAGCTTGTATTCGTTCATTGTTGTATTCCGCTTGTTTGGTGGTCGCTCGCCGGTACGCTGCCGCTACCGGCCTCGCCGGCGCTCCTTAGAGCCAGGGCGCCTGGAGGTGCTGCTGCTGTTCGAACGAGGTGATCTTGTCCTCGGTCCGCATCGTCAGGCCGATATCGTCCCAGCCGTTCAACAGGCATGCTTTACGGAACTCATCCACCTCGAATGTCACCGTGCCGCCGTCGGGGCCCTTGATCTCCTGCTTTTCCAGGTCGATCGAGATGATGGCGTTGGCGCCGCGCTCGGCATCGTCCATCAGCTTGTCGACGATCTCCTGCGGCAGCTTGATCGGCAGAATGCCGTTCTTGAAACAGTTGCCGTAAAAGATATCGGCGAAGCTGGGGGCGATGACGCAGCGGATGCCGAAATCCAGCAGCGCCCAGGGCGCGTGCTCGCGGCTTGAACCGCAGCCGAAATTCTCGCCCGCCACCAGGATCTTGGCCTTGCGATAGGCCGGTTTGTTGAGCACGAAATCCGGCTTCTCGCTGCCGTCGGGATTGTGGCGCATCTCGTCGAACAGGGCCTTGCCCAGCCCGGTGCGATGGATGGTTTTCAGATATTGCTTGGGAATGATCATGTCGGTGTCGACATTGATCATGTTCAGGGGGGCTGCGACGCCCTCGAGGGTCTTGAAGGGTTCCATGGGGCCGGGACCATAGCCAATTTGCGGGAAATGTGAACCCCAACTCCGCCATGGCGGGGTTGTGCGCCTCTCAGACCACCGGGCTGGTGCCGTCCGCCGCCAGCTTGCGGCCCGCATCGATCTGGGTGAACAGGAGCGCGCCCAGCAGTGAAAGCACCGAGACGGCATAGAAGGCGGAATTCCAGCCCCAGGCGTTGACGATGAAGACCGTCACCGTGGCCATGATGGCGCCGCCGATGTTGCCGGCGGTGTTCATCACCGCCGAGCAGGAGCCGGCGAAATTACCGCCGATATCCAGGGTTACCGCCCAGGCATTGCCCACCACCAGTTCCAGCCCGAACACCGTGGCGCCGAACAGCGCCGCGCTGATGTAGCGGCTCGGTTCCAGCACCGCCAGCGGACAGCACACCGCCGCAATCAGGAAGCCGGTGATCGCCACGCTCTGGCGCGCGAACTTGATGCGCCCGGTGCGGTGGATGATCATGTCGGAGAACAACCCGCCGCAAATGTCGCCGACCACGCCAGCCGCCAGCGGCAGGCTGGCGAAGAAGCCCATTTCCTTCAGCGAGTAGCCACGCGCCGCATCCAGATATTTCGGATAATAGGCGATGAACATGTTGAGCGCGTAGCCGTAGCAGAAATACATCCCCGCCACCGTCCACATCTGGCGGGAGCTCAGGATGAGCTTCCAGGGGATCGGCGGACGACCCTTGGCATGACCCAGCGCGGCGACGATCTTTGCGCGCTCGCCAGCGTTGACGCCGGCATGCTCGCTGGGCACATCGCGATAATACCAGAACCACACAGTCGCCCAGACGATGCCGATCAGGCCGAACAGGAAGAACGGCGCGCGCCAGGTGTAGGAGGCGATCAGGGTGGCAACCAGAAACGGCGTAAGCGCACCGGCCAGGCGTGAGCCGGCATGGGTGGCGCCCTGCGCGATGCCGCGTTCGCCCGGCAGCATCCAGCGCGACAGGGCGCGATTGGCGATGGGAAAGGCGCCGGCTTCACCAAAGCCGATCAGGGCCAGACAGACCATCAGCATGGTGACCGAAAAGGAAAAGCCGGTGATGATGGTGAAAATCGACCACCACACCACCACGCTGGCCATGGCGATGCGCGGACCGGCGCGGTCGCCGAACCAGCCGCCCGGAATCTGGAACAAGGCATAGGCCCACTGGTAGCAGCTCTGGATCAGGCCCAGCGTGACCAGGGTGAAGCCAAATTCCTTCTGGATCACCGGCAGGGCGTTGGAAAGCAGCACCCGGTCCAGATAGGTGATGAAATAGGCCGCAACCGTCAGCGCCAGAATAGTGTGGCGCACGCGCGTCGGTTTGGCGGTGGACATCGGGACCTTCTTTCAACCGGCCCCGCGCGAGAGATCGGCGTCGCGCGGGCTTTAACGCAAACTCAGTATGGCATGTCCGGCAGGTTCGCCGGGCGCGGCTGGCACTGGCTTTCGGGCCGGTCGCGGCAGGCCTGCCAGATGGTCGGCACCGAATGGCCCGCGATATAGACCGAATTGATGGTCTCGGTATTGTGGATGTCGGCGACCGGGTTCTTGTCCAGCACCAGCAGATCGGCCCATTTGCCGGCGGCGATGGAACCGATGCTGTTGTCGCCCAGCCAGCGGGCATTGTCGCTGGTGGCGGACTTGATGGCGTCCATCGGCGAGCGGCCGGCCAACACTTCCAGCTGCATTTCCTCATGGGCATTAAAGCCGGGGAAGCGGCCATTGGGACCGGAGTCGGTGCCCATGCCGGTGTTCACACCCGCCTTCACCATCGCCTGATAATTCTCCAGCGTCTGCTGCAAGGTGCGGTCCATGTCCGCGAATACCTTCTTGGCGTAAGGAAGGCCGGGGAAGCGCGTCAGGCCCATGGTGATGGCGTTTTCGCGGGTCGTGCTCTTGAGCGCGGTCAGGGTGCCTGGCGTCACGCCGCGGGTGAAGAAGGGATCGTTCAGCCAGGGCATGATGGCCAGGCTGTAGGCCATCTCGCGGCTGAGCGTAGCGGACACCATCCACACGCCCTTGGCCTTCATCATGGTCAAAAGTTCATTGTCCACCGGCTGGTCGCGCACCATATGGGCGAAACCATTGATGCCTTCGCGGATCAGTTCCTTGGCGTCGGCCAGATAGAAGATATGGGCCACGGCGCGCAGATGCTTCTTGTGCGCCTCATCGATGATAGCGGCAGAAACCGCGGGCGGCATCTTGACCGGAATGGTCTTGCGCTCGTCATCCACCCAGAGCTTGATGAAGTCCACGCCCTTGGCGGCCTGCTCGTCCACCAGCTTGCGGCCCTCTTCCGGTGTGGAGATGGGATTGGTCACGCCCACCAGGCCACCATAACCGCCCTTGATCACGGAGCCCTGGCCCGCACTGAAGATCCGCGCCATGGTCGGCCGGCTCTTGCGCTGCTGGTTACGCAATTCGAGGACGAAATCCTTGTCGGTGCCCAGCACCTGCACCGTGGTGACACCGTAAGCGGCATACTGCTTCAGGTCAGCCTGAACATTCTCAGGGGTCTCGTACTTCTCGTCCTGGGTGACGTCATGCATCATGCCGATGTGCACATGGCTGTCGATGATGCCGGGCATCACGAACTTGCCGGACAGGTCCTTGACGGTGGCGCCGGCCGGCGCCTTCAGGCCCGACACCGGGCCGACCCAGGCGATCTTGCCATCGGTCATCACAATGGCGGAATTGGGCTGGGGTGCGGCGCCCGTGCCGTCAATCACGGTGACATTTTTCAGCACTATGGTCTCGGCCAGCGCCGGCGCGCTGATGGCGAGCAGTGCCAGAAGGCCGGCACCCAACTTCAATCCCCGCATCTCAAAACTCTCCTGTTTGCTGCACTGCTCGCGCGATCCGGTTCTTTACGAGACAGGCCCGGAAAAAAACAGCACAGAGTTACGCTGCACTGCGAAATGAACTGACGCTATCGGTCGACCAAGAAAAATGCCGCCCTCCGGGCGGAGGACGGCACCAATCGCGGGTTGTTCCCCGCCTTATCTCTGTCACCCTCTGGAGTGCCAAGGCCAAAGGCCCGATGCACCCTTCCGGCTTGTCGCCGATAACGTGTTGATTCTTTGTCTTGTTTCCTCGACCCAGTCAGCGGTCTTTGCCGCCTTCGCTGATACGACTCCCTTTTGGCGGGGCCGCTTATGAAGAGGTTATGTCAGGACGCGGACGAAAACAAATAGTCTCGGGAGACTTTCCCACATCACAGTGAAGACCTAACCTCCCGCCAAAGATAAAATCAGGGAGAATGAGTATGGAAGGCTTGTCGCGTCGCGATCTGATGGTGGCTGCCGCCGGGGTAATGATCCCCACCGCGGCTTTCGCAACCGATCCGGTCATTGCCGAAGCCACCATCGCCGCGCGCAAGAACGCGCCCGTGGTGCCCAAGAAGGTGAACAGGCTCTACAACCTTACCGCCGCCGGGGTGAAAGAGCCCAACGACATGCAGTTCGCCCCCGACGGGAAATTGTGGGTGCTGGACCAGGTTGACCCCAACCATGTCGCCACCATTGATCCCAAAACCGGCCAGGTGCTGGCCAATGTGGTCACCGAATGCATCCATGGCAGCGGCATCACCTATGGCGATGGCGCCTGGTTCCTGACCTCGACCAAGGTTGTGTCGGGCAATCCTTCAACCCTGAAGGTCGAGCCTGCGACCGGCAAGACGCTGAAGAAGTGGGAGACGCCGGGCTGGGGCATTTATGGCGTTTACACCCAGCGCACGCCCAAGCCGGGCGATCTGCCGCTCGCCTCTGGCGGCCATGGCGTGAAATGGGCCGGCGCAAATTTCAAGGGACAAGGCCAGTACTGGATGGCGGTGCCCGCCAGCGGCAAGCTGTTCCTGATCAATGCCGAGGAAGGCACCGTGGCGCGTAGCATTCCGGCGCCCACCGTGCGCACCCACGGCATTGCGCTGGAAGGCGATCACATCTGGTGCGTGGGCAGCGACGAGGCGGAAATCTACAAGTTGCAGATGTCCGACGGCGCCATCGTCGCCAAGATCGTGCTGGACAAGGTCAATGATCCTTCCGTCCATGGACTGGACATGAAGGATGGCGTGCTGTGGTATTGCGACGCCAACAAGGGTTGGATCTGCAACCTGACCTAAGGTTTCCAGACCGTAATGGAGGGGATGATGGATCGCCGCAGTGTGATGACGGGGATGCTTGGCACGGCGGCTGCCAGCCTGTGGACGCCGCCGGACGCCTTTGCCTTGGGCCTGCCCAAGGACAAGATCAAGCGCATCCGCTACTACAAGACCCCCACCGACGCGGCGGGGCGCGCAAACGTCCACCAGCCGACCTTCAACCAGTCCACCAACATCGTCACCATCGAGACCGAAAGCGGGCTGATGGGCATCGGCGAAGGCGGCGAGCCTTCGACCATGGAACAGTGCGCCGGCCTCTTGATTGGGGAAGACCCGTTCCGCAGCCAGCATCTGTGGCAGGTGATGGAACGCGGCTATTTCTATCCTTCCGGCCGCGAAAAGACCCATTCGCTGGGGGCGCTGGATGTGGCGCTGTGGGACCTGAAGGGCAAGGCACTGGGCGTGCCGGTGTGGCAGCTGCTGGGCGGCAAATCCCGCGACTATGTCGAATGTTATGCCACCTCTTATCCCACGCCCAAGGGCGGCACCTTGGAAGATGCGGCGCGCGCCTGTATCGCGGAAGGCTTCCGCGCCTATCGTACCGGGGTGCGTGAAGGCCAGACCTTCGACCGCTTCGATGCCGTGCGCCAGACGGTGGAGGACTGCCAGGCCATCCGCCGTGGTGTGGGCAAGGACGGCGCCTGGGCGATTGATTTCCACGGCACCATGGACCCGGAAGACGCCATCACCTTGGCGACCGAGCTTGAGCCGATGCATCCCTTCTTCTGCGAAGACCTGATCCGCGGCGAGAACATAGACATCTACAAGGTGATCCGCCCGCGCCTGCGCGTGCCGATCGCGGTGGGCGAGATCTATGGCGTGAAATGGGAAATCGCGCCTTTGATCGAACAGAACCTGATCGATTTCGCCCGCTGCACCGTGCCCAATGTCGGCGGCATTACCGAATATATGAAGATCGCTGCCCTGGCCGAGACCCATTATTGCGGCCTGATCCCGCACTTCACAGGTCCGATCGGCGAAACCGCGTTGGTGCATTGCCTGACCGCGACCTCGGTGATCGCACTGATGGAGATGACCAGCGCCGGCCGCCAGCCCTGGCCGTACCTGCCGCAGGCCTACGACTTCCACAACGGCAAGCTGTGGTCCAACGACCGCCCTGGCCTGGGCGTGACCCTGGACACCAGCAAGCTGCAGATGGTGGGTGACTGGACCGAACACTACGCGCCGATCCAGATCAATCATAGGCCCGACGGCAGTTACACCAACTGGTAAGCGCGTTCAGCCTGCAGCCTTAAATGCGGCCACGCTTTGGCGTGCGCGCGTGGCGATCTCGGCGTCGCTGAACTCAGGCTTGAACAGATCCGAACCCATGCCGAATCCCGCTGCGCCCGCCTGGCGCCATTCCTTCATATTGGCGGCACCCACCCCGCCCACGGCATAGACCGGCACATCCTTGGGCAGCACCGCCAGCATCGCCTTCAGATGCGCGGTGCCGCCGGTGGCGGCGGGAAACAATTTGAGGGTGCGCGCACCCGCGGCGATGGCCGCGAAGGCTTCACTGGGAGTATAGAAGCCCGGCATCACCACCATCTTCTTTTCCACACCGCGCGCGATCACCGCCGGATTGGTGTTGGGCGTCACCAGCAGCTTGCCGCCCGCATCAGCCACCCGGTCCACATTGGCGGCATCCAGCACGGTGCCTGCGCCGGTCAGGCAGCGCTCGCCATAGGTCTTGGCCAATATCTCGATGCTCCTGAACGGGTCGGGCGAGTTCAGCGGCACCTCAATGGCGCGGATGCCGGCGTCGAACAGCGCCGCCGACACGCCTTCGATGCGCGCCGGTGTCACACCGCGCAGGATCGCCACCAGCGGCAGTTCGGCCAGAAGATTAGTCATGAAAAAATTTCCGCATGGGCATGAACCAGGCCCGCCAGGGCCGCGGCATCGCCATCAATCACCGCCGCCGGGACATCATAGGCCTTGAGCACCCGGCCATAAAGCGCGGCCAGTGCGGGGGTGCAGATCAGCTGCACCGGGCCGTCGCGGTCAAACAGCTTCAGCGCCGTGGCGATGTCCTTGCCCAGCACCAGGCCCGACAGATAGGAGGCGGCATCGGACTTGGCCATGTCGCCGGTCACCACCCGGGCGCGGGTGCTGAACAACAGATGCAGCAGATCGGTATCGGGATTGGCGCGGACGAAATCCAGCCCTCGCGTCAGCGCCGCGCTGTCCTTGTCCACTTCGCCACCGTCGCGCGCCAGGACGCTGTGCCGGCGCAGTAGTTCGAACAGCTCGCCCGACAGCGCGGTCTGGAATTGCGTCACCGCGCCATTCTCCACCGCGACCCATTTGGCATGGGTGCCGGGCAGGCAGAAAAGATGATGGCCTCTGGCCAAGGCGGGATGCAGCCGAAGCGCGCCCAGGATCTGGGTTTCTTCGCCGCGCATCACATCGGGGGCGCCGGTTTTGCCGGTGCAGGACAGGCCGGGCAGGATGGCGATAGCGCGGCCGCCCGCTTCAAAGCGCAAGGCAGCGCCCGCGATACCTTCCGGTTTTGCCGGGCAGCGCAGATAAGGCACTTCCTTCCAGCCGATGGTCGAGCCGACCATGCCGCCCAGCACCGCCGGCAACACGCCATGGGCCTTGTCCCAGGGGGCGATGGCGGCGGCAAAACGGCCGGCGCAATCGGGCACCGCCGCGCCTTCGCCTTCGCCGCGGGCCAGCACGGACCCGCGCGCATCGCAGAGATAAAGCCGCAACCGGCTGGTGCCCCAGTCGCCCGCGATGAAAGCCGCCTCGCTCATGAGGCGGTTTCTACAAGGCGCTTCACGCCTTGTCGAACAGGGCGGGAACCCCGGGGCCGTGCGCGCACTTTCCTTGCCATGGCGTTCATCGGCACCGCCGGCTGGAGCATCCCGGCCATCCACGCGCACGCATTTCCCGGGAGCGGCACGCATCTGGAGCGCTATGGCGCGGTGCTGAATGCGGTGGAGATCAATTCCTCCTTCTACCGGCCGCACCGGCAAAAGACCTATGCACGCTGGGCCGCCAGCGTGCCCGAGGATTTCCGTTTTTCGGTCAAGCTGCCGCGTACCATTACCCATCATCAACGGTTGATAGACTTCGAGGCGGACTTGGCTCGTTTCCGGGAAGAGGTTTCGGGCCTGGGGCCCAAGCTGGGCATCATCCTGGTGCAGCTTCCGCCGAAGCTGGTCTATGACCCGGACAGTGCCGCGGCCTTCTTTCAGGCCCTGGAACAGACGAGACTGGCGGCCATCGCCTGTGAACCCCGTCATCCCAGCTGGTTTACGCCTGCGGCCGATGCGGCGCTGACGGCACGGCGCATTGCCCGGGTGGCGGCCGATCCGCCGCGCGCAGACGACGACGGCAGTCCCGGCGGCTGGCAGGGGTTACGCTACTGGCGGCTGCACGGCAGCCCCAAGATCTATTACTCCGACTATCCCCGCACGGCTCTCGTACCGCTGGCGGCCGAACTCAAGCCAGACGACTGGTGCATCTTCGACAATACCGCGGCGTTCGCAGCCTTGGGCAATGCACTGGACCTGAAGACCCTTGCGGCCACTTGACGAACGCGGAACCGATTTTTAATTCGCCAGTTGTTCCCCGTTGCAAAAGCAGCAAAGGATGGATCATGGCTCGCAAATATTCCAAAGCCGCCCAGAAGAAAGTCAAACGGGCGATGCATGAGCGCAAGGAAGGCACGCTGAGAAGTGGGCCCGGCGGTAAGGGTGGCAAGGTGAAAAGCCGCAAGCAGGCGATCGCCATCGGCCTGTCCGAAGCCCGCGCCGAAGGCAAGAAGGTTCCCAAAAAGGCCAAGAAGACCAAGAAAGCCAAAAAGACCAAGAAGCGGAAAAGCTAGGCGGTCATCTCCGCCGCCAGCGCGCAGAGCCGCTCCAGATTGAAGGGCTTGTGCAGGATCTGGATCTCCGCCGCCTTCACCAGATGGGGCGGCGGATCGTTGGAATAGCCGGTCATCAGCAGCACCTTGAGGCTGGGCTTGAACTTGAGGCCCGCTTCCACCAGGGCATAGCCGTCCATGCGCGGCATCTTGATATCCGAAACCAGGAGCGAGATTTCCGGATTGGCCGTGAGCAGTTCCAGCGCCTCGACCCCGTCGGCGGCCTCGAACACCTTGAAGCCCGCATCCTCGAGCATCTCCACCGCGATCATGCGCAGCATGGCTTCGTCCTCGGCCAGAAGGATTGGGGTGCGTTCTATCGTCATGTCGCCTCCGGATCGCGCGGCATCAGGATGGTGATGGCGGTGCCCCGGCCGGGCGCGGAATCGATGGCCAGATAACCGCCCGACTGGCGTACAAAGCCGAAAGTCATGGAAAGCCCCAGCCCCGTGCCCTTGCCCTGCGGCTTGGTGGTGAAGAAGGGGTCCACGGCGCGGCGGCGCACCTCGTCCGGCATGCCGGTGCCGGTGTCGATCACCGCCAGCGCCACATAATCGCCGGGCACAAACTCGCCTTCCACATCGGGCGGCGGCGTGGTCAAGGTCATGTCGCGGGTCTCCACCACCAGCCGCCCGCCATCGGGCATGGCGTCGCGGGCATTGATGGCGAGATTGAGTAGCACATTCTCCATCTGGTTGATGTCGCACAAGGTGAACCAGCTGGCGGTCAGCCGCATGGTGATTTCCACCTTTTCGCCCACCGAATGGCGGATCAGTTCCGACAGGCCCTGCGCCAGGGTGCTGAGATTGACCCGTTGCGGCGTCAGCGGCTGGCGGCGGGAGAAAGCCAGGATGCGCTGGGTGAGATGGGCGGCGCGATCCAGCGCCTCATCGGCCGAGGCGATATAGGTGCTCGCCTGTTCGGCCTCCACGCCCAGCTTGCGCCTCAACAGGCGCAGATTGCCCTTCACGATCATGATCAGATTGTTGAAGTCATGGGCGATGCCGCCGGAAAGCTGGCCGATCGCTTCCATCTTGTGGCTCTGGCGCAGCGCCTCCTCGGTCTTGCGCCGCTCCTCCATTTCTTCCTGCAGGCGCCGGTTGACATTGGCCAGCTGCTGGGCGCGCCGCGACAGCGCGGCCTGGGAGAAACTCAACACCAGGATCACCAGGGCGCCCATGGTGACCAACAGAATCAGGCCGGCATAACGGGCCAGGCGCCGTTCCGCCGGTTCGGTGACGGCGCGCAGAAGCACGATGCCCACCTGCTCGGCGTTCTGGCTCACCGGCACGGCGATATCGATATAGCCGGGGCCAAAGCTGGTCTTGGATTCGGTGACCAGCGCCGGCAGCCGCGTGCCCCGGGCAAAGCCTGCCATCAGTGCCCCACGGGCGCTGTAGATGCCCGCGCCTTCCAGTTCGGGATTGACCCGGAGCGCGTCCACATATTCCTGAGCGGCATTGTGATCGTCGAACACCACCGCGGCGCTGACGCTGCCCGCCAGGATCTGGGCCTGTTCGCGCACGGCGCGCGCCTGCTGGGCGCTGTAAAGCTGCTCCTGATAGATCGCCATCAGCACGCCGGCAGCAAGCAGCACCGCCGCCGCCATCAGGGCGGCGATCACCGAAGGGCTCCAGCCGCGGGCCGCGCGCTTCATGGCTGGCCCCGCTGACGGACAGAATGGGCAAGACCGAGAAGCTTGGAACTGATGGTGAGGCCGTCCTGCGCCGCCGCCGCATCGTCTATATCGAAGCGCACATGATTGGCGTCAATCACAAAACTGATCACGCCGTGCGCCTTCAACCCTGAGTCGGTGACCGTCACCACCGGCTTGCCTTTCATGGCGTCCAGGGTACCGTCCACCACCGCCGGATCGTCGCCAGCGCCCATGAACAGCAACTGGCAGGAAGCTTCCGGATCGGGCGCGATCATATGGCGCACCGCGACGGGACGTTCGCCGGCCTTGAGCGCGCCTGCCTCCCGGTCGAGCCGGCCGCCGAAAGGATCGCTGCCCAGCACACAGATGTTCACCGGCGCGGCGGCGGACACAAAGGTCCCTTCCGGCCAGGTGATGAAGGGAATGAACTTGGGCAGATAGGCTGCCTTGACGGCATATTCCAGCGGCGCGTCGGCGCGCGCGGACGCTGAAAGCGCCACGCCCATAATGACGATGCCCAGGAAAGGCTTTGCCCGCATCAGAACCGCAGTCTGGTTTCAAAATAAAAGCTGCGGCGGATTTCATCGCCGCCGACATATTCCAGATGATGGCCGTGCAGCAGATTGTAGCCGGCCAGCGCCACCGACAGGGTGTCTGAAATCTTCCAGGCCAGCCGGGAATTCAGCTCCACATATTCCGGCAGCGCGGGATCGGGCAGCGCTCCCTGATAGCGGAAATCGGCATCGAAATTCAGATCATAAGGCAGGTTCATGGACGAGCGCAGCGAGGCCTGGTGGTGCGGATCGTCGCCCGCCTGAGCAAGCCCCAACAGCTTGCTGGCGCCGGGTTGGAACGAAAGGTCCAGATGCTGGGCGTTGAAGCCTGCGTCCAGCCGCCACCAGTCCAGCACCTGGAAGCTGGCCCAGGCCTCCACGCCATGGACATCGCCTTTCATCGTGTTGGACCACAGCAGCGGCAGGACGGTGACCGGCGAGGGCTCGAGGTCCTTGAGATCGTCATAGACATTCTCGAAGACCGACACCGAGAGCGAAATCCGGTCGAACAGCTGGCCGCGATAGCCGGCCTCATAGGCGGTGACTTCCTCGGGGAGGAAATTGGGATTGCCGGTGAGGAAGGTCGTGGCTCCCAGCTTCTCGACCACATCGGTGTCGAACGGCGTGGGTGAGCGCACCGCGCGCGAGATCGCCGCCCACAGGGTATGCTCGGGCGCCACCTGCCAGGAAATGCGCCCGCTGGGCATGGGCGAAAGGCCGGAATAGGGATCGTTCTCCAGCTTGAGGCCGACGGTCAGTTCGACCGTTGTGCCCAACGGAATGCGGTCTTCGGCGAAGACGTCGGCGAGATTGAGGGTGCGGTGCCCCGGCTGCCAGAGCAGCGAACTGGCCGTTCCCACCTGGTCGGTGATGCCATATTGCATAATGCGGTCGCCCGCGCCCCAGACGATTTTGTTCCAGCTGCCCAGGTTGAAATTGTGCTGGCCCTCGACGTCATAAGTGTTGAGGACAAGGCCGCCGCCATTGGTGACATTGCGCTGGGTCTCGTCATAATAACTGAGCAGCTGGAATGAAGAATCGTCGTCCAGCTTGTGCTGCCAGTGGGTGGTGAAGTTGCCGCCGCCGATGATCTGGTCGGGCGCGCCCAGCTGGCCTTCGGCGCCGCTGTAGATGTCGCCCTGAAGCGTGACCTGGTCCCGGGCCTCGTCCCAGTCCACCCGGAAACCGCCCTGCGGCTTGGTCCAGCTGTCATGCGCGCTGGTGCCCGCAGTGGTGTCGAAGGACCGCTGCCAGAAATCCTTGGCATAAACGCGATAGTCCACATTGTCGGCGAGTTGGCCGCCATATTGCACGGCGCTGCTGCTGTACTGGTCGCCCACCCCCACGGTCAGCACGCCGCCCTGGGTGTCGGCCGCCTTGCGGGTGATGATGTTGATCACACCATTGACCGCATTGGCGCCCCACAGCGTGCCGCCCGGACCGCTGATCACCTCGATGCGCTCGACATCTTCGGGCAGCACATCCTGCATGTCCCAATAGACGCCCGAATAAAGCGGGGTATAGACGCTGCGCCCGTCGATCAGGACCAGCAGCTTGTCGGGAAAATTCTGGTCGGCGGTATTGCCATTAAAGCCACGCGCGGCGATCTCGTAATTGGCGGGGCTGGTCTGCATCACCTCCAGATTGGGGGCGAGCCGCAGCATATCGGGCAGGCTGGTGGCGCCGGAGCGGATCACATCGTCATGGCTGATGACATAGATGGCGGCAGCGGCGGTAGACAGCGACTGCGGCGCCTTGGAGACCGAAGTGATCTCGACATTGGCAAGCTGCTCGATGCTGAGCTGCTGGACATCCTCAGCATCGGCGACCTGCTGGGCGCGCACGCCTTGCGGTAGTGCGCTCAACAGCAGTACGGCCAGCACCCCCCTGTGGGTTTTCCCAAACACCCCTGCCCCCCACTTTCCGCCGGCCCTTTCGAGCCGATTCGTCCGAAAACGGGCAGGGCATAAGAAAGTTCCCGTCCGATTCGGCAGGTAGCTATTTGGGCAGGGGGCTGAGGCCGCGATGCACCAGCATCGGACCGATATCGGGGTCCTTGCCATAGAAAGCCCGGAACATGGGGCCGTAATCCAGGGTATGGCCTTTCGACAGGATCAGGTCGCGGAAGCGCTGGCCATTGGCCCGGGTCAACCCGCCATGGGCGGTGAACCAGGCAAAGGCATCGTCGTCCAGCATCACCGTCCACTGATAGGCGTAATAGCCCGACGCATAGCCGTTGGCCCAGATGTGCAGGAAATAGCTGGAGCGATAGCGCGTGGGCACATTGGGAAAATCGGTGCCGCTGTCTTTCAGCGCCTTGGTCTCGAAGGCGTCCACATCCTGTTTGGGCGCATCCGCCGGCAAGGTGTGCCACTTCATGTCGAGCTCGGATGCCGCCAGCAGTTCGCCCAGCGAATAGCCCTGGCCCCAGGTATCGGCCGCCTTGATCTTGTCCACCAGGCTTTGGGGAATCGGCGCGCCGGTCTTGTAGTTCATCGCATAATGCTTGAGCACCTCAGGGTATAGCGCCCAATGCTCGTTGAACTGGGACGGAAATTCGACGAAGTCGCGCGCCACGCTGGTGCCCGATACCAGCGGATAGGTCTGGCTGGCGAACAGGCCATGCAGGGCATGGCCGAATTCATGAAACATGGTGGTGACGTCGTCGAAGCTGATCAGCGCCGGCTGACCTGGCGCGGGCCTGGTAAAATTGGCGACATTGTAGATCACCGGCTTGGTGCCAAGCAGCTTTGCCTGTTCGACGAAATTGCTCATCCAGGCGCCGCCGGATTTGTTGTCGCGCTTGTAATAGTCGAAATACATCAGCCCCAGGGACGAGCCGTTCTGGTCGAAGACTTCATAGACCATCACGTCAGGCTGATAGACCGGGATATCGTGGCGCTGTTTGAAGGTGACGCCATAGAGCTTGTTGGCAGCATAGAAGACGCCATCGTTCAGCACCTTGTGCAGTTCGAAATAGGGCTTGAGCGCATTCTCGTCCAGGTCGTAGCGTTCTTTCTGCACCCGGTCGGCATAGCGCTGCCAGTCCCAGGGCTTCAGGTCGAAATGCTTGCCGTCCTTGTCGATGGCCGCCTGGATCAGGCGCGCTTCCTCGCCTGCCTTGGCGCGGGTGGGGCCGACCAGCTGGCCGAGGAATTTCTCGACCATCTCCGGCGTGTTGGCCATCTGGTCGTAGAGCACGTAAGCCGCATAATTGGGATACCCCAGCAGCTTGGCCTTTTGCGCCCGGATGACCGCAAGCCGTGCAATGATGGCGCGGGTATCATTGGCATCGTTTTTTTCGGTGCGCGTCCAGCTGGCGTTGAACAGCTTCTCGCGCACCGTGCGGTCTGACAGAGCGGTAAGCAGCGGCTGCTGGGTGGTGTTCTGCAGCACGATGACATATTTGCCGGCAAGCTTGCGCGATTTGGCGGCCTCCACGGTGCTGGCAATTTCCGCATCCGAGAGCCCTGCAAGTTCGGCCTTGTTGTCCAGCACCAGCGCGCCGGCCTTGGCGGCGGCGACCAGCTTCTGCTGGAACCGGGTTTCCAGGCTGGCGTCTTCCTTGTTGATGGCTTGCAGCTTTGTCTTGTCCTTGTCCGACAACTGAGCGCCGGCATGGACGAACTGCCGGTAATAGAGCGTCAGCACCTGCAGGGCTTCCGCATCCAGCTTCAGGCCGGCGCGCATGTCGTAAAGCGCCTTTACCCGGGCAAAGAGTTTGGGGTTCAGGAAGATGGCGTCGCTGTGCGCCGCAAGCTTGGGCGCCTCCACCGTCTGCACCTTGTCCAGGGCGGGATTGGTATTGGCCTGCACCACGCCGAAGAAGGTGTTGTTCACCCGGTCCAGCATCCGGCCAGACCGCTCCATCGCGGCGATGGTGTTGTCGAAGGTCGGCGCCGCCGGGTTGTCGGCGATCTGCTTCATCTCGGCCAGCTGTTCTTTCATCCCGGCCTCGAAGGCGGGCTGATAGTCGCTGTCCTTGATGATGTCGAAACGCGGTGCCTGATAGGGCAGATTGCTGGCGGTGGCGAATGGATTGGCGGCATAAGCCGGCGCAGCCAGAAAGTCGGGCGCCGCCAGCAAGCTGGCGCCCAACCACAAGACCAACCGGCTGACGCCGTATCTGCCACGCATGCCAAACTCTCCCGGTGAAACCGGAAGGGATATTACCCGGCAAACGGGTTGGCGCTAGATCGCGCTTCCCGCCGCCCGGATCTCGGCACGGGCGATGACCAGGTTTTCGATGACGGCCTGCTGGCGATGATGGCCCAGGGTCAGCACCGCATTGACGCCCGCGCCATATTCGCCCGGCAGGGGCGCGCGAACGGCGGTAACCTTGGCCGGATCTATCTTCACGGTGACACCGTCGGGGCGGGTGAACTTGACCAGTTCCAGCCCGCTCTTGGTGGCCGCATGCAAGGTCCGGGTGATGAATCCGACATAGGCGCGGGTTTCCGCCGGCAGGCGCGCGCCATGTTCCAGATGATCTTCCAGCTTGCCCGGCCCGGCGTTATAGGCCGCGAACATCGCCGGATAACCGTATTTCTGGTGCAG
>Ga0302314_10010551_pt1 | contig 16156 bp, 10 predicted proteins | sample III_Palsa_N2_3_FD_200533 | JGI IMG/M metagenome (GOLD analysis project Ga0302314, IMG submission 200533) | Peat permafrost microbial communities from Stordalen Mire near Abisko, Sweden - III_Palsa_N2_3 | ecosystem: Environmental > Terrestrial > Soil > Palsa > Peat permafrost | place: Sweden... | reverse complement strand
GACGTACTTCACGATGAGCGCGGCGCGGAGGCTCGAGAGCGGGCAGCTCGAAGCGGCGGCGCGCGACTACGCACGCGGGATCGATCTCGCGAACGTGAACACGCGCGACGCGAGGACGCTGGCGTCGTGGCTCGATGGGTTGGCGAAGGCGGTGCGCCTCGTGCGCTCGCTCCCCGAGGCGCAGGAGATGTGCGATCGGTTGCTCGCGCGGCTCGACGAGACGGCCGATGTCGCCACGCGCGTGAAGGCGCGCGTCGATGCGGGGCGAATTCTGGGCGCTTTGCATCGGTTCGAGCTGGCGCGCACGCGGTTCGACGAGGCCGAGAAGCTGGCGCACGGCGACGAAGCGCAGCTGAAGGCGGTGCTCGTTTCGTACTCGGAGCAGGCGAGCCGGCAGGGAGACTTCAAGCGCTCCTTGGAGACGCTCGAGCGGTTGCAGCACCTGGCGACGACCGGCGGCGACAAGGGCGAAGAACACAAGGTCTATATCGGGCTCGCGCAGGGGCACGCGGCGATGGGCGATCGTCGCGTCGCGCTCGCGTACCTGGCAAAGGCCGAGGCGATTCTCCCGGACGATGCGACCGCGCAGTGCGAGCGCGAGAAGCTGCGCGGGCTCATCGAGTACTTCGCGCGCGACTTCCGCGCGTCGGCCGCGGCGACCGAAAGCGCCATCGACAAGGCGCGCGCGCTCGGGCTCACGTACGAGGTCGCGGTCAACTTGCACAACCTCGGCGATCTGCTGGTGCGACTCGAAGACTTCGCGCGCGCGTACGGCGCGATCCAGCAGTCGCTCGCGCTGTGCGACGAGGCCGGGTACGAGCGGCTCGCGAGTCACGATCGTATGTTCCTCGCGTTCCTCGACGCGCTCGCGGGGGACGCGGATGCCGAGAAGACGCTCAACCAGGGGATTCGCTACGCCGAAGCGAACGATTTCACGTGGGACGTGATCAGCGGACGATCGCTCCTCGCGCACCTGCTGCAGCGACGCGGGGATGTGGTTGGGGCGCGCGCCGAGTACGAGAAGTTGCGGGCGATCGCGGTGGACGCAGGGAACAAGCTGGCCGCGGAGGACGCGGAGATCGCGCTCAGGGCGACCGCGAGCTAGCGCGTCTCACGCCGCCGCTTCGAACACGCCGCCCTTCAAGTCGTAGACCCGCACCCGAGCGCTCTCGCGATCATCCACCACGGCCGGCGCGCCGAAGATGCGGCACCCTCCGGCGTGGCAATCGACGGCCTTGTGCAGATGCCCGTGGAGCACCTGCACGTTCGCGTACCTCTGGACGACCCCCAGCAAGCGCGTCGACCCGCGAAGCCCATCCACCCATCCCGACACGCGCCCGCGCGGCGCGAACGGCGGGTGATGAAGAACGATCACGACCGACTTCCGCCGCAGCGACGGGTCGCCGAGGCGCGTTTCGAGAGCGTCCGTGATCGTGCCCGTGATCTCGCCGCCGGCGCGCGTGATCGATTGGAAGCACGAGGCGTCGATCGGCAAGAAGACCACGTCGCCGCGATCGACCACCTTGCCCGCTTCGCCCGCGCTGCTCTCTGCGAACGCCGCCAGCGGACCGGCCATCGCGCGCGACCACGACGTCCCCGACGTATACGCATCGTGGTTGCCGGGCACGAGCGTGACGCGGCTCGGTGTGATCTTCGAGTCGTGGAGTGCTTCGGCGAAGACGTCGAACTGAGCGTCGTTGCCGATCTCCGTGAGGTCACCCGTGATGACGACGTGTGACGCACCGCTCTCACGCGCCGCGGCGAGCGATCGCCGGAGCTTCTCGATGCGCGCCTCAGGCGCGAACGACCGCGCGTAACTGACGAGCCGTGTGCGCAACGTGTAGCCATCCCCGACAGCCGATCCGCTCGGCTGGCGGCGTTCCAACACGTGGACATCGGACAAGTGAGCGACGCGCATACGACGAGCGATCCGTCGCAACAAGCGAGCCACGCGCCGTCAGCGTCGATAGCGCGGGGCGGGCGGAAGGTGCGACGACGGCACCTTCTGGAGCTCATCGACGAGCGCTTCGTGAATGGTGCCGTTCGTCGCCAGCAGCTGGCCGTCGAGAAGGTCAGCGCTCTTGCCGCTATAGTCAGAGAGCCGCCCGCCCGCGGCGACGACGATCGCTGCGCCCGCCATGCAGTCCCACGGCGCGAGCTTCTTTTCCCAGTAGCCGTCGTAAGTGCCGTCGGCGACGAGGCAGAGATCCAGCGCGGCCGATCCGCAGCGACGCACGGCCTGGCACTTGCGCTTGATCGCGACGAACGCATCGAAGTTGTTGTCGTCGCTGGTGGAGCGATCGTACGGGAAACCGGTGGCGAGAAGCGCGTCCGTGAACTGGCTCACTGTGCTGACGCGGCACGGTGCGTCGTTGCGCTTCGCGGCTCCGCCCGCAACGCCGGTCCACTCGACGCCGAGCGCCGGGGCGACGACCGCGCCGATGAGCGGGAGGCCGCCGGCGAGCAGGCCGATGGAGACGCAGTAGAAGGGGTGGCCGTGGACGAAGTTCGTGGTGCCGTCGATGGGATCGACGAACCACGTCGCGTCGTCTGCGCCAGTCGCGCGCTCGCCCCCTTGCTCCTCGCCGACGACGGGGAACGGCGTGTCGCGCGTCAGGCGCTCGCGGAGCATGCGCTCGCTGTCGCGATCGAACTGGGTGACGAGGTCGACGCGCCCCTTGTGCTCGATGTGCGGGTGATTGCGCCATCCCGCATGAACGAACGCGGCGGCGTCGCGCGCGGCGGAGAGCGCGATCGCGAGGAAGTGCTCGCGCCCTTCGAGGGTGTCGAGAGTCACGGCGTGCCTCGGGCGGAGAGCGCGGCCAGCAGGCGCCCGTGAAGACCGCCGAACGCGCCGTTGGAGAGGATGGCCACGGTGTCGCCCGGACGCGCGTCGCGCACGACGCGCTCCTGGATCGCGTCCACGCCGCTCGCGACAGTCGCCTTCGCGTCGCCGAGATCGCGCGCCAGCGTCACCAGATCGAGCCGCTCCCCCTCCGGGATGTTCGTGCGACCGAGCGGCGCGAAGATCACACGGTCCGCGGCTTCGAACGCGCGCGCATATTCACGCTGGTGAAGCGCGCGGCACGCGGTCGCGCTCCGCGGTTCGAAGATGGCCCACAAGGCGCCGCTCGGATGACGCGCACGAAGCGCGCGGAGGGTTTCGTCGACCGCGGTGGGATGGTGCGCAAAGTCGTCGTAGACGCGCACGCCGTCGGGCTCACCGATCAGCTCTTGCCGCCGCTTCACCCCTTCGAACGTCGCCAGCGCGCTTCGCGTCCCGCGCACGTCTACGCCGAACCCCTCGGCGCACGCGGCGATCGTCGCGACCGCATTTCGAACGTTGTGCGCACCAGGCACACGAAGCGCGTACCGCCCGCACGACACGCCCCCCGCGAACAGATCGAACTGCGCGTTCGCAGTCGCGTTTCGCCCATCATTCGCGGCCATCGCGCCCGACCACGTCGGCGTCACGTCGCCCGTGTCGTCGCCGTCGAGTCCATAGAACACGACGCGCGCCCTCGCCTCCTCCTGCGCGATCACTCGCGCGCGAACCGCGCGCGCATCGACGACGAGGAGCCCCTGCGGAGGCACCGCAGCCACGAACGCGCGGAACGCCGCTTCGTACGCCTCGTCGTTCGCGTACACATCGATGTGATCGAGCTCGACGCTCGTCACGATCGCTACGTCATCCGCGCCCACGCCGACGTAGTCGAGAAACTTGGGCCGCTTGCTCCAGAACACGTCGTCGTACTCGTCTCCTTCGACGACGAACGGCGACGCCGGCGCGCCCCCCGCGATCACCTTGCGCTTGGTGGAGCCAATCGCCGCCCCCGCGGGAAGTCCGCGCGGCACACCGCCGATGAACCACCCCGGATCGCGATCCGCGGCGCGAAGCACGTGCGCGCACATCGTAGCGGTCGTCGTCTTGCCATGCGTGCCGGCGACGATGAGCGGCTTACGCCCCACGAGAAACAGATCGCGCAGCGCGCGCGACATGCTCGTGCGCGTGAGCGCCATCGCATCGGCGGCCATCGCCTCCGGATTGTCCCTTCGAATCACGTTCCCCACGACGACGAGGTCGGGCCGCGGCTCCAGGTTCTTCGCGTCCCATCCTCGAAGACACGTCACGCCCGCCGCGAGGAGCTCCGGCCCGATCGGCGGATCGAACGCCACGTCGGACCCGCTCACCACGTGCCCTGCCTCGCGCAGCAAGATCGCGAGCGACCCCATCCCCGTTCCCGATACGCCGACGAGATGCACGTGCATGGCCGCGCTCACGCCTTCTTGAAGGTGAAGGTCTCTCCGTCGAGCCCGACGTTCACCGTGCCGCCGGTCGGATAGCCCCCCGCGAGGATCTCTTCGGCAAGCGGGTCTTGCAGCTTCTTCAGGATGGCGCGCTTCAGCGGGCGCGCACCGAAGGCGGGCTCGTAGCCGAGATCGACCAGCGCGTTCTTCGCGGCGTCGTCGAGCGAGAGGCGCAGCTCGCGATCGGCGAGGAGCTTCTCGAGGCGTCGCAGTTGGATGTCGACGATCCCGCGCAGGTCGACCTTCGATAGCGGTCGAAAGATCACCACGTCGTCGATGCGGTTCAAGAACTCGGGGCGCATGAACGTCTTGAGCTCGTCGCGCAGCACGTCGCTGAGGGCCTCGCGTCCTTCGGGGCTCTCGAACATCTTCGGATCCGTGTCGAGGATGCGCTTCGATCCGATGTTGCTCGTCATGACGACGACCGTGTTCGAGAAGTCGGCGGTGCGCCCGCGGCCGTCGGTGAGCCGGCCGTCGTCGAGCACCTGGAGGAGCAGGTTGAAGACGTCGGCATGCGCCTTCTCGACTTCGTCGAAGAGGAGAACGCTGTACGGCTTGCGGCGAACGGCTTCGGTGAGAAAGCCCCCTTCTTCGCTGTCGACGTACCCCGGCGGCGCGCCGACGAGGCGCTGCGCCATGTGCTTCTCCATGAACTCGCTCATGTCGAGGCGAGTCATCGACTGCTCGTCGTCGAAGAGGAACTCCGCGAGCGCCTTGGCGAGCTCGGTCTTCCCCACCCCGCTCGGCCCCAGGAACAAGAACGACCCGATGGGTTTGCCCGGGTCGCGCAGTCCCACGCGCCCGCGACGTACGGCGCGCGACACGGCGCGCACCGCTTCGCTCTGGCCGACGACGCGCGCGCTCAAGCGGTCTTCCATCTTGAGCAGCTTGTCGCTCTCGGTCTCGAGCATCTTGGCGACGGGAATGCCGGTCCATTCGCCGATGACCACGGCGACGTCTTCCTCCGTGACCACGTTGTTCGCGCGCGGCTCGGGGGCGTCGCCGAGGACCTTCTTCACCTCGGCGTTCGCCGCCTCGAGCTTCTTCTTCGTCTCGGGGATGCCCACGTGCTCCAGCTCACCGATGCGCGCGAAGTCCTGCTTTTCACGCGCTTCGGCGAGCTGCGTCTCGAAGCGCGCCAGCTCCTGGGCGAGCGAGGTTTGCGCCGTGAGCACGCTCCGCTTCGACTCGATGCGCTGGCGCATCGCGATCACCTGCGGCTCGAGATCCGCGATCTCTCTGTCGATGCGCTCGCGCGTCTTGGTGCTCATGGCGTCGACGTCGTCGGCGAGCGACGCGCGTTGCGCCTTCAGCGAAGCCAGGCGCCGAATCGCGTCGTCGACCTCGGCGGGCACGCCGTCGATCTCCACGCGCTTTCGCGCCGCGGCTTCATCGAGGAGATCGATGGCCGAATCGGGGAGCGCGCGATCCTGCAAGTAGCGCTTCGCGAGACGCACCGCGCTGACGACCGCCGGGTCGCCGATCTGCACCTTGTGGTGCGCTTCGTACCGCGTGGCGATGCCGCGAAGGATCTCGATCGTCTCGTCGGCCGTCGGCGCGTCGATGCCGAGCACCGTGAAGCGCCGAAGCAAGATGGGATCCTTCTCCTGGATCTTGCGAATGCCCTCCGCCGTCGTCGTCGCCAGCATGCGCACGTCTCCGCGCGCGAGGATCGGCTTCAACAGATCGCCTACGCCGCTTCCGGCCGCACCTTGTCCGAGCAGCGAGTCGACCCCGCGAATGAAGAGGAGCGCGTCCGACCCGCGATCGGTCTTGCCGCCCTTGGCCACGGACGCGACGACCGCCTTCAATCGCTCTTCGATCTCTCCGCGCAACCGCGCGCCGGCCACCAGCGCGCCCGTGTCGAGCTCGAGGATCGCGAGCTTGCTGAGGTTCTCCGGAACATCGCCGGCGGCGATGCGCAGCGCGAGCGCGTTGATGATCGCGCTCTTCCCCACGCCGGGCTCCCCGACGAGGAGCGGGTGGTGCTTGTGCCGGCGCTCCAAGATCTGAAGCAGGCGTCGCACTTCGACGTCGCGCCCGATGACGGGATCGAACTCGCCGCGGCGCGCGCGCTCGACGAGATCGGTCGTGAACGATCCGCGATCGAACGCAGGCCCTGCCTGCACGTCGCGTGGCACGCTCCGGAGCGCGCCCATGTGGTTGCGGAGCGAGCCCGGTCCGATCGAGAACTGTTGAAGGACGGTCGCCGCCGGACCGCGCAGCTCCTGGACGAGCGCGTTGAGCAGGTGCTCGACGTTCACCGTCCCGCTCGGGCCCGCTTCCTTCTCGGCGCGCGCGAGGAGCGCCAGCATCGCTCCTGACAGATACGCGAGCCCCGTTCCCGTTTTCGCGAGGCGCCCCAGCGCGGCCTCGGCCTCGCTTGCGACGTCGGTGGGCGCGGCACCCGCGCGTTTCAGCACCTCGGCCACCCCCGCGTCCCGATCGAGCGCGCGCGCGAGCAGATGAATCGGCTCGACCTGCGCGTGCTTCCGTTCGTCGGCGAGGGCCTGGGCGCCGGCGACGAGCGCCTTCGCATCGGCGGCGTATCGTTCGAGGTGAATCGTCTGCTCGGCGGCCATGGAAACGGCCGAGAGCCTAGCACGCGGCTCGCCGTCGATCGGGCGCGCGCGGGGCCGCGCGACGCCCCTCGCGCTTCGAGCATCCAATGCTTAGGTTTGGAGCATGATGGTGATGCCGTCTCAGCAAGCGAAGGTCACGGTCTACACGACGAAGATCTGTCCGTACTGCTTTCGCGCGAAGTCGATCCTGGCCAAGCGTGGGATCGCGTTCGACGAGGTCGACGTCTCGAACGACACGGACAAGCGTATGTGGCTGGTGAAGGCCACGGGGCAGAAGACCGTTCCGCAGATCTTCATCGACGACGTGTCGATCGGCGGTTCGGACGAGCTCGCGCACCTGGACCGCGAAGGTGAGCTCGTGAAGCGCGCGTTCGGCGCGGCAGTGCCCTGACAGGCGTACGCGAAGGACTTCCCCACGCTCTGGAAGGACTTCCCCGCGCCCTGGAAGGACTTCCCCACGCTCTGGAAGGACTTCCCCACGCTCTGGAAGGACTTCCCCACGCCCTGGCAGGACTTCCCCACGCCCTGGCAGGACTTCCCCACGCTCTGGAAGGACCTCCCCACGCCCTGGCAGGACTTCCCCACGCCCGCGAAGCCGTTCCCACGCCCGCGCGACCCGCCCGAGCGTTCAGGCCAGCGCGTCGACCAGCCGCGCGATGTCTCGCTCCGCGACCGAGCACAAAGCGACCCGAAGCGCGCCCGATCCCTGATCGCCGGCCGGAGCGCGCTGCGGAACGACGAAGACGCCGAGCTCCTTCATCGCCACCGCCTTCGCGATCGGATCGTCGTGGAACACGGTGACGAAGAATCCCCCTTCGTACCGCGGATAACGAAGCCCGCGCGCCGGCGCGAGCGCGTTGAACGCGGCGACGCGTGCGCGCAGGAGTGACTTCAAGGTCTCGCGCTCGGCGTCGCACGCTTTTGCGAGCGCAACGTCCGTGAGGCAGCGCGTGATCGCCGACTGCCCGCCGCGCACGCAGTTCGACCACGTGCCGCGCGACGAATAGCTGAGCGCGTTCTCCGTCTGCGCGCGCTCTTTCTCATCGGGTACGCACGCCACGAGCGCCCCCACGCGAAGCCCGTAGTGCGTGAACGCCTTCGACGCGCTCCACCCGAAGAGCAGCCCCACCTTGCCGAGCAGCGGCGTCAGCTCGTGAAGAAGCGCGCGCGGATCGTTCGCGCCGTACGCCGCGTAGGCCATGTCGACGAGCAGCGTGATGGACCCTTGCGACGATCGGGCGACCAGCTTCTCCACCACCGCGCGCCACTCCGACGCGCGCATCGAGTAGCCCGTCGGGTTGTGGCAGGGGTCGTTCAAGAAGAGGAGCACGCGCTTCTGCGACTCGAGCTGGGACGCGACGGCGCGATCGAGCGCGTCTACGTCGAGCGAGCCGTCGGCGGCGAACATGCGGAACGTCGTGACCTTGCGATCCGCTTCGTCGCACAGCGTCTGGTACGGGCCCCAGTAGTAACTCGTCGTCAGCAGCGACTGCCCCGGCTCCAGGAAGTTCGCGATCGCATGACGAAGCGCGCCCGACCCACCGGGTGTCGCCGTCGCGATCGCGGTCGAACGGAGCGCCGGCTCGCTCGTGAGCAAATCGTCCAAGACCGCGCGCAGGAACGCCGGCGTCCCCGCGATCGGCGCGTACGTCGCCCACTCCACCGCGGGCACCTCGTGCACCGCGCGCGCGGCGCTCGGAAGGATCGCGAGCTTGCCGTCGTCGTCGAGCAGCGCGCCGACCGTGGCGTTCACGATCGACTCGCCGCGCTCGCGTCGCGCCGTCGCTTCTTTGTTCAGCGCGAAGATGGGATCGTCCGAGGGGCGCGACTGGTGGGACGGGATCACGTGGGCCATGGCGTCCGCGCGTTCTGCCAGATTGTCAGGCCGAACGAAAGCCGACGCGCGCCCCTGCCAGCTTGGCCGAGCGCTTGACCCAGCCCTGAGCGCCCAAGCGCGACGAATCGCCGGGAATCCCCGACGAGCGGCGCTGCCGGGCAGATGGCATGCGGTATGCTCCACGCCTTCACGATGCGCGCCCGGTCTTCGCTCGTCTTCGTCGTCGCCTTTCTCGCGGCCTGGGCCCTCGCGCTCGCGCCGCGCGTGGCGCGCGCGCAGACCACGTCGTCCGCTCCGTCCGTGACTGGCATCGCCGGCGCGGTTCAGCGTCTGGAACCGGACGGAGTCACCAGCGCCGACAACCCGGGCGAGACGCCGCACCCCAACGGAGTCCTCGTCAACGACATCAACTTCCAAGATTGCCAGGCGAACCTCCAGTACGAGTTCGACCTCCTCATCTCCTCGCTTGCCTCCGGCTACCTCCTCAACGTCTGGGCGGGCACGCAGGACTGTTCGCAGCTCGCGAATCGGCAAGCGGCGACCGCCGTGTGCTGGGAAGTCACCAATGCCGTCCAACCGAACTCGAATCCGTACCCCATCAAGGTGCGGATGGAGGACATCGTCTCGCAGATCTTCGAGACCACGCACACGGTGACGTACGCGGCTGCGGCCCAGAACGTCTGCCAGTTCCAGACAACGACAGGAGAGACCGCGATCACGCTCTACTTCTTCTTCACCGACGGAGCGGGCAACCCGTACAACAACGTTCAGCCGTATCCGCTCAACGTCGATATGCGCGCCGGGGACGTGCAGGGGCCGATCTCGCTCGGCGTCGGCGAGACGCTCCTCATCGTCAACGTTCCGCCGACGACCGACCCGGACACGCAAGGGTGGAACATCTACTGCGATCCGCCGCCGGGCAAAGAGACTGCGGTCCCGACCGTGCCCGTCGACGCGGCGACGAACAACGGCGTGTGCGTCCCCGACACGGGCGTCGTCGTCACGACGAGCGAAGACTCCGGTGAGGAGGCGGATGCGAGCGACGAATCGGGTGTGGACTCGAGCGTCGTCGATAGCGCCGTGCCCGTCGTGCTCGACGACGCAGGCGGAAATGCGTGCGGCGTGCCGGTGAACGACGCGGGGATCCCGTCGCCTGGAGGATGCTCGGCCTCGACGGTGCTCGTCCCTGGTGGAGGGAGCACCGGCGTCCCGGGGGTCACCGAGGCCGGCGTCTCGTTCGTCGAGGACGCGGCGACCGAGGTTACGGACGAGGCCGGGGTCTCCATCACCGGCGGGAACATGATCATCATGCCGCCGGGCTATCTCTGCGGCACCGGCGGGGTGGCCTCGACGCAGGTGAACGTGCTGGGCCTGAAGGACGGCGACTACTACAACATCGCCGCGGCCGCGGTGGATGCGTTCGGGAACGTCGGGCCGCTGTCGAACGTGCCGTGCGGAGAGCCTGTGCCGGTGAATGATTTCTGGAAGCTCTATTCGGAAGCCGGCGGTCAGGCCGGCGGCGGATACTGTTCCACCGAAGGCGTCGGAACGCCTGCCGGAGCGAGCGGGTTGGGAGCGCTGATGTTGGCATCGATGGTGGCGTTGACTCGCCGGCGGAGGCGTAAGTGAAGAGCGCGAAGAGCGCGTGGATTGGAGTCGGCGTGCTCGCGTTCGCGACGTTGGCGTTCCCCGCCCGGGCGCATGCCGACGAGAGCGAGATGATCGAGACGCGAGGAGCGCCGGATCGCGGGCGTAGCGCGCAGAACTTCGAGGTGGAGGTGCGCGCCGCGCTTTACCAGCCGCAGGTCGACTCGGACCCCACGCTCCACGGCACGCCGTACAAGGACAGCTTTGGCTCGACGATGCACTTCGAAGTCGGCATGGAGTTCGACTGGCAAGCGATACGAATCCCGCACGTGGGCACGTTCGGTCCCGGCGTCTCCATCGGCTACACGAAAATGTCCGGGATCGCGCCGCGCGTCGACGGCCTCCTGCCCCCTTCGGAAGAGACCAGCTCGCTCGAAATTCTCCCGACATACGCCGTCGCCGTCCTGCGCGTGGACGCGCTGATGCGCGACCTGCACGTGCCGCTCGTCCCGTACGCGAAGGCCGGCGTCGGCTATGCGCTATGGCGCGCGTCGAACACCGCGGGAACGTCGGTCGGTCCCACCGGCGTCGTCGGCGAGGGGCACACGTTCGGAACGCAGTTCGCCGTGGGGCTCCAGTTCGGTCTCGGCGTGCTCGATCCGCACTCCGCCCAGCAGCTCGACGAGTCGACCGGCATCAACAACACGTACATCTTCGGTGAGCTGATGCTGAGCGAGCTGACCGGCATCGGTCAGGAGCACGCGCTGTACGTCGGAACGAACACGTTCGCGTTCGGGCTGGCGTTCGAGTTTTAGCGGTCGCGCGAACCCTCCTCTCCCGCCCCCCTCTCCCGCAAGGGGACAGGGGAAATGATGGTACTGTTCGGCGCGATGGCGGCCTGCACGCTTCACATCGGTTCGCGCCGGGTGCTCGTGTCGGACGAGGGACCGCCGGCCGCCGAGTTCGCGCTCTTCGACTCGAGCGACGTGGAGCTCGCGCAGGGCGACGGCGGCGTGCTCCACGAATCGGGCTATCGCCCGACCGCGGGCGAAGCGGCGAGCCGGCTCGCGGTCGCGGGGATAACGACCGAGGCGGCGTCGGAGTGCGCGGCGTTCGTGCGAGGGCGAATTGCCGAGGCGTACGCGCGCGGGCCCGTCGTGCGGAAGCTCGCGGCGCTGCTCGGTGCGGGCGAGCTGTTCGAAGGGGGGACCTACGACGCGACGCTGCGCCGCTACGAAGGCGCGTGGCTCGACTTGCCGCTGCTCGCGAACGACGCGGGGATCGCGCGCGCGACGGGCGTGCTTCACGCCTTGTCGCTCGTGGTCCTCCTGAGCGAGGTCGCGCGCGACACGCCGGTGCTCTTGTCGACCGGATCCGCGGAGTCGCTCCGTCTCGGCGAGCGCACGCTGCGACGCACCGCGATCGCCGGCATCGAGACGCTGCCGCGCGCGCTCCATCAGCTGGCGTCGCACGTCCCCGCGCCGCAGCACGTGACCGACGGCCCGACGCGCGACGCGATCGAGGCGAGGCTCCGGTCGCGCCTCGAGACCTGCGCGAACGAAGAGGCGCGCGAGCACGTCTTCCGCCTGGGGCGATTGCTCAACGAGCGCCCGCGCCCCACGACCGGGCCGCTGGCCGACGCGGAGCTGTGGGAGATCGATCGCTTGCTCGCGCAAGGGAGCACGCACGTGGCGATCGCGAAGCTCGAATCGCGAGAAGAGCGCGCGGGGCGAGAGCCGGGCACGGTGTACCTCCGCGCGAGGGCGGCGCTCATCGCGGGGAGCGAGTCGCCGCGGTTGATCGCGCAGCGCATTGGAGAGCTCGCGCTGTCGATGTCGAACTTCCCCGACGTGGAGCTCCTCGCGGCCCAAGCGTGGAACGCGGCGGGCGAGACGCGAATCGCCATCCCCTTTGCGCGCGATCTCGTCTCCAACCCGCGGGTGCACGACGAGCTTCGCATCGCAGCGGAGTCGATCCTCCGTTCGCCGCGCGTGCCGCTCGAAGAGATCGGCTCGCGTGACTTCGAAGCGTCGACCGACGGCGAGCTCGTTCGCGCATCGGTCCCTCCGCAGTCGGCGTCGCGCCCTCCGCCGCCGTACGATACGGGGCCCCCCACGCCGCGGCTCTCCACGCTCCCCCCGACTCCGCGCATCTCGGCGAATCCACCGCCGCGCACCTCGAACGCTCCGCCGGCCGTGTCGCGCTGGCACACGCCGATGTCGCCGCTCGAGATGCCGCCGCGCACGCCTTCGGAGCGTGATCCCTCGCCGATCGCCAAGTCGGTCCCCCCGCCGCCCGTCACATCGGCGGAGCCGGCGTCGCGCGATCCGCGCGCGGAGAGCGAGCCGCCGCCGCGACCGCGCAGTCTCACGCCGCCGGAGGTTCCGCGTTCGCAACCGCCGCCGCGCGACGTCCGTCGCTACCTGACTCCGCCCGAGCGCATCGCTTCGCCGCTCCCGCCGCGCATCTCGTCGCCGCGCGGAAGCGACGCCCCCGCAGCCGGTCGCACTTCATCGGGCCGCGCGCCATCCGATCGCCCGGCGCGCCCGAGCGAGCTCCCTCCCGCGACGCGCCCGAGCGCGCGCATCGTTCAATCCGCGGTGTCGTGGCCGTCGCAGCTCCGGGCGCCGCGCGAAGAGAACGTGCGCCCCGAGGAGATCGAGCACACGCCGGTCGCGCCCCGCACCCTCTCGCAGCGCTTCATGCGCGGCGCGTCGATGCCCCCGCTCGCCTCCGAGCCGCCGCGCCAATCGCCGATGCCGCGCGCGCACGTGATCCCGCGCGTCGACATCGACGAGCCCGATCTCGTCGAGACGCTCCCTCTCCCGCGCGGTGCGAGCGAGGCGAACATCGACACGCACGTCATCCCGCGCAGCGCCATCGAAGCGCGCATCCGCTTCACGATCGACTCGCGCGAGCTCGCGCGTCGCTATCGCCACGACGGCGGCACCGAGCTTCGCCTCGACAACCGCGCCATCAGCGTCATGCAACGCCACCTCGGCGAGCGCTTCCCTTCGCGTGTCGTCTCCAGCGCGGAAGAGGCGCGCGAGGCGGAGCTCCACGGCGCGCTCCTCAGCGAGCTCCTGGCGCGCCTCCTCGACGCCGAATGGATCGACATCGCTCCCACGGAGCTCGGCTACTGGGCGATGTCGATCCCCACGCGCGATGGTGCTGGCAAGCGCGTATGGCCCTTCGGTCGCGTGCTTCGGTTCATCGCCAGCGGCGGCGAAGACGATCTCGTCGCGTTCTTTCGCAAGCTGCGCGAGCTGGCGTAGCGGATCTTCTACTTACCGCAGTACCCGGTGCCGCAAGCGTCGGCCGCTTGCCCCTTGCAGAACTGCGTGATGGCGCACGCCTGATAGAGGACCGCGCCGCAGTCGGAGCTGCATGCCGTCGCGATCGACGTCGCGATGTCGTCGCTCGACAGGAGCACGATGTACCCGATGCCCGCCGCGCCGCCGTCGGTCTGCGCGGGATCGAAGAAGTCGAGGCAGTCGGTCGTTCCGGTCGCGCTGGTTTCGCACTGCGTGCAGTACTTCGTCTTGGCGAGGGCTTGATCGGAGGTCGGCGCGGCGTTGGCGAGCTTCGCGCGTACGCAAGGGTCACCCGCGTACGTCGTGTAGTCGCCGCACGCGACCTGATCGGCGCACGTGTCGAGCGCGCTCTTGAACGTCGCGCTGAGCGCATCGCCGAGCGCGACGCAGTTGTTCAAGTCGGTCTGCCGGCACGCCTCGCACTGCTTGCACCCATCGAACAGGTTCGCCTCGAGGGTGCAGAAGTCAGCTTCGTCTCCCGTCGCCGACGGGGGCGTCACGCACGTCGATGCGGCCGGCCCATCGTCGCCTTGTGCGTCGCCTTGCGGCGCGCTCACGCCGGCGTCGGATGCCGCGGTGAACTGCGTTCCACCGCAGGCGACGACGCCGCAGGCGACGAACGAGATCGTCGAAATCCAACGAGCGAGCACGACCATCCTGGAATCGTACACGACGCGCCCCGGGGCCCACATGCCCGGGGTCCACATGTGTGCGGCAAAGTGCATCTTTTCGCGCTCATCGCACGGATAGGGCGAGACGCAGACAGTCCTTGCGAACGCGGCTTCGGCGTCCACTATGCGCGCGACGCTGTGTCGCTCCGACTCGGAGTGGACTGGGAGGATTGGATGAATACGAGGTCGGTCATCGCGGGTCTGTCGTGCGCCGTGTCCGCGCTCGCGCTCTTCGCGCTCGCGCCCGCATGCGGCGGCGGAAACTCTGGCAGCGGTTTCGGCTCGTCGGGTAGCGGCAGCGGCGGCAGCGGCAGCGGAGGGAGTGGCAGCGGCGGCGGCAGTGGAAGCAGCAGCGGAGCGCCCAACCTCGGCGGGTCCGGCAGCGGCTCGAGTAGCAGCGGCGGCGGCACTCAACCCACGGCCGCCGCGTGTCCGAGCGGATGGGAGTGCAACGTCTCGTGCCCCAACAACGGCACGACGTCGATCACCGGTGTCGTCATGGATCCGGCCGGCGTCGACCCGCTCTACAACATCGTCGCGTACGTCGCGACCACCACGCTCGGAACGCTCCCTCCGGGAGTCCTCACCGGCGCCGACCAGTGCTCGTGCAGCGCGCTCTTCCAGGGCGACCCGATCGTCTACGCGACGACGACCGTCGACGGGAAGTTCCAGATCCAGAACGCCCCCGTGGCGAAGGACATGACGGTCGTCATCCAGGTCGGCAAGTGGCGCACGACGACGACGGCCACGACGACGTCGTGCGGGTCGGCGGACGTGGGCACCATCAGCCTCCCGAAGACCACCAGCGCCGCCAAGCCGTACGACAGCATCCCGGACATCGCGGTGTCGACCGGCGGCTCCGATTCACTCGAGTGTCTGCTCGCGCGCGTCGGCCTCGACACATCCGAGTACGTGCCGGGTTGGACCAAGCCGGGTCACATCCACATCTTCAACGGCGGGGGCACGGGCGGCGGCGGCATCGGCGGCGGCGGCGGTACCGGCAAGACCGAGACGAATCAGATGGTCGGCGCGCCGACGGGCGCCGCCGGGCTGTGGGACAGCAAGGCCGATCTGATGAAGAACGACATCGTGCTCCTCTCCTGCGAAGGCGGCGAGACCGACAGCGCGATCCCGCAGAACCTCGAGGACTATCTGAACGTGGGCGGCCGCGCGTTCGCGTCGCACTTCCACTACGCCTGGTTCAACGGCTCGACCGCCGGTGGCTACACCGCGCCGACCGATTGGGGGAGCAACCTCGCTGCCTGGACTCCGGGCGTCGGCACCGGTGGCGGTGGCGGCGGAAACAACGACACGGTCGGCGGCAAGGTCGTCTCGACGCTCACGGGCGGGGGCAACTTCGCCAAAGGCGCTGCGCTCGAACAGTGGCTCTCGGATCGCGGCGCGCTCGCGACGACCATCGGCACTACGCCGGTGTCGACTCCCGAGCTCGCGATCGCCGAGCCCCGCTACAACGCGAACGTCACGACGCAGAAGCCGTCGCAGTCGTGGATCCAGCTCGACTCCACGACCGATCCGACCGGCGCGAGCTCGCCGACGCTCTACTTCTCATTCGACACTCCGGTGAACGGGACCGCGTCTCCCGACGGCGGCGCTCCGCAGTACTGCGGGCGCGCCGTGTTCAGCGGGCTCCACGTGGGCGGCGCTTCCTACGACTCGGTCAACTGCAGCACGGGCGGTGGCGGCATCGGCGGTGGCGGCGCCGGTGGTCAAGGCTGCAATACCGGACACATCACGCCGGCTGCGCCTCCTCTGGGGTGCGACACGGGGCACCCCTTGTCGCCTCAAGAGAAGGCGCTCGAGTTCATGCTCTTCGATCTCTCGTCGTGCGTCGTTCCC
>Ga0302314_10010550_pt1 | contig 16157 bp, 17 predicted proteins | sample III_Palsa_N2_3_FD_200533 | JGI IMG/M metagenome (GOLD analysis project Ga0302314, IMG submission 200533) | Peat permafrost microbial communities from Stordalen Mire near Abisko, Sweden - III_Palsa_N2_3 | ecosystem: Environmental > Terrestrial > Soil > Palsa > Peat permafrost | place: Sweden... | reverse complement strand
TCGTGCTCCGGGCCGGTGACCTGCGCCGGGAGATCGAGGTCACCAGGCACGCCGTCCGGTACGTCCGCAGGGACGGCGCGAGCAGCGCCGGCCTGATCGCCGGGGACGTGCTGACCGCTCGCCAGCTCCTTGAGGCGATGCTGCTGCCGTCCGGCTGCGACGCCGCTTACCTGCTGGCCACCGCCTACGGTCCCGGCCGCGGCGCGTTCGTGCAGAGGATGAACGCGACGGCGCAGGCGATGGGCCTGACGTCGACTCATTTCAGCAGCTTCGACGGCATGCCGTACCCGACCGAGCACTCCAGCTACTCCACCCCGGCTGACCTCGTCAGGCTCGGCGAGCAGGCCATGCGCTATCCGCTGTTCCGGCGCATCGTCGCCCAGCGCAGGTATCACCTGGCGGCTACGGCCCTGCACCACCGGTACGAGTGGTACACCACGGACGGACTGCTCGGGTCCGACCGTGGCGTCGTCGGAATCAAGACGGGCGACACCAATGCCGCCGGCGACTGCTTCTTGTTCGAGGCGCGGCGCGCCGGCCGCGTCCTGATCGGCGTGGTCCTGCACGCCGGCACCGCCGATAGCCCCGCCTCGTTCTTCGCCGCCGCCAGGCGGCTGCTGGGCTGGGGCTTCCAGCGGATCTAGCCGCACTCGGCTCCGGTGACCGCCCGGCAACAGATGGCGGACGGGCACGCGCGTGTCACTGCGACTGGGGCAACGTGACCGAGCCGGGCCGGACGGCAGGCGTGGAGGACGGCGGTACGACCGGCCCGATGTCCCCGTCCGGCGCCTCGTCCAGGTCGACGATCACCGGGGCGTGGTCGCTCGGTCCGGTGCCCTTGCGAGCCTGGCGGTCCACCCATGCCGCCCGCACCCGGGCCGCTACCGGGGCGGTGGCCAGCACCAGGTCGATCCGCATCCCCAGGTCCCGATGGAACATTCCGGCCCGGTAGTCCCAGTAGGTGAACACCCGCTCGCGCGGCCAGCGGTCCCGCACCACGTCGCGCAGGCCGAGCGCCTGCAGCCTGGCCAGCGCCGCCCGCTCCGGCGGGGTGACGTGGGTCTGGCCGGCGTAGGCATCCGGGTCGAACACGTCGGCGTCGGCCGGGGCGACGTTCATGTCCCCGCAGACCATCGCGTCCTGCGGGGCGGCCGCGACCACGTCATGCAGCGCGGCCAGCCAGCCGAGCTTGTACTGGTAGTGAGCGGATCCCGGCTGCCGCCCGTTCGGCACGTACACCGAGTGCACCCGGACTCCGCCGCAGGTCGCGGACACCGCACGCGCCTGCGGAGCGGGGAAGCCCGGCGCGCCGGGCAGCCCGGCCTCGACGTCGTCCAGCCCAGCCCTGGACAGGATGGCCACCCCGTTCCACCGCGCCTCGCCGTGCAGGCCGACCGCATAGCCGCGGGAGGCAAGTTCGTCGCCGAGCAGCCGGGCGAACGCGTCGTCGGCGAGCTTGGTCTCCTGCAGGCAGACCACGTCGGGCTGCCGCTGGTCGAGCCAGGGCAGCAGCCGTGGCAGCCGCTGCTTGACCGAGTTCACGTTCCAGGTCGCTATCCGCACCGGGCCTACGGTAGCCGCCGCGCGGGCGCCTCGCGCCCTGGCCGATCCGGCCTGGCGCGGATGGTGGCGGCGGCCCGGGGCGCCGGGATCGAGATCACCTCGCATGACCGGGTGACGACCGCCCCCGGGGCTATCCGAGTGACCGTCCGCGAATCAGCCTGCTGGCGGGAATGCGGCCGGGCGGCGCCGCATTGAGGTAGTGATGGACGCCGGGCAGGAGTCGCTTCCGCTGGCGGTGCTGGATTTCGTCGGGATCGAGTACGGCGAGGGCGCCGCGGCGTCGGTGGCCGGTGCCGTGGGCATCGCCCGCGCCGCCGAGGCGGCCGGCTACCGGCGTTACTGGGTCTCCGAGCATCACAACATGACCAGCCTGGCGTGCAGCGCCCCGGAGCTGCTGACTGCGCACGTTGGCTCGTTCACGTCTCGTATTCGCGTCGGCGCCGCGGGGATCATGCTGCCCAACCACGCTGCGCTGAAGGTCGCCGAGACGTTCCGGACGCTGCTGGCCATGTATCCCGGACGCATCGACCTCGCGCTTGGCCGGGCGCCGGGCACCGACCCGCTGACCGCGCACGTGCTGCGCCGCGGGATGGTCGCCGACCCGGCAGCCGAGTTCCCCGGGCAGGTCGGTGAGCTGCTGGCGTTTCTCGGCGACGGCTTCCCGGCCGGCCATCCCTACGCGCAGCTGGTGGCCGCGCCGCTGGTCGACGAGCAGCCCGAGCTGTTCATCCTGGGGTCGAGCCCGTACGGGCCGCGCTTCGCCGCGGTCAACGGGATGAGTGCCGCGTTCGCCCATCACATGAGCCCCGACCTCGCGTTCGAGGCGCTGCGGGAGTACCGCCGCGAGTTCAGGCCGCGCCCCGGCGGCGGGCCGGCCTGCTCGGCGATGTCGGTGCTGGCCTTCGCCAGCGACGACGACGAGGCGGTCGGTGAGTTCGAAGCGGCGTGGACGCTGACCATCCAGAACATCCGGCGCGGGATACGCGAGCCGCTGCGGCCCGAGCAGGTACGCGACTTCGCCCGCTCCGCGCAGTTCCTGGCCGGCCGGAACGACGACGGCCGGATGGTGACCGGGCAGCCCAAGGCCGTCGCCGAGCGGCTGCTAGAGATGAAGGAGCTCGCCCAGGCCGACGAGATCGTCGTGGTCACCCCGAGCCTGGACCGGGAACGCCGCAAGGGCAGTTACGCGGCGCTGGCGGAGGCCTGGCGCCGCGCGGCGTGAGCCGTCGCGCAGGCCGCCGGATCGCGTCCTAACCGATCCGGTGCGGACGGCGTCTGAACGGACATGAAGACTTACGCAGGACGGACTAGTAAGGGGTCGGCGCTCTGGCTGGCCGCCCCGTCCGGCCGGTCGGTGTGGATGCTGCAGGCCGACTGCCGTCGGGGCGCAGGCCCGCGGAAGTGCGCGCTGCGGCTGCTGGAGTCCGCGAACGGAGGTCGCAGCTGGGCCCGGTCCCCTGGCCAGCCGCCGGGCTCGGTTCCCGGCTCCGGCGGCCGGGTGAGCCAGGAGGCAACGGCCGCCCAGACGTGGCTGGTGCGCACCGGCCGGTCGTCGGGCTACGTGCTGGGAGAGCCGGCCGTCAACGCCTAGGGCCGGCCCGACGCAGCCCCGCTGTGGTTCACCGGCAACGCCGGCGCGTCGTGGTCGAGTCTGCGCGTTCCGTGCGGGATGGACGCACTATCAGCCGTGCTCACCGCCGCGCCGGACGGGACGCTGTTCGCCGTCTGCGCCGGCGAGCCTAGCGTGGGCTTCCAGGCCAAGACCACCGCGCGCTCGGCCGACGGCGGCCGGTCGTGGGCAGTGCGGGCGCCCTGCGGAGGCAAGCCCTGCCAGGGCAGCCCGCTCGACTTCGGCTACCTTGGCGCCGCTGACGCGGTGTCAGGCAGCACGGTGTATCTCGCCGGCGCCCGGAGCCCGCTGCTCGTCACCCGCGACGGCGGCGCCCGCTGGCACGTCGTGCGGCAGGTCAACGCCGGGACCGACGCGGGCACCAGCCAGGTGATCTTCTTCAGCCGCGCCGACGGCGTCGTCCTGGGCCAGGACTCCAGCGACGACGAAATGCCGACGCTTTGGCGCACCGCCGACGCGGGCGCCCGCTGGTCTGCGGTGCATCCCCTTGACGGCTGATCCTGCCTGCTTGACGGCTGGCCCTGCTTGCCGGCTGGCCCTGTTGCAGCGCTTTGCCGCGGTGGGCTGACCACGACTGCTGGCGTTCTCCGCGCTGCCAGCCGGAGCCGCGCGTCGACACGGGCCGCCTGGCCCGCGATCCGCGGGAACGATGGCCGCGGCTGGCCCGTCTAAGTGGTCGCCGCACCAGCGAGGAGGACATCATGAGAGCACTGCGGGGCATCACCGGCGTTGCTGCCGCAGCGCTGCTGTCCGGCTGCGCGGCCGCCCCGGCCCTTACCTCTCCCGCAGGCACGGTCACCGGGCGGCTGCAGATCGAAGGAGGGCCGATTGGGCCGGGCGGCCAGCAGCCGGGCAAGCGAGGGGTACCGGGAACGGTGCAGTTCACCGCCGGGCGCCGCCGGCTGCTCACGGTCCGGGTAGGCAGCTCGGGGACTTTCTCGGTACGGCTGCCGGCCGGGAACTACGCGGTATGCGGCCGCTCGCCGGACCTCATGGAGATGCGTAGCGGCGCCGGGAGGCAGGCCCCGTGCTCCCAGCCTCAGCCGGTCGCGGTCACCGCGCGGCACACCACCAGGATCGCCATCACCTTCGACGTCCCGTAGCCGGCCCGCCCGGCCCGGCCCGCTTAGTGCGCAGGAAGTTGACCACGCCTCCGTGCCGCGTCGGACTAGCTGCAGCACGAGAGGAAACCGTTCGTTTACAGCGACGTTGCATACCGGACACCGGGTGGGTATAGCCATGGTGCAGGCTGAACTAGGATGCAGTGGGACAATCAAACTGGAGCGGGGAAATCCATTGATCAAGACGACCATCCCTAACGGCCACGACGCCGTCCGCGTTACCTTCGTGCTGCCCGTTGGCGAGCCGCCCGGTGCCGTATCGGTGGTGGGCGACTTCAACGACTGGAACCCGTTCGCCCATCCGCTGCGCCGGCGCGGGAACGGCACCCGCAGCGCCGCGGTCAGCGTGCCGGCCGGCAGCACGCTCCGCTTCCGTTACCTGGCGGAGGGCGGCGTGTGGTTCGACGACGAAACCGCGCAGGGACGCGACTCCCTCGGGGCCGTCATCACGCTCTGACGTTGCCCGCCGGGCCAGCCGCCGTGACTATCCGCGCGCACGTCAGCACGATCAGGGCGACGACGAAGGCGCAGTAGATCCAGAACGCGGGCGTGAGCCCGTTGCTGATCGTGAGCCCGGCCTGGGCGGCCTGCACCGGGGAGATCCTGAACTGCGTCGGCGAGGTCGCCTCGCCGAACTGGACGAACGCCGAGATCGCCTGGGCAGCCATCGGGATGATGGCACCGGCGAGCAGCGCGGTCCCCTGCCGGACCGGGCGCCACAAGTCGGCGGCCACGACGACTACGACAAGCGCGACCATCACGGCGACGTCGCCGGCGATCACCGGTGCCGGGTTCGCGAAGGCATTGCCCGCGGTCAGGGACTGCGCCGCCCCGGCCGAGGTCCGCAGCAGGTAGCTGTCCCACGACGGGGCGAACGCGACCGCCGTGCCCAGCGCAGCGAGCGCCAGCGCCAGCACGAGGCCGATCTCGTGATCATGGGGCCTGCCCGGCGCGCCGCCCGGCCGGCGCGCGAACGCCACCCCGGCCCCGGCCGCGCAGGCGGCCCAGCCGACCAGCCCGAGCACCAGGCCCGCGCCCGCAAGGTGCGCGCCTCCGGCAATCACCGTGCCGGCATCCGCGAAGAAGAAGCCGAACGTCACGACGCTCGTCCCCACCCCCAGCAGCGCCCCGGCCCGCAGCCGCTCACCGCCCAGCAAGATGAGCAGGGCGCTCGCGGCCCAGGCCGCGAAGTAGATCACGTGCGGCACGAGATCGGCCGGCGCCCCGGCGAGGTTCGCGCCGTACAGGTAAGCGGGGAACAGCCCGGCGACCCCGCAGCCGACACCGACGGCGAGCAGCGACGCCGCGATGACCGCGCGCAGGCTGCTGGCGGTGACCGCGGCCACTGCCGTGTGCTGGCCTGCCGTGTGCTGGCCCGCCGTGTGCTGGGCCGTCGCGACGATCGTGCCTGGTGTCTCGATCGTGGTGAACCGTGACCACGCGCCATGCCAGCCTGCCGGTGTCTCAGGCCACCACTCCAACGGCTGCGACCGCGATTCCCCCGTGGTCCAGATCCCGTAGAAGCCCTGCCCCCGCCCGATCTCGTAACCCGCCCCCCGGTACGAGATTGTCACACTCCCGGGCACCGTCCCTGCCTTCATCGTCAGCTCATCCCCCTCTCGGCTCATCCCAGCGCTCCCGGCAAGAGTAGGAGGCCGACCTGCAGGTCGGCTGCACGGCACCTGAAGCTTTCCTTACCCCGCAGGAGAGGGTGCACCGGCCCGGGACTTCAGCAGTCACGTGAGAGACCTGGGATAACCCGACTCCGTCCAGCCGGCCCGTTGTCGCGCGACGGCCAGACTAGCGATCTGCGCGCGGCAGCGGCCCATAATGACGATGTGCAGATCCGGATTGAAGCCTCAGACCTTCCTGGAAAATCCTGCGGTCCCAGCCCGGACTCTCCGAGCGGCTATCACAAAATCCATGTCGGGGTCCAGCGCGAGCAGGTCGCGGAGGGTCGCGGTGAAGTCGAGCCGCATCGATGCCAGCTCAGGATCGGAGTCGTAGGCGGCCAGCTGGCTGGTGCGCTCGCAGCAGGTTGCGCGGGTGTCGACGGCACCGGTCGACCTGCTGATCAACAACGCCGGCGTGATGGCCCCGCCCGCCCGCATCCCCCGCAGGGCACTGGACGTCGCGACCAGCGCCCGCCTGTGGGCTCAGGCCGAGCGCCGCACCGGCCTCGCGAAGCCGGCGCCCGTCGCCTGACCGCGGCACCCATGCGCCGGCCAGCCGCTGCTGCCCCGGCCAGGAGTACGCCCGCGTGCGCAGAACGTGGTCGGCCTCAAGAAATAAAAACTAATCGAGCAAATACTATTAGAACCCGTTATAGTTGTATCATGGGCACCGCTGCGGAGTTCTATTATATCCATATACGCGAACATGTTTGATACACGCTAAAGTAATCCGATCAGGTCTGAAATTTCCATTGGAATCGACCAGAACCCGGTAAGCCCCCCGTTGTCCGTCAGTCACGGCTAAGTTATGGTGTTCGTCAAAGGGCGCATGCCGTGAATGGGGCAAGCTAACTATCCGGGGGATCATATGACCATCGTTACCTCACCGCCTGGCTCGGCAAGTCCGGCCACCAGGAGGCGGGCGCGTTTCTTGGACCGGCCCGCACGGAACACTCTCCTGACGACGGCATCGCTGATGATAATTGCGGTGATCGCCCTGTTCGTGACCGGGTCAGCGGGATCCGCCGCTGTCTCGTTCAACTTGAGCAGCTATTCCATCCAGGGCCACGACATCGTCGTGTACGGCAGCGTGACCGACGGAGCCCACAACGCTGTCGGGAGCGCGCAGGTGGAGGTGTACCGGGTCGTCCGTGGCGACGTGCGCATGCTGCAGCAGGTGCGCACCAGACCGGACGGGCGTTACCGGGTGGTGCTTGGCCCGCACCGGGTGATGGTGCACGTGAAAGTCAGCAGGGAACTCCATGGCACGCATTATCAAGGGGCGACAAGGATCCGGGTGCGGCACGGCCGAGCCTACGACGTGAGCGCGGAGCTGCTGCGTCGCGGCTCGGTGTTCTTCCTGCCCCTCTTCAACTACTGAGCCAGGCATCCCAGGCACGCGGCGCGCCGCGGCGCCCCGCGTGCCTGGCGCGCACCTGATGCAGTCACCAACTGCAGTGAAAGGCTGATGCACGCATGCCCGTCGTCGACATCACCTGGCTGAGCTGGCTGACCTACCTGATCGTCGGATATTACGCCCTGCTTCTCGGGGTGCTGGCTGTCCGCCGGCGGCGCAGGCCGCACCCACGCACTGCCGGTGACGGGCGTCCGCCGTTCATGGTGCTCGTGATCCCGGCCCGTAACGAGGAGCGGGTGATCGGCCAGACGCTGAAGACGCTGGAAGCACTGGACTACCCGGATCGGCTGACGCTAGTGATGGACGATGGATCGACCGACGCCACCGCGGTGATCGCATCCTCGTTCACCTGGCTCGGGCGGGTGCAGGTGGTCAGCAGAAGCCCGGAAGCGGCCGGTCAGGGAAAGGGTGCGGTGCTTAACCACGCCTTCGCGCTGGTGTGCCGGATGGTAGCGGAGCGCGACCCGCGGCTGCGCGGGCGCAGCGTTGAAGAGGTGGTGGTCGGGGTGATGGACGCCGACGGCCAGCTTGAGGGGGACGCTCTGGGGAAGGTGGCGCCGTATTTCTCTGGCCAGCAAAATGCGCGAGTGGGCGGAGTCCAGATCGGGGTACGGATCGCCAACGCGACCGCCAATCTGCTCACCCGGATGCAGGACCTCGAGTTCGTGGGGTTCTCGGCAGTGGTACAGGACAGCCGGGACAGCCTCGGATCGGTCGGGTTGGGGGGCAACGGCCAGTTCACCCGGCTATCTGCTTTGCAAGGGCTCAGCCGGGACCCTTGGACGGCGTGCCTGTCCGAGGACCTCGACCTGTCGCTGTCGCTGGCAGAGGCCGGATGGGACATCCGTTACTGCTCCGACACGTTCGTCGCCCAGCAAGGGCTGACCCGCATCTGGCCGCTGCTGCGGCAGCGCGCACGCTGGATTCAGGGCCACTATCAGTGCTGGCGTCACCTGCCGCCCATCTGGGGAAGTCGCAGGCTGGCGTGGCGGGCCAAGCTCGACCTGTCGGCGTACCTGATGATGATCTTGTTTATCTTTGTGGTGTCCGCTGGATGGGTGATCAGTCTGCTGGCCTGGGCGGGTTTGCTGGTCCCGGTCAACACTTCCCTGGACGTCATCACCAACCCCTATCTCCACAACGTCACCCAGCTTGTGCTGTCCGCCGGGCCGCTTGCGGCGTTCGTCATTGGCTACCAGCTGCGGGCCGCCACTCGGCTGCGGTGGTGGGAGGTGCTCGCCGTCGCGGGGCTATTCACTGCCTACGTCTCGATGGTGTGGGCGTGGGGGCAAGCGTGGGCGTGGCTACGCATCGTCACCAGGCACGGCGGCTGGGCAAAGACTCCACGGGTATCTGCGGAGATCGCCGTTCAGATGCCGGTCTGAGCCGTATGCCAGTCATGACAGTGAAGCCGCTGGACTCGTGACCACTCGCGGCGCAGCCACCGAGCGCCCTCCTGCCAACGCGGTAGCCCAAGTCCGCCTGCTGGTCATCTTCGGCACCAGGCCCGAGGCCGTCAAGCTTGCGCCTGTGGTCCGTGCGCTCCAGGCCAGCCCGCTGTTCGCGCCCGTCGTCTGCTCGACCGGCCAGCACAAGGAGATGCTTGAGCAGATGCTCGACGCTATGCACCTGGTTCCCGACTACCAGCTGGGGCTGATGCGTGACCGGCAGGCGCTGTCGTCGCTCACCAGTCTGGCCGTCAGCGGTCTCAGTGAGATCATCCGGGCTGAGAGACCCACTGCGGTCGTGGTGCAGGGCGACACCACTACCTGCTTGTGCGGTGCGCTGGCGGCGTTCTATGCGGGAGTCCCGGTGGCGCATGTGGAGGCGGGCCTGCGGTCCGGATGCCTCGACAGCCCGTTTCCCGAAGAGCTGAACCGCCGCCTCGTCGCGCAGATGACCCGCTGGCACTTCGCCCCCACCCAAGGCGCTGCCTCGAACCTGCGCAGGGAGGGCATCGACGCCGCGTCGGTCGCGGTCACCGGGAACACGGGGATCGACAACCTGCGCTGGGTGCTCGACAGTGGCCTGGGTAGTTCCAGGTTCCGTACCGGACTTCGCCGCGTCCTGGTGACCTTGCACCGCCGGGAGAACCAGGGGGAGACGATGCGTGGCCTGGCGGGCGCGATCAGGGAACTCGCGGCGCGCGGCGATGTCGAGGTCCTGCTCCCGCTGCACAAGAGCTCTTCTGTCCGCGACGCCATCGTCCCGGTACTGCGTGACGCGCCGAACGTGACGCTCACTGATCCGCTCGGCTACTTCGAATTCACCGGCAGTCTCGCCAGCGCCGACCTCGTGCTCACCGACTCCGGCGGTGTCCAGGAGGAAGCGCCCAGCCTGGGCAAGCCCGTGCTTGTGCTGCGCGAGACCACCGAGCGCCCCGAAGCCATCGCGGCGGGCGCCGCCCGCCTGGTCGGCACCAGCGCCGACGCCGTGTACCAGGCGGCCGCCCGGCTCCTTGACGACTCAGACGCATACGCGGCAATGGCCCAGGCGGTAAGCCCCTTCGGTGATGGCCACGCAGCGCCGCGAATAGTCTCGCGGCTCGCAGCCGAACTGGCACCTTCGACTCCGGCTGGTCCCGGGCCGAATCCCTTGCCGCATTTAGCAAGTGCTCACTACATATACCGCCCGCTCCGTGCAGCCATATACCGCCGCGGCTACCGGTTGACCGTGCCCATGTCGGCATAGCGGTCGCCGGCCGGCCTGCCCACGTTCTCTTCGAGCCATGCCACGTCCTGGCCGGTCAGTTCGATGCCAGCGGCAGCGATGTTCTCCTCCAGGTAGGTCCGGCGCTTGGTGCCCGGGATGGGCACCACGTCATCTCCGCGGGACAGGACCCACGCCAGCGCCAGCTGACCGGGGGTGCATCCCTTGGACGAGGCCAACTGCTCCACCGCGGCGACCAGTGCCAGGTTGCGGTCGAAGTTCTGGCCGGCAAAGCGGGGGAACCGCTCGGCCCGCGAGTCACCATCGGGCAGATCGGACGGACGCCTGTACGCACCGGTGAGCAGACCGCGCCCGAGCGGGCTGTAGGCCACGAACCCGATCCCCAGTTCTCGCACGGTGGGTAGCACCTCGGCCTCGACGTCCCGGGTGAACAGGCTGTACTCGGTCTGCAGGGCGGTGATCGGGTGCACGGCGTGGGCACGCCGGATGGTCTGCGCCGACGCCTCGGACAATCCCAGGTGGCGGACCTTTCCCGCCGCGACCAGCGAGGCCATGGCGCCCACCGTGTCCTCGATGGGCACCGTGGTGTCGACGCGGTGCTGGTAGTACAGATCGATCTGGTCGACGCCGAGGCGGGCCAGTGACGCGTCGCACGCCGAGACCACGTACTCGGGGCGGCCGTTGATGCCGACCCAGGAGCCGTCCTGCCTGCGCTCGTTCCCGAACTTGGTCGCCAGCACCACCTCGTCCCTGCGGCCCGCGACGGCCTTGCCTACCAGCAGCTCATTGGTGAACGGGCCGTACATGTCGGCGGTATCGAGGAACGTGCATCCGAGCTCGATGGCCCGGTGGATCGTGGTGATCGATTCGCCGTCGTGGCCGGCGCCGTAGAACTCCGACATCCCCATGCAGCCGAGGCCGAGGGCAGAGACGGGCAGCGAGCCGAGATGACGTGTCTGCATGGAAGCAACATATCCGAGAGCCTCGGGCCGCCTCCGTGTGCGCCCGGTCCGCGCGCGACGCGTGCGCACGACGGAACGGGCGGCTACGCATTCGCTACAATTTGGGACTTATGCCCTATGGACTGCCGGTCTGCTGGCCGCGCTGGCCGTTAGACCCGTTCCGTCATGCATTGTCACCATACCAGCCCGCGTTGATGATCAAGGACTCAACGGCGGTCCGCACGTCGTGCGCCTGGATCCGCGTCCGGCAAAACTGCTCGACCATGATCCCGAAGGATCCGGCGCCGCCCGTGACGCAAATCCTTCGGGATCATGCTCGACGTGAACGTGCGTGCTGCGGTTAGCCGCGGCACGCACGTTCACGCAGTTAGGTCAGTGGACTGGTGCCGCCGTCGGCCGCGGGGACACGACTGGCTTGGTCACCGGTGGCTTGGTCACCGGGAGGCTGCGGTGCAGCAGGTCACGTGCCCTGGGCAGCGCGAACCGGTCCAGGCCGAGGTAGCCGGAGTTGCGCCAGGCCAGGATCAGGAGCACCGCGACGATGGCGTAGGCGGGGTTGACGCCGGCGGATCCGGTGAACATGTAGATGACGTTCAGGCTCAGGCCGGCCAAGGCGGCAACTCCGGTGAACAGGCCAAGGATCAGCAGCGCCCCGATCGCCAGCTCGCTGACCGTGATCAGCTTGGCGATCCATGACGCGTTCGGAATGACGAAGTTGTGCAGGAAAGCCGCCCACCAGCCGTAGGACGCGCCACCCTGTCCTGCCGTCGATCCGGCGACACCCGCGGTGGCGAACCCTTTCACCCCGGCGCCCGCGCCGCCCCAGAACACGGCCTTCTCGCTGCCCCACAGCTTCTGGTAGCCGGCGTTCAGCCAGCCGTAGCCCAGCCACACGCGGGCAACGAGCCAGATGATGCTGGCGGCCTTCGAGCGGTAAAGCCAGTCAGCCGCCCGGGAGTTCTCCCTCGGGGCCTCAAGCGCGCCGCCCGCGCGGCCTCCCGCCGTCACCGTGCTGCGAGACGATTCCCTGTTCACGTCGTTCCTTCTTCCCTATCCGGCTGTCGCAGCGCGACGGCCCTCTGCCATCACTCTGCCGCCCGTGTCCCGGACCCGGCAGGGCCAAAAGTCCCCGAACGTGCTGCCGCACGTCCCGAGCGCCGCGACGGGCCCGCCGTCCCTCTCGCCGGCCTCGCTCGCATTGATGGCCAGGCGCGCTCGAACCGGCGACGGCACGGATCCCACGGCCGCGCTCGGATCGGTGACGGCACGGATCGACGCCGCTGCCGCCGCGTCAGCCATGGCGCCGCGCCTCCATGAACCGCAAGATCAGCGGAGTGAAGACCAGCTGCATTGCCAGCTCCATCTTCCCGCCCGGCACCACGATGATGTTCGGCCGGGACATGAACGAGTCGTGCAGCATGGACAGCAGGTAGGGAAAGTCGATGCCCCTGGGGTTGGCGAACCGGATGACGAGAAAGCTCTCGTCGGCGGTCGGGATGAATCGGGCGATAAACGGATTCGACGTGTCTACCGTGGGGACGCGCTGGAAGTTCACGTGCGTCCGGGAAAACTGCGGGCAGATGAAATTGACGTAGTCCGGCATGCGCCGCAGGATCGTGTCCACGACAGCCTCGCTGGAGTAGCCGCGAGCGGTCTTGTCGCGGTGCAGCTTCTGAATCCACTCCAGGTTGATGATCGGGACAACCCCGACCAGCAGGTCCGCGTGCTGGGCGATGTCCGCTTTGTCGGTGACGGCGGCACCGTGCAGCCCCTCGTAGAACAGCAATTCACTCTCGGGATCGACGTCCTGCCATGGCGTGAACGTCCCCGGCGGCTGCCCGAACGGCCTCGCCTCCTCTGCGTCGTGCAGGTACTTGCGGACCCGGCCGCCACCGTGCTCGCCGTATTCGCGGAACAGGGTCTCGAGTTCTTCGAGCAGGTTGGCCTCGGGCGAGAAGTGGCAAAGATGGTGGTTGCCGTCGGCGTCGGCCTCTGTCATGGCGGCGCTCATCTGCTGCCGGTCGTAGCGGTGGAAGGAGTCGCCCTCCACGATCGTCGCGTTGATCTGCTCGCGCCGGAAGATGTGCTGGAACGTCCTGGTGACCGAGGACGTGCCGGCGCCGGACGAGCCGGTGATGGCGATGACGGGATGCCTTGCCGACATGTGCCTCTCCTGCTGTTAAGGGATGCGGAACAGGGAGCGGCTGTTGAACAGCGAGTCGTCGAAGGCCGACGGCTGCGGTTCGGCGTGGTCCCGGTGGTAGCGCTCGATCCGCTCGACCTCGTTCCTGGATCCGAGAATCAGCGGCGCGCGCTGGTGGAGGCCGGTCGGCTGAATATCCATGACGCGCTCGCGTCCGGTGCTGGCGCCGCCGCCGGCCTGCTCGACGATGAACGCGATCGGATTGCACTCCTGCATCAGCCGCAGCCGTCCCGGCCTGGTCGGCTCCTTGCTGTCCCTGGGGTACAGGAAGACACCGCCGCGGGTAAGGATCCGGTACGTCTCAGCCACCAGGGACGCGATCCAGCGCATGTTGAAGTCCCTGCCCCGAGGCCCGGTGCCGCCCTCCAGGCACTCGGAGATGTAGCGGCGCACCGGAGGCTCCCAGAAGCGCTCGTTGGATGCGTTGATCGCGAACTCCGCGCAGTCCGCGGGGATGCGCAGATGCGGATGGGTGAGGATGAACGCCCCGATGTCGCGGTCGAGCGTGAACCCGTCGACGCCGTCGCCGGTGGTGAGGATCAGCATGGTAGACGGCCCGTACAGGGCGAAACCGGCGCACACCTGAGCCGTGCCCGGCTGGAGAAAGTGCTCGACCCGCGGCTCCGCACCCGGGTCGGGGCTGCGCAGTACCGAGAAGATCGTGCCAACCGACATGTTGGCGTCAATGTTGCTCGAGCCGTCCAGCGGGTCGAACACCAGCAGGTACTTCCCGCGCCGCTGGCATTCCGGGACGGGGTAGATGTCCTCCATCTCCTCGGACGCCATCGCGGCCAGGTGCCCGGCCCATTCCGTCTCGCTGATCATCACCTCGTTGCTGATGAGATCGAGCTTCTTCTGCACCTCGCCCTGGACGTTCTGCACGCCGGCGCTGCCCAGGGCGCCGACGAGCGCGCCGCGATTGACCTGGTTGCTGATGACCTTCACGGCCGTTGCAACCGCGTTGAGCAGCCCGGAGAAATCGCCGGTCGAGCCGGGATGACGGTGCTCGGACTCGATGGTGTACCGGGTCAGCGTCCTGCGTTCCTCACGCACGGCTTGCCTGCCTCTCGCGGAATGCGGGCAACGCCGGCCCGGCGGCCGGGCACTGCGAGGACGCCTCGCTGGCGCGCAGGCAGTTGCGCGCGAGCTCGTTCTGCGCGTCGGCGACGTTGTCGGCTGCCCCGCGCCAGGCGCCCAGCGCGTCGGCGACCAGGGCACGCCCGAAGGAGAAGGTCAGCCGCCACGGCGCCGTGTCGTCCGTCGCGGCCAGCGCGTTGATGGCAGCCAGGTTCGCGCACGCCCGCTCGTTGGACTGACCACCGGACAGGAATGCCACGCCAGGAACAACTGACGGCACGGTTCCCGCCAGGACCTGCAGCGTGTCATGGGCGACCTGCGCAGGCTCGGCCTGTTGCTGGCTCTGAGTCGCTGGAACGATCATGTTCGGCTTCAGCACGATGCCGCGGGGATCGACGCCCATCGCGTCAAGCTCACCGAAGACGGCAGCGAGCGTGCTGGTGGTGACCTGCTGGCAGACGGCGCTCCCGTGGCTGCCGTCCATCAGGACCTCGGGCTCCACCATCGGCACGATGCCCGCTGCCTGGCACACCGCCGCATAGCGGGCCAGGGCGTGCGCATTAGCGTGCACCGTGCGGCGGTCACTGACAGCCGGGTCGATCACCGCGCGCCACTTGGCGAAGACGGCACCGCGCTCCCGGTACGCGTCAAGCCGGCCGCGGAGGCCGTCCAGCCCCTCGGTGACGAGTCCACCGGCACAGAACGGCAGCGGGATGACGCCCCGGTCGACCTTGATGCCGACCATGATGCCGAGCGCCGTCGCCGCATCGACGAACGGCGTGCCGTCCGGCAGGTGCTGGCCGAGCGTCTCGTCGGACCAGATGATGCCGGAGACCCAGCCAGCTAGTCCCGGCGTGGTGAGGAGCAGCCCGCGATACTCGCGTCGCGTGTCAGCGCTCGGCGCGGCCCCTACCGCCTCGAGCCGCTTGGACATGGTCGCGATGCTCTCGTCAGCGGCGAGAATTCCCTTGGCCGGCGCCACGAGGGCGCAGGCGACCTTGTGCAGTCCGGGCACTTTGGCACGCTCCTGTTCAGGCTGCGCTCGCAGCGCCGCTGGAGTCCGACAACTCCGGCTGAGTCCGGCAGCGCCGTCCTAGTCCAGCGTAGGGAAGTGGCGGCGAGCGGGCCTCACCCGCGAGAGTGGGGGAGCGGGTGAAGTCTTCCTGCGGTTCCCGCCGCGGCGAGGCACACCACGGCCCGTGCGCGTGTTCGTCCGCGGATTCCTAACGTTTCGTAAAGATGATTGACTGTCCGGCGAGCGGTCTATATTCTCGGCTCGTGACCGAGGACCGGGACGCCCAGGACCGCGACGCCCGGGACCGCGATACCGAGGACCGGGGCTGGCTTGACGAGGTGGCGTTCCCGGCGCTGCTGCGGGCGGCCAGGACGGCCTACGGATCGGCGATCAGGGCTGCCCTGGCCGAGGTGGGCTGTGACGACGTGCCGCGCAATGGCAGTTACGTGATTGGCGCTATCGCACGGACGGGGGCGCCGCTCAGCCAGGTCATCAAGGAACTCGGGGTGTCCAAGCAGTCCGCCGGGCAGCTCGTCGACACCCTGGTCACCCGGGGCTATCTCGACCGCTCAGCCGACCCGGAAGACCGTCGGCGGCTGACGATCACCCTGACCGAACGAGGGCACGCGGCGGCGGAAGTGATCAGGTCCGCGGTGCAGCGGGTGGACGCGGGCCTGGTCGGGCGGGTGGGCCCGGAGTACATCGCGCACACCAGGGTCACACTCGCGGCGCTGATCGAGGGCAGCCACGCCGGGGCAGAACATGACCACGGCTAGCGACCCGGGCGCAGCGCAGCGGGCCGGCCGGCGGGCGCGGCCCGCGGCGC
>Ga0302314_10010547_pt1 | contig 16159 bp, 14 predicted proteins | sample III_Palsa_N2_3_FD_200533 | JGI IMG/M metagenome (GOLD analysis project Ga0302314, IMG submission 200533) | Peat permafrost microbial communities from Stordalen Mire near Abisko, Sweden - III_Palsa_N2_3 | ecosystem: Environmental > Terrestrial > Soil > Palsa > Peat permafrost | place: Sweden... | reverse complement strand
GTCCGCGGCCTGGTGGCGGCGGGCCTGGGCGTCGCCATCGTCCCCGCGCCCCGCGCCGGGTCCCCGGTGGCCGGCCCCGGCCCCGTGCTCTACCCGCCGATCCTCGACGACGGCGCCGAGCGGGAGATCTACCTGACCTGGCCGGCCGACAAGCCGCTGCTGCCCGCGGCCGAGCTGTTCCGCCGGCACGTCGTCGACACGGTCAGCACCGGCCGCATCCGCCCGGTCAGCGGTTAGGGTCAGCGGCTAACAGCCGTCTGCCGCATGCTCTCGGGCGGGCTGGCTCTAGGCTGATCGGATGGCCGGGCCCCGGGTATGTCTGCTTGACGCCTATCAAACGATCCTGCACACCGACTTCGAGCCCTACGCCGAGGTACTGCCCCGGCTGGCCGACGTGCCGGCGGAGGACCTCTACTCGGCCTACGCGCGGGTCGCGCCGCTGCTCACGGTGGGCAAGACCACCGTCAGGCAGGCGTTCGCCGAAGTCCTGGAGATATCCGGGGTGGTGCCGCGGCCGGAGCTGACGCGGGCGCTCGCGGCCAAGTCCCGCGAGCTGCTGCTCAAGGCGGGCGAGCTCTACGACGACGTGCTGCCGTTCCTGCACTCCGCCCGGGCGCACGGGGTCAAGGTCGCCATCGTGAGCAACTGCGACGAGAACACCCGCGACCTGCTGGCCGAACTCGGGGTGACCCCGCTGGTCGACGCCCTCGTCCTGTCCTGCGACGTGCACGTGGCCAAGCCGTCGGCCAAGATCTACACCGAGGCGCTGCACCGGCTGAAGGCGCGGCCCGAGGATGCCCTGTTCGTGGACGACAACGCCCGGTTCTGCGCGGCCGCGCAGGAGCTGGGAATCGGCGCGGTGCGGATCGCGCGCCTGGGCGAGGCCACGCCCGTCGCCGGCCTGACCACGGTCCGCTCGCTGGCCGAGGTCGAGCCGCTGCTCTGGGACTAAGCCCGCTCCCGGTACGCGGCGACCAGCGGCAGGAACAGGTCGTCGACGATCTCCCGGACGCGCTCCGCGGTCACCGGCTTGAGGGTCATCAGCAGGTCCAGCCGGATCAGGTCGAACGGCATGGTCAAGACGGCCGGGGGGATCTTCTCCAGGTCGATCTCGCCGCGCTGCTGCGCGTGCTGGTAGATCCGGTCCGACCACAGCGGCCGGTTGGCCATGATCCTCATCCGTACCTCCGCCGGGGTGAGACCGGTGCTGGCCAGCAGGCCGGCGAAGGTGGCGGTGACCACGGCGGTGAACGATGACCGCTTGTCGTTGACGTCGCCCAGCAGCGCGAGCATGTCGCCTCGCAGGCTCCCGGTGTCCGGTATCTCGACCGGGTTGATCGTGCCGTGGTTCGCGATGGCGGCGAGGACCAGGTCGTCCTTGCGCGGCCAGCGCCGGTACAGCACCGCGACGCCGGTCCTGGCCCGGGCCGCCACCGACTCCATGGTCATCTTGGCGAACCCGGCCTCGACCAGCTCATCCCAGGCGGCTTGCAGCAGCGCGGCCTCGAGTTCCTCGCCGCGCCGCCGCTGCCGGTGCAGCTGTTCAGTCACGTCAACCAGGATAGCCGCCTCCGCAGATAAGAGATACTTGCATTCCTTATCTGAACCGCCTACTCTCATAAGAGATGAAGACTTCTCTTATCTAAGGAGCAGGGCATGGCTGCGAAATCGTCTCCAGGCCACGACAAGATCGACCCGAAGGTTCTCAAGAGTGCGCTGATCCTCATCGTCGGCGCCATGGCGGTCATCTTCGACACGACGATCGTCAGCGTGGCGCTGCACACCCTGTCCGCGAAGTTGCATGCCCCCGTGTCGACGATCCAGTGGGTCTCGACCGGCTACCTGCTCGCGCTCGGCATCGCGGTGCCGCTGTCCACCTGGGCGCTGCGCCGCTTCGGCGGGAAGAACCTGTGGATGGCGGCCCTCACGATCTTCCTCGTCGGCTCGATCGGCTCCAGCCTGGCCTGGAACGTGGACTCGCTGATCGCCTGGCGGGTAGTGCAGGGCGTGGGCGGCGGCATCATGCTCCCGCTGCTGACCACGCTGGTCATCCAGGCCGCCGGGGGCAAGGCCCTGGGGCGGACCGTCACCGTCATCACGCTGCCCGCACTGCTCGGCCCGATCCTCGGGCCGCTGATCGGCGGTGCCATCCTCACCCACCTGTCCTGGCGGTTCATGTTCTGGGTGAACGTGCCGTTCTGCCTGGCCGGCCTCGCCCTCGCCGCCCGCTACATGTCGGCGGACAAGCCCGCTGCGGGGACACCGCGGCCGCGGCTCGACCTGCCGGGCCTCGCCCTGCTCACCCCGGGCGTCGCCGCGGTCATCCTGGGACTGAGCAACGCGGGCAGCGCGGCCGGCTTCGCGCACCCCGACGTCACCCTCCCGCTCGCGATCGGTGTCGCCCTGCTCGCCGCCTTCACCGCGTACTCCATCCGCCTGGGCCGCCGGCACGGTGACCCGCTCGTGAACGTCCGCCTGCTCGCCCGCCGGCCGGTCGGCTCAGCGTCGGCGGTGCTGTTCTTCTCCGGGTTCTCCCTGTACGGGGCGATGCTGCTGCTGCCGCTCTTCTACCAGGAGGTGCGCGGCGCCTCCGCGCTGACGGCCGGGATCATGCTGGTCCCGCAGGGCGTCGGCGCCCTGCTCTCCCGCAACGTGGCCGGCCGGCTCACCGACAAAATCGGCGCCCGTCCGATCGCCGTCGCCGGCTTCGCCATCGTCGCCGCGGCCACCGTCCCCTTCGCCTTCGCCGGGGCGCACACGGATGCCTGGCTGCTCGCCCTCTACCAGGTCATCCGCGGCCTCGGCCTCGGCGGCGTCACCCTCGCGGTAACCGCCTCCGCCTTCATCGGCCTGGACAAGCAGGAGATCTCCCACTCCAGCGTGCTCACCAGGACGGTCCAGCAGATCGGCGGCTCCTTCGGCACCGCGGTCCTCGCGGTCATCCTCACCGCCTCCATCGCCGACCACCACGGCGCGCTCGGCGCCGGCTTCCACATCGCCTTCTGGTGGGCCGCCGGCTTCTCGGCCGTCGCCATGCTGCTCTCCCTCTGGCTCCCGGGCTCCCCGCGCACCGCCCAGCCCGCGCCCGCCCAGCCCCCGGCAAACGCATCCGAAGCCGTAGGCGCGCAACCCGCAACCCCCAGCGCCGCCCAGTAGCGCCCGCGGACGGATACTGAAGCCATGACCGATCTGATCACCCCGAGCCGGATCCCGGCCGGCGCGACACCCGAAGGCGACGGGATCATCACCGGGGACGGCCCGGTCCGCGTCGACACGTTCATCGACTTCCTGTGCCCGTTCTGCCGGCGATTTGAGCTCTCGGCGGGCCCGGCGCTGGCGGACCTAGTCGCCGAGCGGCTGATCAGCCTCGCCCAGCACCCCATGAACTTCCTCGATGCGGCGTCGACGACGAACTACTCCACGCGCGCGGCCGCCGCATCGGGCTGCGCCGCCGACCAGGGACGGTTCACGGACTACGCGCACGCGCTCTTCCAGGACCAGCCGCCAGAGGGAGGAGCGGGGCTGACCGACGCGGAGCTGGCCAGCATCGGCCGTGGCATCGGGCTGACCGACCCGGCCTTCGCTTCCTGCCTATCCGAAGCGCCCTATCTGGACTGGCCGCCGTACGTGACGGCCCGCGCCACCGCTCTCGGGGTTCAGGCGACGCCGACCGCCCTGGTCGCGGGCACAGCGGTCCAGCCGGACTCGCGGGCGATCACGGCCGCTGTCAGAAAGGCAGCCGGCCACCGCTGACCAGAGCGGGTGGAGCTAAGCGGGGCTCACCCCGATAGCCTCATCAGCCGCAGCCGCCTCGTCGATGACCGCGGCGGCGTCCGCAACGGTGCGGCCGGCGAACGCGGGCCGCCCGCCGTAGGGGTCCTCATCCGTCCACAGCGTGGTCGGCACGTGCTTGCGGACGACCGGGATGACCTCGGCCGCCAGCCGCGACAGCATGTCCATCTGCTGCTCGTGCGGGATCATGGTGGGCAGGCCGAACGACTGCAGGTCGTGGCCGAACGCCTGGCGGAAGTACATGATCTTGTCGATGACCTGCTGCGGGCTGCCGACGAGAACCGGCCCGCGCTCGATCGCGTCGTCGATGTCGGTGAAGGTCATTTCATTGCCCGGCGTGTGGTTGCCCGGCCGGTTGAAGAACGCCACCATCTGCTCGTAGACCGGCCCGTAGCGCTCGCGGGCCTCCTGGGTGGTGTCGGCCAGGAAGAAGAAGCCGGCTCCGGCGCCGACGTAGGCATAGCGGGGATCGTGCCCGTGCCGCGCGTACTCGGCCCGGTAGTGATCGATCAGCACCTGGTAGTTTTCGCGCGGCTGGATCGCATTGGCGCTGAACAGCGGGTCACCCCACTTGGCCGCGAGCGCGGCGGACCTCAGCGTGGTGGCCGACCCGTGCCAGACGCGGGGCGCGCCCGCGAAGGGCCGGGGCAGGCTGGTCACCGAGTCCAGCGGGCCGCGGAACTTGCCCTCCCAGGTGACGTTCTCCTCCCGCCACAGACGCCGCAGCAGCTCGTACTTCTCCGCCAGCTGGTCCCACTGCTCGCCCGCCGCGACGCCGAACATAGGCAGCTGGCGCAGCTCGTTGCCCTTGCCGATCACCAGCTCGACCCGCCCGCGGGAGAGCTGGTCAATGGTCGCGTAGTCCTCGGCGACCCGGAGCGGATCCAGCACCGACAGCACGCAGACGCCGGTCTGAATCCGGACCCGGCTGGTGGCCGCGGCGATGGCGCCCAGGACCACGGTCACCCCGGCGGACAGGAACGGGCCGGCGTGCCGCTCGCCGAGGGCGACCGCGTCGAAGCCGAGCTTCTCGGCCGTGCGGGCCGAGGTCACCGCCTGCTCAAGCCGGTCAGCGGTGCTGACAAGCCGCCCGGTCACCGGATTCTGAATGTTAGGAAGGATGTCGAGAAGCTGGAAGCGCATGACGGTTTACAACAACCGCCAGGCAGCGCCGCTTCCAGCCGTTCAGGCGCGTCCGGTCGGTGAGCAGCGGGGATGTGGCCGGCGTCCCATGCAATCGTATAAGTGTCAATCCATTGCGAAATTAAGATATTGTTTCGACTGCTACTTACTAATCATTACTCGTTGATTCCGGATATCTGGCTGCATACCGTGTAGCTATGTCAACCCTCTCCGTTACCCATGAGGCCCCGCTGGAGCTGGTCAAACAGCACCCGGCGCTCGCCGTCGAGCTGGCTGCGGGCGGTGACCGGACTGGCGCTGCCCGACGCGGTTGATGCCCGGCTCGGCCCGACCAGCCTGAACGCGGTTGTGCCGGCCGAGTTCCGGGCCGATGCGGTCGTGATCGTCTCGGACGGTTCCAGCAAGCCGCTGATGGTCATCGTTATCGAGCCGCAGGGCCGCGACGACGAGACCAAGGTCTTCGCCTGGCCGTCTTATCTCGCCAACGTCCGCAGTGCCGTGAAGTGCAAGGCGGCTGTCCTGATCGTGGTGTGTCCAGACCCTCGTGAGGCGGAGAAATGCCGCGGGGTCATCGCGATGGGCCATCCCGGCTGGGACCTGTGGCCCGTTGTCATCGATCCCAAGCACGCTCCGGCCGCTGACGGTGCCAGCCCCTACCTGACCCTGTTCCTGGCCTGCCTGCCCGCCCTAGATATGGAAACCGAGGAGGGCGCCCGCCGGGTCCTTGCGGCCATCCGCGATACAGGTGCGTCAGTGGCCGACCGCAAGACACTTACCGCGATTATCCTGAAGAGGGCATCCGACGCTGCTCGCCAGATCCTGGAGGACCTGATGGCCGCTACCGAGTGGAAAAGCGAATTTATCGAGAGCTACGTCAACGTCGGCATCGAGCAGGGCCGTGAGGAAGGCCTCGCCCAGGGCACTATCAGCGCCAAGGCGGACTCCATCATCAAGGCGCTGGACGTGCGCCACCTCGAGCCAACCGCGCAGCAGCGAGCCCAAGTTGCCGCCTGCACTGATCTTGACCAGCTCAACCGGTGGTTCGAGCTTTCCCTGACGGCCGCCACGGCGGCCGATGTCTTCGGCGACTGACGACAACTAAGGCGCAGACCCGGCGATGCGTGGGTAGCCGGGTCGCCTGCCGTCGAGGAAATCCAGCACCGCGGCGGTGAACTCGGGCGCAGTGGGCGCCGTGACGTGGTCGCCCGGCACCTGGACGACCCGCGCGTCGGGCAGGAGCGCGGCCAGCGCGTCCGCGGACTCGCCCCGGCTGTCGCGGTCGCCGACCACGATCAGCGTGGGCACCGGGACCAGCCGCAGCGCTTCTTGCGGCGTCGCCGCGAACGTGTCGAGGAGGTAGCGGACCGCCTGCGGGTCGATGCCTGACGCGGTGATCCACGCGGCCCACTGCTCATCCGGGCTTCCCGGGGCGAAGGCGTCGCCCCGGGCGACCGCGTCCAGAATCCGCCGGTAGCTCTCCGTCCGGCTTGTTTCCTCGTCGAGCGCGTCGAGCCCCTGGCCGCCGACGAACGCCCGGCTCGGCCGGGCACCGCGGGCGAGCAGCCGCAGCACCAGCCGCCCGCCCAGGGAGTAGCCGCCCAGGTCGTAGTCACCGAGCCCCAGATGGTCGATCAGCGCCAGCCCGTCGTCGGCCAGCACGTCGGGCGGATAGCAGGCCGGGTCGTGCGGCCCCCCGCTGTCCCCGTGACCGCGCAGGTCGGGGAGGATCACCCGGTAGCCGTGCCCGGCGAGCGTCCGCGCCGGCTCGCTGTCGGCCAGCCCCGCCCCGTTGCCCATCAGCCCGTGCAGCAGCACCAGGGGACGCCCGTCGCCGGTCTCGCGCCAGGCCAGCGTTACGCCGTCACGGGTGGCAAGCCGGTGCACCGGCAGTTCCGTCATGGGCGGATTCTAGCTAGCCCCACTGGCCTGGCTGGTAGTCGCCGGCGGGCTGGCGGGTGATGACGTTCAGCCGGTTCCAGGTGTTGATCTCGGCGATGAGCGACACCAGCGCGGCGAGCTGGTCGTCGTCGTAATGCTTGGCCGCATTCGCCCAGACCTCATCGGTGACGCCCGGGGCGGCGTCGGCGATGCGGGTGCCCTGCTCGGCGAGTTCCAGGGCGGCCCGCTCGGCCTCGGTGAAGACCGTCGCCTCCCGCCACACCGCGACCAGGTTCAGCCGCAGCTGGGTTTCCCCGGCGTGCGCGGCGTCTTTGGTGTGTATGTCGGTGCAGACGGCGCAGCCGTTGATCTGGCTGGCCCGGAGCTTCACCAGCTCCTGGGTAGCGGCCGGCAGGGCCGAATCGGTGATCGCCTTGTCGGCGGAGAAGAGATACTTGACGAACTTGGCCGTGACGGGGTTGCCGAGCAGGTCGAGACGCGGTTCCATGATGGTTCTTTCCTCCGGCTTGCTTGCTGGATGGTGTGTTCCTGTCAGCAGTACGACGACGCAGCCGCCCGGAATGTCAGGCCTCGGAATGCCAGGTACTGCGCCGGCCTGACATTCCGCTGCGCTGTCTCGTCGAACTGGTGCGGACAGACCCGGAGAAACGGAGGCGGCGGCACCATGAACACCCAGCCTGAGCCAGCAGGCAGCGGGCCCGGCCCGGGCCTGAACGCGGTCATCAGCGAGCGGCGCCAGCTGATCAACCTCGCCTACCGGCTGCTGGGCTCGCTGGCCGATGCCGAGGACGCCGTCCAGGAGACTTACGCCCGCTGGTACGCCATGACCCGGCCGCAGCAGGACGCCATCGCATCGCCCGGCGCCTGGCTGACGACGGTCGCCAGCCGTATCTGCCTGGACCTGCTTGGCTCGGCCCGGGCCCGGCGGGAGCGCTACGTGGGCGAATGGATCCCCGAGCCGCTGCCAGAACCGGCCGAGTGGAGCGGCGGACGGGCCGGCGGCGCCACGGCCGACCCCGCCGACCGGGTCACCCTCGACGAGTCGGTCAACATGGCCTTCCTCGTCGTGCTCGAATCGATGACCCCGGCCGAGCGCGTCGCGTTCATCCTGCATGACGTCTTCCGCTACTCCTTCGCCGAAGTCGCCGAGATCGTCGGCCGGACTCCGGCGGCCTGCCGCCAGCTCGCCTCCTCGGCCCGCCACCGCGTCCGCGCCGCGCAGCCGCCCGCGATCCCGACAGCTCGCCAGGCCGGCCTCGTCCGGGACTTCAAGCGGGCCTGGGAAGCCAAGGACATCGCCGCCCTCATCGGCCTGCTCGACCCGGGCGCCGCGATGACCGCCGACGGCGGCGGCCTGGTCAGCGCCGCGCTCCACCCGATTGAAGGCGGCGAGCAGGTCGCGCGCTTCCTGGTCGATCTGGCTGACCGGGGCCCCGGCCCCCTGGCGCTCCTGGAGCGCACGGTCAACGGCCAGCCTGGCCTGGTGGCCCAGCAGGACGGCGCCACCGTGACGGTGTTCGCGTTCGACATCGCGGGCGACCGGATCGCCCGCATCTGGGCGGTACGCAACCCCAGCAAGCTCCGGCCCTGGACGACAGGCTGAGGACAGGCTGAGGCAGCTTGATGTCCGCGGCCGGTTCCGCGGGCTTAACTCGAACTGCCCGCGCTGACCGAGGGGGTCAGCGCGGGCAGGATCGAGGTTCAGGTAAACGTGGGACCGAGCGCACGGCTAGCGGGACCGAGCCCGCTCAGTCCTCTAGGGCCGCGCCCGCGGCACATTGCACAGCCAGCGCCGGCTGCCCGGCCGGCACCGTTTGCACGGCCGGCACCGTTTGCAGGGCGGGCACGGTTTGCCCGGCAGGCACGGGGCCGGCGGTTCGCCGCAGGCCCGCGATGGCGACGAGCGCCCCGGCCGCCGCGACACCGGTGATGAGGAACAGCGCCGGCCGGTAGGCCGCGAGCGTGGCGGTTGGCGTGGTGTGCCCGGCGCCGCCGTTCGCGTCGACCACCGCGGTGACCACGGCGAGTACCAGTGCGCCGCCGACCTGGAACGACGTCTGGAACAAGCTGGCCGCCAGCCCCTGCTCGCCGTCGGGCATCCCGTCGGTGGCGGCCACGCTCAGCGCGGAGAAGCCGAGCCCGAAGGCCAGCCCCACCAGCAGCATCGTCGGCAGCATCACGGCCGGATAATCGGGGGTGACGCCGGCCCGGAGGAACACCGCGTACGCGGCCACCAGGCACGTGAAGGCTACGGCCGCGAGCCGGCCGGCGCCGAACCGGCCGAGCAGCCCGCCCGCGCCCACGGACAGCACGGCCACCATGACGCCAGCCGGGAGGAACGCGAGCGCGGTCGAGATGGGCGACCAGCCGGCCAGGCTCTGCAGGTACTGGGTGGCGAGGAACTGGAAGGAGACGTAGGACCCGAACAGGGTAAGCGCGCCGATGTTGGCGCGGCGCAGCGGGCCGGACCGGAGGATCTGCAGCGGCATCAGCGGGTCGCGGCTGCGCGACTCGATCCAGACGAAGGCGGCGAGGCCGGCCGCCACGAGAGCGAACGACCCGATGGTGCGCGCGGAGGCCCAGCCCGCCTGCTGGGCGGACACGACCGTGTACACGAGCAGCAGCATGGAGAGGGTCACCGTCAGCGCGCCCGGCAGGTCGAATGACCGCCGCGCCTTCGCTGCCTTGCCGGTCTCGCGGGCATCGCGCGGGATCAGCTTCCAGCCCGCGATCAGCACGATCAGCGCGACGGGAGCGGGGACGAGCAGGGTCCAGCGCCAGCTCACCGCCGTGAGCAGGCCGGAAAGCACCAGGCCGAGAGAGAACCCGCTGCCACCGAAGGCCGAGTAGATGCTGAACGCCCGGTTGCGCATCGGTCCCTCGGGAAACGTCGTGGTCAGCAGGGACATGCCGGCGGGCGCGGTGAACGCGGCCGCGATGCCCTTCACGAACCGCGCGCCGATCAGCAGGGCCGGCACGCTGGTGAGGCCGCCGAGCAGCGACAAGACGGCGAACGCGGCCAGCGCGGCGAGGAAGACCCGGCGCCGGCCGAGCAGGTCGGCGGCGCGGCCGCCGAGCAGCAGCAGGCCGCCGTAGCCGAGGACGTACCCGCTGACGATCCATTGCAGCGATGACGTGGACAGGCTGAGGGCCGTCCGGATGGACGGGAGCGCGACGCCGACCATGGACACGTCGAGCGCGTCGAGGCAGAGCGCGCCGCCGAGCACGAACAGCACGCCCCACAGCCGCGGTGACCACCGCAGGCTTTCTGCGGGGCGCTCGCCGGCGGCAGCGGAACTGGCGGCGACGGAACTGGCGGCGACGGAGGGGGCGGAAGAGTGGACGGCAGTTGCGGGGGACGGCACGGGCCGTTCTGTTGACTGCATGCCTGAAACAATATGCATGTACACGCAATGGATGCAAGTGCAATTAATGTGCTTGCAAGTATCTCGGCGAAGCGTTATGATGTGGCCGTGAGCGTGACCCCTGGCGTTGCCTCGTCCGGCGACGTGGTGACAGCCTGGCGCGACATGGTGGCATGTCACGCGGCGATCTGCGCGGCGCTTGAGCATGAGCTCGGCGAGCGGCACGCGCTCGGCGTCAGCGACTTCGAGGTGCTCGACCGGCTGGCTGAGCACTCAGACGGCCAGTGCCGCGCGCAGGACCTGGCCGAGTCCGTGCACCTGAGCCAGAGCGCGCTGTCCCGGCTGGTGGACCGCCTGGCGAAGAGCGCCCTGGTGGAACGGTGCGCGTGTGACATGGACCGCCGGGGCATCTACGTCGCGCTGACGGCGGAGGGGCGGCGGCGCCAGGCCGAGGCCGCCGTCACGCACCGGGACGTTCTCGCGCGGCTGCTTCCCGCGCAGTAACGCGGTAACGCCCGGCGCGGGCGGGGCCGCCGTCGCGAACAGGTCGATGCCGTGGCGGGCCGCGTGGGCGGCGAGCAGCCGGCTGACCAGCCGGGTGAGTGCCGCGCGGTCCCGCGGCGGCAGGACATCGAGGATGCCCGCCACGTCCGCCGCGAAGACCCCGGCGACCGCGGACACCTGCGCCTGCCCCTCGGCGGTCAGCCGGACGAGCACGGAGCGCCGGTCGGCCGCCGAGGGCACGCGGGTGACCAGGCCACGGCGCTCCGCGCGGTCGACCAGGCCGGTGACGCTTGACTTGTCGAGCTGAAGGAGACGGGCGAGCTCGTTCATGGTCGGCTCGCGGTCCCGCAGCACGCCGAGCAGCCGCGTCGCGGCCAGCGACAGGTCGTGCTCCGCCGCCCGGCGTTCCACCAGGCCGGTGACCACAAAGGACAGCTGGGCCAGGGCGTCGACGGGGCTGAGCTGCGCGCGGGGATCCCCGGGCGCGGACGTCTCCGCTGGCCCGGGCGTCACCCGCTGAGCGGGTGCGGCCGTCGGGGCGGGTGCGGTTTCCGGTCGGTGGGGCATGCGGCGAGTCTATTTGATTTAGTCCGTGACACCAACTAAGTTAGTGGGTGACACAAACTAAATTGCCTGCCGGGGACCGGCGGGAGAAGCAGGGAAGAGGACCCAACATGACCACTATGAACGCAGCCGTCGTGACATCGTTCGCGGAGCCGCCGCACTACCAGCGGTTTGCGGTGCCGGTGCCGTCCGGCGACGAGGTGCTGGCCGATGTGCTCGCCGTCGGCCTGCACCCGCGGGTCCGCAGCGGCGCCGCGGGAGTCCATTACACGAGCAGCGGCACGCTGCCGATGATCCCCGGGGTCGACGGCGTCGGGCTGCTGCCCGACGGCAGGCTGGTCTACTTCGCGGCCGACAACGACGTGCTCGGCACGATGGCGGACAAGGCGCTGGTCGACCCGCGCCGCTCGGTCGAACTGCCGGCCGGCACCGACGTGGCCGAGGTCGCCGCCGCGATGAACCCGGCGATGTCCTCCTGGGTCGCGCTGCGCCGCCGCGTGTCCCTCCAGCCAGGGCAGAGCGTTCTGATCCTCGGCGCGACCGGCAACGCCGGGGCCATGGCCGTCCAGGTCGCGAAGCGGCTCGGAGCCGGCCGCGTGGTCGGCGCGGGCCGTGACCCGGGCCGCCTGCAGGCGCTCCTTCCCGCGGGCGCCGACGACGTGGTCCAGCTGACCGACGACGCGGACGCGACCGGCGCGGCGCTGGCGGCCGCGGCCGCCGAGACCGACATCGTCATCGACTACCTGTGGGGCAGGCCGTCCCAGCAGGCGATCACCGCCCTGCTGACCGCACGGTCCGACCGCAGCCGCCTGCTTGACTGGATCCAGATCGGCTCCGTCGCCGGCCCGACGATCGAGCTGCCGTCCGCGGCGCTGCGCTCGGCCAACTTCCGCCTCCAGGGCAGCGGCCAGGGCTCCGTCTCGCCGCGGGCCTACGTCGCCGAACTGCCCTCGCTGGTCGAGGAGATCAGCGCGGGCACCATCGCGGTCCAGACCCGGACGGTACCGCTAGCCGACGTGGAACAGGCCTGGACCGCCAAAGAGATCCCCGGCGAGCGCACCGTCCTGGTCCCGTAGCGCTCGATCAGCCCGGGTCCCGGCTTTGCTGCTGGCCAAGCTTCTCCGCTCACCCGGACGCGGTCCCCGTCTCTCGACGCAGTCCCGGCGCTCCCCGATCCGGGTAAGGTGCGAGCATCGGGAAGAGCGGGGTGACGGGAGCGACGCATGAGCCAGCAGCCTGCGGAAGGCACCGGCCCGCCGGAGGTCATCTACGTCATCCGCCACGGTGAGAAGCCCGTCGACCTGCCGCCCGTGAAGAAGGGCAAGAAGGGCAAGAAGGCTAAGAAGCAGAAGCCCGCCCCGCCCTTCGGCATCGACCTCGACGGCCGCAAGGACCCGCACAGCCTGCTGCCGCTCGGCCACCGGCGCTCCGGGGCGCTCACCGTCCTGTTCGACCCGGCCCGCGGTCCGCTGCAGGCGGGACTGCGCATCCCGGCGGCCCTGCTGTCCCCGTCTCACGGCGACCCGGCCGAGACGGTCGCGCACCGGACCTACCAGACCATCCAGGGCCTCGCCGGACGCCTGAAGGTGGCCATCGGCACGCCATTCGAGGTAGGGCAGGAGGTCCCGCTGGCCGCGAGCCTGCTCAGCGGTTATTCCGGCGTGGTGCTGATCTGCTGGGACCACGAGCGCATCCCGGCGCTGGCCCAGGCGCTGCCGACCGCCCCGGGCACGGTGATCCCCGGCACGTGGCCCGAGGACCGTTTCGACGTCATCTGGGCCTTCAGCCTGCTGTCCGGCCAGACGGCGCCCCGGTACGCCTTCGCCCAGGTTCCCCAGCGGCTCCTGTCCGGCGACACCGACACCGTCATCCCGGTCTAAGCGCCGGTCACGCTCTGCGGTGACGGGGCGGTGGGACGCGGGCTCCGGGGCGCCGGCGGCGGTACCCGGCGCGCGCAGTCCGGGTACCAGGATGCCCAGGCCGGCCAGGGCCCCGGCCCCGGCGACGAGGAACGCCGCCCGGGGCCCGGCCAGCGCTACCAGCGGCCCGGCCAGGCCGTAGGAGACCACCGAAGCCAGCTGCGCGGCTCCGTAGACCAGGCTGAAGGCCCGCCCCAGCATCACGGCCGGCACCCGCTGCTGCAGCAGCGTGTCCGTGCCGACGAGGTCGGCCGAGTTGCCGGCCCCGGCCACCGCCTGCGCCGCCCCGGCCAGCACCGCCGTCGGTGCCAGGCCCGTGGCGACCGCCCCGGCGGCCCCGGAGATCACCCCGCCGATCAGCCAGAACGCTCCCGGCCGGCGCCGCGCCCAGCGGGCCAGCGCCACGGACGCCGCGACCATCCCGGCGCCGAAGGCGGCCGAGAGCATTCCGTATTCGATTCCGTCCCCGTGCAGGGACCGCTTGACCAGGAACACCAGCGCGACGTTGTCCATCGACGCGAACGCCACGAACAGGAACGTCCCCGCGGCCAGCCCCCGGACCAGCGGTGCCTGCGCCGCGTAGCGCAGCCCCGCGACGGTGTCGGCGAGCAGCCCGGGCTGGCGCGGGGACGGGGCGCCGGCGGCGGCGGTGGTGTCGTCCCGTAGCGGGGGGAGTGGACCGAGACGGATGAGCAAGAGCGCCGAGATCCAGAAGGAGGCCGCATTCACCGCGAACGCCGCGGGCGCGCCCGCGATCCCGGCGAGCACGCCGCCCGCGGCCGGGCCGACGATAATCTGCAGGTTCATGGCCAGGCTGAGCAGCGCGTTCGCCTGGGGCCGGCGCTCGGCCGGCACCAGGCGGCCGACGCTGGACTTCCCGGCCGGGGATGCGAGGGTCGCCAGCAGGGAGGCGAGGGCCACCAGGGGCAGCAGCACCGGCAGCGGCGGCCGGGCGATCGCCATGACGGCGTAGACGACTCCCTGCCCGGTCTCGCCGGCCAGCAGGAGCAGGCGCTGGTCGGTTCGGTCGGCGATGGCGCCCGCCACGGGGCTGACCAGCACCCCGGCCATCGTGGCGAGCAGCGTGTAGGTCACCGCGGCGGAACCGGACGGGAGTACGAGCAGCACGAGCGCGACCCGGCCGGCCCCGGAGCCGGCCGACGAGATCGCCTTGCTCAGCCAGAGGTACCGGAAGCGGGGATGGTCACGCAGGATGCTCACGGACTCCAGGGTGTTCGGGCGGGTAAGCTGGCGCAGTAATTTCGGGCTGAGCCGAAATTAAGGCTCGCAACGGCCAGGAATGCCGACCTGGAGGCGCCCGGTGCCGCTCATCATGCGGTTCCACTCCGCCGACCTGCTGCAGTGCCGGTTCGCGGTCTCGCCGCTCACGGAGACGGCCGACGCGCTGCGCTCCATCGCCCGGTCCGGCGCCGAGGGCTACAACCTGGCCTGGCAGCGGCAGGCCCGGCCGCGGTTGCCGGGCCTGCGCATCGAGCCGCTGCTGGCCATCTTGTCGTGGCCCGGCTACCAGCCGGACTTTCTCGCCCCGGCCCCGGACAGCCCGTTCACCGAGGTCGAGGCCGAGCTGGACCGGGTGCGGGCGACCCCGCCGGCCCGGGTGGCGACGGAACTTTCCACCATCCGGCACGTCCATCCCGCGCTCGCGGGCGATCCGGAGGAGGTGCGCGACCTGCTGGCCGACATGCTGGCGCGGGCCTGGTCGGCCCTCGTCCAGCCGTGGTGGCCCCGGGTGCGGGACGTCCTGGACGCCGACATCACCTACCGCGCCCGGCGGCTCGCCGACGCCGGGATCGCCGCCACGCTGAACGAGCTCGACCCGCGCGTGTCCTGGCGTGATGACGCGCTCCGGTTCGCGCACCGCGACACCTGGGAGATGGACCTGTCGGGCGGGGAGCTGGTCCTCATCCCCAGCGTCTTCGCCTGGCCGCACTCGGCCGTCAGCTACGACCCGCCCGCCGTCATCTACCCGGCGCGCGGCATCGGCGACATCTGGCAGCCGGCCCCCCGGTCCGACGAAGACCTCGCCCGGCTCATCGGCCGGGCGCGGGCCGTACTGCTGACCGCCCTGGCCGAGCCGGCCTCCACCACCGGCCTGGCCGCCCGCACCGGCATTCCGGTCAGCAGCGTCAGCGAGCACCTCGCGATCCTGCGCGCGGCCGGCCTCGTCTCCACCACCAGGACCGGCCGCTACCTCATGCACCAGCGAACCGTACTCGGCGTCGCCCTGGCCCGGTGACCGCACTGACAGTAAGCCCGGCCCGAAGTCGGCCTCGGCATCCGGCGGTCCCGGAGCCAGCCAGTAGGAGCTTGCCTGGCCGAATCAAAGTCTATTCCCTATAAATCTGATAGATTTAATTGACAAACAACAGTGCGACCGGAAGTCTGGACCCATGGCCTCTCCTGTTCCCGTGATCGACCTCGCTGCCGCGGTCGGCCCGGATGTCCCCGCCTCAGTCTTGGAGCTGGTCCGGGAGGCGACCGAGACGGTCGGCGTCGTCCAGGTGGTGAACCACGAGGTCCCGCTGGACCTGATCGCCGAATTCGACCGGCGGACCGGGCGGCTGCTGGGCCTGCCCCGGAGCCGCAAGCCCGAGCTGGCCTGCCCGATAGGCCGGTACGCGCAGCACCACGTGCGGCCGGCCGACGACCCGGTCCTGCGCGACCTGGCATTCCGCTACCTCACGGCGGGGCAGTGGCTGGCCGAGCGGGTCCTCGGGCTGTACGCGCGGGCGCAGGGGCTGCCGGAAGGGACCTTTCCGGTGGACCCGCTGCCGTACCTGAGCGTCACCGTGAACAACCACCCGACCTGGAAGTACCCCGGCCCCGGCTACGGCGAGGACAAGCTGCGGCTTGAGCAGGCCGAGGGCTCCGTGCTGACGGTCCTCGCGCAGGCCGGCGGTCACGCTGGCCTGGAGATTCAGCGGCCCGAGGGCGACTGGGGACCGCTGCCGG
>Ga0302314_10010546_pt1 | contig 16159 bp, 14 predicted proteins | sample III_Palsa_N2_3_FD_200533 | JGI IMG/M metagenome (GOLD analysis project Ga0302314, IMG submission 200533) | Peat permafrost microbial communities from Stordalen Mire near Abisko, Sweden - III_Palsa_N2_3 | ecosystem: Environmental > Terrestrial > Soil > Palsa > Peat permafrost | place: Sweden... | reverse complement strand
TCGCCCATGGACTATGAAGCCCCGCGGAGGCCGTCGTAGCGCCGACCTAACCACCCAAGCCCTCAAACACTCTACGAAATCGGGGCAGCTTCACGCAACCGGTGACGGGGTATCTGCTGATGCGCCAGACAGGGTTTTCCCTGTCGGACGGCTGGCTGGTCGCTGCTCTGCTCCTGTACGGCGTTGCCGGGCTGTTTTGGCTGCCGGTCGTCTGGATGCAGGTCCGGATGCGCGATCTTGCCGTTGCGGCGGCGTCGGCCGGAAAGCCGCTGCCACCATCCTATCATCGGCTGTTCCATTGGTGGTTTGCTTTCGGCTTTCCCGGTTTCGGCTCGGTGATGGTGATCATTTGGCTGATGATCGCTAAGCCATCGCTGTGAATTGGCGTGAACAAGCCCCTCCCGACGATCGCGATCCTTGGTGCTTCCGGCCTCATCGGGGAGGCTGCGGCACGTCAGTTTGCGCGTGACGGATTCCCGATCGTGCCGATTGCCCGCCGGTTCAGTCGGGCGCAAAGGGCCGCGTTCGGAAGCAGTGCGATCGAATGCGCGTTCGTCCCGCCGGGCGCGGACGCGCTGGACCGGATCTTCGCCAAGCACAAGTTCGATATCGTTCTGAATTGCGTCGGGGTGCTGCAAGACGGCTCTCGTGGCAGCACGGAGGTCGTGCACCACGCTTTCGCCAGCCGGCTTGTGGCCCTCCTCGGAGCGAGGGACGAGCCCGTGCTGCTGATGCATCTCTCGATCCCCGGCAATAGCGAGGACGACCGGACATCGTTTAGCCGAACCAAGCGCGGCGCGGAGCGCGTCATCGCGGCCAGACCGGGTCCGTTTTGCATTTTGCGCCCGGGTTTCGTCCTGGCGCCTGCCGCCTATGGCGGCAGCGCCCTGCTGCGCGCTTTGGCATTGTTGCCGTTCGGACTTCCGTTGCGCGAGGCCGGTCGACCTTTTGCGACGACCGACGTGGCCGACATCGCCCGCACGGTCGCCGTCGTCGCTCGCCGCTGGCGCGACGGAGAGCGTGGCTGGAACGCGATCTGGGACGTGATGGCGCGCCATCCCTCGACGGTGGGCGACGTCGTCGACGCCCTTCGGCACCACCTCGGTGGTCCCGGAACGCTGATGCGCTTGCCGTCCTGGCTCATGGCGCTTGCGGCGAAAGCTGGCGACCTCATTGCCTGTTTGGGCTGGTCGCCGCCGATCCGCACGACGGCGCTTCAGGAGATGCGGCGGGGCGTGGCGGGCGACCCGACACCCTGGATTGAGGCAACAGGCATCGAGCCGGCATCGCTCGGTGCGATGGTCCAGCGTCTCCCGTCCACTGTTCAGGAGAGATGGTTCGCGAGGCTCTACCTCTGCAAAACGCTGATCCTGGCGTCACTCGCCGCCTTCTGGGCGTGCTCCGGTCTGATCGCGCTGACGGTTGCCTTCGGCGCCGCGTCGGCAATTCTGCTCTCGCATGGCTTCCCGCCAATGCTCGCCAAGACAGGTACTGTCGTCAGCAGTCTCGTCGACGTCGCCATCGGTTTGGCGATCGCCTGCAAACCAACGTGCCGGATTGGGCTGCGCGCCGGCATCGGTGTGTCGCTGTTCTACATGATCAGCGCGGCCGCGATGGCCCCGGACATCTGGATCGAGCCGCTCGGCGCGTTGGTCAAGACGGGACCCGCGATTGTGTTAATGCTCGTCGCCCTCGCCATGTCGGAGGATCGATGACCGGCGGCCGGTCGCTCTCGTGACCTGCCAAAAACCTACGTCTCCGCCAAAATCCCCCGCAGCGTGCGACCGCGATACTCCGTGCGAAAACGGCCGCGCCGCTGCAATTCCGGCACCAGCAGATCGACGATGCCGTTCAGGTCGTCCTGCAAAGCGACCGTGTGCCCCAGCATGAATCCGCCGCGGGCGCCGGTCGCCTCGAAGACTTCTTCCAAATGGTCGGCCAACTGTGCCGCCGAGCCGGCAATGGTGGTGTCGTAGCTGGTGGCGGTGCGCAGCCCGTGCTCGAAGAACGTCTCTCGGGTGATCTCCGTGTCCGCGCCGAGTTTCAAGCCCAGCTCATGCACGAAGCCAACCGGCGAGGCGTTGGCGGCGACGATCTGTTGGTGCACCTCGCGCAACGTGAACCGCTCCGGCAGCCGCGAAAAATCGAAGCCTACATTGTACGACAGATAGGCGCCGACCGCCTCGTGCGGGATCGCATTGAGCAGGCGGTCGCGCCGGCGATTCGCCTCAACCTCGGTCTCGGCCACCACGATCGGCTGCTGCCACAGGATGCCCACCTCGGCGGGGTTGCGGCCCAGGTCGGTGAGCGCCTGATCCAGCGCCGCACGCTGCCGCACCTGCAGCGGCAGCGCCATGTCGGCGCCGAACACATGGTCGGCCACATAGGCAGAGGCACGCACGCCGCGCGGCGAGCCGCCCGCCTGGATCAGCACCGGTCGGCCTTGCGGCGACGGCGGCGTGTTCAGCGGCCCCTCGACCTTGAAGAAGCGGCCGGCATGTTTGACGTCGTGAATCTTCGACGGGTCGCCGACGCGGCCAGTCGCGCGGTCCCACAGCATGGCGTCCGGCTCGGCGCTGTCCCACAGCAGCCGGCAGACATCGACGAACTCTTCCATCCGCTCGTAGCGGCTGTTGTGTTCCATCAGTTCGTCGAAGCCGAAATTCGCCGCGTCCGATTTGCGGGTGGAGGTCACCAGGTTCATCGCGATGCGGCCGCCGGTGACATGGTCCAGCGAGTTCATCAGCCGCGCCATATAGTACGGGTGCATGAAGGTGGACGAATAGGTCAGGCCGTACCCGATGTGCCGCGTCACGCGCGACATCGCCACCATGATCGGGTTGAAGTCCTGGCGGGGCCAGTTGATGCCCCACTCCACCGCCGCGTCGCGCGAGCCGCGCCAGGTGTCCGGCGTGCCGGTGCCATCGCCGGTAAAAATCATGTCCAGGCCGCCGCGCTCGGCCAGCCGCGCGACGCCCTCGTACATGCTCACGTCGGGGAAGGTGCGATCGCCCCAGGCGCCGGGCATGCGCCACCGCCCGCCCATGTGCGAGTAGGACAGATCGAAGCCCAGATGCATCCTGGCCTTCGCCACGTCATGTCCTTTCGCGCTGCCGGAGAACCCACTTTCAGCAAGATCGGTGCCAGCGCGGCTTGCGACAACCCTCCGCGGCCGGCTAGCTTCGCAGCATGAGCGACAATCCATTCTCCGCCGGCGCCGCCTATGTCCGCGGCGCCTTCGTCCCGATCGCCGATGCGTCCATTCCGGTGACCGACTGGGGCTTTACCCGTTCGGATGCCGTCTACGACGTCGTGCACGTGTTTCACGGCGGCTTCTTCCGGCTCGGCGACCACCTCGACCGTTTCACCCACTCGATGCAGGCGCGCCGGCTCAGGCCGCCGGAAGATCGGGCGCAGATCGAAACCATCCTGCATCGCTGCGTCGGTTTGACCGGCCTTGCGGACGCCTATGTCGCGATGGTGGCGCTGCGCGGCCGCCCGATGGTGCCCGGTTCCCGCCGGCCGGCCGATTGCCAGAACCATTTCATCGCCTACGCGCTGCCCTGGATCGACGTGATCCCGAAGGATGTGCAGGAGCGCGGCGCGCATCTGTGGGTCGCCAGCGTGCCGCGCGTGCCGGATGCCTCGGTCGACCCGACGGTGAAGAACTATCAGTGGAGCGACCTGACCACCGGACTGTTCGAGGCGCACGACAACGGGTTCGACACCGCGATCCTGTGCGACGCCGAGGGTCTCGTCACCGAAGGACCCGGCTTCAACATCTTCGTCGTCCGCGACGGCGCCGTGCTGACGCCGGATCGCGGCAGCCTACACGGCATCACCCGCCTCAGCGTGCTCGAACTCTGCGCCGACCTGGGCATCCCGGCCTCGGTCGCGCCGATCCCGCGCAGCGTGCTGGAGGACGAGGCCGACGAGGTGTTCGCCGCCACCACGGCCGGCGGCGTCATGCCGGTCGCGCGCGTCGGCCGGCGCATCCTGGGTAACGACCGGCCGGGCCCGATCAGCCGGTTGCTGCGCGAGGAATACTGGCGGCGCCACGATGCCGGCTGGCATCGCACGCCGGTGCGCCCGCTGGACTGACGCGGGCCGGCGTCACGCCAGCAGCCGCACCTGCGCCGTCAGCAGGCCGAGCGGATCGCGCAGCGCGTCGAGCACCGAAAAATGGTCGGCGCCGGGCACCGGCAGCAGTGGGCCGGGCGTGTGGGCGGCGGCGCGATGCGCGTGCAGGGCGCGGCTGTCGCCAACCAGGGCCGGCAGTTCGGCGCTGCCATAGGCGATCGCCAGCGGTTTCGGCACCGCTGGCAGCCGCAGCGGCGAGAGCGTGGCGACCTCCTCGTCGGTGAGCTGCAGTTTTTCGTCCAGATAGGTGTCGCGGATCGGGCCCAGCTCGAACACGCCGGAAATTGCCATACCAGCGGCGACGATCGGATGGCCGAGCCACGTCGCCGCCAGATGCCCGCCCGCCGACCAGCCAGAGATGACGAAGCGCCCGCCAATGCCGTGCGCCGGGCCGTGCTCGCCCAGCCAGTCGAGCGCCCGGCCGATTTCGGCAACGATCTCGGAGAGCGTCGCGTCCGGCGCCAGCGTATGGCTTGGCAGCGCCGCCGCCCAGCCGTGGGCGCGGACGCCGTCGGCCACGACGGCAAACCCTTCGCGGCTGTTGCGCTGCCAGTAGCCGCCGTGAATGAACACGAGGCACGGGGCGGCCGGGTCAGCCGCTGGGAACAGGTCCCAGCGCTGCCGCTCGGCCGGGCCATACGGCAGGTCTAGCTTTGCCGGGTCGGCGGCCGCCCGCACCGCCGCGGAGGCGGCGTTGCGGGCGTCGCCCCAGGCGGCGCTGCCGGGCACGGCGGCGGAATTGTTGTACGCGGCGTCACGCTCAGGGCGGCTCATCCGTCCCCAGTCCAGGCCGCTTGGTCGCATGTTCCACCTTCCGCGCTGTTCGGTGCCGTTTCCGCCATGGCATCCTGTCACGGATGTGGGCGGCGGGAAAAAGATGATCTGGAACGATGTCGCCGAAGCCGCCGCCGTGTTGCGCGGCGGAATGCTGGAAGTGGAGGCGTCCGGACGGGCGCTGCTGCTGCTGGCGGTGGCGGGTGACATCCACGCGGTCGACGCGGTCTGCCCGCACCATCAGGCATGGCTGTCGATGGGGCGGCTGGACGGCGACTGCATCGACTGCCCGCGCCACCAGGGCCGCTTCCATATCCCCAGCGGCCGGCAATTGCGCGGGCCAGCCTCCCCGCCGCTCGGCGTCTATCCGGTGCGGCTGGAGGGCGGGCGCGTGCTGGTGGCGCTGCCGTCATAGCCCGAGCCAGCGCCGCAGCACGGCCAGCAACAGCCGCCCCAGTCCAAGCCGGGACGGCACTGGCGGCGCCGTCCCGGCGAGTTTTGCCGCGAGGTTGGCGCCGACCGTCTTGGCGATCTCGGCGGCGAAGGCCGCGACCACCGCGCCACGCGCGAATTGCGCCAGCGGGCCGCGCAGCGTGTAGCGCACCGCCAGCACCAGCACGGCCGCGCCCGGCCCGTCGGCCTGCGCCGTTGCGTCCACCCGCGCCGTCAGCCGCGTGCCGCTGAGCGCATCGCGTCCCTCGCCCTGCACCCAGGCGACGTGGCCGGGGCCAAACCCGAGCGTGGCGCGGCCGACGAAGCGCGCCTGCATCGGCCCGAGCGCCAACGCCAATTCGCCCGCAATTTTTCCTTCCTGCTGCTCGGTCAGGCTTGCCCCCGGCACGCATCCGGCGATCAGCGCGGGGTTCTGCACGGCTTGCCAGACCGCCTCCAGCGGTGCTGCGATCCGCAGCCGCTGCGTCATCGCCTCGCCCTCCGGCACCGCCGCGAGAGGGGCGGGAGTGGACGATGTGGCGGCCGCAAATGTCGTTTGCGGCAGGGGGAGGGGCGCCATAACCGTCCCGCCAACCTCCTCGGCGAGCACGCGAGAGATGGCGCGGACGATGCCGGCGTAGCCGGTGCAGCGGCACAGGTTGCCGGCCAGTTCCAACCGGATGCGTGCCTCATCGGCGTGCGGCAGGCGCTGCACGATGTCGCGCGCGGTCACCAGCATCCCCGGCGTGCAGTAGCCACATTGCAGCGCGTGCTCGGCAGTGAAGGCGGCGCGCAGGCGCGCCACGATCGGGTCGTGCTCCAGCCCCTCGATCGTCTCGATGCGGGCGCCATCGCAGGCGGCGGCGAAGGCGATGCAGGAGCGTGCCGGCGCGCCGTCGATCAGCAGCGTGCAGGCGCCGCACACCCCGTGCTCGCAGCCGAGATGCGTGCCAGTCAGGAATCGGGTCTCGCGCAGGAAGTCGGCGAGGTGCAACCGCGGTTCCACAGTGGCAACGACGGCTGCACCATTGATGCTAAGTTGAATCGTCCTGGTCACGCCGACGCCTCCGCCAGCGCCCGGCGCAGCACCACACCGTGCAGGCCCGACGGCGGCGCGTCGCCCTCCAGCACCTCCGGGGCGCCACCGATGGCGCCGATGACTGCCCGGCGGATGCCGCGCGGAGCATCGATCAAGACCGCCGCCATCGCGTGGGCGAATTCGCCCGGCTTGCGGCAGGTTTTGACGTAGCCCCACCGCGCGCCGGCCCGCAGGCGCGGCACCCGCACGGCGAGCAGCAATTCGCCGGGCTGCAACGCGGTCTGGAACGCACCGCGGACGAAATCCACCATCGGCAGACGGCGGGAAAAACTGGTCAGCACCTCGGCGCCGAGCGCGGTCAGCGTCGTCAGCCAATCGGCGGCGGGGTCGGCGTGGCACAGGCTGCCGCCGATGGTGCCGCGGTTGCGCACCGCGCGATAGGCGATGCCCTCGGCCACGCGCGCCAGTACGTTCTGGCCGATGTCCGGCACCGTGCCGTCGGCAATCGCCGCATGGGTCACGGACGCGCCGATCGTCACCGCCTCCGCCGTTTCTTGCACGCCTTGCAGCGCCGCGACGCCGGAAAGCTGCACCAGCAGCGCCGGCCGCACGAGCCGAAGGTTCAGCATCGGCCCGAGCGACTGGCCGCCCGCCAGCGCCCGCGCGCCCGGTTGCGCGAGCAGCGCCGACGCCTCGGCAAGATCCGTCGGGCAGGCGAGCTCGAACGCCGCCGCCTTCATCGGCCCAGCGCCGCGAGCAGGCAGTCCGGTGTGATCGGTAGCTTCGTCACTTCCACGCCAAGCGGTCGCAGCGCGTCGTTGACCGCGTTGGCGATCGCCGCCGGCGGCCCGATCGCGCCACCCTCGCCGATGCCCTTCTGGCCGAAGCTGCTGTACGGCGACGGCGTCTGCATGTGTAGGATGCGCAGCGGCGGCATTTCGGTCGCCCCCGGCAGGCTGTATTCGGCGAGCGTCGAGGCCAATGGCTGGCCCTGCGCGTCGAACTTCATTTCCTCCAGCAGTGCCGTGCCGATGCCCTGCGCGGTGCCGCCCATCACCTGACCATCCACGATCATCGGATTGAGCAGCACGCCGCCATCCTCGACGATCACGTAGTCGAGCAGTTTGACCGTGCCGAGTTCGGTATCCACTTCGACGATGCAGGCGTGCGCGGCATAGCTGAACGTGCCGCTGTCGCGCGCCGGCTTGTAGCCGGAGGTGACTTCCAACCCGCTGCCGGCCACGCCCTCCGGCAGATCCTGCGGCCGCCGGTACCAGGTGTGCGCCACATCGGCGATGGCGACGCTCGCGGTTGCCGAGGCCACGCGGTTGCCGCCGACCCGTACCGTCTCGGGCGTCGCCTGCAGCAGATGCGCGCCGATGACAGAAATCCGGCCAGCCAGTTCGCGGCACGCCGTGGCGACGGCGCCGCCGGCCATCACGGCGCAGCGGGAGCCCCAGGTGCCGGTGGAATAGGGCGTCAGCGCCGTGTCGCCATGCACCACCATGATGCGGTCAATCGGAATGCCGAGCACCTCGTGCCCGACCTGCGCCAACGTCGTCTCCAGCCCCTGGCCATGCGACTGGATGCCGACGCGCAGTTCCAGCCCGCCATCCGGCGTCAGCCGCGCCACCGCCTGCTCGAACCCCGGCACCATCGGAATGCCCCAGCCGGCATAGACCGAGGTGCCGTGCGCCGCCTGCTCGCAAAAGATCGCCAGGCCGACGCCGAGCAGACGCTGCGTGCCGACCTGGGCCGCCTGCCGCTGTCGCACGCCCGCCACGTCGATCGCGGCGACGGCGCGGCGCAGGCATTCCGGATAGTCGCCGCTGTCGAAATGCTTCTTGGTGATGTTTTCGTAGGGCATTGCCTCCGGCCGCACGAGATTGCGCAGCCGGACTTCGTGCGGCTCGATACCGATCTCGTGGGCGATGGCGTCGAGAAGAAATTCCATCGCGAAACACACGCCGGCGCGGGCGACGCCGCGATACGGCAGGATCGGCGGCTTGTTCGTCGCCGCCGACCACGTCCGGCAGCGATACGCCTGCATCACATACGGCCCGGGCAGGATGCTGGCGATCTGCGCCGCTTCCAGGCAGGCGGAAAACGGATAGATCGAGTAGGCGCCGGCATCCACCGTCGCCTCGGCGTCCAGCGCCAGCAGCGTGCCGTCCGCGTCGGCATAGGCGGTGATGTCATAGGCGTGCTCGCGGCAATCGGCGTTGCCGGTCAGTTGCTCGCGCCGATCCTCGATCCAGCGCACCGGATGGCCCAGCTTGCGCGCCAGCCACCCGGCGACGACTTCCTCGGGCAGCAGAATGCCCTTGTAGCCAAACCCCCCGCCGACATCGGGCGCCACGACGCGCACGCGCCCCTGGTCGAGACCAAGGCACTCGGCAAGGCCGGTGCGGATGATGTGCGGCATCTGGGTGGAGCTATAGAGCAGCAGTTGCTCCAGCCGCCGGTCCCAGGCGGCGACCACGCCGCGGCCCTCCAGCGGCGACATGCATTGCCGCGCGGTGCGCAGCCGGCGGCGGATGACCACGGGCGCGGTTTTCCGGATGGCGTCGAGGTCGCCCTCCACCACCGTTTCGAGGAAGACGTTGTCGCCCCAATGCTCATGCAGCAGTGCGGCACCCGGTTTCCGCGCCTCCAGCATGTCCACGACCGCCGGCAATTCCTCGAACTCCGGCTCGACTTGCTCGGCGAGGTCTTCGGCCTCGGCCCGGGTCGGCGCGACGCAGACGGCGATCGCCTCGCCGACATGCCGCACTTTTCCGGTCGCGAGCACCGGCTGCTCGGACCGCTTGAACCCGGGCAACGTGGAGACGGCGGCGATCGGCAGCACGCCCACCAGATCGGCCGCGGTGAACACTTTTCCAGCCGCACCCGCCGGCACGCGCACGCCCTTCAACCGGGCATGCGCCACCGGGCTGCGCACGAAGGCGAGGTCCATCATGCCCGGCAGCCGGATATCGGCAATGAACTCGCCACGGCCGCGCAGATACCGGTCGTCCTCCTTGCGCGGCACGCTGTGGCCGATGCCGCTGCCGGCGGTTTCCTGCATCAGAACTCCCGTGGGCGCTTCCGGCGCGGCTCTTGCAACCGGTGCGCCATCGGGCAGCATTGTGACGGTTGCGGGCGACCGGGGGTAGGGGCGCGGGTCGAATGGTTGCGAGGGGGTGGGGGAGTCTTCCTTGACACGTTCGGTCCGATGTCCGTTGAGAACACGATCTCCGGCAGGAACTTTACGAGGTGAATTCCTTGCTGCTGCGGACCCAAAGATGTGCTAGGGTAACAACAAAGCTTGCAAGGGGTAGCACCAGATGCAGTGCAAGACCGGGGCAGAGCACATCAAGTCGTTGCAGGACGGGCGGACCGTTTACATTGACGGGAAGCTCGTTGACGACGTGACCACACATGCGGCGTACCGCAACGCCGTGGCGTCCGCGGCCCTGCTCTACGACTACCAATCACGCCCCGAAAATCTGGAACTGATGACATTCATCCCGGAGGGTGGCACGCGACGGGTGAGCCGCTGCTGGCAGATGCCGCGCAGCTACGACGAACTTGTCCAGCGACGCCGGGCACTGCAGGCCTGGGCACAAGTGAGCTACGGGTTCATGGGTCGCTCGCCCGACCATGTCGCCTCCACACTCATCGGCCAACGCATGGGCCTGGACGTTTTTACGAAGCATGCACCGGCGCGCGCCAAAGCACTGGACGATTACGTGGACTATGCCACGAAAAACGACTTGTTCCTGACATACGTCATCGTCAATCCGCAGGCCGATCGTTCGAAGGACTGGGGTGGCCAGGCGGAGGAGCTTGTTGCGCAAATCGTCGATGAAGACCCGACTGGAATAACCGTCCGTGGCGCGAAGATGCTCGGTACCAGCTCGATCATGGCCAACGAGGTGTTCGTCGCCAATCTGCAGCCGCTCAAGGCGGGCGAGGAAGCGCTGGCCTTTTCCTGCGCCCTGCCGATGAACACGGCCGGCCTGCGCGTGCTCTCGCGGAAAAGCTACGAGGCGCATGCGGTGTCGGTCTACGACAACCCGCTCTCGGCGCGCTTTGACGAGAACGATGCGCTCCTCTACTTCGACAATGTGAAGGTGCCGTGGGAACGCGTGTTCGTGCATCGCGACACCGACATGTGTCGTGCCCAGTTCCACGATACGCCTGCTCACATCTTTCAGAACTACCAGGCCCAGATCCGGCTCTCAGTGAAGATGAAATTCCTGGTCGGCCTCGCGCACAGGATCACCGAGGCAATCGGGACCACCAACATGCCGCAGGTGCGCGAACAGCTTGGGGTCCTGGGAGCCAATGCTGGCATGGTGGAGGCGATGCTGTCCGGCATCGAAGCCTCGGGTGGCAAGCGCGGCGAATTCTATCTGCCCAACCGGCATATGATTTATGCCGCGCAGGTGGTGACGCAGGACCTCTATCCACGCCTGATCACCCTCATTCGCGATCTGGCCGGCGGATCCCTGATCATGCTGCCATCGTCCTTCCGCGACTGGTCCAATCCCGAGATCGCGCCGATCCTGCACAAGACGCAGCGATCACCGAACCTGAATTCCGACGACAAGGTCAAGCTGCTGAAGGCCGCCTGGGACGCGATTGGCTCGGAGTTCGCTTCGCGGCACACGCAGTACGAGATGTTTTACGCAGGTGCGCGCTTCGTCGCCACCGGGCACAGCTACCGCACCTTCGATTGGGGCACGGCGCGCGGCATGGTCGATCACCTGCTGTCGACCTATGACCTTCAGGACGCCGTTAGGATGGCTGCGCAATGAGATCCTCGCCCTGGGCAATCGTCTGCTGAGTGGGCGAACATGACCTTCACACCCGGCGACTTCCGCAAAGCGCTCGGAGCCTTCCCGACCGGTGTTGGTGTGGTGACCGCCCGGGCGTCGGATGGGCTGCTTCAGGCGATGACGGTCAGCTCGTTCAACTCGGTCTCGCTGGAGCCGCCGCTCGTGTTGTTCTCCGTCGCACGCACCGCGCTGAGCTTTTCGGCGTGGCAGGCAGCAAGCAAGTGGGGCATCAGTGTCCTTGGCGAGACGCAGGACGGCCTATCGACTCGGTTTGCCCAACAGGGGGGCGGCAAGTGGTTGGGCGTCGAGCCGATCACTGGTGCCACGGTTGTGCCGCTCATTCCGGGGGCATTGGCCCATTTCGAGTGCGAGCGCTACGCCCTGCATGACGGCGGCGACCACCTGATCTTCCTTGGACGCGTGTTGGCACTCGGTCGGCCGGTGGGCTCGGCCTCTCGCCCCCTGGTCTTCTTCTCCGGCCGGTACCATCAAATCAATCCGTCTCGTCAAGGCGCGAGTGAGACCGACGAGTGGCTTTTGCATGGTTGGTGACAGTCTCGGCGTCTGACCGCACAGTCCCCCCGTCGGCCCGCGAAGATTCGCTATCTGTCGGTACGCGTCTTGCCTACGAGGACATGACGAACAGGGGACCCCCAATGGACCAGCGCTTCGATCTTCTCCTGCGCGGCGGCCGGGTGATCGACCCGGCGAGCGGGCGCGACGGCGTGGCGGACGTGGCCGTCACCGACGGGCGGATCGTCGCGGTCGAACCAAGCCTCCCGGCAGGTGCGGCGAAACAGGTGCTGGACGTGGCGGGGAAAATAATCACCGCCGGGCTGATCGACACGCATGCGCATGTCTACCAGTACGTCACCGGCCGGTTCGGGCTGAACGCCGACATGGTGGGGGTCGGCTCGGCGGTGACGACGGTGGTCGACCAGGGCGGGCCGTCCTGCATGACCATCCCCGGGTTCCGCCACTTCGTCGCCAACCCGGCCCGCACCCGCGTGCTGTGCTTCATCTCCGCCTATCTGGTCGGCGGGCTGGAGGGGCATCTGTATCCGGAGCTGTACGGCCCCGGGCAGGTCGATGTCGCCGCCACCATCGCGGCGGCGAAGGCGAATGCCGACATCGTGCGCGGCATCAAGGCGCATGCCGAAATCGGCGGCGCCTCCCGCTGGGGGCTGGAGGTGATAAAACTCGGCCAGCAGATCGCCCGCGGCGCCGGAATTCCTTTGTATATCCATTTGGGCCAGCTCTGGCCGGTCGCGGACAAGGCGACCGTCGATGCGGATGAGGTGGTGCGGGCGCTGCTGCCGATCATGGAGCCGGGGGACGTGCTGGCGCACCCATTCACCCGCCACCCCGGCGGCTTCATCTCCGCCGAGACCGGGGAGGTGCATCCGCTGGTCTGGGCGGCGCTGGAGCGGGGCGTGACGGTGGATGTGGGCCACGGCTCGCATTTCAGCTTCGCGATGGCGCGAAAAGTGCTGGCGGCCGGCATCCGTCCGACCACGCTCGGCGCCGACATGCACGGCTACAACGTGCGCGTGCCGGACGCCTCGGACGGCGCCGAGCGCGCCGCCAACCCGTTCTTCGGCGTCGCCCCGTTCAGCCTGACCCACGCCATGACCGAACTGCTGACGCTCGGCGTGACGCTGCCGGAGATCGTGGCGACCGTGACCAGCAACCCCGCCAAAATGCTCGGGCTTTCCGACAGCATCGGCGCGCTGCTGCCGGGGCGGGAGGCGGACATCTCGGTGCTGGAGGTGCTGCGCGGGCGGTTCGAATTGCGCGACAACAGCGGCGAGCGGGTGGAGGCGGCGGAGATGATCGTGCCGTGCTTCGCGATCCGCGCCGGCGCGGTGTGCACGCTCGACAGCCCGTTGGTGCCGGCGCCGCTGCGGCTGGCGGCCTGACGGGCCGGCGGAACCGCGCCGGCGTATGGCCCGTTACCGTGACCGACGTCAGCAGGGGGCACCCCACCAACACCTCGCCCGCCGAGCAGGAGGAGGGCCGCGGCCACAGCCACGGCGAGGACCCCGCCCTCAAGCGGTGAGCAAAGCCTGCGGCGGCCGCTAGGCCGCCAGCCGGTCGATGATCGAGGGCACCGTCGGCACCCGGCCGGCCGGCCCCAGGGCGGCCAGCGTCGGCGGCGCGCGGAACAGCGTGGCGGCGGCAGCCTGCACGTCGGCGATGGTCACGGCGTTGATCTTGGCCACTGTCTCGGCTGTCGGGATCACGCGGCCAAAGACCTGGATCTGGCGCGCCAGCTGCTCGCAGCGGCTGCCGGTGCTTTCCAGCGACATCAGCAGCCCCGCCTTCACCTGCGCCCGTGCCCGGTTCAGTTCGGCCTCGGTGACGGTGTGCTGCACCTTGCGCAGTTCCTCCAGCGTCACCGGCATCAGTTCCTCGGCCTCGCTCTCGCCGGTGCCGGCGTAGATGCCGAACAACCCGCCATCCATCGCCGGCGCGGTGAACGAATAGACCGAGTAGACGAGGCCGCGCTTCTCCCGCACTTCCTGGAACAGCCGCGACGACATGCCGCCGCCGAGCAAGGTCGAGAGCAGCATGGTCGGGTAATAGTCGGCGTGGCCGTAGCCGACCGAGGGGAAGCCGAGCACGATGTGCACCTGATCGAGGTCGCGTTCCTCGCGGAACTCGCCGCCTTCGTACAGGCCGGGCTCGACGGTCAGCACCGGATCGGCCGGCAGACCGGCGAAATGCCGCTGCACCAGATCAAGAATCTGGTCGTGTTGCAGGTTGCCGGCGGCGGCGACCACGGTGTTGCCGGTGGTGTAGTGCCGGCGCATGTAGGTCATTAGCGCCTCGCGCGGCAGGCCGCGGATGATGTCTTCCGTGCCCAGCACCGGCCGCCCCATCGGCTGGCCCGGATAGGCGGTTTCCTGGAAATGATCGAAGATGATGTCGTCCGGCGTGTCGTTGGCCTGGCCGATCTCCTGCAGGATCACGCCGCGCTCGCGCTCCAGCTCGTCGCGGTCGAAGGCGGAGTGGGTCAGGATGTCGCCGATGATGTCGGCGCCGAGGGCGGTGTCCTCCTTCAGCACCTTCACGTAGAACGCGGTCTGCTCGCGCGCCGTGTAGGCGTTGATGTGGCCGCCGACCGCCTCGATCTCTTCGGCGATGGCGGCGGCGCTGCGGCGCTCGGTGCCCTTGAACGCCATGTGCTCGAGGAAATGCGAGACGCCGTTCTCCGCCGCGGTCTCGTTGCGGGTGCCGGAGGCGACGTAAGCGCCGAACGAAACGGTCTCGACCCGGTCCATGCGTTCGGTGACGACGATGAGGCCGGAGGGCAGGCGGGAGACCTGGATCGGCCCCGATGGATCGGTCATGCGGCATTCCTCAGAACGGTGGCGCGCACCACGGCCTCGACGGCGGCGAGGTCGTTGGGTGCGGTCGCGTATGTCTCGTGTCGTTCATATAGGTCTGCGAGGCGCGGCGGCAGAGGGGGGCGCGTGCCGGTGGCCCGCTCCATCGCATCCGGGAATTTCGCGGGGTGGGCGGTGGCCATCGCCACCATCGGCACGCCGGGGCCGGCAGGATGCGCCCGCGCCGCCTCGATGCCGATGACGGAATGCGGCTCGGCGAGGTAGCCGGTCGTGGCATGCAGGTGGTGGATGGCGGCGAGCGTGCCGGCATCGTCGAGCCGGAAGCCTTGAAACAGCGCGCGGGCGCGTTCCCAGGCGGCGTGCGGCACCGCCATGCGGCCGGTGGCCCGAAAGTCAGCCATCGTGGCGGCCGTGGCGGCGGCGTCCCGATCAAGGATCTCGAACAGCAGGCGCTCGAAGTTGGAGCTGACCTGGATGTCCATGCTCGGCGAGAGGCTGGGTTCGACGCCCTGGACGCTCATGTCGTTCGCGGCAAGGAAACGGGCCAGGATATCGTTGCGGTTGGCGCCGACGACCAGCTTCGCCACCGGCAGCCCCATGCGCCGTGCCACCCAGGCGGCCAGCACGTTGCCGAAATTGCCGGTGGGGACGGCGAACGCCACCTGCCGCCCCGGCGCGCCGAGGGCGAGGGCGGCGTAGACGTAGTACGGCACCTGCGCCGCCACGCGCGCCCAGTTGATCGAGTTGACCGCCGACAGCCGCAGGTCGCGGCGGAACGGCGCGTCGGCGAACATCGCCTTCACCAGATCCTGGCAGTCGTCGAACGTGCCCTCGACCGCGATGTTGCCGACGTTCTTTGCCGCGACCGTGGTCATCTGCCGCCGCTGCACCTCGCTGGTGCGGCCGTGCGGATGTAGGATGACGATGTCGATGCGGTCGCGATTGGCGCAGGCCTCGATCGCCGCCGAGCCGGTGTCGCCGGAGGTCGCGCCCACGATCGTCACGCGCTCGTCGCGCTCGGCGAGGAAATGGTCGAACAGCCGGCCGAGCAACTGCATCGCCATGTCCTTGAAGGCGAGCGTCGGGCCGTGGAACAGTTCCAGGGTCCACAGGTTGGTGTCGAGCTGCACGAGCGGCGCCACCGCCGGGTGGTCGAAGCCGGCATAGGCGTCGTGGCAGAGCGTTTGCAGCGTCCCGAACGGCAGGTCGGTGCCGACGAACGGGTGGATGACCCGTGCGGCGACCTCGGCGTAGGGCAAGCCGCGCATCCGGGAAAAATCGGCGGCCGAGAACGTCGGAAATTCCTGCGGCACATACAGGCCGCCGTCCTCGGCGAGGCCGGCGAGCAGCACGCCCGAAAAACTGCGCACGGGCGCCTGCCCGCGGGTGGAGACGTACTGCATGGCCACGCCCTGGTCCTTGTGAGTCGAACGCCGATAGATGCGGTAGGATCGCGGCGGGATCAACGTTACCGTGCGCACGGCTGCCCGGTATCAGCATTGCCGATGGAGCCATGATGCAGAACACCGCCGATGCGATCGTCGCCCTGAAACGCAGCACGGCCGGCGCTGCGGCCCGCTTCGATGCCGTCGACGCCGCCG
>Ga0302314_10010545_pt1 | contig 16160 bp, 15 predicted proteins | sample III_Palsa_N2_3_FD_200533 | JGI IMG/M metagenome (GOLD analysis project Ga0302314, IMG submission 200533) | Peat permafrost microbial communities from Stordalen Mire near Abisko, Sweden - III_Palsa_N2_3 | ecosystem: Environmental > Terrestrial > Soil > Palsa > Peat permafrost | place: Sweden... | reverse complement strand
ACAGCCGGGTCGAGGTCTTCAGCGCGACCGGGACCTTCATTCGGACGATCGGCAGCGGCGGGAGTGGCGACGGCCAGTTCCACGATCCGTCCGGTGTCGCCGTCGACACGGCCAATGGCAGCAACGTGCTCGTCGCCGATTCAGACAACAACCGGATCGAGGTCTTCAGCGCGACCGGGACCTTCATCCGGGCGATCGGCAGCGGCGGGAGCGGTAACGGCCAGCTGGACCATCCGGCCAGTGTCGCCGTCGACACGGCCAATGGCAGCAACGTGGTCGTCGCCGATACATTCAACAACCGGGTCGAGGTCTTCACCTCTGGCAACCCTTTGGCCCCCGTGCCGACTCTCGGGATCTGGGGTCTGCTGCTTTGCGCTCTGCTGCTGGCCGGTATCGGCTACCACGCGACCCGCCGATCGGTGGCTTGAGCAACCAGCAGCCTGTCCGAGCAACGTTTTGGATCGTCGAGACTCGTGATAGCCGGCCCCATTTGCCGTCGCCGGCATCATCGAGCGTGCATGAGAATCGACAGACAGTTCCACCGCATAAGATAACGCCGACAGGAGCCGTTCGGGGAACGGATCGATCAGGCGGCGCCAGGGGAATCGGGTGAATTAATCAGCGCGCGATGCCGCTGGCGAGGAAGTCGTCATCCCTTAATTCACCCGGTCGCCCCGGGGCGCCGCTGACTTCCGATTGTAGCAGGATGGAAAAGCGGCGATGCTGGTTTCATGGCAAAGCAGCCGCGCAGCGGATTGGCGACTCTCCACGTCCTCGTGATCGACGATCACAAGGGGATGCGCGAGATCATTTGGACGATTCTGGCCGGTCTCGGCGTCGGCAATATCTCGGAGGCTGCCGATATTGCTGCGGCCGAGGCGCAGATGAAGCGCTTTCCGCCCGATATCATTTTTCTCGACTGGATGCTGCAATCCGAAAACGGGCTGGAATTCGTGCGCCATATTCGGGCCTTGCCGGATAATCAGAACCCCTTCGTGCCGATCATCCTGGTGACCGGCCACGCCGAATATGAACGCGTCGTCGAGGCCCGGGACGCCGGCGTCACTGAGTTTCTGGTCAAGCCGCTGACGACATTGGCGGTCGCCCAGCGGCTGGAAATGGTCATCCACCATCCCAGGAACTTCGTGCGCGCCGGGGAATATCTTGGGCCCGACCGGCGTCGTCGGACCCGGTCGATCGATGGTCCCGACCGGCGCGGGACGCCCGAAATGCTGCTCGACCAGGACGAAATCGACGCGGTGATGAAGGGTGGCGCCGATGAGCGGTGACGAGCCCAAGGTGAGGCGGATGAAGGGGCCGCGGGGGCATCCCTACGAGCTCATCGATGTGCCGAACCGCTTGGCGCGGAAGGTCGGGGATTTCCATGTCGACCCGGCCAGCATCGCGCGCGTTCAGGCACGTCTCGACGCACTCGCCGCCCGTTACCCGGACATGGCGCTGCCCGAATGGGAAAGGCTGGCGGCACACTGGCAGCAACTGCGCAGCGGCGCCGGCACAGCCGAGGATGATGAGGGTTTCCGGCGCATCGTCCATGATTTCAAAGGGCAGGGCGGCTCGGTCGGTTACATGCTGATCACCGAGATCGCGTCCTCGCTGGGCGAACTGCAGCGCCAGGCCGATCTCACCAGCGAAACGGCCAGGCAGGCGGTCGATCAGCATGTCGCCGCCATCGGCACGATCCTGCGCGGCCGTATTGGCGGGGATGGCGGTGCCCAGGGTCAGGCGCTGATGGCCGGCCTGCGCCTGCTCGCCGCCAAGGCTTCGGGCGAGCGCGCGCCTTAGCGGTGACGATATCTGTCGGCGGGTATGATTCAGGATCTCAGGACATGGGAATTCGGGATTTTCGTGCGATCGGCCGACTTGTCCTTTTGGTCGGGGCGATCATCCTGTCAAGTGCTCGTGCGCCGGCGGATACGGTCCCGGCCGTGCCGGCAGGCCCGGCCGCGCGGATTACCGGCTCGGCCGCGCGGTATCATCCGCCCGACGACATCGCCTTTCGGGTCGTCTCGATCATGAGCGAAGGCGTGCGCCTGCAGGGCGAACTCTTCTATCTGAAGGCCAGCGAGGGCCAGAAGCTGCCGACGGTGATCATGGCGCATGGCTGGGGCGGAGTTGCCGCCTATTTCCGCGAAGATGCCGAGGCGCTGGCCGCGGCGGGCTATCTGGTCTTGACTTTCGATTATCGCGGCTGGGGCGACAGCGATGCCCGCGTGATCCTGCGCGGCCCCGAGCCGGATCACGCGGATGACCGGTTCACCACGGAGGTTCAGGCGATTGCGGGCTATATCGATCCGTTCGAGCAGGTGGCCGACTGGTTCAACGTGATCGATTGGGCGAGCGCCGAGCCGATGGTGGACACCGATCGCATCGGCCTGCGCGGGTCCAGCTTCTCCGGGGGGCAGGTCGTCTACGTCGCCGGTCGCGATCCGCGCATCAAGGCGATCGTCAGCCAGGTCGGCGGCATCGCCGATCGCCCTGACACAAGCAAAACCGAGACCAGTGCCTTTGTCGAGAATGCACGCCGGAAGGCCGCCGCGATGGCCCGCGGAGACGCCTCCTATCCCGAGCCTGAGGCCAAGGTCATCGGCAATCTGGTCGGAGCACCCGTCGGCGACAAGCTGCTGCGCTGGTGGCCGAACGAGGAAGCCTCGCATGTCAAGGCGGCGGCCTTGTTCATCCTCGCCGGCAATGAAGAGCTGGTCGACAACAAGACCAATGGCGAATTGGCGTTCGCGCGCGTGCAGGGGCCGAAGCAGCTGGTCATCATTCCCGACATCCGGCACTACGACATCTATGGCGCCAAGCGCGAAGAGGCGATCCGGCTGGCGATCGACTGGTTCGATGCGCATTTGAAGCCGTAGATGAGCGCACGGATCATGATCAGGGGCTGCAGAGCGGGCTTGCGGTGGGTTGCGGGCGCCGCAGCGCTCATGGCTCTGACATGGATGCCGGGTGTAAGCGCCGACGAGGCGCCGAAGCTGCCCTGGTTCGGCGGCGTCGCCGTGGATCTCGGCGCCGGTGCCCGCCTTTATGGCGAGCGCTGTGCCTCGTGCCACGACAAGCCGGTCGACCGCATTCCCTCCAGAGAAACCATCGCCGGCAACCCTCCCGCCTATATCTTCGGCGTCCTGCATGATGGCGTGATGGCACCTCTGGCCCAGGGACTCACGATCCCCGAACTGGCGTCCGTCGCGACGTTTCTGTCGCACAATCAGGCCGGCGGGACCATCGGTCATTCGAGTCCGGAAGCGCCGGCCTGTACCGATACGCCCGGACCACTGCAGCCGCGCGATGATGACTGGAACGGCTGGGGGCGCAGCCCGGCGAATACGCGCTTCCAGCCGCGTCCCGGGCTCACGCCGGCCGAAGTGCCGCGGCTGAAGCTCAAATGGGCCATCGACATGGCCGGCGATCGGGACGGCCAGCCCACCCTGGTCGGCGGCCGGCTTTTCACCAACAACACGGCCGGCACGGTCTATGCGCTGAATGCCAAGACCGGCTGCGCCTATTGGCGGTTCAACGCCGCCGCCGGTACGCGCACGACGATCACCATCGGCCCATTGCCGCCCTCGGCATCGCCCGGTGCGGCCCGCTATGCGCTCTATTTCGCCGACCGCCAGCGTGACGTCTATGCGCTCGATGCCGATAGCGGCGCGCTCCTGTGGAAGACCCATGTCGACGAACAGCCGGCGACGCAGATGACCGGCTCGCCGACCTTCTATCAGGGCCGGCTCTATGTGCCGGTTTCTTCCGCCGAGGAGTATTTCGCCAAGCTCGACACCTATCCCTGCTGCAAGTTCCGCGGTGCCGTCGTGGCGCTGGACGGCGCCACCGGCAACATCCTGTGGAAGACTTATACAACCCAGCAGCCGGCCACCGCCTTTGCGCAAAACGCCAAGGGCGCGCCGCTCTATGGCCCGGCCGGCGGGGCGGTCTGGTCGGCACCGACAATCGACGCCAAGCGACGGCTGCTCTATGTCGGCACCGGCAATTCCTATACCGAGGCGCCGCATGAAGGGTCGGATGCAGTGATCGCCATGGCGCTGGACGACGGGGCAATCAAATGGATCAACCAGCTGGAGCCCAAGGATGACTACATCATGGATTGTTATCCCGGCGCCGACCGCGGCCCCAATTGTCCAAAGCCGCTGGGGGGTGACTACGATATCGGCGCCTCGCCCATCCTGCAGGATCTGCCCGATGGTCGGCAGATCCTGCTGGTCGGGCAGAAATCGAGCCAGGTCTGGGGGCTCGATCCGGACAACCAGGGCAAAATACTGTGGCGCCAGCGGCTCAGCCAGGGCGGTCCGCTCGGCGGGGTAGAATTCGGGCCGGCGAGCGACACCGACACCCTCTATGTCGCCATCTCCGACATCTATACCGGTGGCAAGGCCCGGCCGGGGCTGACGGCCATCCACGCCGAGGATGGCCATATCCTGTGGACGACGCCGGCGCCAAGCCTGCCCTGTCGCTGGGTGAACGAATATTGCGGCCCGGCGCAGTCACAGGCGGTAACGGCGATCCCCGGTGTGGTCTTCTCGGGCTCGATGGATGGGCATTTGCGTGCCTATGCCGCGGAGTCCGGCGCGGTCGTCTGGGATTACGCGACGGCCGGCGAACCGATCACGACGCTCGGCGGGCGGATCGTCCAGGGCGGGGTGCTCGATGGGGCGGGTCCGACGGTGTCGGACGGCATGGTCTATGTTCACTCGGGCTATGCCGGCCGATCCGGCCCGAGTGGCACCGTCCTTCTGGCGTTTTCGATCGACGGCAAGTGAGGCGGTGAGCGGCTGGGCTCAAGTCAATAGATCGAACAGCAACTTGGCGTTCAGCGCGATGATCGCGAGGCTGACGATCCAGGCGAGAATCGTGAGCCAGGGTGGGCTGACGAAGCTGCCCATCTTGCGGCGGTCGGCGGTGAACAGCACCAGCGGCACCATGGCGAAGGGCAGCTGCATCGACAGCACGACCTGGCTCGCGATCAGCAGCTGGCCGGTCGCGGCCTCGCCGGCGACCGCGATGATCGCGGCCGCCGGTGCTATGGCGAGCAGCCGCGTGACCAGCCGGCGCAGCCAGGGTGCCAGTTTCAGATCGAGGAAACCCAGCATCACGATCTGCCCGGCCATCGTGCCGGTCAGCGTCGAATTCTGACCCGACAGCAGCAGGGCTATGGCGAAGACGATGGCGGCGAGCGAGCCGCCCAGCAAGGGTGTCAGCAGCTTATAGGCGTCCTGGATCTCGGTGATTTGGGTCAGGCCGCTGCGGTGGAAAGTGGCGGCGGCCAGCACCAGAATCGCGGCGTTGACCAGCAGCGCCAGAGTGAGGGCGATGCACGAGTCCAACGTCGAAAAACGGATCGCCTCGCGCCGCCCGCCGCGGTCCTGGACGAATTGCCGCGTCTGGACCAGAGAGGAGTGGAGATAGAGATTATGCGGCATCACCGTGGCGCCGATAATGCCGACCGCGATGAACAGCGCGCCGGAGTCCCGGAAGATCGCGGATTGCGGCACCAGCCCGGCGGCGAGGTCGCCAAGGTTGGGCTTCGCCGCGATGATTTCGTAAGCGAAACAAATGACGATGAGCATGATCAGGCCAATCACGATGGCCTCGACCAGGCGGAAACCGAAGCGCTGCAGCGCCAGCACGATCAGCGTGTCGAAGGCCGTCAGCAGCACGCCCCAGAACAGCGGCAGGCCGAACAGCAATTCGAGCGCGATCGCGGTGCCGACGACCTCGGCCAGGTCGCAGGCGACGATGCCGATCTCGGCGAACAGCCAGAGCGCCAGGGCCGCGGGCCGTGGATAGGCGTCGCGGCAGGCCTGGGCCAGATCGCGGCCGGTCGCGATGCCGAGGCGCAGGCTGAGCGTCTGCAGCAGCATGGCCATCAGGCTCGACAGCACCACGACCGACAGCAGCAGATAGCCATAGGCCGAGCCGCCGCCGAGGTCGGTGGCCCAATTGCCCGGATCCATGTAGCCGACGGAGATCAGATAGCCGGGGCCGCCGAAGGCCAGCAGCTTGCGCAGGAAGCCATGGGCCGGGATGGCGATGCTGCGCTGCAGATCGCCCGGGGCGGCGGCGCGGGTGCTGCGGCGCCAGGCTTCCATGGTTCGGTCGGTCATGTTGCTCCCGACCCCCGGTGCCGGGGGTTTCGTAGCGATGTAGCCGTCGCAGGACATTATAGCATCGGCTATATTTTGCAAGTATGGCCATAACTGTTAGACTGGGCGTTTTCCGCAATCCTGTCCGGCCTGGAACGTGACCGAACCCTCCGATGAGATGAAACCCTGTGTCAGTGCGGCCGACAGCCAGGTACGCGCCTTCGAGCGCCAGCGCCGGCAGCGGCAATCGACCTTGGCCGAGGATTATTGCGAGCTGATTGCCGATCTGATCGCCGAGACCGGCGAGGCGCGGGCGATCGATATCGCCCGGCGCTTCGGCGTCAGCCACGCCACCGTCGTGAACAGCGTGAGCCGGCTCCAGAAGGCCGGCTTCGTGTCGTCACAGCCCTATCGCTCGATCTTCCTGACCGAGATCGGCCGCGACCTCGCCATCCTGTCGAAGCGACGCCATGTCATCGTGCAGCGCTTCCTGGAGGCGCTCGGCGTCGATGCGGAAACCGCGCATTCCGACGCCGAGGGTATCGAACATCACGTCAGCGAGGTGACGCTCGCCGCCTTCGAGCGCTTTATCGCCGAGCGCTCCGCTCAGGACAAAGTCGCCAGCGCCGCCGGCTCGAAGGGCAGCAGCTCGTCATAGCGCGCGTCGCGCACCTTGCGCGTCCAGGCCGGATCGACCAGCAGGGCGCGGCCGACCGCGACCAGATCGAACTCGCCGCGCTCGAGCCGCTCCAAGAGCTCGTCGATGCCGGTGGCCGACGAGCTTTCGCCGCGGAACGAGCCGATGAATTCGCCGGAGAGCGACACGCTGCCGACGGTGATGCTCGGCTTGCCGGTCAGCTTCTTGGCCCAGCCGGCGAGGTTGAGATCGGAGCCCTCGAATTCCGGTTCCCAGAACCGGCGCTGCGAGCAATGGAAGATATCGACCCCGGCTTCTGAGAGCGGTTTCAGGAACTGCCCAAGCGCCTCCGGCGTCGTCGCCAGCCGGGCCGCGTAATCCTGCTGCTTCCATTGCGAGAAGCGCAGGATGATCGGGAAATCCGGCCCGGTCGCGCGGCGAACGGCCTCGATGATCTCGACCGCGAACCGGGTGCGGCCGACGAGATCGCCGCCATACTCGTCGTCGCGCTGGTTGGTGCCCTCCCAGAAGAACTGGTCGATCAGATAGCCATGGGCGCCATGGATCTCGACGCCGTCGAAGCCGAGGCGCCGGGCATCGGCGGCGCCGCGCGCGAAGGCATCGACGACACGGCGGATATGCTCGCGCGTCATCGGTTCGGCATGCTTGGTGCCGGGCTTGGTCAGACCCGAGGGGCCGGCGCTGGGCAGCTCCGGATGCGGCGCATTGGCCGGGTTGCGCGCCATGCCGACATGCCAGAGCTGGGGCATGATCTTGCCGCCGACTTCGTGGACCTGCTCGACCACGCGCTGCCAGCCCTCCAGCGCCGCCCCATAGAAATTCGGGACATTGCCGTTCATGGTCGAGACCGGATCGTCGACCGTGGTGCCCTCGGTGATGATGAGACCGGTGGCACTCTCGGCCCGGCGCCGGTAATAGGCGGCGACTTCGGGGCCGGGAATGCCGCCCGGAGATTTCGAACGGGTCATCGGTGCCATCACCACGCGATTGGCGAGCGTCAGATTGCCGAGGCGAAAGGGACGGAACAGCGGTGCGACGGATCGGCTCACGCGATATCTCCAAGGTCGTTTCGTTGTTTGTGCCATAAATACGAATTCGCTAGTATCGGTCGGAGGCGGGAAGCAGCAATGCAGCAGGCGCCATCAACTTCCCGTGACTTGACGGGAAACCGGCGCGGCAGGCCTATTTCAAGAGGTTGGGTCATTCACGGACGGGGGCAGGGCATGGCAAACGGCACGGACGGCAAGACGGCCTTTGACTTCGAGTTCGAGAGCCTGCGCGGCAAGCCGTTCCCGTTGAAGGAATTCGCCGGCCGGCCGGTGATCATCGTCAACACCGCCTCGAAATGCGGCTTCACCCCGCAATATGCCGGGCTGGAAGAGCTGTGGCAGCAGCGCAAGGATGATGGCTTGGTGATCATCGGCGTGCCGTGCAATGATTTCGGTGGCCAGGAGCCGGGCAGCAGCGACGACATCACGTCTTTCTGCCAGGTCAATTACGGCGTCGATTTCCCCATGACGGAGAAGGTCCACGTCAAGGGCAGTGCTGCGCATCCGCTGTTCCAGTGGCTGGCCGCTGAAGGCGGCTTCTGGTCGCGGCCGCGCTGGAATTTCTATAAATACCTCATCACCCGCGACGGCGAGCTGAAGACCTGGTTCAGCAGCCTGACCTCGCCCAAATCGGCCAAGTTCAGCCAGGCGGTCTCGGAGCTGATCGGAAAGTAAGCACATGCTCCGTCTCAGCGTGCTCGACCAGGCCCCGGTCTCAGCCGGGTCGAGCGGCGCCCAGGCGCTCGCCCATTCCGTCGATCTGGCGCAGCTGGCCGATAGCCTGGGCTATTACCGCTATTGGGTGGCCGAGCATCACGGCACCCCGGCGCTCGCCTGTGCCGCGCCCGAGGCGCTGATCGGTCCGATCGCGGCGGTGACACAAAGGATCCGGATCGGCAGTGGCGGCGTCATGCTGCCGCATTACGCACCACTCAAAGTGGCCGAGATCTTCAGCATGTTCGCCGGGCTGTTTCCCGGGCGCATTGATCTCGGCCTCGGCCGGGCACCCGGCACCGACCAGGCAACATCTTTTGCCCTGCAGCGCGATCGCCGTCAGCCGGCCCAGGATGATTTCACCCAGCAGCTGGCCGAGCTGCTCGCCTATCTCTACGACAAGATCCCGGCCGGCCATCTCTTCGCCCGACTGGCGGCACTACCGGGCCTGCCGGAACGCCCGGAGCCCTGGCTGCTCGGCTCGTCACCGCAAAGCGGCATCTGGGCGGCCGAGCTGGGCCTGCCCTATATGTTCGCCGATTTCATCAGCCCGACCGGTGCTGCCATCGCGCAGCGCTATCGGCAGGATTTCGTCGCGTCGGACATGCTTGCAGCCCCGCGTCTTGCTGTCGCCGCCAGCGTCATCTGCGCCGACACCGATGAAGAAGCCGATCGCCTGGCCGCCAGCGGGCGCATGCTGCTGACCCTGCTGCGCCAGGGCACGCTCGTGCCCGTGCCGTCGATCGAGACCGCACAGCGCTTCTTCGCCGAACAGGGCATGCCGCCCAACGGGCTGATCCGCGCGCGCCGCGCAATAACCGGGGCACCCGCGACGGTGCGCGCCGGCATCGCGGCACTCGCCGCGGAATATGGCGCGGAGGAGGTGATGATCGTGACCATCACCTTCGATCACGCGGCGCGCCGGCGCTCCTACGAGCTGATTGCCGGAGCGTTCGGGCTGCCGGCCGAGGCGCCGTCGGATAATTTGCCGCTTACCAGCCAGTAAGCCAAGCCGCCGAGCATGCCGGATACCATAATCATAATGCCACGGCTCTCAAACCAGGTGCCGATGTCGTTATAAAACAATGATCGATGGCGTGCAGGCATAAGCGCTGCGGTGGCAGTGAAGGTAATGAATAGCGACACGCCGCCTGCAAGACAAAAATAGAGTGGTCTGAAATGGTGTACTCTTTCAGACAGCCTGATCACAAACCACCAGGGCATCAGCATGGGCAATGCGATGACCATGATGACAACTGGTGCTGCTCTGGAGGCGGAGTACAATATTTCGAGAGATCCGAATTTCTGGCCGATTGGCCCGGACATCTCGACGATAGTACCCCATAAGATGAATACGCCAGACGAAACCGTGATCAGCGCCAGGCAGCCAGCTACTCGTGCCTTGTTCCACATCGCCGATCCCTCATTGGCTTTCTACGCATCGTCATGGGCTACGACGAGGGGATTCCGGTCAACGAAAATCTTCGCTGGTTATGCGCGGCCAAGCTGCGAGAAAGCCTTTGTCGGCTCCTCATCCTTAAGGGGATCGGGCGATTGGGGTCCGTTCGGTCGATTGCCAGCTTACAGGTCCTGAGCGCTCCCCACCTTGCCTCTCCGCCCCAATGGGGCGGAGAGGAGATTTGACGTCCGAGTTTACGCCGTAAGCCGGTTGGCAGCACTCGTCACCGCCTTGAGCGAAGCAGTGACGATGTTCTTGTCGCGGCCGACGCCGAACAGGGTCTTGCCATCCTCGCGACGCATTTCGACATAGGCGATGGCGGCGGCGTCGGCGCCCTTACCCAGCGCGTGTTCGTGATAATCGACGACTTCGAGCCCGACGCCGAGCGTCCGGGACAAGGCATCGACATAGGCGTCGATCGGTCCGCTGCCGCGGCCTTCGACCCGCTGGTCCTTGCCCTTGACCCGGATCGTGGCTTCGAGCGTCCGGCCGCGTTCGCGATCGGGCAGGCTGTGGTGATCGACGAAGCCGACCGGGCCGGCCTCGGACAGGTATTCGGCGTTGAAGCTCTCCCAGATCCGGCTCGGCGTAATCTCCTTGCCGTCCTGGTCGGCGATGTGCTGGACGATGCGGCTGAACTCGATCTGCAGCCGGCGCGGCAAGGCCACGCCGTAATCCTGTTCGAGCAGATAGGCGATGCCGCCCTTGCCGGATTGGCTGTTGATGCGGATCACCGCCTCATAGCTGCGCCCGACATCCTCCGGGTCGATCGGCAGGTAGGGCACTTCCCAGACGCCGGAATTGCTGGCGCGGATCGCCTTCAGCCCCTTGTTGATGGCGTCCTGATGCGAGCCGGAGAAGGCGGTGAACACCAGGTCGCCGGCATAGGGGTGGCGCGGATGCACTGGCAGCTGGGTGCAATATTCCGAGACCTTGACGATGCTGTTGATATCCGACAGGTCGAGCTCAGGCTCGACGCCCTGGGTGAACAGGTTCAGCGCCAGGGTCACGATATCGACATTGCCGGTGCGCTCGCCATTGCCGAACAGCGTGCCCTCGATCCGATCCGCGCCGGCCATCACCGCCAGCTCGGCCGCCGCGACGCCGGTACCGCGGTCGTTATGCGGATGGATCGACACGGTCAGGCAATCGCGGTTGCGGACATTGCGCGAGAACCATTCGATCTGGTCGGCATAGATATTGGGCGTCGCCATCTCGACCGTGGCCGGCAGGTTCAGGATCAGCTTGTGCTGCGGGGTCGGCTCATAGACATCGGCCACCGCCTCGCAGATCTCCTTGGCGTAGTCGAGCTCGGTGCCGGTGAAGCTTTCCGGGGAATATTCGTAGACGATCTCGGTTTCGCCGGCGATTTCGGCCGCGCATTCCTTGATGATCTTGGCGCCGCTGGTCGCTATATCGATGACGCCCTGGCGGTCCAGCCCGAACACGACCCGGCGCTGCAGGGTCGAGGTCGAGTTGTAGAGATGCACGATGGCGCGTTTGGCACCCTTGATGGCGTCGAAGGTGCGGCGGATCAGCTCTTCGCGCGACTGGGTCAGGACCTGGATGGTGACGTCGTCGGGAATGGCGCCTTCCTCGATGATCTCGCGCACGAAATCGAAATCGGTTTGCGAGGCGGCCGGGAACCCGACTTCGATTTCCTTGAAGCCCATCTTGATCAGCGTGTCGTAGAGCCGGCGCTTGCGCTCGGGCCCCATCGGCTCGATCAGCGCCTGGTTGCCGTCGCGCAGGTCGACGCTGCACCAGATCGGCGCCTTGGTGATGGTGCGGCCCGGCCATTGCCGGTCGGTCAGGGTGATCGGTTCGAAGGGGCGGTATTTGGCTTGCGGGTCGATTGTCATTTCGGTTGCTCCTGCGGCGCCGGTGGCGCGCGTCTGCATGGTCCTGGGTCGGGTTCGGCTGCAGCACAGCCGCCGGAAAGCCGCGTCAGATCCGGCGGCCGCCGCTAAGTCGCAGCGTGAGCAACAGGGCGTGCAGGCGCTCGGCAGGGCGGACGGGTTCGCATTCGGGCAACATCATGATGGCAACTTCGACAAGGCGGACAGGAAACGAACGAGCTTAACCCGACGCTGTTAGAGCGCCGGGCCCATAAGAAGCAGTCCGATCATCCGGGCGAAGTGCGACATGAACATGACGCTAGTCGTCGCTTTTGACGCGGTCAAGTCCGGGTATAGGCTTTGCAAGGCTCCTGCGCGTCGTGAGAAGGGGAGAGTCTGTATCGTGAATTGGCATCTGCTGGCGCTGTTCATCCTGACCGAGACGCTGCTGTGCCTGACGCCGGGGCCGGCGGTGCTGCTGGTGCTGTCGCAGGCGCTGGCCCGGGGCCCGCGCGCCTCGCTGTGGTCGAGCCTCGGCATCCTGGCCGGCAATACGCTCTATTTCGGGCTCTCGGCCAGTTCGATCGGGGCGCTGCTGGTTGCCTCCTATGATTTATTTTTCACCGTGAAGTGGCTCGGTGCGGCTTATCTGGTGTGGCTCGGTATCGGCGCCTTCCGCGGCAAATCGCCGGCATTCTCGCTCCAGGCCGACAACAAGGCTCGGCGCGGCGCGTTTGCCCTGCTCCGCCACGGTTTCATCGTGCAGGCGGCCAACCCCAAGGCGCTGCTGTTCTTCACCGCCCTGCTGCCGCAATTCATCGACCCGGCGCGGCCGGTGGCCTTGCAGGTGGCGGTGCTCGGACTATGCAGCGTCGCCATCGAATTCTGCGTGCTGGCCCTCTATGGCGTCCTGGCCGGGCAGGCGAGCCGGATTGCGACCCGGCCGCACTTTGCCAACCTGACCAATCGCCTGTCCGGCGGCGCCCTGGTCGCCGCCGGCTGCAGCGTCGCGCTGATGCGGCGGGATTAGCGCTGCGGCAGCATCCGACGCAGCACGCCGTCGCCGATGACGAAATGATGGCGCAATGCCGCGGCGGTGTGCAGCACGATCACGCCATAGACGACCCATTGCAGCGTCTCATGGACTTCGCCGAACAGGTGGGCCAGCGGCTTGTTCTCCGGCAGCAGCGGCAGGTCGAACAGGAAGAAGAACGAGACGACATGGCCGTTGGCCGCCGAATTCACGAATCCGGTAATCGGCATGGCGATGAGCAGCGCATAGAGCAGCCAATGCGTGGCCGATCCGGCAAGCTGCTGCCAGGCTGGAACGCTGGTCGGCGGGTGAGGTATGGCGTGGGTCGAGCGCCAGACGAGGCGCAAGGCGGCGAGCACGAAGACCGTGACGCCGCAGGAGCGGTGCAAAAGCAGCAAATTCGTATGCAGGTCGCCACGCGGCGTCAGCTTGACGCCCCAGATCAGGCAAATGGCGGCGATCACCAGGGCGGCGGTCAGCCAATGCAAGCCGATCTGAACCGAATCATATCGCTCGTTACGACGGGCAGGCGGTACCATGGTTACTCCTCGATCCAATCTTCGGCACGGTTTTAACCCAGGCTTTGCGACGTTTATTCCTTGGGTCGCGACGTCCGGAGCGCTATACGCTCCAGCGAACCTAGCCGTTTCCGATGGCAATATCATGATCCCCCCGCATTAGAGGCAAGATGACGCTCCTTCAAACCCTGCTGCTCGCCATCATCCAGGGCATCACCGAGCTGTTCCCGATCAGCAGCGTCGCCCATGCCGTGCTGACGCCTTGGGCCTTTGGCTGGGAGCTCGGACCGGAGTTTCTCAAGGAACATTTCCTGCCCTTCGTGGTGCTGCTGCATCTGGGCACGGCAGTGGCACTGCTGCTGTTCTTCTGGCGCGACTGGCTCGATTTCGCCAAAAGCCTGGGCGATCGCCGCGCCGGCACCGCCCGGCGCGAGCTGCTGCTGGTCATCGTCGGCACGATCCCCGCGGCGCTGATCGGATTCGTGCTCGAGAAGAAGCTGCGGGCGCTATTTCCCAGCATCACCTCGGCGGCCTTCTTCCTGATCGTCAACGGCGTCATCCTCTATCTCGGTGAGAAGCTGCGCGGCCGCGGCGACAAGGAATTGGGCGAGCTGGGCTTCGGCCAGGCCTTCCTGATCGGGCTGGCCCAGTCGTTGGCGCTGGTGCCGGGCTTCTCGCGCTCCGGCGCCAGCATGGTGGCGGGGTTCTGGACCGGTCTGAAGCATGAAGCCTCGGCCCGCTATTCGATGCTGCTCGCCACCCCGATCATTGCCGGCGCCAGCCTGCTCGAAATTCCCAAGCTGGTGCACAGCGCCGATGTCGACATGCTGGGCATTGCTGCGATCGGCGGCATTGTCGCCGGCATCGTCGCCTATTTCAGCGTCTGGGCGCTGATGGGCTGGTTCAAGCGTCATGAGATCGACGCGATGCGGCCCTTTGCCATCTATTGCTGGGTGGTCGGCGCCCTGGTGCTCGCAATCGGTTGATCGGCGGCGCCCGAGTCCTTGCTGACCGCGTCGACGCAGGGCGGGTTGGGCAGGGCGTTTTGCCTCAATCTGGCCGAATTTGAAGTAATTCATGACATTTCCAAGACGATTTCATGGGGGTTCCATGAAATCGTCACGGAATTCCAACAAGTCACTGGACCGCGAAACCGGTTTGAACTTATCGCTTGGCCCTGGCGGCAAGTTTTCCGAGGGGTTCTCCGATGGCAGTGGCGCGCGCGCAGACCGCGATCAAGAAGGCGGTATATCGGCAGGTTCCCAGCAAGCGGCAGGCGCTGCTCGATCGGCTCTTCGCCATGTGGTTCGCGCGCTTCGTCTATAACCAGATCTGGGAAGATCCGGTCGTCGATCTCGATGCGCTGGAACTCGGGCCCGGCCATCGCGTGGTCACGATCGCGTCCGGCGGCTGCAACATCCTGAACTACCTGGTCGCCGATCCCGAATCGATTGACGCCGTCGATCTCAACCCGGCGCATATTGCGCTCACGCGGTTGAAGCTGGCGGCGATGCGGCATCTGCCCGGCTACGAGGCGTTCTTCCAGTTCTTCGGCGTCGCCAAGCACAAGAACAATGTCGAGCTCTACTGGACGCGGCTGGCCGACCGGCTCGATCCGGCGACCCGGAAATTCTGGGAGCATCGCTCGCTGCTCGGCCGGCAGCGCATCGAATATTTCGCCAAGGGGCTCTATCGCAAGGCGCTGCTCGGCAAGTTCATCGGCTTCCTGCATGTCTTCGCCCGGCTGGCCGATTACCGGCCGTCGAAGCTGCTCTCGGCAACCTCGCTGGCCGAGCAGCTGCAGATCTACCGCGCCGAGATCGAGCCCCTGTTCCAGCTGAAGCTGGTCCGGCTCTTGTGTCGGCAGCCCGTGCTGCTCTACAGCCTGGGCATTCCGGCCGCCCAATTCGACCAGATGAAGCATGATTCGGCCGGAGATCTGGCGACGCTCTATCAGGATCGGATCCGCCGGCTCGCCTGCGATTTCTCGCTCAAGGAAAATTATTTCGCCTGGCAGGCCTTCGGCCGGCATTACGATGTCGAGGATCGGCGGGCGACGCCGCCCTATCTGCAGCCGGAGAATTTTCTGCCGATCCGCGAGCGGCTGGACCGGGTACGCACCCATACCATCTCGATGACCGAATATCTGGCCGGACAGGAGGATGGCAGCGTCGATCGCTATGTCCTGCTCGATTCGGTCGACTGGATGGATGCGACCATGCTGACCGAGCTTTGGGAGGAAATCTGCCGCACGTCCCGCGATGGCGCCCGGGTGATCTTCCGCACCGCCGGCGCGCGCTCGCCGTTGTCGCATATGGTGCCGGAAGAGCTGCTCGAAGGCTGGCGCTACCACGAGGCCCAATCCCGGCGTTATCTCGAACAGGACCGGTCGGCGATCTATGGCGGCTTCCATCTCTACTCGCGCACCGTCTGAGGCCGCCGCCGAACAGGCGGCAGTCCGGATGGATGCGATGTACCGTTATCAGCGGCACATCTATGATCTGACCCGGAAATTCTACCTGTTCGGGCGGGATCAGCTGCTGGCATCGCTGCCGGCGCCACCGGGTTCTGCGGTGCTGGAAATGGGCTGCGGCACCGGCCGCAACCTCGTCAAGCTCGCACGCCTGGCACCCGCGGCGCGGCTCTACGGCGTCGATGTTTCCAGCGTGATGCTGGACACTGCCGCGCGGTCGCTGGAGCGCGCCGGTCTGGCCGGGCGGGTCCGCCTGGCCCAGGCCGGTGGCCAGGGCTTCGATCCTCAGGAAGGCT
>Ga0302314_10010544_pt1 | contig 16160 bp, 12 predicted proteins | sample III_Palsa_N2_3_FD_200533 | JGI IMG/M metagenome (GOLD analysis project Ga0302314, IMG submission 200533) | Peat permafrost microbial communities from Stordalen Mire near Abisko, Sweden - III_Palsa_N2_3 | ecosystem: Environmental > Terrestrial > Soil > Palsa > Peat permafrost | place: Sweden... | reverse complement strand
AGAACCACCCGTGAACCCCATCAGCAGAAATCTCCTTCGCATCGCGGCCGCCGCATGTGCCGCGCTGGGCGCGGCTTCATTCAACGCGCAGGCCGGCAGCGCCACCACCTCCATGCAGGTGCAGATCACCCTGGTTGCCAGCTGTGCGATCGCCGCCAATACCCTGAACTTCGGTTCCGGAGTGGGCTTGCTGACCTCAGCTGTCAGCGGCAGCACCACACTTAGCGTGACCTGCTCCAACACCACACCCTACAACGTCGAGCTCGATGGCGGCACCGTCAGCGGCTCCACCGTTGTCAGCCGTCTGATGGCTGGCACCACCACCGGCAACACCGGCACCACCATCGGCTTCCAGCTCTATTCCAATGCCGGACTGAGCACGGTCTGGGGCAACACGATCGGCACCAATACGGTGTCCGGCACCGGCACCGGCAGTGTCCAAACCCTGACCGTCTATGGCCAGGTACCGGTGCAGACCACGCCCAAGCCCGACACTTACCAGACCACCATCACCGCCACGGTCGCATACTAAATACCACGTCCACCTGAACCGACCGGGATCGTTGAAATGAACAGGATTCCATCCGGCGTTACGGCGATCTGTTCGATCCTGGCGGTGACTCCGCTGTCGTTTTCGGTGCTGGCGCAGAACTCCGCCGCGACCGGAACGACCACCCGCACCACCACCTTCATGGTATCGGTGATGGTGGACAACGATTGCCTGATCACCAATAGCAACGCCCTGAATTTCGGTCACATCGTGCCGCGTCTGGACGCGAGCAGCGGGGCATGGTCGGCGCAAACCAACCAGGTCACGCATTTCAGCGTCAGCTGCTCGAAAAACACCCGTTACACGCTGTACCTGGACAAGGGCAGCACCGTCAATTCGACCGTGAACACGCGCCTGATGGGCGGCAATACACCCGGCAATGCGGACCAGCTGCAATATCAGCTGTACCTCGACCCGGCCTATTCCACCATCTGGGGAGACGGCAGTTCCGGCAGCATCGGCAGCATGAGCGGCGTCGGCACCGGCGGCCCGCAACTCTATACGGTTTACGGCCGTATACTGCCGCAGGACATGCCTAACGCCGATCTCTACAGCTCGATGATCACCGCTTCGCTGACCTTCTGATCCAGGAGCATGCACATGTCTGAACTACAGCGGGATACAGCAAAGGCGTACCGCGTTGGCCGCATCTCCGCGAGTCTTTTGAGGCGATCGTTGCTGCCTGTTGCGGCTGCATTCGGAATGGCTGCGCTGGGCCTGGCGCAGCCTGCGCTGGCTGCCTCGCTGCAGGTATCTCCGGTGGTGCTGGTGTTCCAGCCCGGGCAACCGGCATTGGGCATGACCTTGCGCAACACCGGCGATTCCCCGCTTACCGGCCAGGTGCGTGTTTTCGCCTGGGGCCAGGATGGCAAGGACGATACCCTTGTGCCGGTACAGGCGCTGGTGGCCAGTCCGCCGATGGTGGTGATCCCGCCGCAGGGCGAACAGTTGGTGCGGGTGGTGCGCGTCGACCGTCAGCCGGCCGACCACGAACTGACCTTTCGCCTGCTGATCGATGAACTGCCGCCACCGCAGGGCGCCGCTGCATCGGGCGAAACCACCGGCGGCGTCAACTTCCGTCTGCGCTATTCGATTCCGGTGTTCGTGCCGATGCCGGGCGCGCCGGGGGAGCCCAGGCTGAGCTGGACCCTGAAGCAACACGATGGCGCCTGGTATCTCGGCGCCGGCAATCAGGGCGGGACGCACGCGCAACTGAGCGCGGTCAAGCTCAGCGCGTCCAACGGACAAAGCTTCGAAGTGTCCGCCGGCCTGCTCGGCTATGCCCTCGCCGGCAGCGGCCGCGAGTGGCGCATGCCGGACAAGTTTCCGGCCGCGTTGGCGGCCGGCGGTCTGAAAGTGCAGGCCACCGTCAATTCCATTGCCCTGCCCGCTGCCGCAGTTGCGGTCAGTGGCGGCCAGTAAGCGCAAGCCGAATTCTCCGGCCAGGCCCACATCGATCATCCGGAGCGGCCTGCGGCATGCGTTCCGGGGCGATAGATGCAGCAACCAGCCCGCCATGTGCCTGCATCATCGTTCGCCCTGCTTCCGGCCTGAGCGCACCGCTCCAGGCCCGCTGCGCTTAGCCGCAGGCCTGGTGCGCAGCGCCCGCCTGAAGGGGCTGTGCGCAATTGCCTGGGGGATGCTGCTGCAGCCGGTGCTCGCCGACGGGCCGCCAGCTGCCGCAACCACTCTCGACCTTGGAAGGCCGGCCTTGCCGACCGGAGCCGCGCAGGCCGATACCTCCCTGAACAGTGTCGATAGCACTCCCCTGTATCTCGACGTCACCATCAACGGCCAGCCGACGCAAACGGTGGTCTCGTTTTACCAGAGGGACGGGCGCCTGTTCGCCGACCTTGAAGACCTGAGCCAGCTCGGACTCGAAACCAGGAATCTGCAGAATTTGCCGGGGCTGAAAAGAATCCGCCTGAACCGAGTGCAGTCCGGCGAAGCCAGGCTGATCGCGCTGGATCAGGTTCCCGGCCTGCAATACCACTACGATTCCAGCAGGCAATCGATCGCCTTGATCGCCAACGACCAGCTGGTGGCGCCAAACCAGATCGGCCGGCGCGCCGGCAGCGTCGTGCCCGCCGCGGCCGACACCGGCCTGGTGCTCAACTATGACGCGTTCCTGCAGGGCAGCCCGGACCGAGGCGTCGCCACCACCTTGAGCCTGTCCAACGAAGAGCGACTGTTCAGCCGCCTGGGCATCTTCGATAATACCGGCGTCGCCCGCGCCGGCGGCGGACTGGATCCCTATACCCGGCTGGACAGCATCTGGCATTACGACGATCCGCAGAAACTCACCACCGCCCAGGCCGGCGACGCCATCTCGTCCTCGCTCAGCTGGACTCGCGCGGTGCGGCTTGGCGGTTTCCAGTTCCGCCGCAATTTCGCCCTGCGGCCCGACCTGATCACCTTTCCGCTGCCGACGCTGTCGGGCAGCGCCGCGGTACCGTCCTCGGTGGATCTGTACGTCAACAATGTCCGCCAGTTCAGCAGCGATGTACCGAGCGGTCCGTTTGTCATCAACAATCCGGTGGCGCTCACCGGCGGCGGTGAGGCGCGCCTGGTGGTGCGCGACGAACTGGGACGCGAAGTCAGCGAAACGCTGCCGATCTATGTCGACAACCGCATGGTTGCCAGCGGCCTCAACAATTATTCGCTGGAAGGCGGCTTCCTGCGCCGCAACTATGGCGTCAGTTCCTTCGACTATGGACAGACCCCCAGCCTCAGCGGCTCCTGGCGCCGCGGCCTGTCCGATGCCCTGACTTTCGAAAGCCACGGCGAAGGCACTGCCGGGCTCTACAACGCCGGCGCAGGCGGCCTGCTCCGGCTGGGGCAATGGGGTGTGATCAATGCCGCAGCCGCGGGCAGCACCGGCGAGAGCAACGGCTCCCAGGCCAGCCTCGGCTATCAGCTGATCCAGCCGCGCTTCAGCTTCGTCGCGCAGACCACCCGCAACTTCAGCCAGTACCGCGATCTGGCCTCGATCGGCGGCACGCCGCCGCCGCGCATTTTCGATCAGCTGAATCTGTCCATGCCGATCCTGCGCACCCAAAGCCTGGGCCTGAGCTATATCCATAGCCAAAGCAACCCCGCACCAGTGCAGGCAGGCACCTCCACCTCCATACCGGGCACTTCAGGCAATGGCATTTCCCGCCTCGGCTCGGTCACCTATACGGCGCAGCTGCTGCGCTGGTGCACCGTCTTCGGCAACGCCTATCAGGACTTCGACGCCAGTCATTCGCACGGCTTCTGGATCGGCATGTCGCTCGATCTGGGACACCGCGTGACCGGCTTCGTCAGCGCCGGCCGCAGCCAGGACCAGAACAACTACGGCGCCAGCGTGGTCAAGACCGCCGACTACAACGGCGGCTCCGAATGGGGTCTGCAGGATAACGAGGGCAGCGGCAACTACAGCCGGCTGGCGCGCGCCGGCTACCTGGGGCGTTACGGCGAGGTCAGCGCCGCGGCGCAGGACAACGCCGGACAGACCCTGCTGTCGCTGGAAGCCGATGGCGGCTTGGTGTTCATGGATCGGGTGTTCGAGCCATCACGGCGCATCTACGACAGCTTTGCCCTGGTCTCCACCGACGGCATCAGCGGCATTCCAGTGCTCAACGAAAACCGCGTGATGGGCAACACCGACGGCAGCGGTCACCTGCTGATTCCCGATCTCAATTCCTATCAGCACAATAGTCTCGAGATCGACAGCCTGGTGCTGCCGGCGGACGCCAATATCCCGGTGAACCGGATCGACGCGGTGCCGCGCAGCCAGTCCGGCGTGCTGGCGCACTTTGCCGTGCAGCGCTACACCGCGGCGACGGTGATCCTGGTGGATGCCGGCGGCACGCCGCTGCCGACGGGAACGGTGCTGCGGCATGCGGAATCTGGCCAGGATTTCGTGGTCGGCTACGATGGCCAGGCCTTCATCGAAAACCTGCAGGCACACAATCACCTGAAGGCGCAGAACAGCGACCCGCACCAGACCGTCAACTGCTCCGCCGAATTCGACTACCAGCCGCTGCGCAACAGCAACAGCCTGCCCACCATCGGTCCGGTAACGTGCAAATCCAGTGGAGAGCGCAAGCCATGAATCCATCGATCCGTCCGAACGCTGCGCTGCGTCCGCTGATCCTGTTATGCGTTGGAGTCATGCTGTTGTTGCATGCGGGAAAGGCACATGCGCAAAGTTGCTCCGCCACAGCCCCCAGCGTTCCCTTCGGCAGCGTCGATGTGGTATCGGGAACCAACTATTCCGCCAGCGCCAACATCACCGTCACCTGCAACATGGGCCTGTTGTCGATCGGCACCATCAACTATTCGATCTGCGTGGGTGTGCCCGGCGCCAGCGGCAGCACGCCGCGCAGCATGAACAGCACGGTCAGTTACAACCTCTATGGAGATAGCGCGCACACCAATGTGTGGGGCACGTTCGGCGGCACGACCGGGCTGCCCACTCCACCCAATCCGGTAAGCCTGACCACCGCCAGCCTGCTGCTGGGCGGGTCGGCCAGCACCACCGTGCCGATCTATGGCTACCTGCAATCCAGCCAGAACAGCACTGTCGCCGCCGGCAGCTATTCGCAGACGCTCACCGCCACCGTCAACTACAACTACACCTACTCCCTGTTGGGCACGCCCGGAACGCCGACCAGTTGCGCATCCAACGGCGGCACCACCAGCGGCGGCACCTTTCCGCTGATCGCCAACGCCACGGTCATCAACGACTGCATCGTCACCGCCACCTCGATCAACTTCGGAGGCAGTGTCGGCGTCCTCACCAGCGCCCTCAACGCCACCGGCACCGTCACCGCCAAGTGCACCACGAACGACAGCTACACCATCGCCCTCAACAAGGGCACCACCAGCGGCGCCACTATCGGCAATCGACTGATGGCGGGCAGCGGCAGCGCCGTGGTGCAATACCAGTTGTTTACGCCCACGACCATTTCCAGCACCGGCGGCAGCGGCTGCAACTACGCTACCGTCTGGGGCGATGCGAGCACCGGCGGCAGCACCGTCGGCGGCACCGGCACCGGTACCGCGCAGAACTACACCGTCTGCGGCCAGGTCCAGGCGCAACCCACACCCGCACCCAACCTGTACAGCGACACCATTACGGTGACGGTGACTTATTGAAGATCCGTCCGTGCAGCCAGGCCAGGCGTTTGCCGGAGTGCATCAAGCCGCCAGCCCGGCTCCGTACAGCTCGCAGCCTATGCCGAAGATTTCAGGCGCCGGCTGAAGCGCCCTTGATCGAAACAATCCGCAAGGCCAGTTCCAGCGCCTGCTCATAGTTGAGCCGCGGATCGACCGCGCTGCGGTAGGCCCGCTCCAGATCGGTCTCGTTCAGGTCGCGGGCGCCGCCGAGACATTCGGTGACATCCTCACCGGTCAGCTCCAGATGCACGCCGCCGAGCTGCGAGCCGCAATCGGCATGGATAGCGAACGCCTGCTCGATCTCGCCGAGGATGTCGGAGAAGGCGCGGGTCTTGAGGCCATTGCCGGCGGTCTGGGTATTGCCGTGCATGGGGTCGCACATCCATAAGACCTGATGGCCTTTGCCGCGCACCGCGTCGATCAGGCCCGGCAGATGCTGCGCGATCTTGCCCGCGCCCATGCGGTGGATCAGGGTCAGCCGACCAGGCTCGTTGTGCGGATTGAGCAGCTCGCACAGTTGCAACACCCATTCATTGCTCATCGAGGGGCTGACTTTGACGCCGATGGGATTGCGGATGCCGCGGCAATACTCGACGTGGGCGCCGTCCACCGCGGCGGTACGCATGCCGATCCAAGGGAAGTGGGTGGACAGGTTGTACCAGCCCTGCTGGCGCGGCACCTTGCGGGTCTGTGCGCTTTCCGCGTTGAGCAGCAGGGCTTCGTGCGAGGTATAGAACTCGACGCGGTTGAAGTCGCTGATGGTCTGCCCGGCCAGGGTTTCGAAGAATCGCAGAGATTCGCCGATGGCTTCCACCCGTTCGCGGTATTCGTTGGCGTGCGGCACATGCTCGACCCAGTCCAGGTTCCAGTATTCCGGGTGGTGCAGATCGGCGAAGCCGCCGTCGATCAGGCCGCGGGTGAAGTTCATGGTCATGGCCGAACGCTTGTGGCCTTCGACCAGGCGCTGCGGGTCGGCGGCGCGCGCGGCGGCGGTGAATTCCGGCAGGTTGACCAGGTCGCCGCGGTAGCACGGCAGGGTGATGCCGTTCCTGGTCTCGATATCGGCGGAGCGCGGCTTGGCGTACTGCCCGGCGAAACGGCCGATGCGCACCACCCGCTTGCGCAGGCCGTGCACCAGCACCAGGCTCATCTGCATCAGCACCTTGAGCCGGTTGGCGATGATGGTGGACTCGCAGTCGGCGAAGCTCTCGGCGCAGTCGCCGCCCTGCAGCACGAAGCGGCTGCCGGCCTGGGCCTCGGCCAATTCCGCCTTGAGCTTGTTCACTTCCCAGGAAGTGACCAGGGGCGGCAGGTGCGACAGCTCGGCCAGGGCCAACTGCAGCGCCGCGGCATCGAGATAGGCGGGCTGCTGCACGGCCGGGCGGGACTGCCAGGAGTCGGGGGTCCAGCCTTGCGGGGCATCACTGTTCTTGGGAGAGGTCACGGCAGAACTTTTGCGGCCATAATGGGGCAGGAATTATAGGCCTTATCACCCAGATGCCCCTGAATCCGGCCCTCCAGGGCACTGCCACAGGCCCTTTCGGGATCGTCGGGGACGGCCGCGTGGCGACGCACTTCGCCCATTACTTCGCACTTGCCGACATCCCGTTCCGGCAATGGTCGCGGCGCTCGCCTGCCGCAGACCTGGCCGATTGTCCGGTGATTCTCCTGCTGGTTTCGGACCCCGCGATCGAACAACTGGCGAGCCGCTATCCCGATCAGAGACGCGTCCACTTCTCGGGATCGTTCACCAGCCCGGAAGTCCACGGCATGCATCCGCTGATGAGCTTCGGCCGCGAACTGTATTCACTGCCGGAGTACGAGCGCATCTCCTTTGTCGCAGAGGATCCCGCCCTGTTCAGGCGCGTTTTTCCGCGGCTGGTGAATCCCTGTTATGGCATCCGTATCGAGGACAAGGCCCTCTATCACGCGTTGTGCGCGATGGCGGGCAACTTCACCGGCTTTGTCTGGGCCAAGCTGTTCCAGGAATTCCCGGCCAGGCTGGGCATCCCGGCGGAAGCGGCCATCCCCTATCTGGAACAGGTTTGCCGCAACATCGCGGCGGCGCCGAAGCAGCCCGAAAGCTTCCTCACCGGCCCCATCGTGCGCAACGACCCCGCGACAGTGGAGAAGCATCTGGCGGCCCTCGCCGGAGACGATTACCGCGCGGTTTACGAGGCCTTCGCCCGCATCCATCTGCGACGCGACGAGCCCGCTTCCTGAGCAAAGCAGCAGTGCAGCCTGTAAACGGGCTTTCAACGAGCGCCGAGAAACTCCAGCACCGCCACCATGAACTCGGCCGGATACTCCACATTCGACAGGTGTACCGCGGGGAGCACCAGCAGCCGTGCTCCGGGCACGGTTGCCGCAAGCAGCTCGCCATGGCCCAGGCTGGTCACCGTGTCGTAGCGGCCCGCGATCACCAGGGTCGGAGCCTTGATCAGAGCCACGGTGCGGCGCAAATCCGCGTCGCGCACGGCGGCATAGCTTCCGGCAAACCCCTGCGGGTGGGTGGCGAGCAACCCGGAACGGAACTCCCCGACGACCGGACTGCCCGCTTCCAGCATGCTGGAAGGAAACCAGTTGGCGAGAAACGTCGCAGCGGTTTCCGACAGGTCGCTGGCTTCAAGGACCGCCGCGATGCGCGCATCGAATTGCGCCGGCGGCCCCAGGCACGACGAGGTGTTGCACAGGATCAGGCGGTCGATTCGCTCGGGCACGTGGATGCCCAGCCACTGCCCGACGATGCCGCCCAGCGACAGCCCGCAGAAATGCACCTGTTCAATGCCCAGGGCGTCGAGCAGCTCGACGACGTCACGGCCCAGCCGGTCCATGGAATACGCCTCCGCCGGAGCGTCCGAAGCGCCATGGCCGCGCGCATCGTAACGAAGGACGCGGAAGTGCCTGGAGAGAGGTTCGATCTGCCCGTCCCACATGTGCAGATCGGTACCGATCGAGTTCGACAGGACCAGCACCGGCTGGCCGACAGCACCGTCGAAGCGGTAGGCGATCTGACAGCCGTCGCCGGTAGTGAAGAAGGACAATTCGCTGTGTTGCTTCCTGCCGATCGCGTGCATGTCTTGCTGCTCCTGCAACGGCGGATGCCGTGGAGCAGATCGTAGTTGCGTCGATCCCCGGAAGATATTACAAAGTTCAATCAATCTCTGTAGGTAAAGCAGACATGAGCGGATTCACCCTGCACGACCTGCAATGCTTCGACGCGGTGGTTCGGGCCGGCGGCTTCCAGGCCGCCGCGACGGCGCTGCACCGCTCGCACCCGGCGGTGTTCGCCGCTGTCGCCAAGCTGGAACGACAGCTCGGCCTGAGCCTGCTGGACCGCAGCGGCTACCGGGTTGCGCCGACCGAGGCGGGGCGCTCCTTCCACCACCGCGCGCAGTCCCTGCTGCGCGAGCTGGATGGCCTGCGCACCCATGCCGCGCAGCTGGCGCTGGGCGAGGAGAGCGAACTGCGGGTGGTGATCGGCGACCTCTGCCCGCTGCCGCAAACCCTGGGCCTGCTCAGCCGCTTCTTCGCCGGATGTCCCGCCACCCGCCTGCACCTGCATTTCGAAGCCATCTCCGGTCCGTGGGAGCGCCTGTTCGACGGCGAGGCCGACCTGATCCTGCATCATGTCGACAAGAGCGATCCGCGACTGGAATGGCTGGGCCTGTGCAAGGTGCCGATGGTGCCGGTGGTGGCGCCGGGCTTCCTGCCCTTCCCCATTTCGCGCTCGATCCGGCCGGACCAGATGCGCGATTTCACCCAGTGCATCATCCGCGACACCGCGCGCCACTCGGCCCCGCTCAGTTATTTCATCGTCGAGGGCACCCACCAGTGCACCGTGGCCGACCAGCTGATGAAGAAGGAAATGATCCTGCACGGCATGGGCTGGGGCCATATGCCGCGCTTCCTGGTCGAGCAGGAGCTGCGCGAGGGGCTGCTGCTGACCATCGCCGGCAGCCATTTCCCAGGCAGCGTGGTGGAACTGGCCGCGGCGCGGCGCCGCGACCGGCCGCAGGGCCCGGTCGCCAATCGGCTGTGGCGCTACCTGCAGGAACAGGGCCCGCTGATCCGTGCCGTTGCCGAAGCACCGCCGCCGTCACGCCGCCGCGGGCCGGCCACGAAAGGCCCGGCCGCCACGCGCCGCCCACGGGGTGGGCGATAATGAGACACAGCATACGAGCCCCTTGTCCTCCCCGATGAATCAGAATCCCGCGCCCCAGGATTTCGCGGCGCATACGCCGCTGATGCAGCAGTACCTCGGCATCAAGGCCCAGCACCCGGATACCCTGGTGCTGTTCCGCATGGGCGATTTCTACGAACTGTTTTACGAAGACGCACGCAAGGCCGCGCGCCTGCTCAACATCACCCTGACCAAGCGCGGCGAATCCGCCGGCGCGCCGGTGGTGATGGCCGGGGTGCCGCATCACGCGGTGGAGCAATACCTGGCGCGGTTGATCAAGCTGGGCGAGTCGGTGGTGATCGCCGAGCAGGTGGGTGAAGTCGGCCTGGACAAGGGACCGGTGCGGCGCGAAGTGGTGCGCATCGTCACACCCGGGACCGCTACCGACGAGTCCCTGCTCGATCCGCGCGTGCAGAACCTGCTGGCCGCCGCCTGCCACTCCGGTGGCCGCTACGGTCTGGCCTGGATGGAGTTGTCCTCGGGCCGTTTCGCGGTGCTGGAAACGGAGCGCATGGGCGACTGGCAGGCCGAGCTGCACCGCCTGCGGCCAAGCGAGCTGTTGACGCCGGAGGATGCGGCGCTGGAACTGGGCGGCCTGAAAAGCCGTGCGCGGCCGGTCTGGCACTTCGATCCCTCCTCCGCCCGCCGCCTGCTCACCGAGCAGTTCGGCACGCGCGACCTGCGCGGCTTCGGCGCCGATGATCTGGGTGCGGCCCTGGGCGCTGCCGGCGCCCTGCTGCAATACGTGCAGGAGACGCAGAAAGCGCGGCTCACCCATCTCACCGGCCTGCGCGTCGAGGCGGTGGAAGACGCCCTGATCCTGGACCCGGCGACGCGCCGCAATCTGGAGATCGAGCACTCCCTGTCGGATGCGCACGACATCACCCTGGCCGGCGTGCTGGATCGCTGCGTCAGCGCCATGGGCAGCCGCCAGCTGCGGCGCTGGCTGTTGCGCCCGCTGCGCGATCGCGCCCGTGTCGGCGCGCGTCACGATGCTGTGACGGCCCTGCTCGACGGCGGCATCCACCGCGGCCTGCGCGAAGCCCTGCGCAGCGTCGCCGACATGGAGCGTATCCTGGCCCGTGTGGCCCTGCGCTCGGCGCGTCCGCGCGATCTTAGCGGCCTGACGCTGAGTCTTGCCGGCCTGCCGGCGGTGAAAGCCGCGCTCGCCGCAGCCGAAGCGCCGCTGCTGCGGGATCTGCTGCAACAGCTCGGCGATCACGCCGCGCTGTCGGCTCATCTGGGTCAGGCGCTGGCGGACGAGCCGCCGCTCAGCGTCAAGGACGGCGGCGTCTTCCGCCGCGGTTTCGACGCGCTGCTGGATGAGCTGCGCGGCCTGTCCGAGAACGCCGACAGCTACCTGGTCGAGCTGGAACAGCGCGAACGCGCGCGCAGCGGCATCGATGCGCTCAAGCTCGGCTACAACCGCGTGCATGGCTACTACATCGAGATCGGCAAGAGCCACGCCGCCAAGATTCCGCTGGACTACACCCGCCGCCAAACCCTGACCAACGCCGAGCGCTATATCACCGAGGAGCTGAAACGCTTCGAGGAAAAAGTGCTGAGCGCGCGCGACCGCGCCCTGGCCCGCGAGAAGCAGCTGCATGAAGAACTGCTCGACCTGCTCACGACGCAACTGCGGCCTCTGCAGGAGGCCGCCGCCGCGCTGGCCGAGCTGGATGCCCTGGCGTGCTTCGCCGAGCGCGCCGAGGCATTGCGCTGGAATCGCCCACAGCTGGATGACGCGCCCGGCATGGAAATCCGCGCCGGCCGTCACCCGGTGGTGGAACAGACCCTGACCACGCCGTTCGTGCCCAACGATCTGGATCTGAACCCGGCGCGACGCCTGCTGGTGATCACCGGCCCCAACATGGGCGGAAAATCCACTTACATGCGGCAGACGGCGCTGATCGTGCTGCTGGCGCATGCCGGCAGCTTCGTGCCGGCGGAAGCGGCGCGCATCGGCCCGGTGGATCGCATCTTCACCCGCATCGGCGCCGCCGATGACCTCGCCCGCGCGCAATCGACTTTCATGGTCGAAATGAGCGAAACCGCCAATATCCTGCACAACGCCACCGCGCAAAGCGTGGTGCTGATGGACGAGATCGGCCGCGGCACCTCCACCTATGACGGCCTGGCGCTGGCACGCGCCTGCGCCGAGCACCTGGCGACCAGAGTCGGCGCCTACACCCTGTTCGCCACCCATTATTTCGAGCTGACTGCCCTGGCCAGCGAGATCGCCGGCATCGCCAACGTGCACCTGGACGCCGCCGAATACAGCAACGCCGGCGGCGAGCAACTGGTGTTCCTGCATCAGGTGCGGCCCGGGCCGGCCAATCGCAGCTATGGCCTGCAGGTGGCAGCACTGGCCGGTGTGCCGGCGGCGGTCACGGCGCGCGCGCGCGCCGTGCTGGCCGAACTGGAGCGCGAAGCCAGACCAGCCGCTGCGGCCACGACTGCCGTACCTGCGTCACCGGCACAATCGGAACTGCCGTTGTTCACCCCCGCTCCGGCGCCGGTGCTGGCCTTGCTGGACGGGCTGAACCCGGACACGCTGTCGCCGCGCGAGGCGCTGGATTTCCTCTATCTGCTGAAAAAGACCCACAGCGGCTAGTCCTGACCGGCACACCCCCTGATATGCGGGGTTGGTGCGCTTTCGGGGCAGCGCTTACCGTATCCCCCTTGCAGGGACCTTCGCCGTTCACCAGGGGATGCCATGAACAAGCTGCTCGTACTGGGAGTCACCGTCGCCATCGTTCTGCCATTGACGGCCGCGGCCGAGGGACATCGCAAGCCCGGGCTGTGGCAGATCACGCTGCAAACGAATTTCACCAAGGGCGGCCCGCAGATTCCGCCGGACCAGCTGGCGAAGATGCAGCAGATGGGCATCAAGATACCGGGCATGATGGGCGGCGGCCCGCAGACCATTCAATCGTGCCTGACGCCGGAACAGGCGGCCAAGGACGATCATCCGGACAGCGGTCGCGGCGACTGCCAGCTGCAAAACGCGAGCTGGTCGGGCAATACTTTTTCAGCCGACCTGGTGTGCCACGGCCGCGAAGGCGACATGCACGGCCATGAACAGTTCACCGGCAGCGGCGGCACCAACTATAGCGGTACCGCGCACGTGGAAGGCAACAATCCGCATCTGGGCGGCGACTTCGCCATGGACAACCAGATCAGCGGCCAGTGGCAGGGCGCGGATTGCGGCAACGTGAAGCCGTACACGCCGCGGCAGCAGCAGTAGATGCTGGAGTCGCAGGGCGGCCGATGGCCGCCGGCGCACTTCACCAGGTGCGCCGCAACTTCAGGATGCGCCGGCGGGCACGGCCCGCCCTACAAAACCAGAAGCATGAAAAAAGCGGCAGGCCTGAGGGCCTGCCGCTTTTTGTTTCAATCACGGCTTACTTCTTCTGTTCATCCGGCACGAACTGCTCCAGCACCGCCTTCTGCAACAGGTTCGGCGGCAACAGGCCCTGCGCGATAACGAAGTCGTGGAAGCGCTGCTTGTTGAACTTGTCTCCCAATACCAGCTCCGCGCGTTGGCGTGTTTCCATCATCGCCTGGTAGCCGACGAAGTAGGAGGTGGCCTGGCCCGGGGAGCGGAAGGTGTAGCGGTCCACTTCCTCCTTCGCCAGACCCTCGGACAGGCACACTTCGTCGATCAGGAACTTCCTGACCTGCTCCGGCGTGATCATGCCGAGGTTGACCATCGGGTCGAGGAAGGCGCGGGCCGCGCGCATCATGCGGTGCTGCAGGCCAATGAGCTGTCCATCAAGCGGGAAGTAAGGCTTCATCTCCGCCTCGGAGTAGAGCGCCCAGCCCTCGACGTTGACGCTGTTGAAGGCGAACACCGCGCGGGCGATGGACACGCCGTGCTCCATCATCGCCGAGAACTGCAACTCGTGGCCGGGCCGCGCCTCGTGGGCGGTGAGGGTCCAGGCGGCGGCGTCGAAGGTGAAATCGTCGGTCTTCAGCGCCTTTTCGCCGGCCTTGCCGGGGGTCATCAACGGCAGCACGAACTCGCCGTATTCGCCGGTGTTGCCGATCAGGCGCGGCGGGCTCATGTGCGGCGCCGGCAGCTGGGTGGTCTCGGCCTCGGTGGCCAGGCGGATCACTGCGTGGCGCTCCGGCACGGTGATCTCGTGCTCGCGGCGCAGGATGTCCTCGATCGCTTCCAGGCGCTTCTTGTAGAACGGCATGATGGCGGCGCCGACCAGCTGCTTTTTCTTCAGCTCGCGGATCACGTCGCGGTAATCGGTAGACTTGAAGCCCTTCTCCTTGGCCACCATCGGCGCCAGCACCCGCATCTCATTGCGGATCTCGGCGAAGGACAACAGGGCGCGCCGGATCAGCTCGTCCGGCGGCACGGTGTTGCCGAACTGCTTGAGGTTGTCGGCGTAAATGGCCGGCGGCAGGCGGTTGTCGGGACGGCAGCGCGGCAGGATCTCCTTGCTTATCCATTCGTCATAGGCCTTGACCTGGGCGGTGAGAGTCTTGAGCGCGTCCTCGTAGCCGGACAAGCCGGCCTTCTTGAACAGCTCCGGCAAGCCGGCCATCAGCTCGGTCGAATCGGCCAGATCCTGCTCCACCTGGGCCTTGTAGGGGCCGGTGAGGGTCTTGTCGTCGAAGCGCTCGGAGATGCGCGCCTTGGCCAGGTCGGCGATGGGCGTGGAGCCAGGCTCCAGGCCGGCATAGCGGCGCAGGCGCACCAGAGCCAGGGCCTGTCGCTCCTTCGACACGCGCGGGTCGAGCAGGTCGTGCAGGCCGCCGAACACCACCTGCGACACCGAGAAATACGGCAGCATCAGATCGTTCTGCAGCTTGTTGGTGTCGAACTGCTGCTGTGCGGCCGTGATCAGGATCTCCAGATCCTGCTTGAACGAGGGATCGGCCGCGCCGGGCAACTGTGCCTTGAGCCCGTCGATCACCTTCTGCAGTGCATCCTGGCCGCGCTCGTAGGTGCGCGGCTGCAGGTCGATGACCTTGTCGTCGTAACCGTCCACGCCAAGCTGGGTGGCGTTTTCCGGGTTGAACTCGGCCGTGACGATCAGCAGCGGCTGCGCCGCCTTGTTGCTGTCCTGCACCCAGGTTGGCGTGGCCGGCGCGGTAGGCGTGTCGGCAGCGGTGGCAGCACAGGCGATGGCCACACCCGCACAGATTCCGGACAGATTCCGCAACAGCCCTCCGGAGAGACTCCGGATCACATTGGTCTTCGGCATCATCGATTCCCTTTTTTCAACGATATAGAGGATTGGATGCTTCAAACAGCCTTTTGGGTTTAGAGCACGGCCTGAGGCGACAGTATCAGTTTCCCGGAAGTGGCTTTTCGGCGGGCTTCGGCCCGGTTCATGGAACGGCTCAGTAGCCGGCCAACAGCTTGCGTGAAATCTCCAGATCCGCCGCCGCCTTGTTGTGCATTTCGGTGGCCAGCATCTGCTCCAGCTTGCCTCCAATCAGGGGCACGGCGCAATGCAAGGTCCATTGCAGCACGTTGGCGCAGCCGCCCGGCGCTTCCACCACGCGCATTTCGGCGCTCATGCGGATCGGCGTATTGCGGATCTGGATGCTGAGATGGCCGCGGGCGGTGTCCAGGTCCCACACATCCTCCTGCGTCAGATGCACCGCATCGCCGATGATTTTTTTGGCGAAGCCCGGCACCTCGGCATCCGGCTTGCGGCTGTAGCTGCACTTGATGCGGAAGCGTTTGCCGCTCAGTTCATGCTCCAGCACCTGGATATCCCAGCCACCGCTGGCGGCATATTTGCGCTCGAAGTAAGCGCGGTCGCTGAACATGCGCAGCACTTTTTCCACGGGCTGGTCGAAACTCTGGCGTTCTTCGTATTTTGTGCTCATCTGAATAAATTAGTAGTTGGTGGGCGTCATCCAGGGAATTTGCGGAGCTCCCTCACCCCGCCAATCGCTCGGCGATCGGCCCTCCCCTCTCCCGCTGCGCGGGCGAGGGACACAAGCCGGCGGCAAGCCGCCGATTCATTTCACGAAAAAAGCCGCCGGGCTTGCGCCCGGCGGCCTGCGTTGATGCGACAACCGCTGTTACTTGGTGGTGAGCTTCTGCACCGAGGCGGCGGTGAAGTAGTCATCCGGCCAGCTGACAGTCAGGTCCACCGGCTTGTCTTCGTTGAAGGCCGCGGTGATGAAGTAACGGCCTGAGAAGAAGTCGTAGATGATTTCCGGCACGGTGGAGGCGGCCTGGATGTTCGGCGCGGTAACCAGGTGACCTTCCTGGAACTTGTAGAGCTGGTC
>Ga0302314_10010541_pt1 | contig 16163 bp, 10 predicted proteins | sample III_Palsa_N2_3_FD_200533 | JGI IMG/M metagenome (GOLD analysis project Ga0302314, IMG submission 200533) | Peat permafrost microbial communities from Stordalen Mire near Abisko, Sweden - III_Palsa_N2_3 | ecosystem: Environmental > Terrestrial > Soil > Palsa > Peat permafrost | place: Sweden... | reverse complement strand
GCCGTTTCCCCGATCAGCGGGCCGTCGCCGAAGTCGTACTGCGCCCACATCCCCGGCTCGGGGACCCGCGGGCGGAACACCCGCCGCCGCCCCGAGACCGTCGTCACTCCGGACTTGTTGTCCGCCCAGGACCGCCCGGGAACAGGGTCTCAACTTGGGACTTGGTATCTGTGAGGGACGTGCCGTCCCCTCGCCAGCATCCGTGGCGTAGTCGCTGACCAGTGCAAACGGCCTGGGCAGCTCACGGGAGACAGTGTTGCCGGGCAGCTCGGGGTGACGTTGGCGGCCGTCCGTGCTCTGCCTCGCGGCGCTCGTGCTGGCAGCCGTCGGGTGTGTCCAGTTGCTTCCAGCGTTGGCCGACACCCGCAGGATTGCCTGACCGGAGGAGCGCGCCGCGATGGGCCGCCTGAAGCGATCGGTGTCAGCCGCGCTGCCCTGTCTTCGCCGCCTTGCATATATTCATATATGGCACCATCGGCTCGGGCTGGCATTAGTTTTGGTGGCGTGACGTGGTCGGTGCGCTCCGCTGCCAAGGCTTCCCTGCGCGACCGGCGCCGAAAGGCGCGCCGTCAGCAGGGGACCAGGTTTCCAGGACCTGGTCCCATGCGGCTCCTGTACTGGGCTGCGGCCGCTAGGGGCCGCGGAGTCCTCGGTCAGCTAGCCATCCTGATGCTCTTGACCGGGGCCTTCGCGGGCGTGTCTTTCCTGCCTTCGGCCCACTCGGCTCACTGGGGCATCCCCGCGGCGACAGCCGGGTGGCTGCAGGTGTTGTGGCAGGTCCAGGCGACGAGCGTGGGGCTGGTGCTCGCGCTGGCTGTGTTCGTTTTCGGGCTGCTGCCGCAAGGCCGGGGACGGCTGCCATACCGGGAGTTCCTGCGGCGGACCTGGGCGTTGCCCCTGACCGTGTTCAACGTGGCATCGCTCCTGTTCAGCGGCATGGTCCTGCTGGGTCTCGGGCGTCAGGTTCCAGGTGCCAAAACCGCTTCTGATAATCATGGATGGGCGGTGTCCATGGCGAGCGTGGTAGCGATGGTGGCGATCGGGTCGATCGTCGTGATCCTTGCTCGCGCGCTGAGTGCGATCGATCCGGCGCTGGCGGTGGACGTGGAGCGCCGGTACCAGTATTCCGCAGTGTCACTCAAAGTCCGTAGCGAACTTGTGGAGCTTGAGTCCCTCCAGATGCTGAAGGGAAAGGAGGGAAAGAAGATACCTTGCGAGTTCTCCACCGGGCCCACGTGGGGTCTGACAGTTTACGCCCAGGGCCCGGAAGGTCGGGTTGCCCGCGATACCGACGAGCGGTTTGTTCGGGTTGTGCGCGATGTATCGCTGTGGGGCCTGCGGGTTCTCGGCTGGCTCGCTTCCCGTCGGCGCCAAGCCAAGCCGGTTGTCCATGTGTGGCCGGGGAAACGTATTAATTCCCGTACGCCGCTGGTGACCATTGATGCGTCGTGCAGTCGGCTGGAGTCCTGGTGGGCAAGGCGGTGCGTCCGGCTTGGCCGTGTCCCTCAGAACCCGCTCGATGACGCCTTGCGCGCGCTGCATGGCGAGGTTCTCGAGCACATCCGGGCGGGCAGGCCGACGGAGGCCTCCGTCGGCCTGCACAGACTGGGCATCCTCCAGAAAATGGTGTGGCAGGGATACGCGGCACACGACCGTACCTGGAAGCAAAGTCCTGAGTTCCCGGAAATGGGAGTCGGAGCCGGGAACGAGATCTGGAACGTGCTGGGCCTTCTGCTGTTGGCCGCGGCGGTCAGCGGCGACGACACAGTCCGTCAGCGAGCGTCAGAGGTACCTGTCGCGATGGCTATAGAGGCTTTGGACACTGAAGTGCCCGAGGCTGTCCGGCTGAACCTGCTCCAGCTGGGCTATGTGTACGCGGCGGTCGCCAATGAAGTGAGTGACGGCGGCCAGCGTGAGCTGCCTGTCACCGGGGTGGCGCGACGCCGGCTCACCGACCCGTTCGCGTACCTCCTGTCATTCGTGGAAGACTCGCTCGGGACGTGGAAGATGCTGGCAGTGGATAACCGCAGATCCGAAGGATGGACCGGCGGACCGTTGCCGCCTGCAGGCTTCTTGCTTTACCAGCTGAACATTGCCAACGAGGTAATGCTGGCGATGCTGCGTGCAGCTCTGGTGCTCCGCGACGGCGAGACGGTGCGGCAGGTTCTCGACGAGTGGAAGTTGCCCTGGCCGGCATTCGCCGCGGACTGGACCTGGCGGGCTGCGGACGGCGGCGGTCGCGGCGACACCGTGCTGCCGCGGGGCTTTGCGCAGTCTGCCAAGGATGATGCCCAGGCTGATCTCGATGCGATGCTCTTGAGGCTGCTGGCCTCCGTGGTTGCGGTCCGGGCGGACCGTTCCGCGCGTCGGCCAGCGCCCGCGGACGGCGCTCTTGGAGGCAGCAGCGGCGACCGGAAGGACGCTGACCTGGCGGTGAACGCGATCCTCGAGCGTCTTCCCAAAGGGCGGCTATGGGACACCCTGGACAGGGCACGAAAGGTCAACGACGACGGCGCGATCCCGTACGTCCCCGATGGGGGGCTCCAGCCCCACGGTTACATGGCCAGTCTCAGGGCCAGTGCCCGCATGGTTCCATTCTCATCACGGCTCCAGCAAGCCTTCGCCCTCGCAGCGATCGCCCGTCCTGAGCTGACCGAAGGCGCGGAACCCGGCCTGCAGCTGGCACTGGATTGTGGGAAAGAGCTGATCGACGCGGTCAGCAAGGTGGAAGCCGACCAGATCCTGTCGCTACTGAGGGACGACTGCGCTGAGCAAACTGTGGCCCGGCGGGCGGCCGGGCTAACGACCCGCCTGGAGCTGGCCATATCGGCCGCAGAGAGCTGGACCCGCTGGCGCCGGGTCCAGCCGGGGCCCATGAAGGTGCTCTGCGACGCCGCTCGGGAATCCTTCGGCGAGCACGACGTCACCGGCGCGCTGTTCGCGTGGGCCGGACCGAGGGGCCCGAAGGTCGGCCCGGAGTCCATCGAGGTGAGCCTCACCGCTGATCGCAGCCTCTTCACCGACACCGTCGGTACCTCCAAGCTCCGGATTTCATACGAAGGCCGCCTACTCGGCCGGCGCCTGGCGAGGAGCACGCTGCACCAGCTCCGGCGTAAGGTACCGGAGGCGGTCCCTGAGCCCGTAGGAAGCGACTCCGCCGCGGACGCAGTCCGGACTGTCATCGCGAATCTATCCAGGCGGCCGTACACGCCGACTAGACAGCTCGCTGCGCCGAGGGTTGCCGTGCTCATCCCGGGTGCCCTGTCCGGGCTCAGGGACGAGCTCGAAAAAAAGGGCACGGTACCTCAGCAGGGGGCCAAGCATGCTCGTGAACTCCGCGCCCTCGGCGTCTACAGCGGAACTCTCGACCCGCTCGACGACTCGTTCATCACCGGGACCATTGACGGGGCCCTCATTGTCAAGACCGACGACCAGGACCCGGACGTAGTCATGGTGATTGACTTCGCGCGCTTCGGCACGCTTCACCGCGACGCGCAGCCAGAACTCAGGTGGTTGGAGCCTGCCGACTATCTCCGCGTGGCGGCCGGCAGCGCTAGCGGCAAGTCTGGTCATCCCGCCGAAAGCCTCCCGGCGGACCCGCTGAAGGTGCAAGCCACGCTGAGCCTGGCAGGCACCATCAAGGTTGGCGACCTGTACGCCGTCCTCGCCCTCCGGATCGGCTAACGACCCGACCGCGAGTCGAGGACCTGGTGACAGGGGCAAGTATCCGCGGGCGGCTGCCGTGGGCGGTGGCGGGCTGGGCCGGGCTGGTGAGGACCGGCGCGAACAGGGCCGCGCCGAACCGGTTGGCGGCCAGGATGTCCAGCCGGGTGTAGTAGTCACTACTGACCCCGGCCAAAAGCGCGACTTCTTCCCGTCTCAGGTCGGCCACCCGCCGGTTGCCGCTGTAGGCCCGCCTGGTCCTGGGTGATCCGGGCGCGGCGGGAGACCAGGAAGTCGCGCATCTCGTTGCCGTCGTCCATAACCCAGGCTAAGACCCCGTCCGTAACGCTGAGAGGCTCTGTCAGTGCCCCGGACACGAGACCTGGCACCTTGGCAATTACCAGCCCCGGGCGCGCCATTCTTCCAGGTGCGCCCGCTCGGCGCCGAGTGTAGTGTCGGCTCCGTGTCCGGGGTAGATCCAGGTCGCGTCGGGCAGCCGGCCGAAGATCTTGGTCTCCAGGCCGGTCATGAGGCTGTTGAAGTCCACGGGCTGTGTTGTCCGCCCAGGACCGCCGGGGAACAGGCAGTCCCCGGTGAACAGGTGCGGCTCGTCGCTGGCCGCGTTGAGGCACAGGGCGATCGATCCCGGCGTGTGCCCGACGAGCTGGGTGACGGTGAGGACCGTGTCGCCGAAGGCGACCGTGCCGCCGTCCTCGACCAGCTCGTCGGTCGCGATCGGGATGCCGGGCGCGTCCGCCGGGTGGGCCACGGTGATCGCGCCGGTCGCCGCCTTCAGCTCGGCCAGGGCCTGCCAGTGGTCGGGGTGCTGGTGCGTGGTCACGATCTTCTCGATCGGCGTGTCGCCGATCATCTCGATCAGCCGGGCCGGCTCGGCCGCGGCGTCGATGAGCAGCCCCTGCCCGCTGCCGTCGACCAGCAGGTACGCGTTGTTGTGCATCTCGCCCACGGCCAGCTTGGTCAGCGTCAGGCCGCCGATCTCCCGCGTGTCCGATGGCCCGCCGACCCGCACGTCTCCCGTATAAGTCACACCACGAATCTAACGCACACCGCATGATCTAGTTGGCCCGCCCAGGCCCCCGGGACTGGACGGGCATAGCCCATCATGCTGCCGCCGCCGCGATCCCGGCCCCGCAGCGCTGCGGGGGCCGATCGCGTCGCCGTCCGGTCACGCTTCGTCACGCAGGACCCGCCGCCACGGGTCCAGGTCCAGCCCGGGGTAGCGCTGCGCGGTGCCGGTCACGGTGGCCGCGGTCCAGTACGGGTGACCGGGCGGGGGGAAGCCGAAGAGCGCGAGCTGCCGGGGTGTCGCCCGGTGCGCGAACTCGTACCACGCGAGCTCGTGGCTGCGGTTGGCCCAGGCCATCCGCTGGCCCCACTCGGCGGCGGCCGGCCGGTAGGCGAGGTGGATCGTGTAGCGGGCGCCGCCGGGCCTGGTCATGCCGGTGCCCCGGTGGAAGGTTCCCGGTGCCCAGGCCACGACCGTCCCGGCCGGCCCGGCCGCGCGGACCTCCCCGGCGTAGAGATCGGGGCGGCCGGCGGTCTCGGCCCAGCCGCCCCAGCCCTCGGCGACGGGCTCGCGCGGGTACCAGTTCGGCTTGGCCGGCAGCCCCGTCGTCCGGGCCCGGGACAGCATGCTCGGCGGGCCGAGCTCCACGGGGACGTCGACGAGGTACACGAACAGCTCCAGCTGCCGGAACCGCGGGTCGTCGCTCGGCACCATCAGCGTGTGGTTGAGGTAGTCCCGGTGCAGCGGCTGGTCGTAGTCGGCGGCGCCGGTGTACTTCGCCCACGTCTCGGCCGAGGAGATCCGCAGGTCCCCCTGCCCGAGCAGGGTTTCCGCGAGATCGACGACGCGGTCGCTGACGGCGAGGAGGCTCAGCTCGGCGCGGGCGAACGGGAAGCTGTCGATGCCCGCCCACTCGTCCACGGTGAACCGGTCGCGCCGCCCGTCGCTGCCGTCGTGGAACCCCTCGGCGGTGGGGTACATGGCCGGCAGCTCGTCGAGCGCCGGCTTCAGCTCCGCCGCCGGGATAAAACCAGGAAGGAGAACGAACCCGTCCGTCTGCCACGCCCGCGCGGCGCTGTCGAGATCCACCGCAGCAGCGTCACCCCGGGGTCCCGCCGACCGCAACCGGTTTTCGCGGCCAGGCGGCTGACCAGGCGGCTGACCAGGCGGCTAGGTCAGCAGGGTCGCCCGCCCCGCGTCTGGGGACTCAGTGAGGGCGCCCGGGTAGAAGCCACGGGCCGTTCCCATGATGTCGTCAAGAGACGGCCACCAGCGGCCGGCCCGCAGTGAGCCGAGCTCGCTCAGCAGGGCCGCGGCCTGCTCGGCCGGGCTGGCCGCCGCGGCGACCGCGACCCGGTGCGGGCGGACCGACCGCAGCGGGCCCAGGTAGAAGTCGGGGCGGCGCTCGTCCGCGGCCGCCGGCCCGGTCTCGTCGGCCAGCACCAGGTAGTAGTCGGGCAGCTCGAACTGGCCCGCCCGCCACGCGGCCAGGGCCTCGCCCGCGCGAAGCTCGAACTCCTCGCCGCCGCGGCCGTCGCCGGACAGGTCCCACATCGCGCTCCACCCGGCCGCGACCGCGGCCAGGGGATCGGCGGCGACCAGCACGTAGGGGGCGGAGATCCCGGTGACCCGGCGCAGGGTCGCGGCCGGCACCTCCACGCCGTCGCCGTCGGCGGCGGGCCGGACGAGCACGACGTTCATCGACCGTCCCACGGCGGTCAGGACCTGGTCCGGCAGCTTCCCGGCCAGTACCACGACGGTCGACGGATTGTGCCTCACCGCACCGATGATAGCCCGGCCGCTGGTTGTGAATGAATGCTTAACGAATTCGTTGTTCCGGCTCTTATATCCGTATGAGGTCAATAATCTGGCTTGCTATGGGGACAGGGGCAGGGTCGGTGATCGGCGGGCGGTTCCGGCTGGCGGAACAGGTCGGCCAGGGCGGGATGGGCCGCGTGTGGCGCGGTCACGACGAATTCCTCGACCGGGACGTCGCCGTCAAGGAAGTGCTGCTGCCCGAGCGGATCTCCGACGACGAGCGCGCCGGGCTGGTCGCGCGGACCACGCGCGAGGCCAGGTCCGCGGCCCGCCTGAACCATCCTGGCGTGGTCACCATCCACGACGTGGTGCGCCACGACGGCGAGCCGTGGATCGTGATGGAGTACGTGCCCGGGCTCTCGCTCGCGGCCCGCATCGCCCGGGACGGGCGGCTGCCGGGGGAGGAGGTCGCGCGGGTCGGCGCGAAGATCGCCGACGCGCTGGCCCACGCGCACGCGGCCGGGATCGTGCACCGCGACCTCAAGCCGGACAACATCCTGCTGTCCGGCGACCGGGTGGTGGTCACCGACTTCGGCATCGCCCGGATCATCGACGACACCGGCAAGCTCACCCTCACCGGGACGGTGCTCGGCACGCCCCACTACATGTCACCCGAGCAGCTCGAGGGACGCCAGGTCGACGCGCCGGCCGACGTGTGGTCCCTCGGCGCCACGCTCTACACCGCGCTCGAGGGCCATCCGCCGTTCGCGGGCCCGACCCTGACCGCGGTGATCGCGGCCATTCTCGCCCGCGAGCCCGCGCCGGCCCTGCAGGCCGGATCGCTGGGCGGCCTGCTCACCCAGATGCTGGCGAAGGACCCCGCGCGGCGCCCCACCGCCACCGCGGTCGCGCAGGCGCTCAGCGGCACCCATCCGGTCACCGTCACCGTCTCCGTCCCGGCGGTCGCGTCGCCGACCTCAGCCGGCCGGGTGGCGCCCGCGGCCGTGACCGTCCGCCAGGCACCAGCTGACGGCGGGACCGGCGGACAGGTCGCCCCGCCGCCGACCGCGCCCTGGCGCGGCCGGGCTCCCGGATCCGGCTCGCCCGCCCCGTCGGCCCCGGTACGAGCGTCCCCGGTGCGGGCGGCCACCGCCGGGCTCTGGCTCACGATCATCGCCGGGCTCGCCGGGATCATCGACGCCAACCTGTCCCCGTACCCCAACCCGGCCGACAGCACGGCCTTCGGCGACGCCGGCTACCTGATCGCCATCGCCGCGGCGGTCGCGGCCCTGGCCAGCGCGCGGCACCGGCAGCCGCTCAGCTACTTCGTCCTCGGGTCGTGGGCGATCGCGCTGTCCTGGGTGAGCTTCGACGTCCTCGGCGTGCCCGACTTCCACGTCTTCAGCGGCAGCGGACACTACATCGGGTACTACCTGCTCGCCATGGCGAGCGACCTGGGCGGACTGGTCGCGGTCGGCCTGCTGCTCGCCGCCCTGGGCCGCTTCGCCGAACGGCGGTCTTGGCGGCCGTCGCTGTCGCTGCCGGCCGTGCTGTTCGGCGCGCTCGTGGCCGGCGAGGCCGTCTGGCGCCTGCAGGAGCTCACCGGGCTGATCGGCCCCGAGTACTTCCGCAACAGCTTCACCTACCCGTCCAGCTACTACGCCTACTCGGTCAGCTCGGTGGTGGCGATCGGCACGGTCGCCGCCGTCGCCTGGTACGGGCTGACGCTGCGGGACCGGCTGCTCGGCGGCGCCCTGCTCGCGGGCTGGGCGGTGAGCGAGACCTTCACCTTCTTCGGCTACCTCACCGGCGGGTGGTACTTCCGGCACCGGACCGTCGCCGACAACGTCCTGTCGGCCGCCTTGCTGATCGGCAGCGTGATCCTCGCGCTCGCCTACACGCGCCGCAGGCAGTTGCCGTAGTCTGGAAAGCGGCCGGCCCGACGGGGGGAGCGGCCCGCGGGCCGGGCATAACTTCTGTCATCGGGGCGCTATAACCCCCGGTGGTTCCGCGTCCGGGCGGAATGTCAGACCCCCTCGTTACGATGGCGAGGCGTTGAGTCGACCCCCGATCCGTAGACAGCGATGACGTTGATGACGATAAAGCTGACGATGAAGAAGAGAAGAGCGCGCAGTGGCTGACCGGCTTGTTGTTCGCGGCGCACGCGAGCATAACCTCAAGGACGTCTCCCTCGACCTGCCGCGTGACGCCATGATCGTGTTCACCGGACTGTCCGGCTCGGGCAAGTCCAGCCTGGCGTTCGACACGATCTTCGCCGAGGGGCAGCGGCGGTACGTTGAGTCCCTGTCCGCGTACGCGCGGCAGTTCCTCGGCCAGATGGACAAGCCCGACGTGGACTTCATCGACGGGCTGTCGCCCGCCGTCTCGATCGACCAGAAAGCCGCGAGCCGGAACCCGCGGTCGACCGTCGGCACGGTCACCGAGGTGTACGACTACCTGCGGCTGCTGTTCGCCCGGATCGGGAAGCCGCACTGCCCGATCTGCGGCCGGCCGATCGCCCGGCAGACGCCGCAGCAGATCGTGGACCGGGTGCTCGAGCTCGAGGACGGCATCCGCTTCCAGGTGCTCGCGCCGGTGGTCAGGGGACGCAAGGGCGAGTTCACCGACCTGCTGAAGGAGCTCCAGACCAAGGGGTACTCCCGGGCCCGGGTGGACGGCACGATCATCCGCCTGGACGAGGTCGCCAACGACACCATCACGCTGCCCGCGCTGAAGAAGTACGAGAAGCACGACATCGAGGTGATCATCGACCGCCTCGCGGTGAAGGACACGGCGCGCCGCCGGCTGACCGACTCGGTCGAGACCGCGCTCGGCCTGGCCGGCGGCGTCGTCATCCTCGACTTCGTGGACCTGCCGGAGACCGACCCGCACCGGGAGCGGATGTACTCCGAGCACCTGGCCTGCCTGTACGACGACCTGTCCTTCGACGAGCTCGAGCCCCGGTCGTTCTCGTTCAACTCGCCCTGGGGCGCCTGCCCGGACTGCACCGGCCTCGGGACGAGGATGGAGGTCGACCCGGAGCTCATCGTCCCCGACCCGGCGAAGTCCCTCGAGGAGGGCGCGATCGCCCCGTGGGCGGGCGGTCACGTCAACGACTACTTCGGCCGGCTCATCGAGGCGCTGGCCGAGACCATCGGGTTCCGCATGGACACCCCGTGGGAGAAGCTTCCGGTCAAGGCCAGGAATGCCCTGCTCAAGGGGCACGAGACCCAGGTCCACGTCCGGTACAAGAACCGCTACGGCCGCGAGCGCTCGTATTACACGAACTTCGAGGGCGCGATCACCTACGTCGAGCGGCGGCACGCGGAGACGGAGTCCGACTCCAGCCGGGAGAAGTGGGCCGGCTTCATGCGCGAGGTGCCCTGCCCGTCCTGCGGGGGCAGCCGCCTCAAGCCGATCAGCCTGGCGGTCACGATCGACGACCAGTCGATCGCCAGCTACTGCGCCCAGCCGATCGGCGAGCTGGCCAAGAACCTGCTCAACCTCGAGCTCTCCGACCGGGACATGCAGATCGCCCGGCTCATCCTCAAGGAGGTCAACGCCCGCCTGGGCTTCCTCCTCGACGTCGGCCTCGACTACCTCAGCCTGGACCGCGGCAGCGCCACCCTGGCCGGGGGAGAGGCCCAGCGGATCAGGCTCGCCACCCAGATCGGCTCGGGCCTGGTCGGCGTGCTCTACGTGCTCGACGAGCCGTCCATCGGGCTGCACCAGCGGGACAACCACAAGCTCCTGGAAACGCTGCTGCGGCTGCGGGACCTGGGCAACACGCTGATCGTGGTCGAGCACGACGAGGACACCATCCGCGCCGCCGACTGGGTGGTCGACATCGGCCCGGGCGCGGGCGAGCACGGCGGCCACGTGGTGGTCTCCGGCACCGTCGAGGAGCTGCTGGCGAGCCAGGACTCGATGACCGGCGGCTACCTGACCGGCCGCAACCAGATCGCTGTCCCCAAGACCCGGCGCAAGCCGGACAAGGCCCGCCAGCTCACGGTCAAGGGCGCGACCGAGCACAACCTGCAGAACGTCGACGTCACGTTCCCGCTCGGCCTGCTGGTGGCGGTCACCGGCGTCTCCGGGTCGGGCAAGTCCACCCTGGTCAACGACATCCTGTACCGGGCACTGGCCAAGGAGCTGAACGGCGCGCGGACCGTGCCCGGTCACCACACCCGGGTCACCGGCATGCAGCTCCTGGACAAGGTCGTCCACGTCGACCAGGGGCCGATCGGCCGTACCCCGCGGTCCAACCCGGCGACCTACACGGGCGTGTTCGACCATGTCCGCAAGCTGTTCGCCGCCACCACCGAGGCGAAGGTGCGCGGCTACCAGCAGGGCCGGTTCTCGTTCAACGTCAAGGGCGGCCGGTGCGAGGCCTGCTCAGGCGACGGCACGATCAAGATCGAGATGCAGTTCCTGCCCGACGTGTACGTGCCCTGCGAGGTCTGCCACGGCGCCCGGTACAACGAGGACACGCTCCAGGTCCACTTCAAGGGCAAGTCGATCGCCGAGGTCCTCGACATGCCGATCGAGGAGGCCGCGACGTTCTTCGAGGCGGTGCCCGCGATCAGCCGTCACCTGAAGACGCTGGTCGACGTCGGCCTCGGCTACGTGCGGCTCGGCCAGCCCGCCACCACGCTGTCCGGCGGCGAGGCCCAGCGGGTCAAGCTGGCCACCGAACTGCAGCGGCGGTCCACCGGGCGCACCATCTACGTGCTCGACGAGCCGACCACGGGCCTGCACTTCGAGGACATCCGCAAGCTCCTCGGCGTGCTCACCAAGCTGGTCGAGACGGGCAACACGGTGCTGGTCATCGAGCACAACCTCGACGTCATCAAGACCGCCGACTGGATCGTCGACATGGGCCCGGAAGGCGGCAGCGGCGGCGGCATGGTCGTGGCGACCGGTTCCCCCGAGGCGGTGGCGGCCAGCGACAAGAGCTACACCGGCCAGTTCCTCAAGCCCCTCCTGGCGTGATCACGCCGTCCTCGTCGTTGACCAGGACGGCGGCGCCGTCGAAGCGGCCGGCCTTGAGGTCCTGCAGCGCCTGCTGCGCCTGGGACATGGGGTACACGTGAGTCGTGGCCCGGACGTGATAGCGGGCGGCCAGGGCGAGGAACTCGCGGCCGTCCTGCCGGGTGTTGGAGGTGACGCTGCGCAGCTCCTTCTCGTAGAACAGCTCGCGCTCGTAGTTCAGCGGCGGCGTGTCGCTCAGGTGGATCCCGGCCACGGCGAGGACCCCGCCGCGGTCGAGCGCCCGCATCGCGACCGGGACCAGGTCCCCGACGGGGGCGAACAAGATCGCGGCATCGAGGGGTTCCGGCGGCGAGTCGTACGCGTCCCCGGCCGACGCGGCCCCGAGCTCGAGCGCGAGCCGCCGGGAGGATTCGCCCCGGGTCAGGGCGTGGACGGTCGCGCCCTGGGCCAGCGCGACCTGGGCGGTCAGGTGGGCGCTGTCGCCGAACCCGTACAGCCCGAGCCGGCCGTGGGCCGGCAGCGACGTGCGCAGCAGCGCACGGTACCCGATGATCCCGGCGCACAGCAGCGGCGCCAGCTCGACGTCGGGGACGCCGGCGGGCAGCCGGTAGGCGAACGCGGCCGGCACGGTCGTGTACTCGCCATAGCCGCCGTCGGCGTCCCAGCCGGTGTAGCGCGACTCGGGGCAGAGGTTCTCGTTCCCGCGGCGGCAGTAGGCGCAGGTCCCGTCGGTGTGCCGTAGCCACGCGACCCCGACCCGGTCGCCCGCGGTGTAGCCGGTCACCCCCGCGCCCAGGGCCGTGACCGTGCCCACGACCATGTGCCCGGGCGTGACCTGGTCGCGGTGCACCGGCAGGTCGCCCTCGCTGACGTGCAGGTCCGTGCGGCAGACGCCGCAGGCCAGGACCCGGACCAGCAGCTCGCCGGGAGCCGGGCTGGGCACGGGCTTCTCCACGTAACGCAGCGGGCCGGCCTCGATCGGTCCCGGCTGGCTCACTACCCAGGCCCGCATCGTCGTCGGGCTGCTGTCAGTCATGCTCCACCTCTATCACGATGATCCCCGCCGTCTGCCCCGTCGCCGCTACTGACGACCATCCCGGGCGCGTCGGCCGGCCGACTCAGGGCTGGGGGACCGGTTCGGCGAAGGCCCGCCGATAGGCCTGCGGGGTGGTCCGCAGCGCCCGGCTGAAGTGCTTGCGCAGGTTGTCGGCCGTGCCGAAGCCGCTCTTGCGCGCGACGGCGTCGATCGGCAGGCTGGTCGTCTCGAGCAGCCGCTGGGCGAGCCGGACCCGCTCCCGGACGATCCACCGGAACGCCGTGGTCCCGGTGCTGGCCAGGAACCGGCGGGCGAAGGTCCGCGGGCTCATCACGGCCCGGGCCGCGAGCTCGTCGGTCGTCACCGGCTGGTCGAGGTGTCCCCGCAGCCAGCCGATCGTGTCGGCGAGCAGGTCGCCGGCGTCGGGCGCCGGCATCGGCGTCTCGATGTACTGCGCCTGCCCGCCCGGCCGGTACAGGGGGATCACCAGGTCGCGGGCGACCTGGGTGGCGATCTCGGTTCCGTAGTCGCGCTGCAGCACGTGCAGGCACAGGTCGATGCTGGCGGCGCTGCCGGCCGAGGTGAGCACGTCGCCCTCGTCCACGTACAGGACCCGCGGGTCGACGCGGACCCGGGGATACTGCCGGGCCAGGTCGGCGCACTCGGCCCAGTGCGTCGTCGCGGTGCGGCCGTCGAGCAGGCCCGCGGCGGCCAGCACGGTCGCGCCGGTGCACAGCGACAGGACGCGCTGTCCCCGCGACCGGGCCAGCCGCAGCGCGTCCAGCACGGCCTCGGGTACCTGGCCGGGGAACAGGGTCGGCGGCACGACCACGGTCTGCGCCTCTTCCAGAGCGTCCAGGCCGTGGGGAACCTGGATGCGGACCCCGGCGTCCGTCGTCACCGACGGCGCGGAACCGCAGATGGTGACGCGGTACAGCGGCGCCCCTGACGTCGTGGTGACGACGGTGCCGAACACGTCGCTGGCGACGGCGAACTCGAACAGCGCCAGCCCGTCGTAGGCGAGCACGGCCACGACGGGCGGATTGGCGAGATTGTCGTGCACCCTGTCAATTATGCCACTGACGGCCGAGGCCGGCCAGGAGCGAGGCTGGAGCCATGCCTAGAACCGATGTCCGCCCCGGCCGCTTCCTCGTCCTCGGCGATCCGCTCGTCCTGCGGCCGAGCCGGCTCGCCGACCGGGTGCGAGCGCGGGCGCTCGGCGCGTCGCTCGACCGTCAGCTGGCGGCCGGCCGCCCGCCGGAGTCGTCCCGGCCGCTGGCCGCGCGGGCCGAGTCCCTCGTCTCGCTGCCCCGGCGCGCCTCGGTGGCCCGCGACTGGGAGCGGGTGCTGCGGGTCGCGCGCCGTTCCCCGGCCGCCGGCCACCCGGCCGCCCCGCTGTGCGCCGGCCGGATCCTCGACGCCGAGCCCGCCATCCGCACCCTCATCGACTGCCTGACCGCGCCGCTGCCGGTGACGGCCCGGGGCGTCGCCCTGGCCAGCCTCCCGCTGACCGACGGCACCGGGCCGGTCTACAACCGCCGCAGCGCGGCCAGCCTGGCCGACGTCCTGGCCGCCGCGATCGCCCACCTCGACCCGGCCCGGCCGCTCATGCCCGCCGCCTAAAGATCAAGATCTCTGGATCGTGAACGGTCCCGTGCTCCGCCCCGACCGCCCGCCCGCCCTTCCCGTTAACAGGTCCTGATCAGCGACTCGCTCCGCTCGAAGGCCAGCCGCAGGCCGGGCGGCATGCCGTCCACGACCTCCTGCGGGTACTCCACCCGGCGCCCGTTGACCCGCAGGGCCATGGCCGGCGGCCGGCGGGCGAAGCACGCGTCGCACCGCCCGGCCGCGCCGGTCGGCAGGAACCGCCGGCAGCTCACGCACCGGTCCCGGTGCGTCAGCGGCCGCCGCACCGGGTTGCGGCGGTAGACGGTGAGCCGGTCCCGCAGCCCCGGCCAGTTCGGCAGGGCCGCCTGCTCGGCCGGGCACCAGTTCAGCGCGAGCTCCCGGTGGAACCGCACCGTTCCGGTCGGGCCGCCGGGGCCGCCGCCCGCGTACGCGAGCAGGTCGCCGCGGTACGCGCGCAGCGCCGCGTAGCTCGCGCCGTCGTCGTCGAACGGCGGCCAGCACAGGAACAGGGCGCGGCCGGGACTGGCCGCCGCGGCCGCGGCCGCGCTCGCCGTCTCCAGCCGCGTCCAGGGCTGGTGACGGGTGTCGTGGTACGGGTTGACCGCCGTGCCGCCCGTGCCGCCCGCCACCGCGCGGCCGGGCACGGCCAGGTCGCAGGCCAGGACGTCGGCGCCGCCCGCGCGCAGCAGCGCCGCCCAGTAACCGGTGCCCGCCCCGCACTCGAGCAGGGGCCCGCAGGCCGCGAGGACGGCGAGGGCGCCCGCGTCCGGGATCGCCCAGGCGAACAGCGCGGCGAGCTCGCGCCGCCGGGCCGCCAGGTCGAGCACGCTGGCCAGCCCGCCGGGCACCGAGACCTGACCCACGGGCCGCCCGGGGCGGTGACCGCCGGCGAGGACCTGGACCAGGTCCAGGTAGGGATTCTCGCCGGCGCCGAGCGTCCGCCGCCGCCGGGCCGCGCTGAGCATGGCGTGATAGTCGCGGAGCCGGCGCACGCTCTCCCGCCAGTCCTCCTCGGTGGTGACGGCGCCGCCGCACAGGTCGGGCCGCACGGTCCACGGGTAGCGCGCGGTGAACTCGCGGTAGGTCCGCAGGCGGCGCAGGACCGGCCAGGTCACCGGGGCGAACCAGCGCGACCGGCGGGGGAACGCCTGGCCGGCGGCCAGGTGCTCCCACCGGCCGGCCGGGGCGGGCACGACCGCCGATCCGCAGGCCGCGCAGATCGGGTGCGCGTCGACCATGACCAGCCGGCCGCCCGCGAGCAGCGGGCCGGCGTCGTGCGGGCTCACGCCCAGTACTGGATCCCGCCGGAGTGCACCACCTTGCCGCCGAGCACGGTCAGCACGGAGTGCAGCTTCTTGAGGTCCTCGTCGGCGACCTTGAAGTAGTCGTCGCTCAGCACCACGACGTCGCCGAGCCTGCCCACTTCCAGGGTCCCGAGCAGGTCCTCGTCCTCGCCGCCGAGAAACCAGCGGTTCGCGGTGGTGAAGTGCTCGAGTACCTCCATCCGGGTGAGCTGCTGGCCCGGGTTGATCTGGTCGCCGAGGGCGTTGATGCCGGTGGTCGCGTAGTAGGCGTGAATCCACGGGTTCAGCGGCGCGATCTGCATGCCGTCCGAGCTGAGCCCGACCGGGATGCCGCTGTCGACGAGCATCCGGTACGGCGGGCCGGCCGGCTTGGCCGTCTCGAAGTACTCGTAGGAGGTGAGGTTCACCCCGCCGCCGAGGGCCTTGAGCCGCTTGACGTAGTCCTCGGTGATGAACGGCACGTGCGCGACCACCCAGCGGAAGCCGGTGATCGGCACCTCCTTGTTGACCGCCTCGTAGCCCTGGATCTCGGTCTGGAAGTCGGTCGGGGTCAGCGAGTGGACCTCGGTGCGCCAGCCGGCCTTGGCCGCTTCCAGGGCCGCGTTCATCCAGGTCGGGTTCCCGCCCGCGTACAGGGAGATGTCGGCGAGGAACTCGCCGACCGCGCCCGTCCGGACCAGGTCGTTGCCGAAGAACGGGAACGCGTTCTGCAGGCGGGCCTTGGCCACGGGGATCGACGGGTCGGTGTCGAAGA
>Ga0302314_10010540_pt1 | contig 16165 bp, 16 predicted proteins | sample III_Palsa_N2_3_FD_200533 | JGI IMG/M metagenome (GOLD analysis project Ga0302314, IMG submission 200533) | Peat permafrost microbial communities from Stordalen Mire near Abisko, Sweden - III_Palsa_N2_3 | ecosystem: Environmental > Terrestrial > Soil > Palsa > Peat permafrost | place: Sweden... | reverse complement strand
CGCCGCCGGGATCAAGGTGCGCGAAGACGCCGATCTGGTCGAAATTCTCGCGGCGGTCGACCTCGACAGCCCGGTTCCGTTGGAAGCGCTTATGGCCGTGGCTGAAATCCTCACTTACGTCTATCTGACGAACGGCCGCATGCCGGAGCGCGCGCCATGACCCCCCCCAAGGACGAGGCGCGTGAAGAATTGGCCAAGGTCTCCTCGCTGGTGTTGACCGCCCGGCGTCTGGTCGCCGGCGGCGCGCTGGTCGATCTCTCGGCGCTGGAAGAGCGCGTCCGCACCATCTGCGAGACCGTCCAGCAGATGCCGCGCGAGGACGGACAGGAATTGCTCGACGAGCTGCAGGCCCTGATCGGCCGGCTCGACCAGCTGGCCGGCGACCTCGACGACAGATTGTCTCAAATGCCCAAGGACCCGGTCTGACATGGGCTGGGATTTGACGATGAGAGCGCTGCTGTCGCTCGTGCTGGTGCTCGGGCTGATCGCCGGCGCCGGCCTGCTGGCGCGGCGGTTCGGCATGGGTGGAGGCTTCGTTCTGCGCAAGGGCGCCCGCCGCCGTCTCGGCGTGGTCGAGCAGATCAGTGTGGATAATCGCCGCCGCCTGGTGCTGGTCCGCAAGGACGATACCGAATTCCTCCTGCTGGTCGGCGGCGGCGCCGATCTGCATATCTCGACGACATCCGTTCCAGAACCCTTCACCCTGCCGGAAGGACCCACCCCGTGAAGCGCCTGCTTCTGACGCTCGGGCTGTTGATGCTGGCCCTGCCGGCCTCGGCGCAGCAATTCTCCCTCGATCTCGGCGACGGCGGCTCGACCACCAGCCGCATGGTTCAGCTGATCGTTCTGATCACCGTGCTGTCCATCGCTCCGGCGATCCTGGTCACCGTCACTTCCTTCACCCGCATCGTCGTGGTTCTGTCCTTCCTGCGCCAGGCGATGGGCACCACCACCTCGCCGCCCAATATGGTGATGATCAGTCTGGCGCTGTTCCTGACTGCCTTCGTCATGTCCCCGACCCTGGAGGCTGTCTATAACGACGCCCTGCAGCCGCTGATGAGCAACCGCATCGACGAGATGGAGGCCTTCACGCGCGCCACCAAGCCGATCTCGGCCTTCATGCTGAAGCAGGTGCGCGACAAGGACATCAAGCTGTTCTTCGATCTTTCGCACACTCAGATGGTGGACAAGCCGGAGGACACGCCGCTGCAATTGCTGATCCCTGCCTTCATGATCAGCGAGCTTCGGCGCGCCTTCGAGATCGGCTTCCTGATCTATCTCCCATTCCTGGTGATCGACATGCTGGTCGCCTCGGTGCTGATGAGCATGGGTATGATGATGCTGCCGCCGGCGACATTCTCGTTGCCGTTCAAGCTGATCTTCTTCGTGCTGGTCGACGGCTGGTACCTGATCACCGGCAGCTTGGTGCAAAGTTTTGGTTAACCCTTTTCGTCATGCGCGGGCTTGACCCGCGTATCCACGTGCCGGGATAGAACAGGCGCCGGAAACTCACACGCCGGCGTGGATCCCCGGGTCAAGCCCGGGGGATGGCTAGAATTTAGGCAATCACCCGGCAAAATTTTCCCTACGCCTAACCTCTTGTTAAGGGGCCCGCCGCTAGGATGATCTCCTGGTAGAGGCGAGGTGCCCGATGTTCGAAGACCTAACTCTTTTCGCGATGGCGCAGCGGCAGATCGATTATCTGGCCCGCCGCCAATCGGTTTTGTCCGAGAACGTGGCTAACGCCAACACCCCGCAATACAAGGAAAAGGATCTGGCTCCGGTCAGCTTCAAGGACCTGATGGCGCAGCCCGCCGAGCCGGTGCGCGCCGCGGTGACCAATCCGATGCACATCTCGCCGGAGGTGGAGCCCGTCCGCTTCGACGAGGTCAAGGTGCAGCGGCCCGAGGAATCCAAGCCCGACGGCAATGAGATCAATGTCGAAGATCAGATGCAGAAGATCGGCGACATCAAGGGCGACTACGAACTCGCGGTCAATCTGATGATGAAGCACATCAACATGCTGAAAACCGCCATCGACAAGGGCGCATGAGGTAAATCATGGATGATCTCAGTAAATCTTCGCTGATCGCCGTCTCGGGCCTCAAGGCCCAGTCCGAGCGCATGCGCGTCGTGTCCGAGAATCTGGCCAACGCCGATTCGCTGCCGACCTCGCCCGACACCGCGCCCTATCGCCGCAAGATCATCAGCTTCCGCAATGTGCTCGACAAGACCAACGGAGCCGACATGGTGAAGGTGAACAAGGTCGATGTGGATCGCTCGGAATTCCAGAAAAAATACGATCCCAAGCATCCCGCGGCCGACGCCAGCGGCTATGTCTTGGCGCCGAACGTCAATCCGCTGATCGAACTGATGGACATGCGCGAAGCCCAGCGCTCCTACGAAGCCAACCTCAATGTGATCACCGTCTCCAACAGCATGCTGTCGCAGACCGTCAACATGCTGAAGTGATAGCGGAGAAACATCATGGCCCTGACCACCATCAATAACGCGATCTCCGCCTATAACAGCGCGGCGCGTTCCTTCGGCACGGATGACAGCGACAGCAGCGGCAGCACCGACTCGGCCTCCGCCGCGGGCTCCTCTTTCGCCTCGCTGCTGAAGGCGGGCGCCAAGAACGCCATCGAGTCCGGCAAGAAGAGCGAACAGATGGCCCAGCAGGCGATCGCCGGCAAGGCCGACGTGCGCGACGTGGTCGCCGCCGTCAATAATGCCGAGCTGACCCTGCAGACCGTGGTCGCCGTGCGCGACAAGGTGATCGGCGCCTATTCCGACATCCTGAAGATGCCCATCTGAGTCTGCGTGGTTTTTTGGGGCTGGTTTCATGAACGAGTCGGATCTCCTGGAACTGGCCCGCTCGGGCATGCTGGTGATGATTAAAGTGGCGGCGCCGCCGCTGCTGGCCGGCCTCGCCGTCGGTCTTCTGATCTCCCTGTTCCAGGCGCTGACGCAAATTCAGGAAGCCACCCTGACCTTCGTGCCGAAGGTTTTGACCGTGCTCATGGTACTGCTGATCTTCCTGCCCTTCATGCTGCACACCCTGTTCGATTTCACCCATATGGTGCTGGACCGCGCCATCGCCGGGGGCTGATCCGCCATGCTGCGCGACATGCTGGCGGCCAATCTGTTCCAATGGATGATGATCTTCGCGCGCGTCGGCTCCGGCATCATGTTTCTGCCCGGCTTCAACAGCAACATGGTCACCGCCCGCGTCCGGCTGCTGTTCGCGCTGATGCTGTCCTTCGTGCTGATGCCGGTGCTGAGCGGCAAGCTGCCCAATCCGCCGGCGGCGCCGATCGGGCTGTTCCTGATTCTGATGGGCGAGATCGCCTTCGGCGTCTTCATCGGGCTGGTGGTGCAGGGCCTGGTCTCGGCCCTCGATATCGCCGGCACGACGATCGGCTACGCCACCGGCCTGACCAACATGTTCACCTATGATCCGATCACCGAGCAGCAGAGCGCGCTGATCACGGGCTTCCTCAATCTGGTGGCGATGACGCTGATCTTCGCCACCAATACCCATTATCTGATGCTGCATGCCCTGGTGGACAGCTATTCGATCTACATGCCCGGCCAGCATCTGCCGGTCGAGGATATGGCCCAGACCCTGGTGCGCACTCTGAGCGATGCGGCGATGATGGGAATGCGCTTGGGCGCTCCACTGATGGTTTTTCAGATCACCATGAACACCGGGCTCGGGCTGCTCAACCGCCTGGTGCCCAACATGCAGGTGTTCTTCGTCGCTCAACCGCTGCAGATCATCGTTGGACTTACCGTTCTGATGATCTGTCTGCCCGCTATCATGATGACGTTCATGAATCATCTGAGCGAGGGCATCGGCTCATTCCTGAATTTCGGGTGAGTCCTGATGGCGGATGATGATGGCAAAACAGAAGCACCAACAGGCAAACGCCTCTCGCAAGCCAGAGAGGAAGGCGACATCATCATGTCGCATGAAATCAAGACCGCGGCGACGTTAGCCGCGATCCTGGTTCTGGTCTGGTGGGTGCTGCCACCCGTCATGAACAAAGTGAAATCCTATCTCACGATCCTGCTGTCGGAACCGCATCTGATCCGCGTCGGGACCGAGGGAGAGTTGATGGAGGTCATGCGCGGATTGACCGCGCGCATGGTGCTGTTGATGGCGATGCCGCTCGCGGTGATGCTGGGGGTCGGCCTGGCCGCCTCCTACGCCCAGACCGGCTGGCTGATCACCACCAGCAAGATCACGCCGAATCTGTCGAAGCTCAATCCGCTCAATGGGCTGAAGCGCATCTTCTCGATGCATGGCGCGGTCGATCTTGCCAAGAATCTGACCAAGCTGATCGTGGTCGCCGCCCTTTTCTATCTCGTCGTGCGCGGCAAGGTCGCGTTCCTGCCGCTGCTGCCCACCATGGAGCTGCCGGCGATCCTGTCCTTCCTGCATTCGGTGCTGATCCGGCTGCTGATGACGATTCTGGGGGTGCAGATCGCTATCGCCGGCGCCGATTATTTCTATCAGCGCTACGCCTATATGCAAAAGCTCCGCATGAGCAAGCAGGAGGTCAAGGACGAGAACCGCCAGTCCGAAGGCGATCCGATGGTCAAGGCGCGCATCCGCGGCTTGAGATTGCAGCGCGCCCGTCAGCGCATGATGGCGGCGGTGCCCAAGGCCGACGTGGTGGTGACCAACCCGACCCACTTCGCCTGCGCCCTGAAATACGATCCCGCGACCATGAATGCGCCGATGCTGATCGCCAAGGGCCAGGATCTGGTCGCGCTCAGAATCCGCGAACTGGCCAAACAACATGATATCATGATCGTCGAGAACCCCCCGCTGGCGCGCGCCCTCTACGCGGCGGTGGAGGTCGATCGGGAAGTTCCGCCCGAACATTACAAGGCCGTGGCCGAGGTGATTTCCTATGTCTTCCGCCTTAAGGGCAAACTCCGGCGCTAGTTTTTTCCAGCGTCTGTTCGGTCAGGGTCGCCGCCAGGCGGTCCAGCAGCAGCGGGCGCTTCTCGCCGCCTTCCAGGCCGATCCGCGCGGCCAGCTGCTGATCGACCGCGACGGCGTCGAAATCTACCGTAATGCCGAGGCAAGCCGCCTGTTGGGCGCCGCCGGCGACCCCTGCGCGCCGTTGGGCGAACGCGCCGAAGGCGATGAGCGGGCGATGGCCGAAGTGGCACGTCTGCGTCTGGCCGCCAGCCTGCGAGGAGCGCATCAGGCCGAGCTGGCCTTGGGTGCGGCGGTGGGGCGCGAATGGCTGGTGGTTTCGGTGCGCGGCCTGGCCAACGGCATGCTGCATTGGGTGGTCGAGGATATCTCGGTCCGCCGGGCCATCGACGAGACCTGGCGGCGCGAGCGCGAGATGCTGGCCGATTTCATCGATTTCCTGCCGGTCGGTTTCTATTCCGCCGACACCGAGGGTCGCTTCCGCTTCATCAATCAGCGCTTGGCCGAATGGATCGGCGGCGTACCCGAGCAGCTGATCGGGGCGTCTCTGGCCGATGTGCTGGGCGTCGAGCCCGACCCCGAGGAGGACCGCGCCGAGATGCGCCTCAAGGGGCGCAATGGCGACGTGTTCCAGGCTTTCGTCACCCATACCGTGTTCGACGAGGGCGGCGAGACTTTGACCCGCTCGGTGGTGGTGCGCGATTTGATGCCGGAGCGCCACCGCGAACGCGCGCTCAAGGTGGCCGAGCGCCGCTATCGCTGGTTGTTCGAGGAAAGCCCGGTCGCCATCGCCCTGGTCGATCCCGACGGCTCGGTTTCCACGGCCAACGAGACGCTGTTGGGCATGGTGGGCGCCGAGGAGGAAGACCTCATGGGCCGCGCCGTGACCGACCTTATGATGCTCGACGATAGGGCGGCTGTAGCCGAGCAGATGTCGCGCGTGCTGCTGGGGGCGAGTCTGGGGGCGAGGCTTCCCGTGCGGCTCAGGGGCGACGGGCGCGAACTGGCGGCGACCCTGCATATCGGCCCGACGGATGAAGACGGCGCGGTGTCGGGCCTGATCCTGCATTTCATCGACACCACCGAGCACAAGAATCTGGAAATCCAGATCGCCCAGAACCAGAAGATGCAGGCGATGGGCCAACTGGCCGGCGGAGTCGCCCATGATTTCAACAATCTGCTGACGGCGATGATCGGCTTTTGCGACCTTTTGCTGCAGCGGCACGGGCCGGGCGACATCTCGTTCGCCGACATCATGCAGATCAAGCAGAACGCCAACCGCGCCGCTTCCCTTGTGCGTCAATTGCTCGCCTTCTCGCGGCGCCAGGCGTTGCAGCCGAAATTGTTCGACGCTACCGACGCGCTGGCCGATCTCTCCAACCTGCTGCGCCGCTTGCTGGGCGAGACGATCGAGCTGACCATCACCCATGGCCGCGATCTCGGGCTGGTGCGCGTCGATCCCGGCCAGTTCGACCAGGTCATCATCAATCTCTCGGTCAATGCCCGCGACGCCATGCAGGGCGGCGGGCTGCTGTCGGTCAGCACCCGCGCCGCCACGGTCGAGCGCCCCTATCAGCGCGGCGACGACATCATGCCGCCGGGCTCCTATGTCGCGATCGAGGTGGCCGACAACGGCACCGGCATCGAGGAGGAGCATATCGGCCGCATCTTCGAGCCCTTCTTCTCGACCAAGGAGGTGGGGGCGGGGACCGGCCTCGGCCTTTCCACCGTCTATGGCATCGTGCGCCAGACCGACGGCTATATCTTCGTGGACAGCGAGATCGGGCGCGGCACCCGCTTCACTATTTATCTGCCGCGCTTCGAGCAGGCCGAGGCGGCCGCCACCCAGGAGCCGACTCCGACCGAGGCGCCGGCGCGGCGCGATCTCACCGGGGCCGGCACGGTGCTGCTGGTCGAGGATGAGGACGCGGTGCGGCTGTTCGGCTCGCGCGCGCTGAAAAATCAGGGGTACAACGTGATCGAGGCGCGCTCGGCCGAGAGCGCGCTCGAGGCTTTGCGCGTGACGCCGCAGATCGATGTGCTGGTGACCGACGTGGTGATGCCCGGCATGGACGGCGCCACCCTGGCTCGCAAGGTGCGCCAGGAGCGTCCTTCCATCCAGGTGATCCTGATGTCGGGCTATTCCGAGGATGTCGCCCCCGAGAAGGTGGCGGGCGAGGACGATATGTTCTTCCTGCCCAAGCCGTTCTCGCTCAAGCAACTCGCCGGCCTGGTGAAGGAGGCGATGCAACGCATCACCTAGTGCTTATCGCTCAAGCGCCGCGCAGGCTTGAAGGCGCGGTGCTTGAACGAGAAGCGAGGGAAGGCTCTTAGTTGCGGCCGACGACGATGTCGTTAACCACGTCCTTGACGCCGTTGGTGGTCTTGGCGATGCGGATGGCATCGGCCTTCTGCACCTTGGTGTCGACATTGCCGGCCAGATGGACCACGCCATGGTCGGTGTCGACATGGATGTCGAACGCCTTCAGTTCCTGATCCTTGACCAGCGAAGCCTTGATCTTGGTGCTGATCGCGGTGTCGTCCATGTAGTCGCCGGCGGTTTCGCCAGCGAACACCGGGGCGGTCGCGCCCAGCAGGGCGACGGTGCCCATGGCGGCGGCGAGGGAAGCGAGACGAGTGAAGCTACGCATGGGATGTTTCCTTCTGAATGAGGCTTCAGCGAGCCCGCTAATAAAAATCCCCAACGGGGGCGTGGTTCCAGGAACCGATTTGTGACCGGAACACAGGGTGAACAAATTGCCTTGTAAAAGAGAACAAAAAAGGTACATTGATGGCGATTGCCACAGGCCCATGTCCGTGGAATAACCTAGGAGCCGTCAGCAATGACTCAGACCGCACTCCGCTTGGTGGATAAGGAAACCATGGACAAACAAAAGGCTTTGGATGCCGCTTTGACCCAGATCGAACGGGCCTTCGGCAAAGGTTCGGTCATGCGCATGGGTTCGCGCGAAGTGGTCGAAATCGACTCCGTTTCCACTGGTTCTCTCGGGCTCGATCTGGGCCTGGGCATCGGCGGCCTGCCGCGGGGCCGCGTCATCGAAATCTACGGGCCGGAAAGCTCGGGCAAGACCACGCTCACTTTGCATGTGATCGCCGAGGCGCAGAAGAAGGGCGGTACCTGCGCCTTCATCGATGCCGAGCATGCCCTCGACCCGGCCTATGCCCGCAAGCTGGGCGTCAATCTCGACGAATTGCTGATCTCGCAGCCCGACGCCGGCGAACAGGCGCTGGAAATCGCCGACACGCTGGTGCGGTCCGGCGCGGTCGATGTGTTGGTGGTCGATTCGGTCGCCGCCCTGGTGCCGCGCGCCGAACTGGAAGGCGAGATGGGCGACAGCCATGTCGGCCTGCAAGCCCGCCTGATGAGCCAGGCGCTGCGCAAGCTGACTGCCACCGTCTCCAAGTCGAACTGCATGGTGATCTTCATCAATCAGATCCGCATGAAGATCGGCGTGATGTTCGGCAGCCCGGAAACCACCACCGGCGGCAATGCGCTGAAATTCTATGCCTCGGTCCGCCTCGATATCCGCCGCATCGGCTCGATCAAGGACAAGGACGAGGTGGTCGGCAACCAGACCCGTGTCAAGGTGGTCAAGAACAAGCTGGCCGCGCCCTTCAAGGTGGTCGATTTCGACATCATGTATGGCGAGGGCATCTCCAAGACCGGCGAGCTGATCGATCTCGGCGTCAAGGCCGGCATCGTCGAGAAGTCGGGTGCCTGGTTCTCCTACAAGTCCCAGCGCATCGGCCAGGGCCGCGAGAACGCCAAGCAGTTCATGCGCGACAATCCGGTCATCGCCAACGAGATCGAAGCCACCATCCGCGCCAATGCCCGCACCGTCGCCGACGCCCTGTCCGGCACGCCGGGCGACCAGGACGGCAATCCGACCGGCGACGAAGAGTAAAAGGGGTACCCCTCACCCTCCCGCAAGCGGGCCCCTCCCTCTCCCCTCGCGGGAGGGGGGTGGGGGGCGCTGGGGCGAGAACGCTGGACGTTCTCCACCACTTCCTGTAACTGACCGCTCCATGAAGGAGCAGCTATCCGCCGAGCAGGCCTTGCAACAGGCCTTCGCTCATTTGGACGCCGGACGTATCGGTGAGGCGCGCAAGCTCGCGCGCTCCCTGGAAGGGCAGCGGCCGGAGCCGCAGGCTCTTCCCTATCTCCTCGGCTTGATCTCGCTGCGCGAAGGGCAGGGCAGGAAAGCGGCCCAGCATCTCACCCGCGCCTTGGCCAGGACTCCCGGGGCCGTGCCGCCGATGCTGGCCATGGCCCGCGCCCAGCTCCAACAGAACCGCATCGCCGAAGGTGTTTCCGCCTATCGCCGGCTGCTCTCGGTCGCCCCGGACCTTGCCGTGGCCTGGCGCGAATTGGGCGATCTGCACATCGTCCATCAGGAATTCGCCGCTGCCGCCATGCCGCTCCGCCGGTCCGCCCGGGTATGGAAGGCGCTGGCGCCGCTGCGCAACAATCTCGGCATCGCCGAACGCGCCGCCGGCAATTCGGAACGCGCCGCGGAGGAATTCCGCATCGCCCTCATTCTCGATCCCGCCACCGCCAAGCCCTACGCCAATCTTGCGGGTGTCCTGCGCCGGCTGAACCGTCCGGGCAATCCGGCGGATTTCGCGGTGCGGATCGCCCCCGATGACGCCGCCTGCCGCATCGAATATGGCCAGTCCCTGGCGGACGATCTGGCGGTGGAGCAATTCGCGGAGGCGGCGCGTCTGCTGCCGGATCAGGCCGAACCGCTTTGGCTGCTGGCGGAAGCGCTCGCCCGCCTCGGGCGGACGGAAGAGGCGGCGGAAGGCTATCGCCAGGTGCTGTCCCTCGATCCCGCCGACAGTTTCGGCGCGCAGCTGGCCCTCGCCAAGCTGGGGGAGGGCGCCACGCCGGAGCGGGCCGCGGCGGCTCATATCAGCGCGCTCTACGATCAATATGCCGGCAGCTTCGATCAGGACCTGCTCGGCAATCTCGCTTATCGCGGTCCCGAGGTTATTCTCGACGGACTGACGCGCGCCGGCGTCACCGGTCCCCTCGATATCCTGGATGCCGGCTGCGGCACTGGCCTCGCCGGTCTGGCGGTAAAGGCGCTGGCGCGCCGGCTCGACGGCATCGATCTGTCGGAGAAGATGGCGGAACAGGCCCATGCCCGCGGCGTCTATGACTCGGTCGTCGTCGGCGATCTGGTGCCGGAAACGGCCAGTCGAACCGGTGCTTACGATCTGGTGATCGCCGCCGACGTGCTGATCTATCTCGGCGATCTGGCTCCTGTCTTTGCCGCGGCGCATGGTGCCTTGCGCTCCGGAGGGCATTTCGCCTTCACCGTCGAGCGCGGGGAGGGAGTCAGCTACAGCCTGCAACCGACTGGCCGCTTCGCCCACGCCGAACCCTATCTTCGCCGCCTTGCCGCCGCGGAGGGCTTTTCCGTCGTCCTGCTGCATGCCGTCGTCACCCGCCGCGAGCAGGGTGAGCCCGTATCCGGCCTCTTATGTCTGTTGATCCGCCCATGAGCCGCAAGCCTACCTCCCGTAAAGCGCCCGCTTTCCGCACCCGTTCGGTCGAATTGGATATTCTCGCCATTGGCGCCCGCGGCGACGGCCTGGCCAAGCTCGACGGCGAGAATGTCTTCGTGCCCCTCTCCTTGCAGGGCGACCGCGTCGTGGCGCGCCTGGAAGGTCGGCGCGGCGACGGTCTGACGGCCAGCATGATGGAGCTGGTCACCCCGGGACCGGCGCGCCAGGAAGCACCATGTCCGCTGTTCGGCCGGTGCGGCGGCTGCAGCCTGCAGCATGTGTCGGACGCGGCGCTGGCGGACTGGAAGCGCGATCGTCTGGTGACCGCGATGACCCGCGTCGACTTCGACAGCCGGCTGATCGCCCCCCTGGTGTCGATCCCGCCCGGCACCCGCCGCCGCGCCGCGTTTGCCTTCACGCGCCTGTCGAAGGGCCTGGTGATCGGCTTCAACGAACGGGCCAGCCATCATATCGTCGAAATAGATCCCTGCCTGATCCTGGTTCCGCAATTGCTGGCGCTGCTCGACCCGCTGCGCGCCGTATTGGGCGGCATCCTGCACACCGGCGCCACCGGCGATGCCGTGGCGACTCTGACCGACAGCGGGATCGATCTGATGATCCAGACCGATTATGAGCTCGATCTGTTCGCCCGCGAGACCCTGGCCAGCTTCGCCGACGCCCAGGACCTCGCGCGCCTGTCCTGGCAGCGTGGCGACCTGATCGAGCCGGTGGCGCATCGCCGCCCGGCCCAGGTGACGATGGCCGATGTCTCGGTCGATATTCCGCCCGGCGGCTTCCTGCAGCCTTCGCGGGAAGGCGAGGCGGCGCTGGTTGCGCTGATCCTCGAGCATCTGCCGGAAAAAGGCGCGATGCTCGATCTCTATGCCGGTAGTGGTAGTTTCACCTTCCCATTGGCGAAAGGCCGCGCCGTTACCGCCGTCGAAGGCGACGCCGCGGCGATCGGTTCCCTGGGTGCCGCGGCCCGGCGCATGGGCCTGCCGGTGACGGCGCTCCATCGCGATCTGGCGCGTCAACCGCTTCTGGCCCATGAGCTGAAGCCTTTCGCCGGCCTGGTGTTCGATCCGCCGCGCGCCGGTGCGGCGGCCCAGGCAGAACAGATCGCCAAGGGCGGCCCGCCGGTGGTGGTAGCCGTCTCCTGCAATCCCGCGACCCTGGCGCGCGACGCCGCGACCCTGGCCGATGGTGGTTACAAGTTGGTGGTGGCGACCCCCGTGGACCAATTCCCCTGGTCGGCTCATCTCGAGGCGGTGGCGGTCTTTAAACGCTAAAAGTTCATCCACAGATGAACACAGATGAACACAGATAGGAAACGAGGCGGCGGTTCACCCTTTTATCTGTGTCCATCTGTGTTCATCTGTGGATATAAAAGCCAAATGACCAGCAACACCGCTTATTCGCGGCTCGAGGGCCGCTTCGCCAAGCTCTCCCATCTCGATCAGGCCGCGGGCTTCCTGCATTGGGACATGTCGGCCGTTATGCCTGATGGCGGCGCAGAATCGCGCGGAGAACAGCTCGCGTCCCTCGCCAGCCTCAGCCACGATCTGCTGGTGGCCCCCGAAGTCGAGGATTGGCTGAAGGCCGCCGAGCAGGAAGGCCTGGACGATTGGAAAGCCGCCAATCTGCAGGAGATGCGCCGCGATTGGCTGCATGCGTCCGCCCTGCCGGCCGATCTGGTCGAGAAGCTGTCGCGCGCCGGATCAGCCTGCGAGATGGTATGGCGCAAGGCGCGCCCGGCCTCCGATTTCAAGGCGGTGATCGAACCGCTGACCAGGATGTTCGATCTGACCCGCGAAGCGGCCGAGATCAAGTCGCAAGCCCTCGGGGTCAGCCCTTACGACGCGCTGCTCGATCAGTACGAGCCGGGTGGCCGCTCCGCCGACATCGCCCGCATCTTCGAGGACATCGCCGGCTTCCTGCCCGGCTTCCTGGCCGAGGTGCTGAAGAAGCAGGGATCGGCGCCGGCGGCGCTGGAAGGCCCGTTCCCGCGCGACATCCAGAAGGTCGTCGGGCTCGAAATGATGAAGACCCTGGGCTTCGATTTCGACCATGGCCGCCTCGATGAGAGCGCGCATCCCTTCTGCGGCGGCACGCCCGACGATGTGCGCATCACCACCCGCTATGACGAAGGCGATTTCATCACCAGCCTGTTCGGCGTGATTCACGAGACCGGGCACGCGCTCTATGAGCAGGGCCTGCCCAAGGATTGGCGCCACCAGCCGGTCGGACGGGCGCGCGGCATGAGCGTGCATGAAAGCCAGAGCCTGCTGATGGAGATGCAGGCCTGCCGGTCCCGCGCCTTCTTCCGCTTCGCCGCCCCCAAGCTGGCCGAGACCTTCGGCCGCCGCTGGGATGCCGACGCGCTCTACGACGCCACCATGCGGGTCGAGCCGGGCTTCATCCGCGTCGATGCCGACGAAGTGACCTATCCGGCCCATGTCATCCTGCGCTTTCGCCTGGAACAGGCCCTGATCGCCAAGGAGCTGAAGATCGCCGATCTGCCGGCCGCCTGGAACGAAGGGATGGAGGAACTGCTCGGCATAACGCCGCCCGACGACCGCCGCGGCTGCCTGCAGGACATCCATTGGTATGACGGCGCCATCGGCTATTTCCCGACCTATACGCTGGGCGCGATGACCGCCGCCCAGCTGTTCGACGCGGCGTCCAAGGCGCTGCCCGATCTCGAGGGCGACCTCGCCGCCGGCCGCTTCGCGCCGCTGCTGGGCTGGCTGCGCGAGAATGTGCATGGCAAGGCCTCGCGCTATTCCACCGACGAGCTGCTGCGCCAAGCCACCGGCAAGCCGCTCGACGCCGAAATCTTCAAGGCGCATCTGCGCCGCCGTTACGCCTGATCGAGGAGCCGGTTTCAGTGACCTATCACAGCACCCGCGGCCAAGCGCCGATCCTGCCGTTCGACGATGTCCTGCTGTCGGGGCTGGCGCGCGATGGCGGGCTCTATCTGCCACAGGCCTGGCCGCATTTCAGCACCTCCGAGATCAAGGCGATGGCCGGCCTGTCCTATGCCGAGCTGGCGGTGCGGGTGATGATGCCGTTCCTCGACGGCGTGATCGGCGAGGATGATTTCGCCGCGCTGGTCGAGGATACCTACAAAGGCTTCGGCCATAAGGCGGTGGCGCCGCTGGTGCAGCTGTCGCCCAATGACTGGCTGCTCGAGCTGTTTCACGGTCCGACCCTGGCTTTCAAGGATTACGCCCTGCAGCTGCTCGGGCGCCTGTTCGACCATGTGCTGACGAAGCGGGGCGAACGGATCACGATTGTCGGTGCGACCTCCGGGGACACCGGCTCGGCCGCGATCGAGGCCTGCCGCGACCGCGATAATATCGACATCGTGATCCTGCATCCCAAAGGCCGCACCTCCGCCGTGCAGCGCCGCCAGATGACCACGGTTCTGTCGCCCAATGTCCATAACATCGCCATCGAAGGCAGCTTCGACGATTGCCAGGACATGGTTAAGGCCCTCTTCAACGATCAGCCCTTCCGCGACAGCTGCCGTCTGTCGGCGGTGAACTCGATCAATTGGGCGCGCATCCTCGGCCAGATCGTCTATTACTTCGCCGCCGGCGTGGCGCTGGGCGCGCCCGAGCGCGGGCTGGCCTTCGCCGTGCCGACCGGCAATTTCGGCAATGTCTACGCCGCCGTCGGCGCCCGCCATCTGGGCCTGCCGATCAAGCAATTGGTGATCGGCTCGAACAAGAACGACATCCTGACGCGCTTTTTCGCCACCGGGCGGATGCAAAGCGACGGTGTCGTCCCCACATTGAGCCCGAGCATGGACATTCAGATCTCGAGCAATTTCGAGCGCTATCTGTTCGACCTGCATAAGGGCGACGCAGGCCAGGTGACCGCCCGCATGGGCGCCTTCCGCCAGAGCGGTTCCTTCGCGGTCGACGACCATCTGTGGGCCGAGGCGCGCGCGCTGTTCGACGCGGCGGCCTTCGACGATGAGGCGACCCTGGCCGTCATGCGCTCGCTCTATGAGGAGACAGGACTTTTGATCGACCCCCATTCCGCCATCGGCGTCGCCGCCGGGCGAGCCCGCCGCCGCGACGAGACCATGCCGATGGTGGCGCTGGCCACCGCGCACGCGGCCAAGTTCCCCGACGCGGTTGAGCGCGCCACTGGTATCCGCCCGGCGCTGCCGCCGCGTCTTTCCGACCTGTTTGAGCGCGAAGAGCGCTATGACGTGCTGCCCAATGACGAAAAGGCCGTAAAGGACTATGTCGCCAAGGTCGCGGGGGTGAGCCCGTGAGCAATGGACTCCCAGGCCTGCAAGTGCAGGCCCGCGCTGCCGACAGCGTCGATCACACAGGCGGTATAGTTTGGCGCGGTAGCCCAGCGCATGGAATGCGCGCCCGGCGCTTGAGGGACATTTAAAATGACCACCAGTTTCGATATCAAGCAAAGCAAGCTCAGCAATGGCATGGTGGTGATTACCGACCATATGCCGACGGTCGAGACCGTGTCCCTCGGTGTGTGGGTCAATGCCGGCACGCGGCATGAGGCACCCGAGATCAACGGCATCTCGCATCTCTTGGAACATATGGCCTTCAAAGGCACGGAGCGCCGCACCGCCCAGGCGATCGCGGAAGAGATCGAAGCGGTGGGCGGCCTGCTCAACGCCTATACCAGCCGCGACCACACCGCCTATTACGCCAAGATCCTGAAGGAAGACGTGCCTCTCGGCGTCGATATCCTGGCCGACATCCTGCAGAATTCCAGTTTGGATCCCGACGAGCTGGCGCGCGAGCAGGCTGTGGTGGTCCAAGAGATCTCGCAGGCTATCGACACGCCCGACGACATCATCTTCGATCATTTCCAGGCCACCGCCTTCCCGCATCAGGCGGTCGGGCGCCCGGTCCTGGGCACTGCCGAGCTGGTCCGCTCCTTCAGTCGCAAGACCGTATCGACCTATATGCGCAATCATTACGGGTCGGGAACGATGATTCTGTCGGCTGCCGGCAATCTCGATCATGACGCCATCGTCGCCGCCGCCGAGACGCATTTCAGCGACCTCGCTCCCGCTCGCGCCGGCGCCGAGGAACCGGCCCGCTACGAGGGCGGCGACTATCGGGAAGAACGTGAGCTCGAGCAGGTCCATGTGGTATTGGGCTTCGACGGCGTCGCCTATGAGGATCCCGATTATTACGCCATGTCGGTGCTGTCGGGCCTGCTGGGCGGCGGCATGAGCTCGCGCCTGTTCCAGGAAGTGCGCGAACGCCGCGGCCTGGCTTATTCGGTCTACAGCTTCTCGCAATCGATGTCCGACGGCGGCCTGTTCTCGATCTATGCCGGCACTGGTTCGGACGAATCCGCCGAGGTGGTGCCGGTGATCTGCGAGGAAGTGCGCAAGGTGATGAAAAGCGTCACCGCCGAGGAGGTGCGCCGCTCGCGGGCCCAGATCAAGGCCGGCATCCTGATGGGGCTGGAAAGCACCAATGCGCGCTGTGAACAGCTTGCCCGCCAGCTGATGGTGCATGGCCGCATCCAGACGATCGAGGAAGTGGTCGCCAAGATCGAGGCGGTCGACGAAGCGGCGGTGGTCAAGGTGGCCAACCGCCTGTTCACGACCCGCCCGACCTTCGCCGCCATCGGCCCGCTGGAGAGCGTGGCCAGCTATGAGCAGGTGGTTGCCGCTCTCAG
>Ga0302314_10010539_pt1 | contig 16165 bp, 15 predicted proteins | sample III_Palsa_N2_3_FD_200533 | JGI IMG/M metagenome (GOLD analysis project Ga0302314, IMG submission 200533) | Peat permafrost microbial communities from Stordalen Mire near Abisko, Sweden - III_Palsa_N2_3 | ecosystem: Environmental > Terrestrial > Soil > Palsa > Peat permafrost | place: Sweden... | reverse complement strand
TTCCCACGGAATGACGCCCGCTTTGAGGCTGGAGATAATGCGGTCGGTAACGGTCTGGTAGATGCTGGGCCTGTTGCTGGTGCTTGGCTTCTTCATGGCGGCTGCTCCTTTGCAGTTGCGTGGGCGCGACTAGGCGAGACGCGGGTGGTGCTTCGCGTCGTGCCAATCGAGAACGGGGGTGATGTGGTGGGTGGTGAGGTCAAGGAATTCTTCGCCGCAAAGCTCCACGGGGATAGCTCCTAGAACGTCTCCACAGGTGGGGCAAGCGACAGTGACGGTATCGCCGCAAAAGCCCAACTCTGCGAGGTCTACGGTGTCCTCGCGGAGGATGTAGTCACCCATGCGCACGTTGGCGAATCGCCGCCATGTGAAGGGGTTTGGGATTTCTGGTGGTTTGGTTTGAGTGGTTCGCATTGCTTCCTCCCGCTGTGGCTGTTGCTTTTGCTTGTCCGTCGCAAAGCGGCGGCATGGCACATGCCGGACGCCACGTGGCGAACGCGGGGTAGCAAACGGAAAGGTCTTCGAGCGAAGCTTTTTTGGGGGGACCGCGCGTAGCGTGGGGGAGCCAAAACCAGGAGGGCGAATGGCCTTGCAGAGCGCGAGGGGGGACCCCTTAGCAAGGCTTGGTGTCCTTATGCAGCGTGCACAGCACGCAGACTTATGGGGGGCGTTGCGGGGGGAACGGCCCGCAGAGGAGGGTCGCGGAGAACGCGCAGCGGTCGGACTGGGGAGGAAACGTCCTCCCTCAAAGCGCAGTAGAATGGCTAGTTATTGCAGACATCGACATTTCTTAGGAATGCCTGCCGTGTATTTCTGGAGGCTGATGTGCCTTTTCGCGCGATTGGTTCGACCTGGGGGAAGTGGGACCTGCACTTTCACACACCTGCATCCTACGACTACGACAACAAGAGCCTGACCAACCAGCAGATTGTGGATGGGCTGATTGCTGCCGGCGTGAACGTGGTAGCGATTACGGATCACCACACAATGGACGTTGCACGTATTCAGGAGCTGCAAACTCTAGGCGGTGATAAACTCACGGTCCTTCCGGGAATCGAGCTTCGTTCCGAACTCGGAGGAAAGGAAACGGTTCATTACATCGGGATATTCCCGGAAGACGCGAACCTGACGGATCTCTGGACAAAGTTAAGCGGCCAGTTAGGACTCACGGCAGAAGACGTCAAGAAGAAGGGCGATGAGAAGGTCTATGTGCCGTTTACGAAGGGCGCGGACACGATACATGAGCAGGGCGGGATTGTGACCGTCCATGCAGGCAAGAAGACCAACTCCATCGAAAATGTCGGAAATACGAAGTTCAAGATGGAATTCAAAGCCGATCTCGCCAAAACGCATATCGACATCTTGGAACTCGGACAAGTCACCGATCGCAAAGCATACGAGGAGATGGTGTTTCCCAGCATCAAACACACGCTGCCGCTCATTATGGGCTCGGACAATCACAACATTACGACCTACCAGCCAAAGGCGTATTGCTGGATTAAGGGAGACCCCACCTTTCTCACGTTCCAGCAGCTCAAGAGCGATCCGCACCGCGCCTACATCGGCGACGAGCCACCGGAGATGAGCCGGGTCGGAACGAATCCGACGAAGTACATCCAAAGCATCTCCTTCAAGAAAGTGCCGGGCTCGAAGTTGATTGAAGAATGGTTTGATGGGACGGTTCCGTTGAATCCTGGCCTGGTCGCCATCATCGGGAACAAAGGCAGCGGCAAAACGGCGCTCGCCGAGGCCCTCGGCTTGTTGGGCAACTGCGAGTCCGCGGAGTCGTTCTCGTTTTTGAACGAACGGAAGTTCCGGCAGGCGAAGAACAACAAAGCGCGCGAATTCGATACCACGTTGGTATGGCGTAACGGGCACACGGTAGTGCGAAAGTTGTCAGAGCCGACCGACAGTGACATGCCATCCGACGTTTCCTATATCCCGCAAAGCTACTTGGAGGAAATCTGCAACGAAGTGAACAATGCTCCCGGAAGCCAGTTCGATGCTGAACTGAAGTCCGTGATTTTTTCCCACGTTGCGGAGCATAAGAAACTGAATGCGGAATCGCTGGATGACCTGATTCGCTTCCAGACGGAGCCCATTGACGACCGCATCGCGACCCTGCGCACAGAACTGCATGAAATCAATCTCCAGATTCTTGAACTGGAAGCGCGGTCCTCGGCAGCGAATCGGCAGCTCTTGCTCAATTTGAAAGCAAGCAAAGAGCGCGAGCTCAAGGCTCATGACGACCTGAAGCCGGCGGCGGTCGTGAAGCCCGACACAGACCCAGCACAGCAGGCGGCGATGGAAACCATCGCCAAGCAGATTAGCGAAGCCAACGGGAAACGCGATGGGTTCCAGGAGACCATTCGTGCATCGGACGGCGTAAAGAAGACGGCCGCGGCCCAGGTTGCCAGCGCGGCGCGGGTTATCCAGTTGTTGCAGAACTTTACCTCCGTTTACCAGACCTTATTGCGGAACCTTGAGAACGATTGCAAGGTCTTGGGTCTCGATCCAGCGTCGTTGGTGACAGTGACGGTGAATCAGGTGCCGGTAACGGCTGCGAATACCGCAGCGAATACGCTTCTGCAGGACGAAGATGGAAAGATTGCGGCGGCGAATACTGAGTTGAAGACGCTGAAGGAAGCCGTAGACGCGCTCACGCAACAGCTCGATGCACCCAATAGCGCCTACCAGAAATACGGTGAGGCGTTGCGCGAATGGACGGAGCGGCGTACGGAGATCGTGGGCGGTGCTACCGAGCGCGATACGCTTTCCTATGTCGAGACGCAGATTCAGGAGTTGAATGACCTGCCCAACCAACTAGCGACGGCGCGGAAGGAGCGGACGGAGAAAGTCACGGAAATTTTCAAGCAGATTGAGGCGACTGTCGGCATTTACCGTGCGCTCTACCATCCGGTGCAACTGTTCATCATGAGCCATCAGGTGGCAAAGAGTCAGTTTCACATGGAGTTTGACGCCAGCATCATCGCCTCGCAGTGGGAAGAAGTGATTCTGGCAAAGGTCAATCAAGGCCGTAAAGGGACCTTCTGTGGCGTGGAAGATGGCAAACGCGCCCTCAAGGAGTTGATCGAACGAGCGGATTTGCAAACGGCGTCCGGCGTGGCGACATTTTCCTCAGACCTGATGGCTCGCTTCGAGAGCGATTTCCGGTTGACGCCACGCAGCTCCTACCCACTGAGTGAGCAGCTTCGACAAGGGATCGAGCCGGTGGCCCTCCTGGATGCGATCTTCGGTTTGTCGTACCTCGTACCGAAGTATCAGCTCAAGTGGGCTGGCAAGAGTATTGATGAGCTATCGCCAGGAGAGCGCGGAACACTGCTGCTGATTTTCTACCTGTTGATTGACCGCCGTGATATTCCGCTCATTATCGACCAGCCTGAAGACAACCTCGACAATCAGACGGTGTATGACATGCTGGTGGCTTGTCTTCGCGAAGCACGCAACCGCCGCCAAGTCATTGTCGTGACGCACAATCCGAATCTGGCCGTGGTCTGCGATGCAGACCAGATCATCCATTCCCAGATGGACAAGCAGAATAATCGTAACAAGGTGACATACACCTCTGGTTCGATCGAAAACCCGGCGACAAACCTGCTGAGTATCACTGTGCTTGAGGGTACGCGACCAGCGTTTGTGCATCGCGAGCAGAAGTATCAAAGCGATACGTAGATTCCCCATTTAGCCTGCGCAGCACGCAAACTATGAGGGAGGGTGGCGGAGAACGCGGAAACGGTCGCAGCGGGGGAGGAACCTCCTCCCACCATTTTCTTTACCGCTGTTCGGGAAAATTGAAAACTACGGGGTGGACATAGATAACGACAGAGGATATAAACGGTCGTGCAAGAGCTACATCGTTTTGGCCGGAGTTTTGGATGCGCTTAGGACGAAACAGAATCTCGTTGTAGAAGAGAGGGAGTGCGACGGGGATGGCGACGAAGAAAGCAGCGAAGAAGGCCGTCAAGAAGGCTGCAAAAAAGAGTCTAAAGAAGGCGCCGAAGAAAACCCACGATGGCGGAACTTCTGGAACTGGTCCACGTGGTACTTCGGGAACCGGGCCGAGGCGCTAATGATTCTCGGAGACGCGAAGAAGGCTTACGAAGATCTATCCGCGAAGGCCAGTGACATCGTTCGTCAACTGAGCTTGGCGGGCATCGGACTCATCTGGGTATTCAAGGTGAGCGCCGGAAGTTCGTTTGTCCTAGAGCCGAAGCTGCTACGGGGTCTTGCCTTCATTTTTCTGGCGCTATTTTTCGATCTTCTGCAATACCTTGTCGGAACCGTGACGTGGTATCTCTACTTCCGCAAGAAGGAAAAAGAAAATGTTGCTAGTGATGCAGAGTTCACAGCGCCCGATTACATCAACCTGCCGACGTGGATTCTTTTTGGGCTGAAAGCGGCCGCGATGTTCGTGGCCTATTCTTGCTTCATCCTGCCTTTTCTTGTGAAGAAGTTCATCGGGTGATGCTGTTGATTGCGTCACGAATATTTTCGTAATTTGTTCGGTTTTCGATGGATCGGCGCTATCACCTCCAAAGATTTTAGTAGCCAAATCGGTGTCTTAACCCGTACGCTGGCCTGACACAAACGCATGTATACATGGTTGCGATTAGAGACGAGCGCTGAGCTGGCAGCTCTCCTGCAGGAACTTGGTCCGGAGTTTGGTGCGGAGCAGGTTGTCGCGAGATTGCAGGACGGCCTGTCGAGTTCGGTAAGGGCCATCCTGATCGAACGTGATTATGTCGATAAGGACTACCGGAGCACCTTCTACAGTTTCTATGCGAAGAAGGGCCAGGGATACCGCAAGGATTGCGTTCGGTTACATCTCTTCGATGAAACCGTAACTTTCGATGCGGAAACCCTCAAGCTCGGTCCGCACTCGAAAGAAGAACTGAGTAATCACTACTTCGGCTATATGGTTTTACGTCCCACCGGGATTGCGACGATCGGTCGGACGGTTTTGTCTCCAAGCGTTCGAACTGGGGCGACCGGATCGATCATCACCGGGAAGTACAAGATCCATCTTCTTGGGTATGAACTACACATTCACGGCTTTCCTTCGATGGACCAACATGCGGACATCTCGGTGTGCGCGCATTCGGCTTGCTGGTCGATCTTGCGCCACTACAGCCAGAGGTATGCCTTGTACCGTGAGCATCTCACGTACGACATCACATTGATGGCCCATCAGTTCGATCCTGGTGGACTGGTGCCGGCGCAGGGCCTGCAGATGTCTCAAGCGGAGAAGGTGTTTCAGGAGGCAGGCACTTATCCGATCCATATCGCGCGATCAGATGCAGACGACCCTGCGTTCTATCGGCAACTCATCGCGTACATCGAATCCGGCTTCCCTGTGTTTGCGGCCATGCACGAACGGAGTCATGCCATTGCCGTGATTGGTTACGACTTTTGCAGCCTAGTGCAAGAGGCAAAAGGGCCGGTGGGCAGTGCGTGGGATTTAACGAAATCGCTGGTTGTGGTGGACGACAACTTTCTCCCGTACCTAATGGTGGGTGACGAAACAACGAGCGAGTACACGCCGGCCGATATCGATTCGTTCTTGGTGCCATTGCCGGAGAAGATTTTCTATCCCGCCGAAGTGGTCGATGAACTGGGTCCGACAATGGATTTGCTCGGCGCCTACATGGGCGGTCTTCCTGACCGGGCCACGTCGATACTGCGCTATTTCGTGACCACGGGTTCAGCTTACCGCAAGTTTGTGCGAGAGCACACGTCTGAGTTCGACCCCAAGCTGGTCCAAGTCGTCATGGAGTTGCCGTTCGCACAGTTCGTGTGGATCGTGGAGATAGCGACGGCCGAAGATTGGGATCGAGGATACATTTCAGCTCGCGCGGTTTTGGATGCGACGGCGAGTGTCAAAGAGTCATTACCCTTTTGGTTGATTCACAACCGCAGTCACGCCGTGGTATTCGATCGTAAGACAGTCGGCAGCGATGTCAGCGGCATACTCGATCTTTCGGGAATGGAACACACATCTCTGAGCCGAATGGAACAGAATCTGCGGCCTGTTCACAGTAAGTAGCCCAGAAACTTGGCATCACACTTTATGACGGAACTCTGGAGCAGACAAATGGATGAGAAGAAGGAAACGAAGACCATTTTTGAGATCGAAGGGATGCGTGCTGTCGACCCACAGGCTCTTCGGGCGTTCAAAGAGTCGATGGAGAAGGATGTAATTCCGCGGGTATTAGAGCGCGCGGAAGAACGGCGGCTCAAGGCCGCCGAAACTAGTCACCTTCGACTTCGCGGATAGCTTCCTACTGCTTTCGAAGACGCTCATACGCTGCGGTGAGGATGGCTTCCACGGCCTTCGCTCCCGATTCATCCAGCAGTGGGTCCGAGTGTAGCAACGCTGAAATTTGGGTAAGTGCGTGTGTTTCCCGCGGCTTGAAGCTTGAAGCGACGAAATCAGACGGGTTCATACCGGCCCAAGCTGACAGCACAGCCAAACTTGGAGAGTCCGGGCGTTTGCCTTGAGCCATGCGCGTGAGCGTGGCCTGACTGACGCCTGTCTCGTCGGCAACCTGCTTCCAGTTCAGCTTGCGGAGCCGTACAGCCGCCTCAAGTGTGCGGTAAAACGCGCCGATATTGAATCCTTTATCATCCACAATATAATTCCACTTTAGCAATTGACTTTCATAATGGAAATCACTAGGATTGCACCATGGATTGCAGTTTAGCAATTCAACTACGAATTTGCAAGGAGATCATATGTCGGAAGAGCAGACCACACATACGCCGGAGCAGGTCGAGATTCTCGTGAACGACAAGCTGGTCGTTCTGCGGCAGAAGATCGCCACGGGGCGCCATATAAAGGAATCGGCCATTCAACAGGATGTCCATATTCACCTGGAGGATCAACTCTGGGAGGAGATGGAGAACGGTGCAGTGGAGGCTGTAGCGGACGATCAGGAAGTTTCGCTTCGGCATCACCACCACTTCACTGCAGCCCCGCATGAGTCGCATCCGAAGGTGCATACCATTTCAGTCAACGAAATGCCGGTCAAGATCGAAGGGCAGTCCGCAACGGGTGCGCAGATCAAGGCCGCGGCGATTGCTCAAGGGGTCTTGATAAAGCCGAACTTCGTGCTTCAGGAAGAGCTTCCCAATGGCACGAGTCGAATCGTGGGGGATGCGGATTCGGTGCATCTCCGCGACCACTTGCGCTTCACAGCAATTGCGCCTGACGACAACTCGTAGAGGTGAACAATGAAGCCACCAGTTCAGACCAGCATTGAAGAGTTGCAACGCCAGTTCCCTGATGCCGTCATCTCTGTGCGAGATGACGGCTCCGGAGGAGCTTACGTCATCCTGAACCCGATCGCGATCGGCGCCCGATACGTACCGACCAGCACATGGATGGGATTTCACATTCCACCTCTCTACCCCTATGCAGACATCTACCCGGTATTCATTGGATCGGATGTTCGCCGTATAGATGGTCAAGCGTTTGTTCCACCGGTGACGCACAACGCCGCGTTCGAGGGGCGGCCGGCAATTCAGGTCTCACGACGCAGCTCTGCAGCGCAACAAGGCTTACAGAAGGCAGCTACCAAGGTTCTGAAAATTCTGGATTTTCTGGAGAAATTGTGATGACGAATACATGCCAGCTACGTTTTGCTCGAGCCGATTACGATCGTTTGCATGCTCATCTTTTCCCTGGGGATCACGATGAGCACGGCGCCGTGTTGCTGGCGGGGATCGCGGAAAAGGATGGGCAGCCGGCGTTTCTCGTTCGTGAGATTCACTTGGCGAAAGAAGGAAGTGATTACGTCGAGGGCAAGGTGGGCTACCGTGCTCTGCACCCTTCCTTCATTCATAAGATGATCACGCGAGCTCGCGACGAAAAATTAGCATACCTGGCAGTGCATAATCACCATTCTGATCTTTGCGTTGGTTTCAGCCACATTGACCTGGATTCTCACGAACTGGGATATCCGGCGCTTCTCCAGATCGCGCGTGGTATGCCTGTTGGAGCGCTGGTCTTTGGCCAGCGTTCCATTCAGTCCGATGTATGGTTGAAAGATGGCAGCCGCCTTTCCCTCGATCATGCGAGGATCGTTGGCCAATCAGTACAGATGCTCTACCCGTCTTCAAGAACATCGAAGGACATCAACGATGATGCCTATGAAAGGCAGTTGCGTATGTTCGGCTTCGATGGGCAGAAGCGGCTGAACGAATGTCACGTTGCGATTCTTGGCCTAGGGGGTATTGGAAGCCTAGTGGCCGAGCTGCTCGCTCGTCTCGGTGTAGGACGGTTCACATTGATTGACGATGATGTGGTGGAAGTCTCAAACCTTTCGCGCATCGTTGGTGCGGATCGTGTTGATGCCGAGCATGCCGCTCGCAAGATTGATGTTGCAGAGAGAGTAATTCTGCAAGCGAATCCGTCTACAGTGGTAGTGAAGATCGCAGATGACATCGCGAAAGAATCCGTCGCCAAGACTCTGGCAGCGACCGACTATCTTTTTCTGGCCGCCGATTCGATGCGAGCAAGGCTTGTCTTCAACGCGGTGGTACATCAGTATCTGGTTCCGGGCGTCCAGTTGGGCTCCAAAGTACGTGCAGACTCGGAGGAACTTCTACTTGATGTCATGAGTGCGAACCGACCAGTACGCCCTGGATCCGGCTGTCTTTGGTGTAATGGGTTGATCGACATGAGTTCTCTCGCGAAGGAAGCGAAGACTGAAGAAGAGCGTAAAGAGCAAGCGTACGGAGTGGAAGAACCGAACCCGAGCGTAATCACCTTAAACGCGATCGCCGCGGCTCATGCAGTTAACGATTTTCTTCTCGATTTCTTGGAATTACGTTCGGATGCTGGCATCGTTCAATACGAGCATTTCCATCATCTGTCGCGAAAGCGGATGCTTGTCGAGCCGCGAAAGGACGAGACGTGTCCCGAATGCTCCTCCGGTGAAGGACGGTTCGCCCGCGGTGACGGCCTCAATCTGCCCACTCTGGAAGGATAAGGTCGATTCGATCACAAGCTCAATATCGAGTGACGGCGAAGGAACTTGATAAAAGAGGCTTAACCATTCGCCCCAGCGAGTCAAAAGAGTGCGAGGATGTTCTGTGTCACGGACGGACTCACATCGCCAAACCAGTTGCAATACTTTCTGGTGTCGACAGTGCTGAGGATTTCGTGACTGCGTGGTTTAAGGTCGACGCAAGCGAAGCTGCGGAATCAGTATAAAGTTGCGCATCTTGGGCCGCACGCGAGATGGAAACGTAGGCGAAACGAGCACTAAGAAGATCAGGATGAACCCTGCTATCGACGTTTACCAAAACGCGATCAGCGGTTAGTCCTTGAGAACTGTGGCTGGTAACTGCATAGCCATGATCGAAATGCCGCATCTGCGCCGGGTCAAAAGCGACTGACTTTCCACCATCCATGCGGACGGTCAGTTGTCCGTCGCTCGCGATACGCTCCACCGTGCCAAGGTCGCGATTGGCAATCCCCAGTTCTCGATGCGGCGCGGTGAAACCCAGCCGATCGCCTCTAGCAAATTCCCGTTCGATCTCGCGGTACGCGCTGATTCCGTGCAAGCGCGCGGGATTGTAGGTGATGTGTTCACCATCGGATTTCCGCACGGTAAGCAGATTGTCTTGCGGGTTGACGGTTGTCACCGTCGCATAGGTCTGTTTCTCGATGTTGAGGTCTTTGCTGCCGCGCTGGTATCGCAATACGTCGCCCACGTCGTAGCGGGCAGCCCATGTACGATCCGCTCCAGTCATGTCTGAGCGCGGGGCCAACACACGGAAGGCGTGGCTGTCTGTCTGCAGCACGCCGAGAGTTTGTAACTCGGCGCGGACGGCCTGATTAATTGCACGCCGCGAGGCATTGTCAGGGGAGACGATGATGGTTTTATCGGGGCGGGCGGCGTAGTTCCGAGCGATGGCAGCGATGCGCTTTTGCGGGTCGGTAATCTCCGTCACGCGGCCCTGTTGCTCCAACAGGGCGACGCCTTGGGCGATCTCGCCGCGCGATAGGTGCTCCACCGCTCGCAACAATTCGGGATCTTTCTGGCGAATAATCTGGTCCAGTTCGGCGGTCTGCATCCCGGCCTGCACCAACTGCTCGAAAGGCTTTCCGGCGTCCACGCCCTGATGCTGGCGGGTATCGCCGATGAGCAACACGCGGTCCTCGGGGCCGAGCTTTTTGAGAAAGTCGCGCATCTGCCGGGTACTGGCGAGGCTGGACTCATCGACCATGTAGAGGTGACGGCTATTGTCCGGCTGGACGGAACGGGCGAGGAAACCCTGCAAGGTGTCTGCGGAGACACCGACATCGCGGAGCTGCTGCGCGGCGCGGGAGGTCGGCGCGAAACCTTCGACAAGAAAACCACGCTGCGCCGCGCCTTCGCGGACACTCTTTAAAAGCGTGGACTTGCCTCCGCCAGCCCTCCCTTGCAGTCCTTGGACGATGTCGCGCGAGGTCAAGATCTGCTCGATGGCGCGGCGCTGGGCCTCGTTGGGCAGCTCCTGCGATTCGGTAAGGCGCACGGCATTTTGAATGGACATGATGGGTTCGGCGCGCCCCTGTCCCTGCTGCATCCGGCGTATGACTTCTCTTTCTGCACGGACGGTTTCCGGGGTGGTAAACGAGCGCCCGGAGTCATGCTTCTGGCCGGGCACAAGACGGAACTCGCCGGAAGCCACACGAGCATCGAAGCTGGCGCGCACCTCCGCATAGGTGGTTTCACTCATGCCCCGGCGCAAGGCATCGCGGAAGAGGTCGCGTTCGTCGGTGACGGCCTCGCGCTCGAAGCTACGGTCGCGGGCGAAGGTGACAGCCTCGCGGGCGACGCGCTGCATCGTCTCTGGTTCGCGCTCGGCCACCTTTCCCTGGCTCCGTTCCACGGCGTCGGCCACGACTTTGTCGGGCTGATTGCCGAACTGCGCAGCGAGGCTCCGATGCGCGGCCATGATCTCCTGCGGAGTCTGGGTCAGCTTTTCCCCGCGCGTGGCGTGGGCGGCAATCTCCTCGGCTCTTGGGCCGGAGACGCCATGTGTTCGCAGGTGCTCCCGTATCTGCTCACTGCGTTCGCTGTTGGCATCCAGATATTCCACCGAATACCCTTTGATCTCAGGAGCCCCGCTTCTGCCAACTTCTATTTCGTAGCCCAACTGGCGCAACCGGAAGGTCAGCTCCGACTGATATACGGCGGTGGCGAACTGCTGGGTATCGAAGTATCCACGCTCTTGCAGAGCGCGGGTTTGTCCGTTCTCGCGCTCAGTGACATTGAAGATGACCGCGTGGGTGTGGAGCTGCGGCGCGGCGTAGCCGTCCACCGGACGGGAAAGGTCATGCTCGAACTTGGCGGCGATGAATCGCCCCGTCGTCTCTGCCGGGCGATTGCCGCCGATGCGGGCCTGGGTATATCTCTCCAGCTCTGTCAGCGCAATGGTGACAGCCTCGCCGTGCGCTGCGCGGATACGGTCATCGCCGCCCACGAGCGCCGTCAACGAAACCGACTTCGGGGGCGCAAACATGGCATCCCACCCGGCGCGATGCTGCACGGACTTGACCATTTCTCCAGCGGCGTTCGCATACTCAAAAGGCTGGCGATGCAACACAAGCTGCTCGCCGGTGTGCGGATGCTGCCCTTCCGAGAGCCGTTGAAACTTCTCCGCGCCAACCGTACCGGAGAGGCCAAACTTTTCGGCAAGCTGACCTTGCCATTGCCCCACGACTTGCTGCCCCTGGCTCCAATAGCTTTGGTCGGGCGAGGTGAACTCGCGCTTATGGTAGTCCTGAAGTTTGGTTGCGGAGATGGCTTTTGAGATACGCACCATAGGTCAGTCCCCCAGGGAGAATCCGGCCTGCACGGATTCGCCATCGTCTTCGACCGACACCGGCTGCGGCGGCTTTTTGGTGAGCGTCTTTGGATCGAAGGTGAGATCGTCATCTTCCAAAGGACGCGGGAGAAACGCGGGCTGGGTGGCCGGAATGTCGTTGTACGCGAAGCTGAAGCGAGCGACCTCGTTTCCATGTTTTAGGAAAGCGTGCAGGTCGGGCAGACCGGAGATTTCCGAGTCCATGACCAGCGGCTCGATCTGACGTTCAACGCTGAAGTTGTTACCAGCCCTTAAGCCGGTGGAGTGGGTTTCCCGCAGCCGCTCGATCTCGACCTTGCCGATGGCGTTCGACACCCACTCGGCGGCTTTGGGCTCCGTGATACGGAGAAAGATTTTCGTCTTCGGCTGCGAAAGCATCACCTCGGCCATGTGGCCGTAAATGAACTCAAGCTGCGCCTTGCCCTGGAATCCCAGCACAAGCGGATTCTTCGACTTCCTTTGCTCGGTGATCGCAGTGTGGAGCTGCGGGAGACGTTGCAGGCTGGCCAGTTCGTCCAGCACAAACCACACCGGATGCTGGCTCTCGCGTGGCTCATTCAAGAGCCGCAGTACGAGCAGGTCAATCCACAGGCTATGCAGCGGACGCAGGGACTCGCGCTCGCTGGGTTTCGACGTAAGGAAGATCCAACCCTTGCGCGTCTCGGCCCATTGCGTCGCATTCCAGTGATGCTCGGTTTTGTCTTTCCGGGGCAGCATCCGTAGGCTGTCGGCGATCAACCCGAGCGAGGCGAGAACACCGTTGCGCTGCTGCTGCGCGCCCTTGGCAATCATCATCGCCATCTCCGTGTTCTGCACGCGGCGGTCCACCTCGTCCGGGTTTGCCATCCACTCGACAAGTTCCTGGGGAGTGGGGCCAAAGGTCAGAAGATGGGCGAAGATTTTCTGCGGTGTCTCGGTGAAAAACTCACCTTTCTTATCGGTGGTGGGCTGATACAGGGACGCGGCGATCGTCTTCGCCTCGGCACGGCGGCGCAGCTCTTCGGACGGTCCCCAATAGGGGCAACGGGCATCGAGCGGATTCAGAACAATGTCCCCGCGATCCTTGTCATAGAACCGTTGGATATATTCGCAGGCAGGGTCGTACACGATGGCGGAATGGCCGCGCTCTTGGATTTGCAAGAGGAGCTGCATGATGAGCCTGGACTTCCCGGTTCCTGAGTCGCCCATCAGTTCAATGTGCTGCCCTTCGGCCCGTTGGGGTATCCGCATGAGCTGCTTGAATTCGACGGTTTGGAAGCCGACGCCGTCGCCCTTGACGGCGTGATTGAAGCCCTTCGGCGATACCAATACCGGGCCTTTGAGCAGGCGGCCGTATTTCATTTCTTTCAACCGCTCCACGTCCTTGCGCGTCGCGACGACAAGCAATCCGAGGAAGGAAACGAGGCCGGCGAGGAGCGGCCAGCGCAGGACGCTGACGATGCCGTGACCGTCGTAGACGAAGCGTTGCAGATAGGCATGGAGCGGCCCATTGCGGTAGCTGGCCTTCTGGCCGGGATACAGGAAGATCAGGCCGGAGGCCCGCGCCGAATCCGAGAGCGCGAGAGGCAAAGGCCGACGATTGGGCTGCGGCGTTAAGCCTTTCTCCACGTCCGCTTCGATAGCGGGTCGCGCGCGCAGATGGGCGTCCGCGACATTGAGAAGTTGGTACGTGTCCACCTTGCGCACGACGCCCAACACGCCCGTTCGTACATACAGAGGCAGATACCAGCGTTGCAACGGGGTCATCAGAAACCCTACGTACAGGCCGATGAAAAAGCCAGTCAGGATCACTGCGGCAAAAGCGGCTGCGAAGCTGTACACCGGAGCGTGAGGTGGGCGGACGATGGTCTCTTTGCGTCCCCATTGTGTCGTGTTCATAGCTGTTCCGTACTCCCTTCCGCATAGCTGGCGAGCATGTCTACCGCCGCCTTGCGCTTGTTGGTTTTCACGTACCGGAGCATTTCCTTGAACTGCTCCGGCGCCATCTTTTCGCCACGCAACAGCGGCTCCAAGGTATTAATGAGCAGAAGCCGAAGCGCCTGGACCTCGGCAAATAGGGCGACGTTCTCTTTGTCTTGTTGCTGCTGCCGGCCAGCGGCAAGCAACGATTCCCGCGCCCATTCCCCTAAGAGCTGGCCGCGCTCTGACGCCTTCTTTTCGAGCGCCTTTGCCTCTGCATCGGTGAACTTGCCGCTGACTGTGTGCGTGCGCACAATACTGCGGCGGCGACCGCGACTGACGGCTTGGTTTTGCTCTGTCACGCTGTAAACCTCCGTAGCGCCAACTGGCGCTGCATTCTTGTAAGTGATCGTTCTGGTGGGTTTATCGAACCGGCGCTAACTGACACCAGTTAGCGCCAAGCAGCACCCTACGAGGGATGGAGTATCAACATTCTTCCGGTGCGCAGCACCGTAGTGGCTCTGCCATTGCTTCAGCAGCGGGATCATGCTTTCGATCCCGCCACGAATGCCGCTGGTTGTGCTGGCGAAGATGCGGGAGATACCGGCTTCTTTGCTGGCGGCTCCGCTGCATCATTAGCCGGCGCTCTGCGAATGCGAAGCGTCGAAGAGGCCTGCTTCGCTTGTGGCGTCTTCAGAAAGTCTTGGAAGTCGCGGTCCTTTAGATAGACATAAGCAAGAGCCTGTTCCACAACATCATCCGCAGATGCGTGGATGAAAGCGGCGTACTGATCGACCTGCGTGGCAGTTGAGTCAGTGAGCCGGATAGAGGCGCTGACCTGACGGGTTTGGATGACTTCAAGTAGTGGCATTGTTGTTCTCCTTTGGGTGATAAATTCAGGCGACCTTGTTGCGTGGAATCATGCGCTGTGCCGTGGCCGCAATCTCCCGCGCACGAGCCGAGCAAAGTGCGCCGGGAATCTCAGGCTGTCTGCGGCTCTCAAGCATGGCGATTACGTTCGCGATGGATCTGCCTTCCATCAGCCAGAGACGAGCCGAAGCCATATCCACGGTGCGCTGGGCGTAGTAGGTTGGATTGGGTTTGTCAGAGCGCCGCGAAGCCAGCTCCAGAGTGAGAGTCACGGCCTCCTTGCCGTGAGCAAGCTCACGCGAGACCCAAGCCCAGTCATGCTCAGAGTTGGTCTGCATATCCCGGCGTATCGGTTGCTGCGGTGTGGGCGGAATCATGCAGGCTTCGCGCAGGACATACAGGTGAAAGTCATCCGGCTGGTAGGTCGCATCGGAGAGGTACTCGACGGTGACGAGCTGCGCTGGATCGTACTTGTAATTTTTGAATCCAGGCACGCGTGCAGGAGATGTCGCCGTGGAATGCCATCGCCAGCAGCTTGAGCGTCATCTCCTGCGTGTAGAAGTCGAAGTCCTCCACGCGCCACAACACCTGGTATTTGCCTGCCGATGTGAAGACGATCACATTCGGCTCCGGCACAAGCTCAGAAGCCCGGAGCGCAGCGAGCCGGGCCTCTCCGTTCACGTCGATGTCGATGTACAGGTGGCGAATGGAAGCGATGCAATCCTTAGTACGTTTCCGGGTGCCGGAGAGCAGCGGGTTCGCAGCCACGTAAATGTTCGTACCGCTATGGTTTTCATGAGCGAGCCAGCCACGGTAACGTGGCGCGAGCGCACGTTCCAAAGGAACGATGCGTTGCTGTGTCTTTGCGGTGCTCTCGTTGCGAAGCAAGAGAGCGATCGTGTCACCCGGAGCGAAGCAACGGTTAAGAAACTCCTGAGCTGTTCCATTCATCTCGATACCTCCAATCCGTCCTGCCTGCGAGCGCGATGCCAGGGGCCTTTAGCAGCCGAAGAAGTCCGGCTCAATGCCGGACCCTTCGGACAGGAGGAAGGGCCTATGCGGCCTCTTCCTCGGTGGATTCTTCTTCGTCTTCCGCCGCTGCCTTCTGAGCACGATCCAGCTTGAGAATCGAGTTCACCCGGATCTCCCAGATGGTCTGCTCCGAGTTCGTCTTCTTGCTGTCATACTTCCGGCTGCGCAACTCGCCCTCGACCTGGATATGAGCGCCCTTCTTGAGCGTGGCTGCGAACTCTCCGAGCTTGCCGAAGACCACGCAGCGGTGCCATTCGGTGTGCTCGATGTACTTGCCGTCCTTCTTGTAGGAGGACTTGGTTGCCAGCGAGAGTGTGGTGAGGCTGCGGTCGTTGTTAGTGCGAACTTCTGCGTCGTTGCCGAGGAATCCGATGAGGGTGACTTTGTTTGAGTACATGGTGGTGATCTCCGTTTCGTTGAATTTCCCGTATCCTGCTCGGGTCACACAGGCGAAGCCAAGCGAGTGGGCCCGGCTCCCAAGCGC
>Ga0302314_10010537_pt1 | contig 16168 bp, 10 predicted proteins | sample III_Palsa_N2_3_FD_200533 | JGI IMG/M metagenome (GOLD analysis project Ga0302314, IMG submission 200533) | Peat permafrost microbial communities from Stordalen Mire near Abisko, Sweden - III_Palsa_N2_3 | ecosystem: Environmental > Terrestrial > Soil > Palsa > Peat permafrost | place: Sweden... | reverse complement strand
CCCCCGGCCGGGCCGCCTCGCGCGACCGCGGCTGCTCCGGAGAGATGACCGAGTGGCCGAAGGTGCATGATTGGAAATCATGTGTACCCGCAAGGGTACCGAGGGTTCGAATCCCTCTCTCTCCGCTGCGTCTTCGCTGCGCTCAGACTGGGCGCAGAGAGAGGGTTCGGCGCGTCTCAGGCTCGCCCGGTGGACGAGCCTTCGGCGGCGAATCGGAGCGTCTCAGGCTCGCCCGCTGGACGAGCCTTCCGTATTTTCGGACGGAGCCTAAGGGCACTGATCCGTGGTGGGGCAGCCGCTCCCGGCGTCGTGGGTCGCCGACGCCGCAAACGGGCAGCAGGCCCAGACGCAGGTCTTCGTGCTGGTCACGACGACGTGGGCGGTGCTGGTTCCTCCTGCCACCGTGCCGGGGTCGCCGTCGCCGGTATCTCCGGTCGTTTCGTGCCAGGGGGTGGGCCCGAGCTCGAACGTGGCGCTCTTGGGCGTCGCGGTGAGGGTGACGTCGGTGCCGGAGGCCACGCAGGCCGTCTGGGTGGCTGCGGCGCCGCCATCGACGCCGTCAATCGTGATGTCGCACCACGGGGTTGCGATGGGCGAGTTCAACACGGTCAGCGTGATGCAGCCGGCGTCGACCTCTGCGTCGGCCTTGGCGCCGGTATCGGCCCCGGTGTCGGCCCCGGTGTCGGCCCCGGTGTCCTCGGTCCCGGTGTCCTCCTTGGTTCCGCTATCCCCTTCTTCGCCGCTCTCGGTGCCGCCGTCCGCCTTGACGCCGGTGTCTTCACCCCCCTCCGCCTTGACGCCGGTGTCTTCACCGCCTTCGGCCTTGATGCCGGTGTCCTCACCGCTGTCCACCTCGCCACTGCTGCTTCCGCTGCTACTTCCGCTGCTACTTCCGCTGCTGCTTCCGCTGCTGCTTCCGCTGCTGCTTCCGCTGCTACTGCTCGCGGTTCCGTCGGTTCCGCTGTCGGGACCTTCGTTGTTGCTCGACGAGCTAGAGCAGGCCGCAAACAGCGCGCCTGCGGCTGCGATTCCAAGGACTGACGCCAGAGCGACGGAACGTTTCATGATTGATTCTCCCCGCAAGCGGACGGTTGTGTCCGCAGGGGACTATGTGCGAAGTGTGGGTTTGGCGGAAGCCTCTTCTTTTTCCGCCCCAAACGGCGGGCCCGGTTCACGTAGATCACCGTTCGTCCATCGGTTCGTCGGTGAGGCGGCCCCAGCGCACCAGGGCCGAGGTGGTGTGGGCGTCGAGTGTGGCCGCCTCGCGGGGGTAGCGCGCAGGGGGGGTCGCCGTCAGGGCGTCCACGGTAAAGCGATGAAGGGACTCCAGGGCCAGCGCGGAGGTGGCGCGGACGTCGGCGACGCAGGTGGGATCGAGGGCGAGATCGCACATGCGCGTCTCTCGGTCGTGGCCGCCAAGAAGGACGGAGGAGGCCCAGCGCACCGAGAAATGCCCGGCGCGGGTGGCGGCGAGCGGGCGCACGGGCGGGACCAGGGCGCCGCGAGCGGCGCGGGCCAGGTCGATCCCCGCGAAGGCTTCGGGCGGAGTGAGGCCGAGGGCGGCGAGGACGGTGCGGGCCAGGTCGACCGGCGAGGACGGGGCATGCACGCGGCGCCCGGCGAGGGCGTCGGCGTGCGGCCAGCGGATGACGAGGGGGGTCGCGAGGAGCGGCTCGTCGAGGGGCTCGACGTCGACGAAAGGGACGGGCGGCCCCTGAGTGGCCGCCACGTCGCTGGTGACCATGACGGCGGTGTCATCGGTGCGCCCGGCGGCGTCGACCGCCGCCAGCAAGCGGCCGAGCGCGGCGTCGTGCATGTCCAGGGCGAGATCGTAGAGCGCCCAGGCGCGCGCGCGGTCGTCGTCCTTGAATCGGCCGGGGTGCTTGTGCGCCTTGGCCAGCGCCTCCGCGGCGCGCCGCGGATCGACCATACCGAAGTACCCTTCGGGGGGCATCGTCTTGAGCTGGTCGGGGGTCGCGTCCCACGGCGGGTGTCCCCCGCGCGCGTGGACGACCACGAGGAAGCGCTCGCTCTTGTGCGCGTCGATCCACTCGGCGGCGTCGTCGAAGACGCGGGTGGCGGGGGTGTCTTCGAGCGGATCGTGCGCCACGAAGGTGTCCCAGCCGCGGTCGAAGCCGAACGCTGCGCCTGTGGTCGGGTTCGCGGTGAACATCGCCGTCGAGACGCCTCCCTGGCGGCACGCGTCCTCGATCGTCGTCGGTCCTCGGGACAGGCGCGCGTCGGGATCGTCCAGCCCATGCACGAGCGGCGGCAAGCCGGTCAGCATGGACGCGACGTCGGCGCTGGCCAGCGAGCTCGCCGCGCGGTGGGCCGTGAAGAGGGTCCCACGCGCCGCCAGGGCCGTCAGCTCCGTGGCCGGATGCGCGCCGCCCCAGGGCGCAAGCGACGTGGCCGAGGTGCTCCCCAGCACCACGAGAAGGACGCCGCGCACCGAGGGGGGCGCCGGCGTCGCGCTCGCGCCGGCCACCTCCAGGCGTGGCTCGCCCAGAACGACACGCGTGCCCTTGGCGGCGCGCTTCACTACCAGCTCGAACGAGGCCAGCGCGCCGTCTCCCTCGAGACCCGTGACGGGCACCGACCACGGCGCCCACGCCGCAACTCCCCCGGCGATGTGCGCCGTGCCCAGCACCACCGGCGGCCGGCGGTCGCGCAGCAGGCGCGCCTCCACGTCGGCGTCTCCGCCGCCCAGCGTGGCCAGCGATGCCTCGAGCGTCGCGTCCGCCGGGATCCACCCCGAACAGCGCACGAAGCCGGGGGCACGGAGTGACAGCGCGCGCATCGAGCGGCCCCCCACCGTCGCGTCGAGTAGTACGTCGCTGCGGGTGGGCGCGGCATAGGGATCCCCGCTGTCCCCGGCGCCGACGTGGACCCAGTCGATCTCCGCCAGCGCCTCGTCGCCCGCGCGCGGACCGCCGATGAAGTGCAGCGTGAGCTCGTGCCCCCCCGGCGCGAGCGCCGTCGGTGTCGCCGCGCGCACCGCCACGACGCGCGTCTCTCCCCTCTGCAGCCCCCCGCTCCCCACCGCCTTGCCGTCGATGGACACCGCGACGCCTCGCGCCGTACCGCCACGCACGCGCGCCTCGACGTAAGGCGCGCCGTCGGGGACGTCGCCCGCCCCGGGGGGCCAGAAGAAGCCCGCGCTGACCACCCGCGACCGCACGCGCAGCCAGGTGGCCCCCTCGTGCTCCACGCGCTCCTCTTCACCCCGTGCGATGGCGCCGGGGTAGAGGTCGTCCTTCATCGACGGATCGCCGAAGTCCAGCAGGACGCCGCGATGGCCGAGCGCGCAGGAGTCGAGATCGCGCACCACGTCGAGCACCACCGGACCCGCGGGAGCGCTCGACGCGTCCGGCTCGTCGGCCACCGCCGCCGGGGTGGGCGGCGGCGCGTCGGACCCTGGCGCGCACCGGCACGCCGGCACGAAGGCGGTGACCGCCGCGAGGGCGAGAACGGCGAGAGTGGCGGGCGCTCCCCGTGCAGGGCGCTTCACGGGTGCGGCGTGGACTGCACGCGCGCCGTCTTTCCCGGCCTTACCTCGATCACCTCCTGGGTGTCGTGGCCGTCGAGCTCGACGCGCACCTCGTGGGTTCCCGGAGCGGCCACCAGGCTCGCGGCGGGACCGGCGCCGGCGATCGCCCCGTCGATACGCACCAGGGCACCCGGCGGCGCGCTCACCTCGATCAGCCCGAATCCCGGAGGAACCTCCGCCCCCGGCGGGAGCGCGTCGTCCGCTTCCGCCGCCGCCGACAAGGACGACGGCTCGGCCGGCGCCATCGCCGGAGCCGCCGAGGCGCTCGTCGCCGGCGCCGCAGTCGCCGCCGTCGCCGCGGCGCTCCCCGCAGGCTCGGCCATCTTCTGCGTGCGGCGGCTCTGCGCGTACAGAAGGGGGGCGCCCACCACGACCGCGAGGAGGGCGAGCCAGGCCAGGGTGGACCCGGCGGAGCGCGGGGACAGGGCTCGCGGCTCGGGCGCTTCGACCTCGCGCGGCGAGGGTGGCGCGAGCGGGGGAGGAAGCGGGACCGTGGGTGTCGGCAGCGCCGGGGTGGGCGCCGACGCGCCCCAGACCGGCGGGGGCGGACGTTGCTCGGTGAGGGCGAACGGCGACGAGTACATGGCTTCGACGTCGGTGTCGTACTCCGACTCGGCCTCCCACGGGCCAGGCGGGTAAGGCGACGACTCCTGTTCGGTCTCGGCCGCCGGCGGGGGCTGGCGCCACGTCAGGGCGGCGCCCGGCGCGCTGGGGGAGACCGGGAAAGGCTCTTCGCCGAGGGCGGTGTCCGGCACCACGGCGTCCGGCGGGAGCGATGCGATGTGCACCCCCTCCTCGGCCGCATCCAGCGTCCCGTCGTCGTCTGCCGGCGGATTCGAGGACCTCTTGCGAAGCGCGCTGGGCTCCACGAGGGGAGGTGGATCGGACGGCGGCACGTGGGCGCGTCCTGGATCCGGCGAGCGATCGCTGATCTCGCGCATCACCGCGTCCTCGAGCGACGAGGCGGTGCCGTCGCTCGGCGCGGCCGGCCGCGCGGGCGGCGCGTACTCGCGGGGCGCAACGGACTCGTGGGACGCCGCTTGCACGGGCGTCTCCTCCCCGCGCAGCACGGCGAGCGCCGCATCTACCGCCGGGGTCAGAAGGTCCACGCCGTCCAGCCCCTCCACCGCCAGGATGGCGCCCCGCGAGGCCAGATCGACCAGCACGTCCTCCAGGAGCGCGGGCGCCACCTCCCCGCCGAGGAGCATCTGCCTCGGCGACGCTCCGTCCCCCAGGCGCTTGATCATCGCGCGCGCCGGATCCGGCGTGGCGCGGAGGTAGTCCTCGAGCGACGCGTCGTCGAGGGCGATGCGCCCGACGTGCATCGTGCGCGCTCCGGTGCTCGACGCCACGGCGCCACGGGCGGCGGCCACGGGGTGCGCGAGCTGCTCGAAGAGTGTCCCGGTGAGCTCCCCACGGATCGGTCCCGCGCCCGGAGACACCACGAAGCGCCCGGCGCCCACGCCGAGGAGACTGGCCAGGACGCGCTTGCCTCTCTGGTAGCCGCCGTCGCTGGCGGTGCGCGTGGCCTTGCGCGGGGCGCCCCCGCGGATCTCGACCTCGTAGAGGTAGGACGCATCGCGCACCGCCACGCGTGCGTCGGTGCGCGCCGCGCCCACGAGCTCGAGCAAGAGGCGCGGGGTGAGCCCATCCAGCCGGCCACGCACCTCGCCGGCGCCGCGCAGACGCGTCTCGATGCGCGCCCTCGGCCGCAGCACCTCCCGCACGCGCGCGAGGATGGAGTGCGAGTCGGTCTCCTTCCTCAGGTACGCCGCGGCGCTGGCCCCCAGTTCGCGCACGCGCTGCAGGAGGTCCTCTTTCCAGGAGAGCAGAATGACCGGCACGTCGCGCAGCACGACGTCGCGCCGCAAGGCACGCGAGAGCGCGAATCCGTCCATCCCCGGCATGAGGATATCGCTGACCACGAGCTGGGGCTGGATGCGGCACGCGAGCTCGAGCGCCCTGTTCCCGTCGAGCGCCTCGTGCACTTCGCATCCCGCGGTGCGAAGGAGGTCGGCCATGAACCAGGTGACGCCGGGATCGTCGTCGGCCACTACCACGCGCCGGCCTTGCAGGCGCACCTCGGCCTCGGCTCCTCGCCCGCGGCCGCCGAGGCGCTCGGCTCCAGGCACCTCGCCGCGCATCCACGGGGCGAGCGCGATGACCGTCCCCTCCGGAGCGCCCCCCGCGAAGCGCACCGCACCCGCTGTCTTCTCCGACACGATGGCCTGCATGCGGGCGATGGCGCACCACAGCACGCCGAGCACCTCGGTCCCTTCGCCCAGCGGGACCCGACACGCCCGCGCGGCGGGATCGACGCTGTCCAGCAGCCCGTGCTTCAGCTCCTCGGAGAGACGTTCGACCAGGCGCTCCAGCGTGGGCTCCCCCAGGGTCACGCGCACGGCGCGACCCTCGCGCGCGGCGTCGAGGATCTCGTCGAACGCGCGTGCCAGCGCCTCGCTGGCCACGGGCTTGGAGAGCGCCCGGGCTGCCCCCAGCGCGACGATGCGCGCGGCCTGTTCCGCCGTGCCGAAGGTCCCCACCACGACGATGGGCACCGCCTCGGTCAACGGATCGACCAGCAACGCGTCGATCAGCCCGGCGGCGTGCGGGCGATCCATGTCCACCAGGATCAGATCGGGGGCGTACGCGCGGGCAAGCTGGAGCGCGTTCTGGGCGTCGTCCGTGCGCTCGCTCTCGAAGGCGTGGGGACGCAGCGCGCCGTCTTCGCCCAGCGCCTCGGCCAGGTCCTCGTCGCCCACCACGAGGATGGCGATGGGCATGCCTCCCGCGGCGGGCGCCGGCTCTTCGTCCGCGGCTGCGGGGGCCGCGACGACCGCGAGGCTGGGTGTCTCGCTCGACGTGGCCTCGCCCGGGGGCGCCTCGCTGGTCGGTGCTTCTCCCCAGGCCAGAGCGGGCAGATCGTCGACGACCTGGGCGACGAAGGCCACCTCGGGCTCGCGCAACGAACCGAGGTTCCCCCCGCGGTCGAGTACGCCCAGGGCCTCCTGCAGCGCGCGAAACATCGCCTCGAAGCGCAGGAGGCGCGCGCCCGCGCCCAGCGCGTGAAGCCGGCGGCGCAGCTCGTCTCTAGCCTGCTTCGAAGACGGGTCGTCCTCCAGCGCAGCGAGCAGCTCGCGCGCGTCGTAGACCTTGCGGCCGAGCGAGGCGACGAAGTCCGCCCGAGCGCCGCCCATCCGGCCCCCCGCGCGTTCCACTTCTTCTCCGGACGAACGGCTCGACATATCCCTCCCGGGCCGTACCACGAGCGGCGCAGGGGAAGCCAGTTGGCAGGCCGGCGGGCCCGGCGTCGTACGATGAGGCCATGACGCTCTCGTTCCGCCCCGCCCGCGAGGACGACCTCGAGCGCCTGCTCGACATCCACACCAGCGCCTTCCCCGACCCTCGAGGCCGCCTTGCGCGCACGCGCAACTTCCAGAAGAACGCGCTCGGCGCCTTCAGCGACCTCCATGTTGCCGTCGACGACGACACCGTGCTCGCCCACGCGTTTCTCTTCCCGCTCGAAGCCTGGTTCGGCGGCGTGCGCGTGAAGGTCGGGGGCATCGCCACGGTGGGCGTCGCGCCCGAGGTGCGCGGCCGGAGCGTGGGCTCGCGGCTGGTCCGGCATCTGCACGAGATGGCGCTCGCCCGAGGCGACGCGCTGGCCGTCCTCTACCCCTTCCGCCAGGGCTTCTACACGCGCCTGGGGTATGCAGCGACGAGCACCTACCGCCGCCTGCGCCTGCACCCGGCGTCCATTCCGTGGAAGCTCCGGCTGCAAGCGCGCGCGGCGGTGGGCGCGGATCGCGAGGCGCTCGTCGCCTGTCTGGAGGCGGCCGCGATGCGGCGGACGGGGACGCTGGCGCGAACGTCGCGCGCCTGGGAGTCGCGCCTGGCCGACGAGCTGCGGACCTGGCTGGTCGTCGAGGGGCCGGGCGGCGTCGAGGGGTACGTCGTGTGGACGCTCGAGCAGCGCGCGCCTCACGCCGAGACGATCCTCCAGGTGCGCGAGCTGGCGGCGCGCACCGTCGCGGCGGAGCGGGAGCTCTGGGCGCTGGTGGCAACGCAGCGCGACCAGGTGGCGGCGGTGCATGCCGACGTCGCCGCGGACGACCCCTTCGAGCGCGCGCTGGTCGATCCCGATCGCACGCGCTTCGGCGATGGCGACATCGAGCACACCCTCGGTGAGGTGGCGTCGGGCCCCATGCTGTGCGCGCTCGACGCGGCGCGCGCGCTCGAATCCCGCGGCTGGCCCGCCGACGGCACGCTGGTCCTCGCCGTGGGCCACGAGACGCTGGAGGTCAGCGCGCGCGGAGGTCGGGCCAGCGCCGTGCCCACCCGCACCGAGCCTCACATCCGCCTCGATCTCCGCGCCCTCTCCGCGGTGGCCTTCGGCGCCCTCCCCGCTTCCCATGCCGCTCGCCTCGGCTGGCTGGTGGCCCGTGACGAGCGCGCCCTCGGTCTGGCCGACGCGTTTCTGGCTCTGCCGCCGTACTTCTCGCCCGACCCCTTCTGACCTGCCGCGCACGAATGTCGGCGCGGCCGTCCCGAACATCGCCTTCGGAACTCACGCCAGGTCTCCTGCGGTCGTGAATGATCCGGGCTACATTGCCGCGCTCCGTCATGCTCGCGTCCGGTCCGCCGTCGCCGAGGGTCGCCGCCCAGGGCGCCTCCTTCGTCGTCCGCTTCGGAACCGCGGTCGGTCTCGGCGTGCTGGCGGCGCTGGTCGGGGCCGTCCCTGCCACCTTGCGCGTCGCCTCGGTCGCGGGGGACGGGGGAGCGGGTCCGGGGCGCGTCTGGCTGGCCCTCGCCGCGGCGGCGCTGGCGCCGATGCTGGCGGCGGTGGTGGTGCTGCGCGGGGCGAGGGAGGGACTGCGCGCCTTCGCCGGGCCGGGCGCCGGGCTGCGCGCCCTGGGGATCGCTCTATGGCTCGCCTCGCTGCTGGTGGGCCTCACCTTTTTCGGGAGCGTCCTTCGCGCCGAGACCCATCAGCATGCCCTCGCCGGCGTCACCTTCGCGTTCGGCGCTCTGGCCTTCTCGGTCGCCTCGGCGGTGGTCTGCGCTCGCCTCGTCTCCATCGCGCGCGGGGCTCCCGCCTTCGGCCGGCGAGCGCTGGTCTTCGTCGCGGGGACGGTGGCGGTCCTGGCGCTCGCGTTCGTCGGGCTGCGCTTCCTCCACGCCGCGTCGCACGACGCCGCGTCGTACGGCGCCGCCGGCACGGTGGTCGACGTGCTCGCCTTCGCGCTGGCCGCGTTCTTCGCGTCCCACCGCGCACTCCGCGGGCGTCGCGCCTTCGCTCTGCTCGGGCCGCCGGTCGCGGTCGTGGTGGTCGCCCTCGGCGTGCTCACGTTGCGTGGCGCCCCGCTTCTTCGCGACGCCATCGGCGAGTCGGCGCCGGCGTTTGCCCCGGTGGTCGATCTTCTGTCCAGGCCGTGACCGCCGTCGCTTGTGCTAGCTGTCGGCGAGGAGAAAAGGCGACATGCGACGCGTGGCTCTTGCGGTGGGGATGATGCTGGCACGGGTGGCGGTGTCCCCCTCGATCGGGGCTCAGCCGGGGCCGCCCCCCGTCGCCTCGGCGCCCGCGCTTCCCGCGCCTCCGGCTCTTCCGCCTCCGCTTCCCCCGCCTCCGGCTCCCGCGACGGCCCCCGCCGTCTCCTCCGAGGGACTGCTCCCCGCCGCTCCGCCGTACGGAATCGCCGTCGTCGCTCTGGGCGGGGCCCCGGGTGGGGCGGTGGACGGTGCATGGCCGCTGGCGCAGGCGATCTACGGCCTTCCGTCGATCCGCCCGCCGGCGCTCGACGAGACGCACGCCCGCATTCTCTGCGGAGAAGCTCCGCCGGCCGGTGCCTCGCCCGAGGCGCGCGATCTCGCCGAGTCGCTCGCGGCGATCAAGGGCGACGACGCGCCCTCGCGCATGCTGCTGGGCGAGATTGCGCGGAAGCTGAATGTCCGCGCCATCGCCGTGGTGTGGGCCCAGGACGGCCACCCCGTGGCGCGCGTCTTCCTGGCCGAGGCCGGCGCCTTCGACGCCGCGTCCTACACGCCCGACGCCGGGGCCGCGGTCAGCTGGACCGCGACCGCGCGCTCGCTCGCCCGGGCCTTCGGCGGCGACGGGGCGGCCCAGGCGCAGACGTCGGCGCCCCCCCTGGCGACACACGACGAACCGGCCGCGCCGCCCTCCAAGGGCAAACCCTTCTATGAATCCGGGTGGTTCTGGGGGGCGCTGGGCGCGGCGGCCTTCGCCGGCGGCGCGATCTTCTTCGCCACCCGAGACAACGGCGAGTCGACGATCCATCTTCAAGCGCAGGTCCCGCACTGAATGGCCGTTCGACTCGCCCGCCTTCTGGCCCTCCTCCTGGCGATCGTGGCGCTGGTGTGGGGGCGCCCGGCGACGGCCGAGCCGGAGGGAGCGACCACCCTGGCGCCGCGCGACGTGGCCGTGGTCGTCCAGCCGGCCGCGGCCGTGGTCCCCCCTGCGCCCGGCGACTTCCAGCGCATCGACGACGGGTGGCTGGTCCTCGAGTTCCCGGCCAGCGTGCACGCGCGGGTCGAAGCCATCGCCCACGACACGCAGGATTTTCGCCGGCACCTGGCGGCCGACCTGGGGCAGCCGGTGCTCGAGCACGTCCTCGTCCGGGTGGCGCGCGATCCCGAGCAGATGGCCCAGCTCGCCCCCGAGAACGCCTTGCCGTTCCCGTACGCGGTGGGCATGGCCTATCCCTCCCTGCACGTCATCTTGCTCTCGCTGCTGGCGCCCGAGACCTGGGAGACGCCGGACCTGGCGGAGACGCTGCGGCACGAGCTCACGCACATGGCGCTCGACGAGGCGGTGGCGGGCCACCACATCCCGCGCTGGTTCGACGAAGGGCTGGCCGTTGACGAATCGGGGGAGTTCTGGGGCAAGCGTTTCCGCGTCCTGTGGGATGCCACGGTCGGCCACCGTCTCCTCTCGTTGACCGCGCTCGATCGCGGCTTTCCCGGCGACGGATCCGAGGTGAGCGTCGCCTACGCCGAGTCCGCCGACGTCGTGCGCTTTCTCATGCGTGACGACGATCGCGCGCGCTTCGGGTCGCTGGTGGAACGCGTGCGCGCCGGGGCGCCGTTCGAGCGCGCCCTGGAGGACGCTTACGACACCGACCCGCGCAAGCTGGAGTACGAGTGGCGGGAGGATGCCAGCCACCGTTTCGGCGTGGTGCCGATGCTTACGGGGGGCGGGGCTCTATGGTCGCTCATGGCAGGCCTCGCCGTGGTGGCCTGGGCCAAGCGTCGAAAGCGCTCGAGGGCCAAGCTGGCCCTGTGGGCGCGCGAGGATGCGGAGATGGACGCGGCCATGGAAGCCGCGCGCGAGCGCATCGCGGCCGCCGAGGCCGCGCCGGACGGCGACGTGGACGTGCCGCCGCACATGCGCCCCGCGGTACCCTTCGTCGAGCACGAGGGCCGCTGGTACACGCTTCACTAGGGGCGGCGAATGCCGTCCCCGTCCTGGATCGTCACGACGGAGTCCGTTGGGCTTTTGCCCGACGGGCTCCTAGCATCTGGCCGCAGGCTACTGAGTGACCGTCGGGCATCCGGCCTCGACGCGTACGTCGAGCACGTCGCCGGTCAAGATCTCCTGACAGCTGGTGCCGAGGACGGTGACCGTCGCCCCGCTCACCGTCCAGCCGTCGACGCCCCCTTGAGGGAGCACCTTCCCGTCGAGAAAGACGTTGAGCAAGGTGGGATCCGGCGGGGTCTGATTCAAGGTGAGGGTGCAGCTTCCGGAGATCTGGGCGGCGATCTTCGACATAGCCGAGTAGAGGGCCGCCTGGTCGGTGGTGTCGACGGCGTAGTACTGCGGCTCGGCCCCACGCGCCGTCCCGCCGGCCATGGCCAGCTCGTCGAGCAGCTCGGCGTACGGCGCGCTCCCCGGGACGCCCACGACGTAGACGGGGACTCCGGCCTGCGCCAGGGCGCTCACCCCGGCGATGGTGGGATCCGAGTCGAGGCAGGCCAGCGGACCCCCGGTGGTCGCGGTGCAGCAATCGTTCCCGCCGGGAGAACAGCGATCGTCGCTCTCGATGTTGTAGGTGCACATGTCCGCGGCGCAGACGGCCGAGGCGTCGCAGTTGGGGCCGCCGTCGGTGGCGAGAATGACGAACTTCGCGCCCGGGATGGCCTCGATGGCTGGCGCGAGACTCTCCAGCGTCGCCGCGGTCGGCGTGCCGCCGCTGGCCGAAATGGCGCCGAGCAGCTCCAGGAGCTCGAGGTCCGTCGACCCGGCCGTCCCGGCGGGAGCGTCTCCCCGTGCGGGCGCGAAGATCTGCACCCCGGGCGCGCAGTTGTCCTGTGAGGGATCCGGAAAGACGGCGGCGCCCACCTTGGCGCGCGGGCCGAGGTCGATCATGAGCTGCTCGAGGGTGAGCTGGACGGTGACCCACTTGTTCGAATCGGCCATGCTCCCCGAGCGATCGAGCATGAAATAGAGCGTTGGGGGATCGCCGAGGAGGGTCTCGTCGGCGCAGCCGCACACCCCGCCGTCCGGCCCGACACCGCAGTTCTTCTCGAACAACCCGCCTCCGCCGACCAGGGACGTCCCGCCGTCGCTGCCGCCGGCATCGGCGGTGCCGACGGTGTCGCCGAGCTCCGGCGGCCGCGAGCCGCCACCGCACGCGACGAGCGCCATCGCCAGGAAGGGCACGCCGAGCCTGGACGTCGAAGACACCGAGGAAATCGTAGCAGGTCGACGCGCGACCGCTGTCCGTTTGGGCAGCGACGCCGGGGGGCCAAGGGGCGAAAGGTAGGTCCGCGCGCTATGAGTCCGTCGGTCAACGTGATCCCCGCCGACGCGATGCCCCGCGTTCTCCGCGCCATCACGTTCGTGGCGCTCGTCGTCTTGGGCCTGGGCGGCATTCCGGGAGGGCCCGTCCGCGCCGCGTTCCGGGCCCCCCCCGCGCCGCCGCTCCCCGCCGAGGTCACCGGCCGCGATGGCGCGCTGGACGTGACGGTGCATGACGCGACGAACGCGCAGGCGCTGGCAGGGGTGCACGTGCGCGCGCTCGCCGTGGTCGAAGAGCGCGCCTACCTGGCGGACGCAGGCGACACGGCCGCGTCGGGCGTCGCGCACCTGTCGGGGCTGCCGCACGGCGAGACGTGGGTCCTGGCCGATGCTCCCGGGAGAGCGCGCGGGTCGACGCGTCTCGTCGTCGAGTCGGGGCTCCGGGCGGTGGCCATCGACCTCGCGCCGGAGCACAGCGTGGAGGTCACGCTGCGGGACGAGCTGGGGGAGCGGGTGGGGGGGGCGGACATCGAGGTGACGGCCGCGGCCGATCCCCTGCCGGTCGGGGCGCGCGCCGCGGGGGACGGGACGGCGCGCGTCGGGCGACTTGGCGGAGGACCGTGGCGCATCACCGCCCGCGCGCCGGGATTCGAGGAGGGAAGCGCGCGCGCGTCCCACGACGGCGAGGCGGTGGACGTCGTCCTGCGCAAGCTCGGGGCGATCGCGGTGCACGTGGTGGGCGCCGACGGCGAGGCCGTGGCGGACGCCCGGGTGGCGGTGGCGGGCGCGACGCTGTGGCCCGCGCGGTCGGCGCAGACCGACGCGGCCGGCGACGTGCGCGTGGGGGGGCTGGCGGCCGGGATCTACGCGCTGCGCGCCACCTCGGGGGATCGCGTCTCGCCCATCGAGCTGGGCATCTTGCTCGCGCGCGGGGAGGACAAAGCGCTCGAGCTGCGCCTGGCGACGGGGCGGTGGGCGGCGGTCCGGGTGACGGACGGAGACGGCGAGGACGCTTCGCCCGTCGCCGCGGCCAGCGTGACCCTGGCCGAGCAAGGAGTCTCGCCGTTCCCGATGGAGGGGACGACGGACGCCAGAGGACTGGCGCGTCTCGGTCCCATCGCCCCGGGCTCGGCGACACTCGGCGTGCGCGCCGACGGCTTCGTCCCGCGAGGAGCGGTGCTCCTGTCCGACCCGCCGCCTCCCGAGATGCGCGTCGCGCTGGTGCGCGCCGGGGTGCTGACCGGCCGCGTGGTCGATGCGCGCGGATACCCTATCGACGGCGCCACCCTGGAGATCGTGGGCACCGATCCCGCTGGGGCTCCCATCTTCGACGACCCCCGCCGCTCCTCTTTCCAGGCCGCGCACTTCGACGCCATGCTGGCCGGCCCCACGCCGCTGGTCCCGCAAGGCGAGCTCGGCGTGATGCCCGGGCCGGTGCCGCCCATTCCCGACCACGACATCCCTACGCCGCGCCCGGCGCCCGCCGCCGTGGTGTCCGACGGCGCGTCCCTGGCGGAGCCCTGGGTGACCCGCGCCGACGGCACCTTTCGCGCGAGCCCCGCCTCGCCCGGGCGCGTGCGCGCCATCGTGCGCCACCCCCAGTACGTGGAAGCCGAGAGCGATCTGGTCACCCTTCTCCCCGGGGGCGAAGCGCACGTCGACGTGGTCATGCACGAAGGCGGCACGCTGGAAGGTCGGGTGCTCGACGCGCGCGATCGGCCGGTGGAAGGGGCGCGCGTCGTGGTGTCGGCGACCCACGGGACGCTGGAGCGCGCGACGCGCTCGGCCAGCGACGGCACCTTCGCCTTCGCCGCGCTCCCCGACGAGGTGAGCCTGACCGCGGGCGTCGACGAGGATGACGCGCAGCCTGACGTGCGGCTCCTGGTGAAGGTCCCGGAGCAAGGCAAGAAGGACGTGGTGGTGCGCCTGCCCGAACCGCGCGAGGCGCTCACCGTCACCGTGGTCGACGACCGCGATCGCCCGGTGGACGCCGCGCAGGTGAGCGCCAGCTCGCTCGCGGCCGACGCGCCGCTCCGCACCACGTCGTTCACCGACCGGCGCGGCGAGGCGCTGCTCAAGCGAGCGCGCGGCATCGCCCTGCGCGTCGAGGTCAGCGCTCCCGGGCGGGCGCCCCGCATCGTCACCACCGATGGCGGCGAGCCGTCTCTGCGCGTGGAGCTGGCGCTGGCCGAGAGCGCGACGGGCGAGGTCGCCGACTGGCACGGCCGGGACGCCATCGCCGGCGCCGAGGTGACGCTCTACACCGACCTCGGCGTGCGGCGGGCGCGCACCGGGGCGGACGGGACCTTCTCGCTCGGCGAGCTCGCGGCCGGCCCGGCGAGGCTGGACGTCCGCGCGACCGGGTTCGCGCCGCTGAGCCGCACCGTCTTCCTCCCGGACAGCGGCGGCAGGCGCCCTTTCGCCCTCCCGCGCATCGAGCTCTCGGCGGAGGGGCTGGTCGAAGGCGAGGTGGTCGACGGACGGGGCGATCCGGTGCCGGGTGCGCGGGTGGCGCGCGATCACGTGCCCACCTGGCTGGTGGTGGGCGCGACCCCCCCCGGGATCGCGCTGACCGACGCGCAGGGTCGCTTCCAGCTGAAGGAGGTCCCCGAAGGGACGGCGACGCTGGAAGCCTATGCGCCGGACGTCGGGCGCGGTCGCGCCGAGGGCGTGAAGGTGGTCTCCGATCGCACGACGGTGAACGTGCGCATCACGCTGGCCAGCGACACCGGGGGCGACGCGGCATCGAAGGGGCCGGCGGCGAGCGGCAGTGTGGCGGCGACGCTGGGCGAGAGCGACGAGCCGGTCGAGGTGGTCCTCGTCTCCGTGGTGTCGGGGAGCGAGGCGGAGCGTGCAGGGCTGGAGCCCGGCGACGTGCTGACCGCGGTGGACGGCGAGGCGGTGCACACCATGGAGGAGGCGCGTGCACGGCTGAGCGGGCCGGTGGCGGACGACGTGCTGGTCGCCCTGCGCCGCGGCGATCGGGAGCTCACCCTGCGTGTGACCCGCGAAGCGGTGCGTCGCTGACGGCCCACATGGCCTGAGGCGACCTTCGGGAGCCCGTGCCATGGGATCCACATGGCACGGGCTTACTGCCTGGCGAAGACGATGGACCTCCCCTCGAGCACGGACCAGCGCAGCGTCTTGTCGTCGACGAAGACGAAGGTCTGCGGGTCGTCGGCGCCGTCCCTGTCGGTGGTGATGACCAGCGTCGTCCGGTCTTGTCGGAGCACGCGATAGCGGCCCGATTGCGTCTCCTTCGGGGTGATCACCACCAGGGCGTCGCCTTTCACGTCGAGCTCCGTCGCGACGGCGAAAGCGTTGGCCCCCGCCAGGGCATCGGGCGAGGCTCCCTCCGCGCGGACGCCGCGCCAGGTGCCTTGCAGGCGCGCCGCTCCCTCGCCATGGCAGGCGGCGCCCAGCGACACCGCGGCGCCCAGGACGGACGCGCGGGCCAGCGCCTGGGCCGAAGGGAAGACGCGCATCATCCGCGGCCGGCGAGCATACCGCCCACCGCACCTTCCTCTGCAGCCTCTTGCCCCGCCAACGACGAGTCGCCGCGCACCAGCACCTCGACCATCTCGCCCTGCAATCGTTTCAGCGCTCCCTCGTCGTCGACGCAGGCCAGGCGCGTCGACCCCTCTGCCAGGAGCGCTCCGTCGCCCGTGCGCAGCAGGCGATAGTCGAAGCGAACGGTGGCCGCGCGTCGTTCGGCGAGCGTGGTCTCGACGTCGATCTCGTCGTCGAACCGAGCGGGCGCCCGGTAGCGGAGAGACAGCTCGACCACCGCCAGATGCAGACCGCGCTGCGCCCACGAGGCGTAGGTCACCCCCCGCCGCCGCAGCCACTCCACGCGTCCAACG
>Ga0302314_10010533_pt1 | contig 16172 bp, 13 predicted proteins | sample III_Palsa_N2_3_FD_200533 | JGI IMG/M metagenome (GOLD analysis project Ga0302314, IMG submission 200533) | Peat permafrost microbial communities from Stordalen Mire near Abisko, Sweden - III_Palsa_N2_3 | ecosystem: Environmental > Terrestrial > Soil > Palsa > Peat permafrost | place: Sweden... | reverse complement strand
GCCCATCGCTGCGAGATCGCTGAGATTCACCGCGAGGGAGCGATGCCCGATGGAACGCGCATCGCTCCCTGCGGGGAAATGCCGCCCGGCCACGATCGTGTCCACGGCCGCCACCAGATCCGCATCTTCCGGTGTGCGCAGGATCGCGGCATCGTCGCCGACCCCCAGCAGCACGTCCGCGCGCGCCGTCCCTAAGCGCGAAAAATAGCGCCGGATCAGCTCAAACTCGTCCATATTCGTGTGGACGCAGCTCCCGGGCCGCCCGGTCCAGCACCGCGTTCACGAATTTATGGCCATCGGTCGCTCCGAACCGCTTGGCGAGGTCGACGGCCTCGGCGAGCGCCACCCGATAGGGCAGCTCGGGGTGCGAGGCGAGCTCATGCAGGCCGAGCCACAGCACGGCGTGCTCGATCGGATCGAGATCCCCCGGCGCAATCTCGCTGTATTTGGCGATTTCGAGGTCCAACGCCTCGCCGTTCGGCGCGATGGCGGCGATGAGCCCGTCGAAATACTCGCGGTCCACACGCTCCGCTTCCGGGTCCTCGGCGAACTGGCGCCGGGTGTCCTGCCAGGACAGGGGATTCAACTGCTGCTGATACAGCGCCTGCAGAGCAAGCCTGCGGGCGAGGCTGCGATTGCGATGCGGGGAGCTCATCGCGTTTCAAGCATCCAGGCGCCGCAGGAGGTTCGCCATCTCCAACGCTGCGAGCGCGGCATCCGCGCCCTTGTTGCCTGCTTTGCCTCCCGCACGATCGACCGCTTGCTCGACGGTGTCGGTGGTCAATACTCCGAAGCCGATGGGCACGCCCGACTCGAGCGCGATGCGCGCGAGGCCGGAAGCACACTCGCCGGCGACATAATCGAAATGCGGCGTCTGCCCGCGAATGACTGCACCGAGCGCGACCAGGGCCTCGTAGCGCCGCGACTGCGCCAGCTTGCGCGCAACCACGGGAATGTCGAAAGCGCCCGGCACGCGCACGATCTCGATCTGCTTCTCCGCCGCGCCGTGGCGCTTGAGCGCATCCACCGCGCCGCGCACCAGCGGCTCGACGACGAAATCGTTGAATCTCGAGACAACCAGGGCGAAGCGCAGATCGCGCACGCTGAGATCGCCCTCGGTCACCTTGATTTGATCGTTTGCCACGCCGCTATCCTCGCATGTCTATTCGCCGCCATCCACGTACTCGGTCACTTCGAGATCGAAGGCCGACAGACCCTGGAGCTGCTTCGGCGCACTCAGCACCCGCATGCGCTTCAGCCCCAGGTCCTTCAGGATCTGCGCGCCGATGCCGTAGGTGCGCAAGACCGTAGCGCCCGGGTGCCGCGGAGTGAGGGGCTTTGCGTCGATCTGCCGCACGCTGTCCATGAATTCCCGTGGCGTCTCCTCCGCCCGCAGAATGACGACCACGCCCGAGCTCTCGGCGGCGACGCGCCGCACCGCCGCGCGCAGCGGCCAGCCGAGATGCTCGCTGCGCACGCCGACCAGGTCCCGCAGCGTGTCCTTGATGTGCACGCGCACCAGCGGCGGCACCGGGGAATTGAGGTCGCCCTTCACCAGCGCAATGTGCACGTTGCGATGCACGTGGTCCTCGTAGCAGCACAGCTGAAAACCGCCGAACTCGGTCTCGACCGGCTGGTCGTAGATGCGCTCGATCGAGCGCTCGTTCTTCAGGCGATAACGGATGAGATCGGCGATGGTGCCGATCTTGAGCGCGTGTGCGGACGCGAACCGCTCGAGATCGGGACGGCGCGCCATGGTGCCGTCATCGTTCAATATCTCGACGATCATGGCGGCCGGCGAGAATCCTGCGAGGCGCGCGAGATCGCATCCCGCTTCCGTGTGGCCGGCGTGGGTGAGCACACCGCCCGGCTGTGCCATGAGCGGAAAGATATGCCCGGGCTGGCGCAGATCCTCGGGTCGCGCCTTCGGCGACACGGCCGTCTTGATCGTATGGGCGCGATCGTGTGCCGAGATTCCGGTGGTCACGCCCTCGGCAGCCTCGATCGACAGGGTGAAGTTGGTGCGATGCGCGCCGTCGGTCTCGCTCACCATGAGCGGCAGCCGCAGCTGCCGGCAGCGCTCACGCGTCAGCGTGAGGCAGATGAGCCCGCGTCCGTAGCGCGCCATGAAATTGACGTCCTCGGGGCGCACGCAATCGGCCGCCATGATGAGGTCGCCCTCGTTCTCGCGATCCTCATCGTCCATGACCACCGCCATCTTGCCGCGGCGCAGGTCCTCGAGAATTTCGTCGATCGTGTTCATGGCTCCCTCCCCTCTAACGCTCGCGGGCTTGCGGCATGAGCCGCTCCAAGTATCGCGCGACCAGATCGATCTCGACGTTCGCGCCGGCTCCCACCGCGAGCTCTCCCAGTGTCGTGACCTCGTGAGTGTGCGGGATGATGTTGACCTCGAAGGTTCTGCCGCTCACCTCGTTCACCGTCAAGCTCACCCCGTCGATGCAAATCGATCCCTTGGGCGCGACGTAGCGCACGAGCGCCTGCGGCAGCTCGAAGCGCAGCCGCCAGGAGCGCGCATCCCGGAAGAGGTCCGCGAGCGTCCCGACGGCATCGACGTGTCCGCTGACCAGATGCCCGCCGAGCGGATCGCCCGCGCGCAAGCTCGGCTCGAGGTTCACGCGGCGCCCTGCCGCAAAGCTCCCGAGCGTGGTTTTGACGAGCGTCTCGCGCGACACGTCGGCGTGGAATACGCCGCCATCGATCCGCGTCGCGGTGAGACACACGCCTGAGACGCTCACGCTGTCACCAACGGCCACCCGCTTGAGGTCGAGCGCGCCTGCCTCGATGGCGAGATCGAGATCACCGTCTTTCTCGGTGATCGAGGCCACGCGCCCGGTGGCAATCACAATTCCCGTAAACATCGTTCCGCTCCCTATCCGCCAGGCGCCGCGCGCCGCGGCTCGAGGACCAGCCTCACGTCCGCATCCAGCCGCGCGACGTCCATGATATCGAACGCAAAACCCGCCCCGCGCGCATCCAGACCGGCCAGCGTCGTCAGGGGCGCGGCGTCCGCGCCGAGCAACCGCGGCGCCATGTAGAGGATCCACTCGTCGACCAGCCCCTCTTCGAGGAACGCGGCGGCCAAACGCGGACCGCACTCCACGAGCAGCTCGTTCACTTCGAGCCCGGTCAATCGGGCGAGCACCGCCTTGACGTCCAATCGGCCACCGATCGCAGGGACTCGCTCCACGGCAACGGGGGGTCGGTGCGCGGCGAGCCGTGCCGCGGCGGCGGCCGCGGCCTCCTCCGAGGCGAACACCCACGCGCCCTCGCGCGCGAAAACCTTGGCGTCGGGCGGGCAGCTGAGCGTCGCGTCGAGCACCGCGCGCAACGGTTGCCTGACCCAGGGCCCATAGACCCAGCGCACGTCGAGGCGCGGATCGTCCGTCCGCACCGTTCCGGCGCCGGTGAGCACCGCGGAGCTGCGCGCGCGCCAGCGCTGTACGTCGGCGCGGGAAGCCTCGCCGCTGATCCAGATCGCGCCGCCCCCGGCCGGCGCAGTGCGCCCATCCAAGCTCATCGCCAGCTTCAGCCGCACGTACGGACGCCCGCGCTCGAAGCGCGAAAAGAACCCCGGGTTCAAGGCGCGCGCCTCGTTCTCGAGAATCCCCACCGCAACCGAAATGCCGGCGGCCTTCAGGCGCTCGATGCCGGTGCCGGCCACACGCGGATTCGGGTCGACGGAGGCGCATACCACGCGGCCGATACCGGCCGCGATCAGGGCATCCACGCACGGCGGCGTGCGGCCGGTGTGGTTGCACGGCTCGAGGCTCACGTAGGCCGTCGCGCCGCGCACGTCGCCGCGCGCCGCCTTGAGCGCCGCCACTTCGGCGTGCGCCTCGCCCGCGCGCTCGTGCCAGCCTTCGCCGAGCGTCTCGTTGCCGCGCACGAGCACGCAGCCGACGCGCGGATTCGGATCGGTCGTATAGAGGCCGCGTGCGGCGAGCTCCAGCGCCCGCGCCATGTACGCGCGATCCGTGCCGTCGCGCTCCGAGCTATCTACGGCTGAACTCATTTGCCCGCATCGCCGGAATCATCGCCCGGCAGGAGCGGCAGCTGATCCTTGCTCGGCGGACTGCGGCGCCGATGCCGACGCAACAGGTCGATCTCGGTGCGAAAGGCCTCGATGTCTTGAAAGCTCCGATACACGGAAGCAAAGCGCACATAGGCGACCTCGTCCAAGTGGCGCAGCTCTTCCATCACCAGCTCGCCGATGGCACGGGAGGCAATCTCGCGCTCGCCCAAGCTGCGCAGCTTATGGCAGATCCTCGCGACCGCCGCATCGATCGCGTCGCTCCCCACGGGGCGCTTCTCGAGCGCCTTCTGCATGCCGGCGAGGAGCTTCCCTTCGGCGAAGGCCTCGCGGCTGCGGTCGCCCTTGATCACCGTCGGCATCACCAGTTCGGCGGTCTCGAACGTGGTAAAGCGCTCGGCACACTCCAGACATTCGCGGCGTCGACGGATTTGCCGACCTTCGCCGGCAAGACGCGAATCGATGACCTTAGTCTCCGTGTGGCCGCAGAACGGGCAATGCATGGGACCTACCTAGGACCGGGCAGCCGGGCGGCCGTCGCTCACCCATAGACGGGGAATCGCCGGCACAGCGCCTCGACCTCGCCGCGTACGCGCTCGACGGTGGCATCGTCGCCTCGATGGTCGAGCACATCTGCAATCCAGCGCGATAGCTGCTTGGCCTCGTTTTCCTGAAAGCCCCGCGTCGTCGCCGCCGGCGTCCCGATCCGCAGGCCGCTCGTGACCATGGGCGGGCGCGGGTCATTGGGCACCGCGTTCTTGTTGACCGTCATGTGGGCACGACCGAGCGCGGCATCGGCGTCTTTGCCGGTGATGTCCTTGTCGACGAGGTCCAAGAGAAACAAGTGATTGTCGGTACCGCCCGAGACGATCTTGTAGCCGCGATCCTGCAGCCCCCGGGCCATCGCGCGCGCATTCGCGATGATCTGCGCGCAGTACGCCTTGAACTCCGGCTGCAACGCTTCCTGGAATGCCACCGCCTTCGCCGCGATCACATGCATCAGGGGTCCACCCTGGATGCCCGGGAACACCATCGAGTTCAGCTTCTTTTGAATTTCCGGGTTGTGCCGCGCGAGGATCAGGCCGCCGCGCGGCCCGCGCAAGGTCTTGTGCGTGGTGGTGGTCGCGACGTCCGCGTACGGCACAGGATTCGGATACAGGCCCGCCGCAACCAGTCCGGCCACATGCGCCATGTCCACGACGAAATAGGCGCCCACCGAATCGGCGATGTGGCGAAACCTCGCCCAATCGATGACGCGCGAATAGGCGGAGAAGCCCGCAATGATCATCTTCGGCCGATGCTCCTGTGCAAGCCGGCCCACTTGGTCGTAGTCGATCTCGCCCGTATCGGATTTGATGCCGTATTGAGCGGCCTTGAAGAGCTTGCCGGAAAAATTCACCTTGGAGCCGTGCGTGAGATGGCCGCCGTGGTCCAAGCTCATGCCGAGAATCGGATCGCCCGGATTGAGCAGCGCCAGATACACCGCCGCATTCGCCTGCGAGCCCGAATGCGGCTGCACGTTCGCGAAGTCGGCGCCGAACAAACGCTTGGCACGATCGATGGCGAGACTTTCGGCGATGTCGACGTATTCGCAGCCGCCGTAATAGCGCTTCCCCGGATAGCCTTCCGCGTATTTGTTGGTGAGCACCGAGCCCTGCGCCTCGAGCACGCGGGGACTCGTGTAGTTCTCCGAGGCGATGAGCTCGACATGGTCTTCTTGGCGCTTGCGCTCCCCGGCAATGGCCTTGGCAAGCTCGGGGTCGAATTCAGCAATGGTCATGCTCGCGTTGAACATATAGGGGGCCTCGCGTCGGACAGCCTCCGATTGTAGCCGATGCGGCGCATGTTCCCTAATATGTCTTTGATTTCTAGAGTATTAGCGCAACCCCGCCGGCGTGTTCGACGCGCCCATTAATCGCCGTGACAAGCCCGCCTCTCTCTTGGATAATCGACTGCGAACCCCCCGCACGAGCATTTCTCACGGCAGGCAGTACATGGCTCAGTTCATCTACACCATGAACCGGGTTGGCAAGGTCGTGCCACCCAAGCGCATCATCTTGCGCGACATCAGCTTGAGCTTCTTTCCCGGCGCCAAGATCGGCGTCCTCGGGCTCAATGGCTCGGGCAAATCCACACTGCTCAAGATCATGTCCGGCATGGACAAGGAAATCGAAGGCGAGGCGCGCGCGCAGGCCGGCATCAAGGTGGGCTATCTGCCGCAGGAGCCGGCCCTCGACGAGGCCAAGACCGTGCGTCAGACCGTCGGCGAGGGGGTCGGTGAAGTGCAGGCGCTGATCGATCGCTTCAACGCCATCAGCGACCGCTTTGCGGAGCCGATGTCCGATGAGGAAATGAACAAGCTGCTCGAGGAGCAGGCAAAGTTCCAGGACAAGATCGACGCGGTGGATGGTTGGGAGCTCGAGCGCAAGCTCGAGATCGCGGCCGACTCGCTGCGGCTGCCGCCCTGGGACGCCGTCATCGGTAAGCTCTCGGGCGGCGAGCGGCGGCGGGTGGCGCTGTGCCGGCTGCTCCTCTCGAAACCCGACATGTTGCTGCTCGACGAGCCGACGAACCACCTCGACGCGGAATCGGTGGCGTGGCTCGAGCGTTTTCTCGAGGAATATCCGAGCACCGTCATCGCGGTGACCCATGACCGCTATTTTCTAGACAATGTCGCCGAGTGGATTCTCGAGCTCGACCGCGGGCACGGCATTCCGTGGCAAGGCAATTACTCCTCGTGGCTCGAGCAAAAGGAGCAACGTCTCGCGCAAGAGGAGCGCCAGCAGGACGCGCTCGCGAAGAGCTTGAAGCGCGAGCTCGAATGGGTGCGCACCAATCCGAAGGCGCGTCAGGCGAAGTCGAAGGCGCGATTGCAGCGCTACGAGGAGCTCGCCTCGCAGGAATTTCAGAAGCGCAATGAGACCAACGAGATCTACATTCCGCCCGGCGACCGGCTCGGCGACCTCGTGATCGAGGCCAAGGATTTGCGCAAAGCCTATGGCGATCGGCTGCTGACCGAGCGCCTGAGCTTCAATCTGCCCGCCGGTGGCATCGTCGGCATCATCGGCCCGAACGGTGCGGGCAAGACCACGCTGTTCCGCATGCTCGCCGGGATGGAGAAGCCCGACTCGGGCGAAATCCGTATCGGGCCGAGCGTCAAGCTTGCCTACGTCGATCAGTCGCGCCAGGCGCTCAACGACAAAAACACGGTTTGGCAGGAGATCTCCGGCGGCCTCGATGTCATCAAGGTGGGCAACTACGAGACCTCTTCGCGCAGCTACGTCGGGCGCTTCAATTTCAAGGGCGTGCAGCAGCAGCAATTCATCGGCGATCTGTCGGGCGGGGAGCGCAACCGCGTGCATCTCGCCAAGGTGCTGAAAGCAGGCGGCAACGTGCTGCTGTTGGACGAGCCGACCAATGACCTCGATATCGAGACGCTGCGCGCGCTGGAGGAGGCCCTGACGGCGTTTCCCGGATGCGCCGTCGTCATTTCGCACGACCGCTGGTTCCTGGATCGCATCGCGACGCACATCCTCGCCTTCGAAGGCGATTCGCAGGTGACGTGGTTCGAGGGCAATTACCAGGAGTACGTCGAGGACTACAAACGCCGCAAGGGCGAGGACGCCTTGCAACCCCACCGTATCCGCTACAAACCTCTGACAGGCTAATCCACCATGAGCATCTACATCACCCCGCAGGACGAATTGCACATTGAGCTGCAGAGCATCGCGCTCACCTGTCCGCACTGCCGGACATTGACGCACCTGACGCCGGTCGCGGTGCCGAAGTTCGAGGACCTGAGCCGGCGCCGCCCCAAGCAGATCGGCATTGTGTTCCGCTGCGATGCCTGCGAGGAGCCCATATTCCTCAAGTTCGCGGCGAAGAGCTACACGGCGCTGCGCATCGAGCTCGCCCCCAATTTCACGGAGATCGAGCGCGCCCGCGAGGATTTCCCGCTGAGCTATCTGCCCGAGGAGTCCGAGGGATTGTTCAAGGAGGCGCTCGGCTGCTATGCGGCGCGCCTTTACGAGTCGTTCGGCTCCATGAGCCGGCGCACCGCGCAGTCGCTGTTTCACGAGCTCGGCGAGCGCGGCAAGCTCGAGCTATTCGACACGCTGCAGGAAATCCGCAGCCTCGCGGAGCTCGACGACGACACCTTCGCCGACCTGCGCAGCGTGCTGTTCGGCACCGACACCGATCCTTGGCCGAATTTCCCGCGACTGGACGCCGAGCGCGCCGGGATACTGCTCGAGGTGATGCGCGACTTGCTCTACCAGACGTTCGTGCGCAAGGCGCGTCTGCTGCAAGCGATGCGCCTGCGCAGATCCGCGCAGGCGGCCTCGATCGAGGCCGTCAACAAGCCGAACAATCAGCGCGAGACCGGCTAGGCGGCGAACACGCGCGCGTTGCGGAACAGGCGCATCCAGCCGCCGTCCTCGCCCCACTCGCGCGGCGCCCACGAGTGTTGCACGGTGCGGAACACGCGCTCGGGGTGCGGCATGAGCGCGGTCACCCGGCCGTCGGTGCTGCAGACCCCGGCGATCCCCGCCGGCGATCCGTTCGGATTGTACGGATAGCGCTCCGTCGGCCGGCGGCGATGGTCCACGAAGCGCAAGCTCACACCCGCCGCCTCGAGGAGCCTGTCGGCGCTCGAGTCGGCGCCGAATTCCGCGAGCCCCTCGCCGTGCGAGCACACGGCCGGCAACACCGAGCCGTGCATGCCGGCGAACAGCACCGAGCTCGAGCTCGGCACTTGCGTCAGCACCAGCCGCGCCTCGTACTGCTCGGAGCGATTGCGCACAAAGCGCGGCCAATCCGCGGCACCCGGAATGAGCTCCTTGAGTGCCGCGAGCATCTGGCAGCCGTTGCACACGCCCAGGGTGAACGTCGCGTCGCGCTCGAAGAAGGCCCTGAACTCGTCGCGCGCAAGGGGATTGAACAGGATCGATTTCGCCCAGCCTTCGCCGGCGCCGAGCACATCGCCATAGGAGAAGCCGCCGCAAGCGATGAGGCCGTGGAACCGCCCGAGCCGCGTGCGCCGCTCGAGGATGTCGGTCATGTGCACATCGTAGGCATCGAATCCCGCGCGTGACAGCACCCAGGCCATCTCGGTCTGGCTGTTCACACCCTGCTCGCGCAGCACCGCGACGGCGGGCCGCGCAGCGCCGGTGATATAGGGGGCTGCGACATCCTCGCTCGGATCGAAGCCGAGCGCCGCGTGCAGCCCCGGGTCCTGCTCGTCGAGGAGCCGTGAGTACTCCTCCCGCGCGCACTCCGGATTGTCGCGCAGCGCCTGCATGCGATACGACACTTCGCTCCAGGTGCGGTGCAGATCAAGCCGTGATGCTTCGTACAGAGTGCGCCCGTTGCTTTTCACGCGGATCCCCGCCCCGCTCGCCACGGTGCCGATGTCGCGACACATATCACCCAGGCCGTACCGGGCGACGACGGCGCGGGCCGCCGCGGCGCGCTCCGCGGGGACCTGCAAAACCGCGCCGAGCTCTTCGGCGAAGCACTCGGCAATCGGGTCGCCGGCGGTGCCTGGGCCGGCCGCGCCTGGGCCGGCCGCGCCTGGGCCGGCCGCGCCTGGGCCGGCCGCGCCCAGATCCACGTCGAGGCCGCAATGCCCGGCAAAGGCCATTTCGAGGAGCGTCACCAGCAGCCCCCCGTCCGATCGATCGTGATAGGCCAGCACCAGACCCGCGTCCTTGAGTTCCCGCAGTGCCCCGAACAGCGACGCGAGCAGCTGCGGGTCATCGAGATCCGCGGGCTCGCCGCCGCGCTTCTCGAACACCTGCGCCCAGCAGGAGCCGCCGAGCCGGTTCTTGCCGGCGCCGAGATCGATCAGCAGGAGTCGCGAGGCTTCGCCGCGCTCGAGCTGCGGCGTCAGGGTGCGCCGTGCGTCGGACACCCTCGCAAAGGCCGAGGCAATCAGCGACACGGGCGCGAGCACGGAGCGGGGTCCGTCCGCCGTGTCCCAATCGGTGCGCATCGACAGCGAGTCCTTGCCCACCGGAATGACGATGCCGAGCTTCGCGCACACCTCCAGGCTCACCGCGCGCACCGTCGCGTACAGCGCGGCGTCCTCGCCCGCGGTACCGCATGCCGCCATCCAGTTCGCCGACAGTCGAATGTCCGTGAGCTTCTCGATATCCGCGGCCATGATGTTGGTGATGGCCTCGGCAACGGCGAGCCGGCCGGACGCCGGCGCGTCGAGCAGCGCCACGGGCGCACGCTCGCCCAATGCCATCGCCTCGCCGCCGAAGCCTGCGTAGTCGACCAGACTCACCGCCACATCGGCCACCGGAACCTGCCAGGGACCGACCATCTGGTCGCGGCACACCAGGCCGCCGACGGTGCGGTCGCCGATGGTAATCAGGAAGGACTTGTCGGCGACGGTGGGCAGCCGCAGCAGCCGGCCGAGAGACTCCTCGACGCTCACGCCCGCGGTGCTGAGCGCGCTGCGCGGGCGGCGCTCACTGCGCACGTTGCGCGTCATGCGCGGCGGCTTGCCGAGGAGTACTTCCAGCGCCAAGTCGACGGGCAGAGTCGGAGAGAGCGCATCGCTGACACACAACTCGCCATCGGCGGTGGTCTCGCCGATCACCGCGAAGGGACAGCGTTCGCGCGCGCACAGCGCGGCGAAGCGCTCGACGCTGCCCGGCACGAGCGCGAGCACATAGCGCTCCTGCGCCTCGTTACACCATATCTCCATGGGCGAGAGCTCGGGCTCCGCGCTTGGAACCTTGCGCAGATCAATGCGCCCGCCGCGCTGGCTATGCGCAATCGCCTCGGGTACGGCGTTCGACAGGCCGCCCGCGCCCACATCGTGAATGAGTAGGATTGGATTGGCATCGCCGAGCGCCCAGCAGCGGTCGATCACTTCCTGCGCGCGCCGTTGGATTTCGGGATTGCCGCGCTGCACCGACGCGAAATCGAGATCCGAGGAGCTCTGCCCGCTGCCGACGGACGAGGCAGCACCACCGCCGAGACCGATCAGCATCGCCGGGCCCCCGAGCACCACCAGGGGTGCGCCGACCACGACCTCGCGCTTCTCCACATCCTTGCGGCGAATATTGCCCAGGCCGCCCGCGATCATGATGGGCTTGTGATAGCCATGCACGATCCGCACCGGCCCGCTGGTTGTTTCGTCGGCCTGCTCGAAGGTGCGGAAATAGCCGCACGTGGCGGGCCGTCCGAACTCGTTGTTGAAGGCCGCCGCCCCCAGGGGCGCGCTGATCATGATGTCGCGCGCGGAGGCAATGCGGTCGGGTTTGCCCAAATCCGCCTCCCAAGGCTGCACGAAGCCGGGAATCCGCAGATTGGAAACCGAAAAGCCCGTCAGTCCCACCTTGGGTTTGGCGCCGATACCGGTCGCGCCCTCATCGCGAATCTCGCCGCCCGAACCGGTCGCCGCGCCCGGAAACGGCGAGATCGCCGTCGGGTGATTATGCGTCTCCACCTTGATCAAGATATCGACCGGCTCCGCGACTCCGTCGTAGCGCCGTGTCTGCGGATCGGGGAAAAAGCGCACGCCACGCGAGCCTTCGATGACCGCGGCGTTATCACGGTAGGCGGACAACACGCCTGAGGGGTTCGCCGCATGAGTCGTGCGGATCATGGCGAAGAGCGTCTGGGACTTGGGCTCTCCGTCGATGATGAAATCCGCGTTGAAGATCTTGTGCCGGCAGTGCTCGGAGTTGGCCTGCGCGAACATCATGAGCTCGACATCGGTGGGGTCGCGCCCGAGTGCGCTGAACGCCTCGACCAGATAGTCGATCTCATCGCGCGACAAGGCGAGACCGAGCTCCGCATCGGCGCGGGCGAGCGCGGCATGACCCTCCCGTCCGAGCGCCACCACGCGCAGCGGCCGCGGCGCCGCGACATGAAACAGGTTCGGCTCGGGCGTGGCGGTCCAGAGCGTCTCGGTCATTCGATCGTGCAGGAGGGGGCCGAGTGCGCGCAGCTCCTCCTCCGTCAAGGGCGCCTCGGCTTCGATGACGTACGCCGCGCCACGCTCCAGGCGCCGCACGGCCTTCAGCCCGCACACGTGGGCGATATCGGTGGCCTTACTCGACCACGGCGAGACCGTACCCAGCCGCGGCGTGACGAGCAGTCGCTGCCCGCGCTCCTCTTGCAAGTGCGGCCGCGGCCCGTAGGTCAGCAGCTTCCCGAGGAGCTCCAGCTCGGCTTCGTCCAACGGCCGCGCGGCATCCACGAAATGGATGAGCCGCGAGCCGAGCGCACGAACGCGCGGATCGACGCCTTGCAGCGCCTGAAGCAGTCTTTCGAGGCGAAATTGCGACAGCGCGGGCGCGCCGGGCAAAGAGAACATGCGAAATTCTAACTCACTTGCGCGCGTTGGAGTCCCCGCCCGGCGTGTAAATCGGCATGGGGAACTGCGACACGTTCGACCCCTCCAGCGCCACGATCTTGCTTACCCCTTGCTTCTTCACCTCATCAATGCGCAGCACCGAGTGCATGGGCAGATAGGTGCGCTTTACATCATTGAACTCGGCCTTTATCTTCTCTTCGGCCGGATCGACGACGACGGTCGAGCGTTCGCCGAACACCAATTCCTCGACCTCGATGAAGCCGAAAAGATTGCCGTGACTCACTTTACGGGCGTAGATCTCGTACACCTTGCCTTGATTCACGAACATAACTTTGAAAATGTGACTCGCGGCCATTTAGCGGGCTCCAAGCGTTGTTAGCATTTCTCATATTATACGGGTACTTAGCGCAAACCTTCAGACCCGCCCCTGGGAGCAACCATGACCTTGCGCTTAAGCGTGGTCAGCGAACACGGAATTCGGCTCGGGCAGCAGTCCACCAAGGTCTTTGGCGTGCACGGCGGAACTATCGGACGCTCGACCGACAACGCCTGGATTCTACCCGACCCGGATCGCTATCTCTCGGGGAAGCACATAAGAATCGATTTTCGTGCCGGCTCTTATGTGGTGGTGGACACGAGCTCGAACGGCACCTATGTGAACGGCTCGCAGGTGCCTCTGGGGAAGTATCACGACTATGTGCTGAAGGACGGCGATTACCTGCGTCTCGGGGAATACGAGCTGCTGGTCACCATCGACAAGAGCAACGACTTCCCGCCCGACGAGGCCGCCATGGTCGCCTACGACGGACAGCCCGGGGCTTCGGCGGCGGTGAAGAAATCCACCGCCAACGACTTGGGCGCAGATCTCGATCTGAGCTCGCTCCTCGAGCCGAGCAACTCGGTGGCCCACGGGGTGCCTGCGCGCAACGCCTACGGGCAGACGGTGGGTGCGCCGCGCGAGCCCCCAGCCGCGCCGACGGAGGGCGGTACGCCCTGGCACATGATGACCCGGCCCTTCAAAGTCGACTCCAAGGCGGACGCGGGTGCCGTGCTGGCGGCCGCCGTGGCAGCGGGCGCCGTGCAACCGGCCGCCCCGTCGGCGGCCCCACCGGCCAGCCTGCGCCCTCAAGCCGCCACACTCAGCCCGCCGCCGGGCCCCGCCCTCTACGAGGGCGACTTCGACCTGGGTCTCGCGGCCTTCTGCCGCGGCGCGGGCATCGATCCGCGCCATATCACCTCCGGGGCCCGCGATGGCGCGCTGCAACTCGCGGGACAGCTGCTGCGCGAGGCCGTGCTCGGCCTCATGGACTTGAATCAGAGCCGCAACGAATTCCGCAACCGTTTTCGCATGCCGCCACCGCCGGCGAGCGAGGGCCCGGACTCGCCGCTCGATTTCTCGCATGGCCTCGATGACGCTTTGGTGCGCCTGCTCACGACCAGCTCCACGCGCTCGGGCTCGGTGGATGCGTTGCGCGACAACTTCAAGGAGCACAAAGCGCAAAATGCCGCCAGCCTTGCCGCGAGCCGCGCCGCCCTCGAGGAGTTCATCGGCCGGGTGGACCCGAAGGAGCTCGAGGAGCGCTTCGAGCGCGCGACGAAACGCGGCGTATTCGGCCAGCAGAACAAGTCCAAGTACTGGGAGCTGTACGCCGAGATGTTCGCCGGGCTCACCCAGCGGCCGGCCGATGGGTTCCCACATGTCTACACCGAGGCCTTCGCGAAGGCCTATGAGGCGAAGCTGCGAGCCGCGATGCCCGCGCGGCGCAATCCGTTCGCCGGCGACCCATCCGACTCCGCCGCTGCACCGCTCGCAGCCGCGGACAAGTCGTAGGTCGGAAGCGGCTGGGGGCGTCCCCGCATGCGAATCCTGATCGTCGAGGACGACGACATCGTCGCCGACGCCATCGCTCGTGGATTGTCGGCTCACTATTCAGTGCTGCGCGTAGGGAGTGCCGAGGCGGCGCGTACCGCGCTGGAAACCGAGGAATTCGCGCTTGCGGTGGTCGATGTGGGACTGCCCGGTGCCGACGGGCTCACCCTGGTGCGCCGGCTGCGTGGCGCGGGCGTCGCGATGCCGACGCTCATGCTCACCGCGCGCTGCACCCTCGCCGACAAGGTCAAGGCGCTCGACACGGGTGCGGATGACTTTCTATCGAAGCCGTTCGAGCCGGCCGAGCTCGCGGCGCGCTGCCGCGCGCTCATGCGCCGCTCGGGCGGCGCCTTGGAGGGCGTCCTCAAGCTCAACCGGTTGACGGTCGAGCTCACAGGCCGGCGGCTGTGCATCGACGATGTCGAGGTGGAGCTCACCGCGCGCGAGTGGCTGGTGCTCGAGTGTCTGGTGCGCAGGATCGGCCAAATCGTTTCGAAGGAGCGCGTCCAGCAGGCGCTTGCGGGACCTGAGCAGGACATCACGCCGAATGCCGTGGAAGTGCATGTGTCGAGATTGCGTGCGAAGCTCGGCGATGCCGCAGTGATCAGGAGTCTGCGCGGCCTCGGCTACCGACTGGAAGAAGCGAAGAGCGCGTGAGCTCCAGCATCAGCCGACAGTTGGTGCTGTGGCTGGCGGTCCCGCTCATGCTGCTGGCCTTGTGCGGAGCACTGCTGCACTACTTCAACAACGTCGCACCAAGCGTCATCGGCCTCGACCAGCGCCTGCGCGAGGCGTCCAACGCCCTCATGGCGCGCATCGAGGTGAACGACGGCCGGGTCACGCTCGACACCGCCGTCGATGGCAAGCCGCCGCTTCCCCCCGCCGACTCCATCGCTTTCGCGGTGCGCGACGCGCAGGGCCGGTTGCTGCTGGGCGATGCGCAACTGCCCGCCGTATCGATCGCCGACGCGAGCGATCAGTTGTTCGCACTCGCCCTCCTCGACCATCGCAACGTGCGCACGCTGACCTCGCGCTTCGACACGCCCGCGGGCGTACTCCTGTTGTCGACCGCGGACGTGCGTGCCTCGCACGAGCCGGCCGCCCGCCTCGGTCTCATGAGCACGCTCTTGTGGGATTTCGTGCAGCTCGACTTGACGCTGGTGCTGGTCTGGGTCGGGATCCAGCTCGGTCTGCGGCCCATCAAGAAATTGCGCGAGGAGATCGGGCGCCGCTCGGCGCTCGATCTGCGCCCGATCGACGAATCATTCGTGCCGCGGGAAATTGCGCCCGTGGTGGTCACGCTCAACCGCCTGTTCGAGATGCTGCGCACGTCCGTGCAGGCGCAGCGGCAGTTCATCGCCAACACCGCGCACCAATTGCGCACACCGATCACCGGCATGCAGGCGCAGCTCGAGTTGCTCGCCGCCGAGCCCGCGGCTGCGCCCATCCAGCATCGCCTCGCCACGTTGCAGGAAGCGATCCGCCGGCTGTCGCATTCGGCCAATCAATTGCTGAGCCTCGCGCGCGCCGATCCCACCGTGAACATCGCCGCGAAGAACGAGCGTGTCGCGCTCGACGCCATCGTCGGCGAGGTGGTCGCGAAATTCTTCGACCGCGCGCTCGCCTCGGAGATCGATCTCGGTGCCGAGGTGCAGCCTGCGTCGATGACGGCGGATTCATCGCTCTTGGACGATCTGCTGAGCAATCTCGTCGACAACGCGCTCAAGTACACGCCCCGCGGCGGCACCGTTACCGTGAGCGCGGGGCAGCGACACGGCAAGCCCTTCATTGCGGTCGAGGACACCGGTCGCGGCATTCCAGCGAGCGAGCGTCAGCACGTCACACAGCGCTTCTATCGGCTGCCCGACTCGCCGGGACACGGCAGCGGTCTGGGGCTCGCCATCGTCGAGGAAACC
>Ga0302314_10010532_pt1 | contig 16172 bp, 12 predicted proteins | sample III_Palsa_N2_3_FD_200533 | JGI IMG/M metagenome (GOLD analysis project Ga0302314, IMG submission 200533) | Peat permafrost microbial communities from Stordalen Mire near Abisko, Sweden - III_Palsa_N2_3 | ecosystem: Environmental > Terrestrial > Soil > Palsa > Peat permafrost | place: Sweden... | reverse complement strand
TGCTGCTCGTCACGCTGATGCTCGCCTACTCGCGCGGCGCGCTGGTCGCGCTGGCGCTCGGTTCGGCGCTGTGGTTCTGTGTCGTGCCACTGCGCCTGCGCGGCGCCTGCGTGCTGCTCGTCGGTGCGATCGGCGCCGGGCTCGTGGTCGCGTGGGACTTTTCCCAGCATGCGCTCAGCGCCGAAAGCGTCGCGCTACACGCGCGTGTGGTGGCCGGGCGCCAGCTCGGGGCGCTGTTGATCGCGATGCTCGTCCTGCTCACGCTCGCAGGGGTGGCGATCGGCTTCTCCACCAGCCGCCGCCGCCGCCTCTCACGCGCCGCCCGAACGAACGCGGGAGCCGTCCTGCTGTGCGCGCTCGCGCTGCTCGTCGTCGCCTTCGCGGGAGCGCTCGCCGTCAGCCACCGCGGGCTCACCGGCAGCATCTCTCACGGCTTTCACTCGCTGACCAACACCCACGCCGCAGTCCCCGCCAATACCCCGGGGCGCCTGACCGCGATCGGCAGCGTCCGCGCCGTCTACTGGAACGAGGCGCTGAAGGTCTTCCAGGCCCATCCCGCGCTCGGGGCCGGCGCGCGTAGCTACGGAACGGCCCGCCTGCGCTACCGCACCGAGGATCTCGAAGCAAACGACGCTCACGGCTTCATCGTCCAGACGCTCGCCGACCTGGGTCTCGTGGGACTGGCGATCGTGCTCGCGCTGCTCGCTACCTGGCTCGCGGCCGCCGGGCGCGCCACGCACCCCTTCAACCGGCGCTGGACGAGGTGGCGCGAGCTCAAACGCAACGGCTGGCAGGGCATCGGCTGGCGCCCCGTCGAAGATCGACCTGAGCTAGGTGAAGAGCGCACCTACACACCCGAGCGCATCGGGATGCTCAGCATGCTCTGCCTCGTGGTCGTATTCGGCGTCCACTCGACGGTGGACTGGACCTGGTTCGTGCCCGGTGACGCCTGTGTGGCGTTGCTCTGCGCCGGTTGGCTTGCCGGCCGCGGGCCGTTGCAAGATCAACCGGGAACGCTGCGCCTACCTGCTTCCCCGCGCGACGTCGGCCCGTTGCGTGCGGGTATCGCGGCGGCCGTCGTGATCGCGGCGCTGCTCGCCGCGTGGGCGCAGTGGCAACCACAGCGCTCGGCTGATGCCTCCCAGGAAGCGCTGGCTTTGAGCGCCAGCGATTCCGGCGCCGCGCGAGCGGCCGCGCAGGACGCCGTCGACTACGACCCCCTTTCAGCCGAAGCCCTGTTCACCCTCTCCACGATTCAGCAGCACGCCGGTCAGAGCGCGCTGGCGCGCGCGACGCTCGTGCGCGCCGTGCACCTACAGCCCTCTAACCCGCAGACATGGAAGGCACTGGGCGAATACGACTTGCGCAACGGCAGCCCCACGGCCGCGCTGGGCGAGCTGCGCGCGACCGTCTACCTGAACCCCGAGGCGGTCGCACCGCTTGCGAGCATCCAGTACGACCCCGAACTGCTCGCGATCCAGAACGCCTACATCCAGGCGCTGCGCGAGACGATGAGATCGTCAGCGAACGTCAAGCACGTGACCGTGGTCCGCTCACCGAGGAACGTCAAAGCCATCGTACGTTCGCCCGCGGGCGTCAAAAGCGTGACCGTCGTGCGCTCGCCAGCAGCGCTCGCCGCGCGCCGGGCAGCCCGCCGGCGCGCCGCACTTCGACGTCTTGAAAGCCGAAGTCCTCGAGCAGCTCGGTGAGCGTGCGGCGCGTGTAGAAGCGCAGGTGGTCGGCGCGGGGGTCGAAGTGGGCCTCGAACGCGCGCGGCGCAAGCGCCCAGCGGAGCATTCGCAGGCGTCCGTGGTCAGGCGTGCTCAGCAGCAGACTGCCGCCGGAGCGCAGCACCCGGCGTGCCTCGGACAGCCAGCCGGCGGTGTCGGCGACATGCTCGATCACCTCACCCGCCCACACCGCGTCGAAGCTGGCGTCCTCTAGCGGCCAGGCTCCTTCGGCGGACATCTGGCGCAGGTCGAGCTCGGGGTGGCGCTCCCGCGCGCGCCGCAGCGGCTCGGCGGCGACGTCGATCCCCACCGGGCAGGCCCCTACACGCGCCAGCGCAGCGGCAAAGCGCCCTTCACCGCAACCCATGTCGAGCACCCGCTCGCCCGCGCGGACGTGGCCCAACAAGAAGCCGCCGCGCCGCGCGAAGTCGACCGGCTCCAAACCCTCCGGAACCGCTTCCCAGAGAGCCTCGTGGTAGTCCTCGCTCGCGGGCATCGCTGCGGGCAAGGCTAGACCGCATCAACCCGACCAGCCCAAAATGCACTCTCAGGCCGCGAGCAAGTGCAGCCCGACTGTCATCTCTACCGATGTCTGCGCCAAAGGACTATCTTGCCTTGCGTGCATTCCCCGGGGGTCCTGTGAACAATCACGTGGAGTCGAGGAGCCGCTCGTGAGGGTCGCCTTCGACAGCCGCCCCGCCGCCGATCCGCGCGGCGTCGGACGCTACTCCCGCTGCCTGCTCGACGCCCTACGCGACACGGCCGCCGGGGAGAGCGAGATCGAGGAGACCCATCAGCCCAGGGGCGCCTCCGATGTCTTCCACGCGCCGTGGATGGAGGGCGCGATGCTGCGCAGCCCGTGTCCGATGGTCGTCACGGTGCACGACCTCGCGGCGCTCAAGCGCCGCTCGGAGCACCTGCGGACGGGGATACGTCTGCGTCTGCGCCAGCTCGCCGTGCAGCGCGCGATGCGGGTGATCGTGCCGACCGAGGCGGTTGCCCGCGACGCCGTCGAGCGCCTGCGCCTGGAGCCCGAGCGCGTCGTCGTGATCGCCGAGGCTCCCGATTCGATGATGTATCCGCGCCCGGCCGGGGAGATCGCCGAGGCACGCGCGCGCTTCTCGCTGCCCGAGCGCTATCTGGTGTGGGTCGGTGGCCTACAGCATCCCGATCCGCGCAAGCTCGTCGCCAAGCTCGCTGCCACCCCCCGCAAGCTGCCCCTCGTGCTCGTCGGGCCCACGCGTCCCTGGGCGCACGAGCTGGGAGACGTGACGCTCACAGGGCACGTCTCCGACGAGCACCTCGCCGCGATCTACTCCGGCGCCCAGGCGCTCGTGCTGCCCTCCGAGGACGAGGGCTTCGGCCTACCAGCGGTCGAGGCGCTGGCCTGCGGAACGCCGGTCGTCGCCTGCGAGGTCCCCGCCCTACGCGAGGTCCTCGACGAGCGCGCCACGTTTGTGCAGGCCGGTGACCTGAAGGCTTTGATCGACGCCGCCGAGACCTCCAGTCGCCCGGCGCCGCCACCACCCGCCTGGACGTGGCGGGACGCAGGGCGCGCGACCTGGGGTGTCTACGAGGAGGCTTTGGCGGGCTGTCAGTAGGCGCCGCGCTGCATGATCACCGCGGGGATCCATAAACGGGAGGGGGACAGGTCCCCCTCCCGACCTCCCCCGTTGGCGAGGAACAGATCAATCAGTAGGCGCCGCGCTGCATGATCACCGCGGGGATCGTCTTCAGGATGATCGTCAGATCGAGTGCCAGCGACCAGCGCTCCAGGTAGATGAAGTCGAGGTGCACGAGATCATCGAAGTCGAGCTCTGAGCGGCCCGAGACCTGCCACAGCCCGGTGATCCCGGGGAGGACGAGATAGCGCTTGCGGTGCCAGTCCTCGAGCATCTCGTAGTCGCGCTCGGGCAGCGGACGCGGCCCGACGAGCGACATCTCGCCGCGCAGCACGTTCACCAGCTGCGGTAGCTCGTCCAGCGAGTAGCGGCGCAGGGTGCGCCCGACGCGCGTCATCCGCGGGTCGTCCTTGATCTTGAACAGTGCCCCCGAGGCCTCGTTCAGCTCTTCCAGGTCCGCCTGGCGCTGCTCGGCGTCGGTGTGCATCGTGCGAAACTTCAGGCACGCGAACGGTCGCTGCCCGATCCCCCGGCGCGTCGATCGGAACACGATCGGCCCGCGCGAGGACAACCTCACGGCGAGCGTGATCACCAGCAGCAGCGGGCTCAGCAGCACCAGCAGCAGCGTCGCTCCGACGAGGTCGAAGGTGCGCTTCAGCGCGAAGTCCACGCCCTCGAACACCGGCGAGCTCAGCTCGAACAGCGGCACCGACTGGCCCGGCACGAACTCGGCGCGATGGATCAATATCTCCATCGTCGACGGCGCCAGCCTTACGCGCACCCCGCGCCGGTGGCAGTGGTCGACCAGCTCCACGGCCTCGACCTGCGGGAAGTCCGGGTCGGCGATGATCACCTCGTCGACCCGTTCGGTGTCGAGCACGCTCTGGAGCTGCGCCAGCGAGCCCAGCGAGCGCAGGCCGTTCGCGGGCAGCTCCGTCGGCGAGAGGAAACCGACGACCTCGATCGGCGAGTGCGGCGCGTCGGAGAGCGCGTGGGCAACGTCGCGGATGTGCCTGCCCGTGCCCACCAGCACCGCGCGGCGGCGGTAGCCGGCGGCGCGCAGCAGCGCTCCTGTCAGCCACTCGTACGCTCCCCGCAGAGAGGACACGTACAGCAGCGCGAAGCCCAGCGAGCCCCAGAAGATGTAGAAGCTCTGAAAGTGTTCGCCGCTGACAACCGCGAACAGCAGCGCGACGAACGCGACTTGAAAAAGCGCCCCCACAATCCGTGACAGGCCCGGACGCTGCGCCCGCTCGGCGTACAGCCCCGAGCGCGCGAACAGCAGCGCGGTCACGAGGTAGGCGAAGGCAAGGATCCGCCTGGTTTCTTCGAAGGCCTGGCTCGCGTCGACGTGGTCGAGCACCGCAGCCTTCAAGACGAGCGCCGTGAAGATCGCCAGCGCCACCCCGACGAAGTCGAGCGCCAGCAGGGAAAGCACGCGCGCAACCCGTCTCGCCGTGGCCATCCGCAACAGGAACGACAGCGCCGGCGGGCGCTTTTTGCGCATGTCCTGGTCGGATGGCTCCTTGCGCGCCGTGGTCTCGGAGAGTGTCGAAAAGGCCGCGTCGGACTTCGCCGTGTCGGGTCGGGTCGGGGGAGTCGATGCCCGCCCACCCTGACCACCCAGCGGAGAACCCGGACGCGGGGCCGGCGGAGCGGACGTTCCTGAAGAACGTGATCCCATCTCGCCTTTCACAACGCCTCAGACTCGCATATGTAGCGGTCGGTTGGCGATTTGCGGACTCAGCCGATCAGGACCTTCGCGCCGGATGCGTCGATCGTGCGCTGCAGTCCTTCGCGCAGCTTCACCTCCGGCGACCACCCCAGCAGATCTTTGGCGAGCGTGATGTCGGGCTTGCGCTGTTTCGGATCGTCCTCCGGCAGCGCCTCGTACACGAACTCCGAGCTCGACCCCGTCAGCTCCTTGATCGTCTCGCCCAGCTCCAGCAGAGTGAACTCGTCGGGGTTGCCGATGTTCACCGGGTCGTGGTGCCCGGACTCGGCCAGCGCGATCAATCCCCGGATCAGGTCGCTCACGTAACAGAACGAGCGCGTCTGGCTCCCGTCACCGAACACCGTCAGCGGCCGGTTCGCGAGCGCCTGGCGCAGGAACGTCGGGATCACCCGGCCGTCGTGTGGCCGCATGCGGCTGCCGTACGTGTTGAAGATCCGCACGATCGCCGTGTCGACGCCCTGCTGGCGGTGGTAGGCCATCGTTAGCGCCTCCGCATACCGCTTCGCCTCGTCGTATACGCCGCGCGGCCCGATCGGGTTGACGTGCCCCCAGTAGGACTCCGTCTGCGGGTGCACCTGCGGGTCGCCGTACACCTCGCTCGTCGAGGCGATCAGGAACCGTGCACGCTTTGCCTTCGCCAAGCCGAGCGTGTGATGCGTTCCATAGGAGCCGACCTTCAGCGTGTGCAGCGGGAGTCTCAGGTAGTCGATCGGCGAGGCCGGCGAGGCGAGGTGGTAGATGAAGTCGATCGGCTCATCGACGTAGTACGGCTCGATGATGTCCGTGCCGAGGTGCACGAACCGCTCCGGCTCGCGGATGTGCTCGATGTTGCGCAGCGAGCCTGTCTCGAGGTTGTCGACGCAGATCACCCTGTTCCCGCGCTTCAGCAGCTCGTCGCACAAGTGCGAGCCGAGGAACCCGGCGCCGCCGGTGACCAAGCAGGTGGACATTGCCGCAGGATACCCTGCGAGCATGACTCAGACAGACGAGCATCTGACCGTCGCCCCGATCGTCGGGGCCGAGGACCCGCGCCGCTTCACCGACTCGGGAATCGAGATCAACGAGCTCTACACCGAAGCGGACCTGCCAGCACAGCTCGAACTCGGCGAGCCTGGTGACTTTCCGTATACGCGCGGCGTGCACCGCGAGATGTATCGCAAGCAGACCTGGACGATGCGCCAGTACGCCGGCTACGCCTCGGCGAAGGAGTCAAACGAGCGCTACCGCTACCTGCTCTCCAAGGGCTCGACCGGGCTATCGATGGCGTTTGACCTGCCCACCCAGCTGGGCCTGGACTCCGACAACCCGCGCTGCCTCGGCGAGGTCGGCCGCACCGGTGTGGCGATCGACACGATCGACGACATGCGCACCGCCTTCGACGGGATTCCTTTGGACCAGGTGTCGACGTCAATGACGATCAACGCGCCCGCCGCCTGCCTGCTGTTGCTGTACGAGCTCGTCGGCGAGGAGCAGGGCGTGCCCTCAGAGAAGCTTCGCGGGACCACCCAGAACGACGTTTTGAAGGAGTACATCGCACGCGGCAACTACATCTACCCGCCCGTCCCCACGATGCGCCTGACGACCGACCTGTTCCAGTACTGCCACGAGCGCGTCCCGCGCTGGAACACGATCTCAATCTCCGGCTATCACTTCCGCGAGAAGGGCTGCTCGGCCGTGCAGGAGGTCGCCTTCACCCTGTCCTCCGGCATCGCCTACGTTCAGGCGGCGATCGACGCCGGCCTGTCGGTCGACGAGTTCGCCCCCCGCCTGGCCTTCTTCTTCAACGGCCACAACAACGTCTTCCAGGAGGTCGCCAAGTTCCGCGCCGCCCGGCGCATGTGGGCGCAGATCATGCGCGAACGCTTCGGAGCCACCAACCCGAAGGCGACGATGCTGCGATTCCACACCCAGACCGGCGGCGTCACGCTGACCGCCCAGCAGCCGGAGAACAACATCGTGCGGGTCGCTTTGCAGGGCTTCGCCGCCGTCTGCGGGGGCACCCAGTCGCTTCACACCAACGGCTTTGACGAGGCCCTCGCGCTGCCCACCGAGCGCGCCGCGAAAATCGCTCTGCGCACCCAGCAGATCCTCGCCCACGAGTCCGGCGCCGCCGACACGGTCGACCCTTTCGCCGGCTCCTACTTCGTCGAGTCGCTGACCGACGAGATCGAACTGCGCGCTCTGGAGCTGATCGGCAAGGTCGACGCACTCGGCGGCTCGGTCAACGCAATCCAGTTCATCACCGGCGAGATCGACGAGTCCGCCTGGGGCTACCAGGAGCGCTACCGAATCGGCCAGGACATCGTCGTCGGCGTCAACGCCTACGAGGAAGAAGGCATCGAGGTTCCCGACCTCCTCCGCGTCGACCCCGAGTCTGAGCACGAACAGGTCTCGCGCCTGGCCGAGTTCAAGGCCAACCGTGATCTTCCGCTCGTCGAGCGGCGCCTGGAGGAGTTGCGCGGGGTCGCGCGGGGTGATGAGAACCTGCTCCCCGCGATCCGCCAGGCGTTGAAGGACCGCTGCTCTCTGGGCGAGGTCTGCGGGGCGATGCAAGACGTCTTCGGCAAGTACGCGCCGACGTTCTGATCCCCCGCCGTAGTAGTTAGGCTTGGCGCGTGCTTCTAGCCGTCGAGTTCTTCGAAGTCGTCCTCGCGCTGCACATCCTTGCGGTCGTGATCGCGTTCGGCGCGACCTTCGCCTACCCGGTCCTGCTTGGCACCGTCACCAAGGCCGACACGCGTGCCCTGCCCGCGCTCTACCGGGCGCTGCACGCGATCAGCCAGCGCGTGATCATGCCCGGGGTCGCGGCGATCCTCGTCTTCGGCATCTACCTCGCCTCGCACCTGCACCTGTGGAGCTCGTTCTTCGTGCAGTGGGGCCTCGGCGTCGTGATCGTGATCGGGGCGGTCGAGGGCGCCTACTTGGGACCGCGCGAGAAGCGCCTGATCGAGGTCGCCGACCGAGACGTGGCAGCCGCAGGGGACGGCCCTGTGACGTTCGGCGCCGAGCACGACTCGCTCGTCAAGCGGATCGGCGGTATCGGGGCTTTGATGGACCTGCTCGTGGTGATCACGATCTACTTCATGGCGACGCACACGGGCCAGTAGTCCCGGCGCTGGGCTCCCTCGGGCCGATACGCTGAAGAGCATGAGTCAGGGGTATCGAGTCGCCGTCGTCGGCGCCACCGGACAGGTGGGCACGCTGATGCTGGGTCTGCTGCGCGAGCGCGCATTCCCGACGAGTGAGATCGTCGCGTTCGCCTCCGCGCGCTCGGTCGGGCGGGTGCTCGAGGGCGCGGGTCCCGACGGCGCCGATCTGACGGTGCAGGGTCTTGCTGAGGAGTCGATCCAGGGTTTCGACCTCGCGCTGTTCTCGGCGGGCGGCTCTACCTCAGGCGAGTGGGCGCCGCGCTTCGCCGCCGCGGGGGCCGTCGTGGTCGACAACTCCTCGCGCTGGCGCATGCAGGAGGACGTTCCCCTCGTCGTCAGCGAGGTCAACCCCGAGGCGCTCGCCGACCACCACGGGATCGTGGCGAACCCGAACTGCTCGACGATGCAGATGGTCGTGGCGCTCAAGCCGATCTACGACGCGGCCGGGATTGAGCGGCTGGTGATCTCCACCTACCAAGCCGTCTCCGGTACCGGTCGGCAAGCTGTGGAGGAGCTGCTCGATCAGTCCCACGCGCTGCTGCACGAGCGCGAGATCTCCCCGCCCGCGTCCTACGCCCATCAGATCGCCTTCAACGCGCTGCCCCACGCCGGCTCGTTCGCCGCCGGCGAGGATCACACCGACGAGGAGCGCAAGCTGATCAACGAGACGCGCAAGATCCTTGGCGACTCTTCGATTCGCGTTTCCGCGACCTGCGTACGCGTGCCCGTCGTCAATGGCCACTCCGAGGCGGTCAACGTGCAGACGCGCGAGCCCCTCTCCCCCGAGCGCGCCCGCGAGCTGCTGGCGGCCGCGCCGGGTGTGACTGTGCTCGACGATCCCGCCTCCGCGTTGTATCCACTGGCAATTGACGCGACCGGACAGGACGACGTGTTTGTCGGGCGTATCCGCCGCGACCCCGGGCACGAGCGCGCGCTCGAGTTGTGGATCGTCTCGGACAACCTTCGTAAGGGGGCCGCGCTCAATGCCGTCCAGATCGCTGAGCTGCTTCATCAGCGCAACCTGATCGCCACGCAGGAGGCCCGCTCGGTGGCATAGAAGGAGTAGCGCGCGATCGCTCGAAAGGTGGAGCGATGATCTCCTCGGAGGTGCAGCGCACATTGGTCAAGTCCCCGCCCGAGCTGTGGGCGGAGCTGAGTGACCCGGCTGCCCTCGCTCGCCACCTCGGTGAGCTCGGCGAGATCCGCGTCACCCACACCGAGCCGGAGAAGTTGGTGGAATGGGAGGCCACCGACACCTCCGGCAAGGTTTTGCTCAAGCCCTCGGGTTGGGGCACCAAAGTCACGCTGATCGCAGCCCGAGAGCTCGCGGCGCCCACGCCGCCGCCCGAGCCCGAGCCATCGATGGAAGTCGAGCCGGAACCGGAGCCGGAGCCAATGGTCGCGGAGGAGCCAGAGCCCGAGCCACATCCTGGGTTCTTCGCCAGGTTCTTTCGCCGTCGTAAAGAAGTCGTCCAGCCGGAGCCGGAGCAACCGGCGATCATCGAGGTCGACGAGCCCGAGCGACCTCAGGACGAGGACATCAAGGACATCGCCGCGGAACTAAAGGCCGCCGAGGAGGAAGTCGCGGTAGAGGAAGTGACCGCCGTGCTCACCGCGGTGCTCGACCGGCTCGGCGCCGCGCACCACCGGCCATTCTCGCGGGCCTGAGTCCGGCCCGAGAACCGCCCCGGCGCGAGCCCCCGGATAAGATCCCGCGCCGGATGGCCTCGAACGCACACGACCGGCAGAACGACGCCGCGCTGCTAGCCGCTTCGCGCAGCGGGCACCGCAAACCGCCGCGCCAGAAGGCGCCGGAGACCTACGAGGAGAAGCTCGCCCAGCTGCAAGAGCTGCGCGAGGCCGCGATCCATTCATCGCCGGAGGCCGAGGAGAAGCAGCACGCGCGCGGCAAGTACACCGCGCGCGAGCGCGTGGAAAAGCTGCTCGACGAGGGCTCCTTCCAGGAGCTCGACACGTTCGTGCGCCACCGCACCTACGACTTCGACATGCAGAAGAACCGGCCCTGGGGCGACGCCGTGGTCACCGGCCACGGCACGATCGACGGGCGCACCGTGTGCGTGTTCAGCCAGGACTTCACCGTGTTCGGCGGCTCGCTGGGCGAGGTGATGGGCGAGAAGATGTGCAAGATCATGGACCTGGCCGCAAAGATCGGCTGTCCGGTGATCGGCATCAACGACTCCGGCGGAGCGCGGATTCAGGAGGGCGTCGTCTCGCTCGGCTCCTACGGGGACGTGTTCCTGCGCAACGTGCGCAGCTCAGGCGTGATCCCGCAGATCAGCCTCGTGATGGGCCCCTGCGCCGGCGGCGCGGTCTACTCACCGGCAATCACCGACTTCATCTTCATGGTCAAGGAGACCTCGCACATGTTCATCACCGGCCCCGACGTGATCAAGACGGTCACCGGCGAGGAAGTCGGCTTCGAGGAGCTCGGTGGGGCGATGTCGCACAACACGAAGTCGGGCGTCGCCCAGTTTGCCTCCGAGGACGAGGACGCCTGTCTGGAGGACTGCCGCTACCTGCTGAGCTTCCTCCCCCAGAACAACCTGCAGAGTACCCCCCGGGTGCAGCCCACCGACGACCCGCAGCGGATGGACCCCGAGCTCGACCAGGTTGTCCCTGATAACCCGAACAAGCCGTATGACATGCGCGACGTGGTCAAGCTGATCGTCGACGACGGCGAGTTCTTCGAGGTGCACGAGCACTACGCCAAGAACATCATCTGCGGCTTCTCTCGCATGGACGGCTTCACGATCGGCATCGTCGGCAACCAGCCTGCGCAGCTCGCCGGGGTGCTCGACATCGACGCCTCCGCCAAGGCGGCGCGCTTCGTGCGCACCTGCGACGCATTCAACATCCCTTTGCTGACGTTCTGCGACGTCCCCGGCTTCCTGCCGGGCACCGCCCAGGAGTGGGGCGGCATCATCCGCCACGGCGCGAAGCTGCTGTATGCGTTCGCCGAGGCGACGGTGCCGAAGGTCACGATCATCACGCGCAAGGCCTACGGCGGCGCCTACGACGTGATGTCCTCGAAGCACCTCGGGGCGGACTTCAACTTCGCCTGGCCGACGGCCGAGGTCGCGGTGATGGGCCCGGAGGGCGCCGTGAACATCATCTACCGTCGCGACCTCGCGCAGAGCCCGACTCCGGACGAGCGCCGTCAGAAGCTGATGGACGACTACAAGGCGCGCTTTGCCAATCCCTACACGGCGGCCGAGCGGGGATACATCGACGATGTAATCGTCCCGCACGAGACGCGCCCGCGGCTGATCGCGGCGCTGGAGACACTGCGCTCCAAGCGCGAGCCGGGGCCGAAGCGCAAGCACGGGAACATCCCCCTGTGAAGTCCGCCTCCCCCGCGCAGGCAGCGGCGATCGCGGCTACGATCAAGCAGTTCATGCGCGCGACGGCGCCGCCGGCGAGCTCTGACGACGAGCGCCCCGATCCCTGGATTCGCGCGGCTATCCTCGAAGGGGTCACGCGCGATCCAGAGCTCACGTTCCCGGCGTCTGGATAAATACCCGAAAGCCGCTAGGCTTTAGGGCAATCTTTAGATAGTCCAGCTTCCCGCCGCACAACTCGCCCCGGACCAGGAACCCGCAGGAGGTCTCGCACAGATGGAGTCAGCTTCAGCACCCGCACAGGCCTCGCCCCCCGCCCAGCGCGGCACGCTCGCGGATCCCGAGATCCTGCAGAACGTGCCCGGGCACCTGATCCCGATCATCGAGCGGGAGTTCGACGACTTCAAGACGGAGTCGACGAAGTTCCTGCAGGGCGAGATGCCCGAAGACGAGTTCATCAAGTTCCGCCTCAAGCAGGGCGTCTACGGCCAGCGCCAGGCCGACGTGCAGATGATCCGCGTGAAGCTGCCGTTCGGCGGGATCACCCCGGAGCAGATGGAGTCCTTCGCGGACGTGATCGAGAAGTACGTGCCGCTGAACAAGGGCCACATCACCACCAGACAGAACATCCAGATGCACCACATCCCGCTGCCGGAAGTCGAGTTGGCGATCCGCGAGCTGGGCGAGACGGGGCTGTCGAGCCGCGAGGGCTGCGGCAACACCGTCAGGAACGTGACCGGCGACCCCTGGGCGGGCGTCGCGAAGGACGAGCTGTTCGACATGACCCCGTACGCCGGCGCGTACGTGCGCTACTTCGTGCGCCACCCGACGACACAGGCGATGCCGCGCAAGATCAAGACGGCGTTCGACGGCTCCCCGCGCGACCGCGCGATCTCGGGCATCCACGACATCGCCTTCCGCGCACGCACGAAGGAGATCGACGGTCGCGGCACCGTCCGCGGCGCGGAGATGCTCGTCGGCGGTGGCACCTCGATCATGCCGCGCGTAGCGCCGGCCTTGTACGAGTTCGTCGAGCTCGACAACGGCGAGTACCTGAAGCTCGCCGAGGCCGTGTTCCGGATCTTCGACCGCCAGGACTGGCTGCGCCAGAACCGGGCGCGCGCGCGGATCAAGGTGTTCGTCGACAAGTTCGGAATCGACGAGCTGCGCAACCAGGTCGAGGAGGAGCTAAAGGGCGACTGGGTCACAGAACGGGACTTCTCAATCGAGGACAGGCTGTTCCTCGACGACGAGCGCGAGGGCGCGCCCGCGCCACAGGAGCAGTACGGCAGCCCGAACGGCGAGGAGAGCGAGTTTGAACGCTTCCGCAACGCGAACGTGCGCGAGCAGAAGCAGGAGGGCTACGTGACCGTCGAGGTGAAAGTCCTGCGCGGCGACCTCACGCCGGAGCAGTTCAGGGGACTGGCGGCGGCGATGCGCAAGTACGCCGGCGGCTACGCGCGTACGACAGTGCAGCAGAACTTCGTGCTGCGCTGGGTGCGCGAGGAGAGCGTCTATGACCTCTGGCGCGCACTGTCAGATCTGGGCCTGGGCGAGGCGGGCTCGCGGGAGATCACCGATGTGGTCTCGTGCCCCGGAACCGACTCGTGCAAGCTCGGAATCACGAGCTCGATGGGCCTGAACGAGGCGGTGCAGGAGCGGATCGTCGCGATGGACATCACCGACGAGATCACGCGCAAGCTGAACGTCAAGATCTCGGGCTGCCCGAACGGCTGCGGCCAGCACCACGTCGCGTCGATCGGTTTCACCGGCGCGTCGATCAAAGTCGGCGAGCACACGATCCCTGCCTACATTCCCCACGTCGGCGGCGTGTTCGAAGGGGGCGAGGTCAAGTTCGGCACGCGGTTGAAGCTGCGCCTGCCCTCTAAGCGCGTCCCAGACGCGATCGAGCGCTGGATCGGCCACTACGAGGCCAACCGCAACGACGGCGAGGAGTGGAACGACTTCGTGCAGCGCGTCGAGACGGCCGAGCTCGAGGCGCTCGTCAAGGATCTTTCGATGCCCGTCGACTTCGGGCTGGAGACAATGAGCCAGTTCATCGACTGGAACCGCAACGTCCCGTTCGAAGTGATTCGCGGCGAGGGCGAGTGTGCGGTATAGGTCTAGCCTCAAGGACTGAGGCAAACCAGACGAACAGAACAAGACGAGAAGCGCAAGAGACGAGCAGAAGAGATCAGATGAGCCCACGGGACACCCACACAGCCGAGATCACCCCCGAGCGCGACTCCGCGCTCAGCCCGATCGACCCGGCGCTGAGCCTGACCCACACGCTGCGCGAGGCGGCGCGCCACGGCGAGCGGGCCGTGCTGCTGTGCTCGTTCCAGAAGGAGGAGTCGGTGCTGATCGACGAGCTGCTGCGGCTTAATGAAGAAATGACCCCCACCGCCCCCGGCCAGATGGTGAGGATCATGACGATCGATACCGGCGTCCTCTTCCCCGAGACCTTGCAGACCTGGCGGCAGTTCGAGGAGCGCTTCGGCGTGAAGATCGAGGTGCGCGACGCGAGTAGCGCCGGCGAGCCGTGGAGCGGCCCGGAGCACTGCTGCTCGGTCGCGAAGGTCGCGGCGCTAGAAGACTCGCTCGCCGGCGCCGAGGGCTGGATCACCGGCATCCGCCGCGAGCAGGGACCGACACGCGCCAAGACCGAGCTGATCGAGCGCGACGAGGGCCGCGGCCTGTGGAAGTACAACCCGCTCGCCCACTGGACCGACAAGGACCTGTGGCGGCGGATCAACGAGCGCGATCTGCCGTACAACCCGCTGCACGACCAGGGTTATGAGTCGATCGGCTGCGCGCCTTGCACGCAGCCCGGCTCCGGGCGCGAGGGCCGCTGGGCAGGGACTGAGAAGACCGAGTGCGGTCTCCATGTCATAGAGCCCGCCGTCAACTAGACCGATGAGCGGCACATACGTTCGATGCGGCAGGATTTGAAATGAGCGTCACCGCCCGTCCACAGCTGAGCCACCTGCGCGCGCTGGAGTCAGAGGCGATCCACGTGATGCGCGAGGTCGCGGCGGAACTGGAGAAACCGGTGCTGCTGTTCAGCGGCGGCAAGGACTCGATCGTGCTGCTGCGGCTGGCCGAGAAGGCATTCAGACCGGCGCCGTTCCCGTTCCCGCTGATGCACGTCGACACTGAGCACAACTTCCCGGAGGTGATCGAGTTCCGCGACCGCCGCGTGGCGGAACTGGGCGAGCGGCTGATCGTGGCGAGCGTGCAGGACTCGATCGACAGCGGCCGGGCGGTCGAGGAGACGGGGCCGCGGGCCTCGCGCAACCGCCTGCAGACGGTGACGCTGCTCGACGCGCTGGCCGAGCACGGCTTCGACGCGGCCTTCGGCGGCGCGCGCCGCGACGAGGAGCGCGCGCGGGCGAAGGAGCGGATGTTCTCGTTCCGCGACGACTTCGGGCAGTGGGACCCGAAGAACCAGCGCCCGGAGCTGTGGAACCTCTACAACGGCCGCATCAAGCAGGGCGAGAACGTACGTGTGTTCCCACTGTCGAACTGGACCGAGCTCGACGTCTGGGAGTACATCGACCAGGAGGAGCTCGAGGTGCCGTCGATCTACTTCGCGCACGAGCGCGAGGTGTTCGGGCGCGACGGAATGCTGTACGCGTGGCGCGAGGGCGCCGAGCTGATCGAGGGCGAGCAGATCACGCGCGAGACCGTTCGCTACCGCACGGTCGGTGACATGACCTGCACGGGCGGAGTGCGCTCGCACGCGGCGACGCTCGAGGAAGTTGTGACCGAGATCGCGGCGACACGGATCACAGAGCGCGGCGAGACGCGGGCCGATGACCGGGTGACGGAGGCCGCGATGGAGGACCGCAAGAAGGCCGGGTACTTCTAGATGACCCTCGATCTGCTGCGCTTCACCACAGCGGGATCTGTCGATGACGGCAAGAGCACACTGATCGGGAGGCTGCTGTACGACACCAAGCAGGTATTCGAGGACCAGTTGGAGCACGTCGAAGCGGCAAGCGAGCGGCGCGGCGGCGAGGGCTCGCTGGACTTGGCCTTGTTGACCGACGGGCTCAGAGCCGAGCGCGAGCAGGGGATCACGATCGACGTGGCCTACCGTTACTTCGCGACACCGAAGCGCCGCTTCATCATCGCCGACTGCCCCGGGCACCGTCAGTACACGCGCAACATGGTCACGGGCGCCTCGACCGCCGATGTCGCGGTGATCCTGCTCGACGCGCGCAAAGGGGTGCTGGAGCAGTCAAAGCGTCACGCGTTCATCAGCGCGCTGCTCGGTATCCCAAAGCTCGTCGTTGCGGTCAACAAGATGGACCTCGTCGGGTACTCCCAGGAGCGCTTCGAAGAAGTCGTGGCGGAGTTCGAGGGCTTTGCATCCAACCTGCGCGAGGGCGGGCGAAGGGCGGGCGATCAGTACGAGATCATCTACATGCCGATCTCGGCGCTCAACGGCGACAACGTCGTGGAGCGCTCCGAGCGGATGGCGTGGTACGACGGCCCGGTGATGCTGGAGCTGTTAGAGCAGGTCGAGGTCGCCTACGACCACCCTTACGACAGGGCCGCGCGCTTCCCCGTGC
>Ga0302314_10010530_pt1 | contig 16173 bp, 13 predicted proteins | sample III_Palsa_N2_3_FD_200533 | JGI IMG/M metagenome (GOLD analysis project Ga0302314, IMG submission 200533) | Peat permafrost microbial communities from Stordalen Mire near Abisko, Sweden - III_Palsa_N2_3 | ecosystem: Environmental > Terrestrial > Soil > Palsa > Peat permafrost | place: Sweden... | reverse complement strand
TTGCTTTGGACCTCGATACTCCTCACCGCCGCGGTGCTTTATATGATGGTCACCTGGTTGCCGAGCCTCTTAACGGAACGCGGCTACAGTGCGCCGGTCTCTCATCTCTCCTCAGCGATGTTCAGCGGCGGATCCTGTATTGGCGCGCTGGTCACAGGGTATCTCGTCGATCGTTTGGGGTATCCCACCGTCTTGCCGGCGCTGTACGGCGGCGTTCTTGTGGGCATTTGCGGCGTTCTTTTTGCGCACCAACCCACCCTAATCTTGGGAGGCGCGCTCATACTTGGTCTGTTCGTCGGCGGCAGCTTCTACTCTTTGAATGGCGTATCGCCACTTTACTATCCGGGACCCTTCCGAGGATTGGGCGCCGGAGCGGCGGTAGGATTTGGAAGGATTGGCTCCATAATCGGGCCGTTGGCGGCCGGTTCCGTCCTGCAAACGGGCATCGGTTCATTCCCGCCGGGGCCTGCTGCAATTCCCCCCGTCGCCATCCCGCTTTGCGTGCTTGCGGGATTCATCGTCTTCCTACTGACCCGACGGGCCCCGGCCTCCGCTGTTTAATGTTTTGACGCTTGGGCGGCCTCCAGCTCCGCCGCGATGAGAGTCGCGCGGGGCAGCAGACTCCACGCCAAGTCGGTTGGTATGGGACGCTCGCCCACCCACTGAACAAGCGCAGCCCCCAACTCCGTCTCGAAATCGCGCAAGTCAACAAGGACATCAGCGGAGACGCGCTGTGCCTTCGTCGCAATATCGCAAAACCTGACTAGCGCCAGCAATTGGGCGGCCGAGATCATCGCCTTGCACAAGCCACAGCTAGCGCCGGGACGGGTCTGCCCCGGCGATTCCTCAAGACGCTGTAGGATAGGCGAAGCGGGACCGTCACCGACCGTGGCTCCCTGAAGTCCCAGGTCACGCGGAGCCGGACGCGGTTTTGGCCGCCGTCTTGTCCACCCGAACCCAAGTTCTCCACGGCTTCGCCTTTTGCTTTTAGGCGCCCGTGAAGTTGGGCTCGCGCTTTTCCATAAAGGCGCGAGATCCCTCTCGCGCATCGTTCGAGCGCAAGAGCACCTTGATGCAGTCGTCTTCGACCTTGAAGGCGTCGAGGATGCCACGGCCGGAGGTTTCGATCATCGCTTCCTTGGCCTTACGCATCGCCAGGGGCGAGTTGCGCGCCATGCGTTCCGCGAGCCCCCGCGCCGTCGATTCGACGTCACCGGCGGGAACCACCCGATTGACCAGCCCCATACGTAATGCGTCCGCCGCGGACACGGCATCGCCCACAAGGAGTATCTCAGCAGCCAGCGCGCTCGGAATCTGGCGCGAGACACGGGCCACGCCGCCCGCCGCTGGGATCAACCCCCGCTGCACCTCCAACAGTCCCATCGTGCTGTCGTCGGCGATCACCCGCAGGTCGCAGGCCAGGGCCAGCTCCATACCGCCGGCCACGATCGCGCCGCGCATGGCCGCCACAACCGGAATGGTAAAGTCCGTGCCGCGAAGCATGGCGCGGTTGAGGATCTTGGGGTCGGCGAGCATCTCCTCGTCCCACTCGTCCTCCGCCGAACGGGCGCGCGTCAGAAGCGGCGTAAGCCGCCCCAGATCCGCGCCGGCGCAAAAGGTCTTGTCGCCCACGCCCCGCAACAGAACGACACGAATGGTCGCATCGGCGGCGATCTCCGCCCAGGCGCGCGCCAGGCGCACAATCATCTCCGGATTAAGCGCGTTGCGCTTTTCCGGTCGATTGAGGACCACCTCCGCGATGCCGTTTTCGCGGGTGAACAGGATCGGCGCTTCGCTCATGCCGCCGCCTCCGCCCAGACATAAGAGAATTCGGGGTCGATCACCTCGACCCTCAAGCGAATCTTCTGGCCGATCTCCACCTCCTCCGGGGTCAAATCGGTCCGTGCGACTACACGGGGGCCTTCCTGCGTCTCCGCGACAATCACCACATAGGGGACGAGGTCCTTCCAAGCCGTCTCCACCGAAAAATGCGAGACGGTGAAAGAATGGATTTCAGCCTCGCCGTTTGTCGGCTTGAACGTGAAGTTTTCCGAAGAACAGGCCGGGCAGTAGTATCGCGCGGGGTGGGTCCACTGGCCGCAATCTTCGCAATGCTGAAGGCAGAGCCGCCTCGCCTCGGCCGTGGCCTGGTAGAAGGCCAGGTCGAGGTCGTCCGGTTGGACCTTTGGCTTGGTGCTCATCAAGCTCCCCTTCCCAGGATTGCGATCGTGCCGTCGCCGAGATCGCCATATCCGGTAACCAGACCGATCTCGCAGTCGGCGACCTGGGCTTGGCCGGCGTCATGGCGCAGCTGGCGCACGGCTTCGACGATGTGATTCATGCCCCAGCAGTGACCCTGGGACATGAGGCCGCCGTGGGTGTTGAGCGGGTATTTGCCCCCGAGCTCAATATTGCCGTCCTTGACGAAATCAGCCGCGCCGCCACGCTCGGCATAGCCTAGAGCCTCAAGCTCAAGCAGCGCGACATAGGTGAAGCAGTCGTAGATTTGCAGAAAGTCCATGTCTTGCGGCTTGACCCCCGCCATGGCGAAGGCGCGCGGCGCGGCGTAGTCCAGACCGAGCTTGAGCATGTCAGGCCGGTTGATGAGTTCGTCGGGCCGATTGGGGTGGCCTTCAGCGCCGCCAAGGAAGGTGACAGGCTTATGCCGAAGGTCCTTGGCGCGCTCCGCCGAGGTGACCACGATCGCGGCGGCGCAGTCCGTCTCGACGCAACAGTCTCCCTTGCGCAATGGCTCAGTGATAAACGGCGTGGCGAGGTACTCATCCATGGTGAGCGGGCGACCACGCATCAACGCCTTATCGTTGAGCTGGGCATGTTTGCGGCACGCGACCGCGATGGCGCCGGCCGCCTCGGGCGGGACGCCGTAATACTTCACATAGCGCTGAAGATAGAGGGAATACCACCACGGCGCCGACCGCAGACCATAGGGGCCGTAGTAGTTCTTCACTGTCTCGAAGAATGCAGCGGAGAACCGACGCTTGTTAGGCCGGGCGTCGGGGCGGGGCCGAAGCGCCGAAAAGCCGTTCCAACCGATAGGCACGAGGACAGCGGTCGCAAGACCCGCCGAGATCGCCATGGTCGCGTTGATCAGACCCGCGACCGGACTGGCGCCGCCCATCTGGGGGCAGGCCGTGTAGCGGATATCCGGTATGCCGAGATGCGCGCCGATCTCGTCCCAGGCTACGAAACCGGGCGGCGGGATGATCCCGTCGATATCGGATGGTTTGAGCCCCGCATCGCGAATGGCGTCCATGCTCGCCTTGAGCACCATCTGCAGGATCGACTGATCGGTCCCCCGGTAATAGCCGAATTCGCCGATACCTACGATCGCTGCTTTGCCGGAGAGGCCGGATGCCGTCGCCATCTTGTACGCCTCAGATCAATTTGAAGGAAAAGTCGGTGATGCGGCCCGTGGGCTCATCGACGAACTCCACCTTCACCCGCGGCAGCTTGTTCAGCTTCTGCGCGGCGACTTCAATATCCGAGAGATCCATGCCGTGAACAAGATTGATGAGGGCGGTGTCCGCCCCATCCAAAGTCACATAGGCCATGACGATCGGCGGCGGCGGCAGTCCGGGGAAAGCCGTGGCGATAATCGTAAAGGTCTCAAGGGTGCCTTCAGGCCCAACCTCCTCCCATTCATCAGTCGGCGCCATGCAGACGTCGCAATAGGCGCGGGCAGGAACGAGCAGGCGTCTGCACTTTGTGCAACGGGTGCCCATGATCCGGTGATTCTCCCGCAACTCATGGAAGAACCGGCTGGCGCTTTCCCCGGCAAAGTAGGTGTAGTTGAAATTCCACTTACCTTCGATTTTAACAAGGTCCATCGGTGATATCCTTAAGGAGCCGGGCGCTTGCCGAGCACGCAAACGGTCGAGAACTGGGTGGCGCCGCCTTGGCCGGTGGCGACGGCGCGATCGACGTCGGCGACCTGACGCTCGCCGGCCATATCGCGCACCTGAAGCGCGGCCTCGGCGATACGGACCATCGCGGTGACGCTTACAGGATTGGCGCCCTGAGGTCCGCCCGAGGGATTGAACACGGGGATCTTTGGATCCGTAAACTGATCCTCGACGAAGCGAGGGCCGTCGCTCGCCTCGCACATGCCAAGAGCGGGATAGGCCATAGCTTCGGCGCTTGAAAACGCCGAGTAGAGTTCAATCGCGCGAACCTGATCGCGGGGTTTATCGACGCCGGCCTGGGCATAGGCCCGCTGCGCGGCCAGCTTGAGCGAAAGCAGATCGACGAGCGTCGCCCCCGGGCGATGAATGCGGTCGCCCATCGCATAGCTGTCGGTTATGGAGGCCGCGCCCTGGATCCAGGCTGGTGTACGATCCCCGACCATCTGGTCGTTCACCAGCACCATCGCACAGGCGCCTTCCGACATCGGGCAGGCTTCGTAACGGTGAATTGGCCAAGCCAGCAGGGGCGAGTTCAACACATCCTCGGGCGTGATATCGACGTGAAGATGCGCCAGGGGGTTCTTGAGTGCGTTCTGGTAGCTGCGGGCGGCGATTTTCGCCCAATGCATCGCCGTATACCCATAGAGCCGCATCAGCATGGAGGCCCGGAGAGCGGCCATGGTGATGGTGGTCAGGGGGAAGTCCTTTTCGTAGACGGGGTCGAAAATGGTGTTGAACACCTGTTGCGACGACGTCGCCTGCCCCATCCGCTCAAGGCCGACCACAAGCACGGCGCGGGCGCGTTTGGCGCGGATGAAGGTGTTGCCCGCGAAAACGGTCGATGACCCCGTCACGCCCCCGGTATTGATCCGAAGAAACGGCTTGCCAAAGCCCAGCATGGCGGTGCGCTCAACCGAGGCCTCGCCAGCGAGCGCGTCCGGCGCGACCCCGGAGATCACCATGTCGATGGCGTCAATATCCAAGTCGGCGTCCTCGAGTGCGAGGCGCGCCGCCTCCCAGATCAGCTCGCGCGAACTCTTGTCCGGAAACGAACGGCGATAGCCCGTTTGCCCGACCCCGATGATGGCGACGCTCATTGGGCCTCCAGAATGATCACGGTTTGGGTTTGCGCCGCGGTGACGCTGAGACCGGACGCCATCGCGGTGCGGGGTTTTCCTACCTGGACGGCGCCCGCGGTCGCGCGAAGCTGAAGCGTCGCCTCGACGATACGGGCTAAACCCATGGCGGGCACGCTGTAGCCGGCCGCGCTGCCGCCAGAAGGATTGCAACGCTGATCCTCGGCCAGCACCCGCATGCCCTGCCCTTTCGCGGCGTATCCGACCGCCTCGAGCGCGATCGCCTCGTCGTAGAGCGTCATTCCGTCGAGTTCGAAGAGATCGATCTCATGCGCTGTCATGCCGGCCTCGGCCAAGGCGCGTTCGCTGGCCCGCTGAAGCGCCGGCGCGGTCGCAAGGCCACGATCGCCCGGCCAGTAGGGCTCCGACGAAAGTCCAAGCCCCTTCACGCGCACAGACGAGGGTTTGCCCGAAATGACCACTGCCGCCACCGCGTCCGCCCAGAGCGGAAGATGATCCGACTCCAAGGGGTAAGCCGGGGTGGAGCGCCAACCGCCCGACTGCAGCGCCCTGGGATTGGCCTTCGCCGCGACCGCGCGCCTCTTTTGCGCGGCCTCGACGGAACTCGTGTCCCCGCCGTTGATCCGCCATTTCTGGGCGTTGACGGCGCAGATGTGCGTTTCCTGCAGGCCAAGCGGGGCGAGAAAGATGCGGTCAAAGAGCTGGCGCGACAGTTCCTCGACGTCGTGCTCAGAGGCCCTGCCCCAAGCCGCCACGATCGTGCGCTCCGACTCGCCGGCCTCAATGCGCGCCACCGCCGCGGCGAAGGCGCCAGCGCCGTCGTCGGAGTAGCGAACCTCATCGCGGAGATACGCGCCCGCCGCCGGCGCCGTGACCATGCTCGAAAGCGAGCGTCCATCGACCAGATCGTGTGCCGCAAGCACGACCGAGTCGATCCCGTCGTAGCCTTGGCCGGCGTCCTCGACGGCCTTGGAGACTGTGTCGTAGATCAATTCCATCAGGTTGCGGCGAGGATCGGCCCAACTGAACTCGAGCGCCGCGCCTTCAATATAAACACTGCCGACTTCGGCCATGTCGCCGTATCTCCTTCAGCTTCTGGGTTCGGCGAGGTGGAACGACGCGATCGCGGTCATGCCGCGGACGCGGACGAAGGTGCGAGCTGGTTCTCTCGGATCGTCCTGAGGTCCGGCTTGCCATTGGGAAGCCGGGGGATCTCCTTGATGAAGGTGATTCGTCTCGGCGCCTTGTAGGACGCGATCCTCGATTTCACGTGGCTGATCAGGTCTTCAGGAGACGCTACAGCGCCCGCCTTCATCTCGACCAAGGCTACGATCGATTGTCCGAACCTCGGATCTGGCGTCCCCATGACGACAGCGTCGTTTACCGCATCATGGCTTTTGAGGACGATCTCCACCTCTTCCGGAAAGACCTTCTCGCCTCCGGTGTTGATGCACTCGGAGCCTCTGCCGATCAGGGTCACCGTACCGTCCACATCAACGGTCGCCCAGTCTCCTGGAACAACGTAGCGCTTACCGTCGAGAAGGCGGAACGTCGAAGCGGTCTTGACCGGATCATTATAGTAGCCGACCGGCTGGCGCCCGCCGATCGCCAGAAGGCCGCGCTCCCCCGACCCTGGCGTCACGTCGCGTCCATCCTCGGTGATGACGCGGGTCGCGCCCTTTGCCTTGAACGTGGCGGTCTTGCTAGGCGCGCCCTTCGCAGTGAGCGAGCGGCCGAGCGACATCGTTTCGGACGAACCGAAGACGTCAGCGATCGTGACCTTGGGCAGATGCTCGACGAGCCTGGCCTTTAGGTCGGCGCTGAAGACGACGCCGCTTGAGATAATCGTACGCAGCGTCGAGAGATCCCAGCGGTCGCGTCCGGCGTCGAGCGCTTCCAGCACAGGCCGGGCGAACGCATCGCCCACCCACATGAGCGTCGCCACCTTGTCCCGATCAATCGTGTCGAGCAGGTCCTCGGCCTTGAAGCCGCGCTCCCGGAGGTGGGAAATCGCGCCGCCTCGAGACAAAGTCATGAAGCAGGTCAGAAGGCCCGCGCCGTGCATCAGGGGCCCGGCGGAAAGATGGGCGCGTCCGTGCTTGGAGATTTTCGACCGCAGGAGATCGAGATCCGGGACATCCGGAAAGCCGTCGCCGTTCTCCGTGTTGAGGCGAAGAAACAGATCCTCCTGCCGCCAGATGACGCCTTTGGGCACGCCGGTGGTGCCGCCCGTGTAGAGCAGCAGGGCATCGTCTCCCGACACCGGCCAAGGGCGCCACCCATCCTGAACGGCGCTCTCAGCGGCTTGCTCGTAAGGTGTCGCCCAGTCAGGACATGGGCCCGATCCGTCATCCACCCACAGCCAAACCTTCACACGGGGCGTGCGAGCGCGGGTCGATTCGATGGTTGAGCCGAAGACACCGTGGAACACCACACAGGCGACGTCGCCATTGTTCCAGAGATAGTCCAACTCATCTGGACCATAACGATAGTTGGTGTTGAGGGGCACGAACCCGCCGCGGAAGCAGGCCAAAGCCGACTCGAGATACTCGGTGCAATTGTAGAGATATTGCGCGATCTTATCCTGACGCTGAAGCCCCGCCTTAACCAGGAACGACGCGATCGAGGTGGATCGCCGGTCGAGGTCCGACCAAATCACCTTTCGATCGCCATGGACCAGCGCGACCGCGTCCGGGATTTCCCGAGCCACGACGGCGTAAATGTCGGAGAAATTCCAGCTGTCCATCACCTCTCCTCCGGCGCTGTCTTCGCCACCTTGTCATCATCATAGATCACGCGACTTCTCATCGTCAACGTTGATGTCGAGATAAAATCGGTCATAAGCTCGCTCAGAAAATGGCGACCGGCGTAATTGGGCTACCGACGCCGCCCTTGATCGCCAGGGGGGCGATCACCAGCATGACCGCCTTTGGCGCGAACGCCGAGAGGGCCTCCAGATCAAGGAGTTCGGCCAGATAAACGCCGTTGTCGCGGGTCACCGCAATGTGCAGCGGCATGGCGCAGCCGGGGTCCTGGGACGGAATCACCTCCACCGCGATATTATCCGCCGCCACAAGGGCGAGGCCGGAGGCCACGATCCAATCGGCGCAGTCATGGTGCAGCCCGGACGTTGCGGCCTTGGTCGCCCGCCCATCACGCCAGGCCTTGAGCCAGCCGGTGCGCACCAGCAGGGCGTCCCCCGGCTCGGGGGTGATTTCAGACATCGCCAGCTTCGCCTGCAGATCGGATGTCATGATCGCCCGATCCGTGGTGAAGTCGGCGTCGTCGCCGAAATCCACAAACAGGGCCCTGGTCGCCATCGCGCCCAGCTTGTCGATGCCGCACCGCACGGCTCCCCGACTGGTCACCTCGGTCGCCCGATAGCCGTTGTACATCTCCCCATCGCGCCAAACATGGGCGAGCGCGTCGATGTGGGTGGCGCCGTGGGTCGGCAGCATGATCACATCGTCGGAAAACCCGTAACCCGCCCGTTCGGGCAAGCCAGCGGCGTAATCGCCGCCGTGGCGCGTCATGAAATGTTGCGGGGGCGCGCGCATGTCCGCCCCGGCGCCGCGGTCATTGTTCAGGATCGGCATGGCCAGAGGCAGAACGCGTCCCTGCCCCGCCGCCGCGACTCCACGCAAGGTGGCGGCGGCGTCGATCAGGTTTGCGGCGCCCCGCTCATCCCCCGCGCCGAAGCGATGGCGAGTCTCGTTTTGAGTCATGTCACGCCCGCTGCGGGGCGTTGACGCCGTGTGTGGAAGCAGAATCAGGGCGCGACCATTCCCGCGCCGCCGCCAGTTCACGCATTCGCGTCGCGCCGCCCAGCGCCTGACCGCTCCAGGTCACGCGCTTGAACCAATAGTGCAGGCCTAATTCGTCCGTGATGCCAATGCCCCCATGGACCTCCGTCGCGTTGCGAGAGGCAATGCGACCGGCTTCAGCGAGGTAGGCCTTGGCGTGCAGCGCGCTTGTCTCGGCGTCGGGTAGATCGACATCCAGCGCATGGGCCGCATACCAGACCAGCGACCGCCCTGGCTCCAGTTCCGCGGCCATGTCCGCACACAGATGCTGCACCGCCTGGAAGCTGCCGATCGGGCGGCCGAATTGTTGGCGGACCGTTGCATAGGCGACAGCGGTCTCCAAAAGATGCGCGCCCGCCCCGAGCAGATCGGCGGCCAGCATGACCTGCAGCGCCGAGGCGAGCTTCGCGGATGTCTTCCCGCAAACGCCCAGCCGCACGGAAGCCGCGCCGTCCAGGGTCAGGGCGGCGGCTGAGCGCGTGCGATCGACCGTGATCAGGGGCGCAACCACAACACCGGGAGCATCTCGATCGACCAGATGCAGATCGCCGCCTTGGGCTTCCACGAGGATCATGTCACATCCGGCGAGGTCGATGGCGAAGCGACAGGTCCCGTGGAGCTGGCGGTCTCGAACCACGAACCCTTCGCCTTCCCGCGCGCCGGCGAGCGAGGCCGAGGGCGCGAGCGCGACCCTGAGGTCCCCACTCGCAATTTGCGGCAGCAACTCCCGCTTCTGCGCTTCGGTTCCAGCGCCCATGACAGCGAGCGGCCCGGCTATCACCGGGCCCAGAAACGGCGTCGGCGTGACGTGGCGCCCGAGGCTTTCGGCCACCACCGCCGCATCCAGCAGGCCAAGTCCCAGACCGCCGAACGCCTCTGGCACCAGAAGTCCCGGAATACCAAAGTCGCCGAGGCCACCCCAAAGGTCGTCGGCGAAGGCGTCGGGGGCTTGTTCCGCATGCCGGCGAACGCGCGGGAGCGGCGACAGTCGCTTGAGCGCGCTGTCGAGTTGCTCCTGCAGCATCCGCTGGTCATTGCTCAAGGCGAATTCCACCGAGGTCTCTCCTCTTGCCGCGCCAAAGCTAGCTGACGCGAACCGCTTTCGGTTCGCGCGGCAGGCCCAGGCCACGCTCTGCAATGATGTTCTTCTGGATTTGAGCGGTGCCGCCGCCGATGATCATGCCCAGATCGAACATGTACCGCTTCTGCCACAACCCGTTCGCCGGGGCCTGAGGACTGCCTTCGTAGAGCAGACCCAATTCCCCCAAGGCATCGATGGCGAGGGTCGCGATCTGGTGATTGAGTTCAGTGGCCTGCAGCTTCACGATCATCCGCCCCAGCGGCAAATCCTCGCCCTGTGACGCCGCGGTCAGCAGGCGCATGGCGTGGAACTTCATCGCCATCGCCCGCCCCTGCAGACGCGCCGCGCGATCGCGGAAGACCGGCATATCGATCACCCGGACCCCGTCGATGCTTTCCTCCGCCATCAGCGCCAGCAGATTGGTCATGCGGGCGAGCGCCGCGTTCGGATCGCCCAACATGCCGCGCTCGTGCTTGAGCGTGGTGTTGGAAATGCGCCAACCCTGCCCGCGCTCCCCGACGACCTGAGTCTTGGGAACGCGAACGTCGGTGAAAAACACTTCGTTGAACTCCGCCGCGCCCGTCATGGTCCGCAGCGGACGGACCTCGATCCCCGGCGTCTTCATCGAGAGGATGAGGTAGCTGATGCCGAGATATTTGTTTGGTGCGTCGGGCTCCGTGCGTATGAGCGCGAACATCATATCCGCGCCGTGAGCCGTCGTGGTCCAGATCTTCTGGCCATTGATCACGAAGTCATCGCCGTCTTCGACGGCTTTGGTGGACAGCGACGCAAGATCCGATCCGGCGCCCGGCTCGGAATAGCCCTGACACCAGATGATGTCGCCGCGGACCGTCGGGGCGATCCATTCCTTTTTCTGGGCGTCGCTACCGCATTCGAGCAGGGTCGGCGCCAGCATCGAGATGCCCTGATTGACGAGGCCAAGCGGCGCGCGGGCGCGGCCGAACTCCTCGGCGATGATCTGGGCCCGCATGATGTCCAGAGGCTGTCCGGAGCCGCCATACTCGACGGGGATGTGGCGCGCCACATAGCCGTGCTCGATCAAGAGCCGTTGCCAGGCGCGGGCCTCGGGCGTCGGGCGATTGACCCCGAAATGTACGGGAATCGCCGCCTTGTGGTGCTGCAAAAACCGCCGCACGTCCTGACGGTAGGCTTCCTGGTCCGCCGAGTAGGATAGGTCCATCGTGGTCGTCCTAAAGGAGACGCTTGGCCGCGCGCAGGCTCTCGATTGCATCCACCGACATGCCGAGCACGTCGTGCAAAATCGCCGTCGTATCTTCCCCCAAATCCGAGACGTGGGGCTTGGAGGTGACAGGAGCCTCTGAGAAGACGAAGGGCTGGCGCGGGATCGAAAAGGCTCCGGATCCGTCGGAAACTTCTTCAAACGTGCCGCGCGCCACCATCTCCGGCTCGGCAAGGAGATCGCCTACCGTCTTGTAACGGGAGCAAGGCACGCCGGCCCGCATCAGGACATCTTCGCTCTCCTGAGCGGAACGCATGCTCGTCCAATTCTCGATCAGCGTCATGAGCAAGGACCAGTTGTGCTCGCGCGCCAGAATGGTCGAGAAGCGCGCATCCTGATTCCATTCCGGCTGACCGACCGCGATCGCAAGGTTCTCGAAATTCTTCTGGTTGACGGGGGCGACCATGACAAAGCCGTCGAGGGCCTTGAGGGGCTGATAGATCGGGCGACGCTGCGTCGTCGGGAACTGCGCCTCCTGCATCTCGTAAACCAGCATGTTCAACATCGAGTCGATCAGGGTGACATCGACGTGCTGGCCTGAGCCGAAACGCTCGCGATGAAGCAGCGCCGTCTGGATGGCGCCAAACGCGTAGATGGCGGCGATCACATCCGCGGTGAAAATCCCCGTGGTGGCGGGGCGATCAAGGGCCTCATTGTATTTGAGGTGGGCCATGTCGTAACCGCTGGCCGCGTGGATAATCGGCGCATAGGCCGGATCGCGGGCGCGCTTCCCCTTCTGACCGAAACCGCTAATGGAACAGTAGACGAGACGCGGAAACATGGCGTGCAGCGTGTCGTAGTCGAGGCCAAGCCCGGCCATGACCTCGGCGCGATAATTTTCGACGACGACATCGGCCTTCGCAATGAGATCGAGCGCGATTTGCCGGCCCTCAGTCGACTTCAGGTCGAGCGCGACGCTCTTCTTGCCGCTATTCATCTGACCATAGTAGGCGCTGCGTCCGTTCCGGATCGGCGAACGGAAGCGCATGTAGTCTCCGGTCAAGGGTTCGAGCTTGATCACTTCCGCGCCGCAGTCGGCGAGCATGCGGGTCGCGAACGGGCCAGCCATCATGGCCGTGAAATCGATGACCACCATTCCTTCAAGTGATTGCGTCGCCGCCATAGTCCTCTCCTCTGGAAGGGTGGGGCTTGTGTTTCCGCCCTCATTCCCGGTCACTTGCTGGTCAAAAGAAGGCTTGAAGTCCGGTGATCGCACGCCCCAGAATCAGGGCGTGGACGTCGTGCGTGCCTTCGTAGGTGTTCACGGTCTCCAGGTTCACCAGGTGTCGCATCACTTGGAACTCTTCGGAGATGCCGTTGCCGCCGTGCATGTCGCGCGCGATCCGGGCGATCTCGAGGGCCTTGCCGCAGTTGTTGCGTTTGATGATCGACACCATCTCGGGCGCCGCCTCGCCCCGGTCCATCAGACGGCCAACACGCAGGCTCGCCTGCAGGCCGAGCGCAATGTCAGCCATCATGTCGGCCAGCTTCTTCTGGAAGAGCTGCGTCTGCGCGAGCGGCCGGCCGAACTGTTTGCGATCGAGGCCATATTGCCGCGCGGCGTGCAGACAGAACTCAGCCGCCCCCATCGCGCCCCAGGAAATACCGTACCGCGCGCGGTTGAGGCAGCCGAACGGGCCTTTCAAACCCTCGACGTTGGGGAGGAGCGCGTCCTCGCCGACCTCGACGTCCTGCAGCACGATCTCGCCGGTCACCGAGGCGCGAAGCGACAGTTTCCCTTTGATTTTGGGCGCGGAGAGCCCCGGCATGCCCTTCTCGAGCACAAACCCGCGGATCTTGCCGCCATGGGCTTCCGACTTCGCCCAGACGACGAAAACGTCGGCGATCGGGGAGTTTGAAATCCACATCTTGCCACCGTTCAGCCGATATCCGTCCGCGGTCTTGCGCGCGACGGTCTTCATGCCCGCGGGGTCGGAGCCCGCGTCAGGCTCGGTGAGGCCAAAGCAGCCGATAAGAGCGCCGGACGCCAATCCGGGCAAATACTTCATGCGCTGCGCTTCCGAGCCGTAGGCGTAGATCGGATACATCACGAGCGAACTTTGCACCGACATCATCGAGCGATAGCCGCTGTCGATCCGCTCAATCTCGCGCGCCACCAGCCCGTAAGCGACATAGGAGGCGCCCAGACCACCGAACTTCTCGGGGATGGTGATGCCCAAAAGGCCCATCGCGCCCATCTCGGCGAAAATCTCTGGAACCACCATTTCCTCGCGGTTGGCGGCGATCACGCGGGGCGCCAGTTTCTCTTGGGCATAGGCGCGCGCCGCGTCCCGCATCATCCGCTCCTCCTCCTCAAGCTGATCCTCGAGACGGAAGGGGTCCTCCCAATTGAAGGCCGCCATTTCGGGCGCGTCCTTGGGCTTTAGCGGCGTATAGCCGGTCGGCTCTGGGCGAAGAGGCATGACGCTCATGATTGGACTCCGGAAGATTGCGGATTTGACGAGGCCGGACGTCCTACCGCCCAGTCCGCGAGCACCTCATCCGTATGCTGGCCAGGGGTCGGGGGAGCGCTGCGGACGGCCGAGGGCGTACGGGAGAAGCGCGGCGCCGGCGCGGGCTGGCGCACGCCAGCCACACGCTGAAAAGCGTCGCGCGCCAGCATGTGCGGATGCATCGCCGCTTCGTCGGGCGTAAGCACTGGCGCAAAGCAGGCCGAGCGCCCGTCCATCTCAGCTTCCCACTCGGCCCGTGTCCGCGCGCGAAAGATTTCGGCGAAACGCACACACAGAGCCGGCCACGTGGAGCGATCCATCTGGTCGGGGACCGTAGCCGGGTCCACGCCCATGCCGACCAGAAGCTGGTCGTAGAATTTGCGCTCGACCGCCGCGACCGACACAAAGCCGCCGCCGGCTGTTTCATAGACATTGTACCAGGGCGCGCCGCCATCGAGGAAATTGGTTCCCCGCTCGGGATTCCACCGGCCGCTCTCCAGAAAGCCGAACTGCGCGGTCATCAGCGACAGGATGCCGTCGAGCATCGCCACATCGACCACCTGCCCTCGCCCCGATCGCTTCGCTTCGAAGATCGCGGCCAGCAGGCCGAATGCGAGATAGACTCCGCCCCCGCCATAGTCGCCCAGGAAATTGAGCGGGATAGCAGGCTTCTCCCCCGGTCCCATCAGCGCCAGGGCGCCGCTGAGGGCGAGGTAGTTAAGATCGTGGCCCACGGTGTCGGCAAGCGGCCCGTCCTGTCCCCAGCCGGTCATCCGCCCGTAAATCAAGGTCGGGTTCATCGCCTGGCAGATTTCCGGCGACAGCCCGAGACGCTCCATCGTCCCCGGCCGATGCCCTTCAATGAGGGCGTCGGCCTTGGCGATCAATTGGAGCGCCGTTTCGCGACCCACCTCGGTTTTGAGGTCGAGCGCGATCGAGCGCCGGCTGCGGGTGATCGGATTGAATCGCGCCTCCTTTGGGATGCCCAGACCGCTCGGCTCGGTCCGATCCACCGTGATGACGTCCGCGCCCATATCGGCCAACAACATGGCGCAGAACGGACCTGGACCCACGCCCGCGAACTCGACGACCCGGAGGCCCGCAAGGGGACCGGATGTGGCCATCACAGCCATCAGTCACGCCCTGCCGTGCGAAGTGACGGCGCGGCGGCCTGCAACGGCAAGGCGTCCGGATTGGGAAGAATCCCCTCAAGGTCAGCCTTGATCTCCAAGGCCATGAACCGAGAAAAGATCCGGGAATCGAGCAGCGCCCCGCCGGTGATCCAAAGGCCTTCCTGGCCCGTGCGCCGCCACATGGCGCGCATCTGGTAATTTTCGTCGAACCCCCACACCTTGCCGACCTTGTCAGCGATGGCGTCGCCGAACAGGGCGCGTATATTTTCCTGCATGTTCTTGAAGCCGGTGGCGAGAACGACGAGGTCGCAGGACACGACGCGGCCATCCTTCATCTGCAGGCCGTCACCGACGAAGCCCACGACGTCATCGGTTTGCAGCACCCCGATCGAGCCGTTCGCGATGTGGGCGGAGCAGCCAACGTCGATGTAGTAGCCGCCCTCGCCGCGCATATACATCATTTGGAAGCCAGTATCGTCGCTGCCAAAATAGGTTTTGAGCCCGCTGGCGTTGAGGCTGTCGAGCAGGTCTTTGTCGAGCTCGGCCGCCTTTTTCGTGATCCAGCGGTAGGACTCCTTCAACATCGGATAGGGGATCGCCGCCGCGATCATGTCGATGTCTTCTGTCGGCCGCGCGTCGTCGTAGATGGCGTAGATCATCGCGGCACCGGGCTTGAGGCTAATGACGCAGGTCGGCCCGCGCTGAAGCATCGCAACCGATTTGGCGCCCTTGAGGTGGAGATCTTGCGCGATGTCGTGGCCGCTGTTGCCGGTGCCGACGACGATGACGTTGTCGCCCGCATAGAGCGCCCCGTCTTGAAACTCACTTGAATGCACAACCTGGCCGGTGAAGTTGTCCAGGCCGGGCAGTTCGGCCCGATGCGGGATGCTGCCACTGACGCCGCTCGCGACGACAATATGCTGGCAATCCTTCTTCACCACCGATCCATCAGCCAGGCGCAACTCGACCGTCCACCGCCTCGTCGCTTCGGAATAGGTCGCCCCGCACATCTCCGTGGAGGTCCAGACGTCAAGCTCCAGGCATTCGGCGTAGACCTCGAGCCAAAGGCCGAGTTGGTCCTTCGACAGCCACAAGGGCCAGGTCTTGGGAAAGGCCATGTACGGCATATGGTTGGCCGCGATTTCGTTATGCAGCGTGAGCGACCGATAACGCCCACGCCAAACGTCGCCGACCCGAGGGGATTTTTCCACTACCAGCGTATCAACGCCAAGCTGTCTGAGGCGGGCGGCGGTGGTCAGGCCGGCGTGGCCGGCGCCGATCACGATCACCTGGGGCTCGCGATCGGCGAAAGCCTTGCGCTCGGTCCGGTCCTCCAGCCACGACCGGCCGTGGACGTTCATCGCATAGTCTTCGCCGGTCGGCCGGCGCTCGCCAACCTTCTCTTCAAAGCCGTGCAGTCCA
>Ga0302314_10010529_pt1 | contig 16173 bp, 14 predicted proteins | sample III_Palsa_N2_3_FD_200533 | JGI IMG/M metagenome (GOLD analysis project Ga0302314, IMG submission 200533) | Peat permafrost microbial communities from Stordalen Mire near Abisko, Sweden - III_Palsa_N2_3 | ecosystem: Environmental > Terrestrial > Soil > Palsa > Peat permafrost | place: Sweden... | reverse complement strand
ATCCGGCGATCAGGCCGGGGCCGGACCCGATCGACGCCGGCGGCTGCGAAGACCCCACGGTGGTGCTGATCGGTCGCCGCTATGTGGTCTATTACACCGGCGTCGCGGCCGACAAATCGTCGGGCCAACTGCTCTACGCCGACGGCGCGCACCCGCGCCGGCTGACCAAGCGCGGCATCGCCCTCGCCTCCTCCAAGACCGAGCGCAACACCAAGGAAGCCACGGTCGAGCGCACGGCCGACGGCCAATGGCGGCTGTTCTACGAATACGCCCGGGACGGCGCCTCGGCGATCGGGCTGGCCCTCGGAGACGGGGTGGCGGGACCGTGGAGCGAGCAGCCGGAGCCGGTCGAGCCGCGCCGCGACAACTGGGACAAATGGCACCTGTCGACCGGGCCGCTGTTGACCCGCGACCCCGACATGCCGGTGATGTTCTACAACGGCGCCACCGAGGACGCGCGCTGGCGGATCGGCTGGGTGGCGTTCAACCGCGACTGCACCAAGGTGGTGGATCGCTGCGTCGAACCCCTGATCACCCCGCCACCGCCCTCCGAGCGCACCGGCATCGACATCGCCTTCGCCGCCTCGGTGATCGAACGGGACGACAAGGTGTTCCTCTACTACTCCCTGGGCGACAAGGTGCTCTACCGCTCCCGGATCAAGCAGTGCGTCCCGCACTGAACCCTTCTCCCCTGGCGAAAGAGGGAATGGCGCTCACACCACCACGCCGATCGACATCCTGATCTCCTTCGCGCCGCCGGCCGGCACTTCGAACACGCCGGGCTTGTGGCGGAAGTCGCCGGCGTAGCCGGCGGGGTCGGCGATGCCATGCCAGGGCTCGACGCAGATGTAGGGAGCGCCGGGCTTGGTCCAGACGCCGAGGTAGGGGGTATCGGGGAAGCTGACCTCGAGCTGCGGTCCGTCCGGCGCGCCGTAGCGGAGCTTTCGGCTCTTCAGCCGGTCGAAGATCACCGCGTCGTCTTCGAACAGGTCGTCGCGCAGGATCAGGTCGCGGCCCTGCACCGGGGTGGGGAAGCTGTCGGGCCTGACCACGCCCTCGGCGTCGATGCGGCGGATCGGGGCCGGCTCATCGTGATCGAAGTGGAGCCGGTGCCCGTCGCGCGGGCGGCCGTAGGGCAAGGGCCAGCGCAGCGCCGGGTGGAAGCCGAAACTGGCCGGCATGGGCGCGTCGCCGGCGTTGCGGACCGTGGCCGTGACCTCGAGGGTCGCGCCGGCCACGGCGAAGCACAGGTCGAGCTCGAACTCGAACGGATAGACCGCCCGGGTCTCGGCGTCGGCGCCGAGGCGGAAGGTGGCGCTGGCGGCGGCGGCCTCGACCACCGCGAACCGCTTGTGGCGGGCGAAGCCGTGCTTGGGCATGGCGTAGGTCCGGCCGTCCAGACGATATCGGCCGGCCTCCAGCATGCCGACGATCGGAAACAGGATCGGCGCCCGCCCGGTCCAGAAGGCGGGATCGCCATTCCACTGCAGGTCCCGCCCCTCGGCGTCGCGCAGGGCGCAGAGCTGGGCGCCCTGGGCGTCGATGTCGGCGCTGAGGTGGTCGGAAGCGATGGTGGTGAGGCTGGCCATGGGCGCGTCTTACTCCAAACCGTCTCGCCGTGAACGCGCGAGTGAGGCGATTGGACCCCCGCCCGGCTTCGGCTAGGCTTCCACCAAACCAGGGGCGGCCCACATGCACACACGTCGAACCTTCGCGGCGCTGAGCGCTTTCGCCGCCCTGCTGGCCGCCGGCCCGGCGCCGGCGCAGACCGCGCCCTGGACCTTGCCGAGCGACGCGGCGATCCACGACATGCTGGTCAAGCGGATCGACGTCGACGAACAGGGCGTCGGCATCGTGGTCGGGGTGATCGACGGGCGCGGGCGGCGGATCATCGCCTATGGCGCGCGGAACCAGGGCGACAAGCGTTCGCTCGACGGCGACACCCTGTTCGAGATCGGCTCGATGACCAAGGTGTTCACCTCCCTGCTGCTCGAGGAGGCGGTGCAGAAGGGCGAGGTGAAGCTCGACGATCCGGTGGCGAAATACCTGCCCGCGGGGGTGCACGTCCCCGAGCGCGACGGGAAGCAGATCACCCTGATCGATCTCGCCACCCACACCTCGGGCCTGCCGCGGCTGCCGACCAACCTCAAGCCGGCGGACCCGAACAATCCGTATGCGGATTACACCTTCGACCAGCTGTACCAGTTCCTGGGCGGCTATCAGCTGCCGCGCGATATCGGCTCAAAGTACGAATACTCCAACCTCGGCGCCGGCCTGCTGGGCAACGCCCTGAGCCATCGCGCCGGCCTGAGCTACGAGGCGCTGGTGCGGCGGGACGTGCTGGCGCCGCTGCACATGTCCAGCTCCACCGTCACCCTGTCGCCGGCCCTGGCGGCGCGCATGGCCGTCGGCCACAGCCTGGGACTGGATCCCGTCTCCAACTGGGACCTGCCGGCCCTGGCGGGCGCCGGCGCGCTGCGCTCGGACGCCAACGACCTGTTGACGTTCCTGGCCGCCGAGCTCGGCTACACGCAAACGCCGCTAAACGCCGCCATGACGGCGCAGTGGCAGCCGCGCAGGCCGACCGGCATTGCGAACACCGAGGTGTCGCTGGCCTGGCATGTCCGCAAGACCGCGACCGGCGAGGTGGTCTGGCATAACGGCGGCACCGGCGGCTTCCGCACCTTCATGGGCTTCGATCCCAAGGGCCGGTTCGGGGTGGTGGTGCTGACCAACGCCGCGACCGCGAGCGGCGGCGACGACATCGGCTTCCACCTCCTGACCGGCAGCCCGCTGACCCCGCAGCCCAAGCCGCACCACGCCATCCACCTGGACGCCGCGCTGCTTCAGCCCTTCGTCGGCAAGTACCAGCTGGCGCCGCTGGCGCTGCTGACGATCACCAGCGACGGCGGCCACCTCTACGGACAGCTGACCGGCCAGCCCGTCTACGAACTCTATCCCGAGGGGCCGACGGACTTCTTCTGGAAGGTGGTCGACGCCCAGCTGAGCTTCCGGACCGGCCCAAACGGCGCCGTCATCAGCGCCGTCCTGCACCAGGGCGGCCGGGACCTGACGGCGGCGCGGCTGCCGTGATCCGTCGCCGCAGAGGCGCGCGTTGTTTCCTTCTCCCCTTGTGGGAGAGGGAATTCGTTCCTCACTTCGCCGCCTTCGCTTCTCCCGCCGCCCTCGGCGGGGCGTGCTTCACATAGCGGTCGAGCCAGTCGGTCATTTCCCAGAGGACGTGGCCGGTGGATTCGCGGCCGCGGTAGCCGTGCGGTTCGTTGGGCAGGGTGACGTAGCGCACGGTGGCGCCCGCCCCCTTGAGCGCGGCGTAGAACCGCTCGGACTGGATCGGGAAGGTGCCCGAATTGTCGTCCGCCTCGCCGTGGATCAACAGGATCGGGGCCCTGATCTTGGGCGCATAGTTGAACGGGCTCATGGCGTCGTAGGTGGCCTTGGCCTGCCAGTAGGTGCGCTGTTCGGCCTGGAAGCCGAACGGCGTCAGGGTGCGGTTGTAGGCGCCGGAGCGGGCGATGCCGGCGCGGAACAGGTCGGTGTGGGCCAGGAGGTTGGCGGTCATGAAGGCGCCGTAGCTGTGGCCGCCGACGGCGATGTGATCCCGGTCGGTCACGCCCATGGCGACCACCGCGTCCACCGCCGCCTGGGCGTCGGCGGAGAGCTGGTCGATATAGGTGTCGTTGGGTTCGGCCCCCTTCTCGCCGATGATCGGGAAGCTGGGGCCGTCGAGCACAGCGTAGCCCTGGGTGACGAGGAACACCGGGTTGATCCCCTGCGGACGGTAGAAACGGGTCTTGGAGGTATCGACCACCTGGCCGGCCACCGCCGCGTCGGTGAACTCTGCGGGATAGGCCCACATCAGCAGCGGCAGCGGCCCGTCGCGCTTCCGGTCATAGCCGGCCGGCAGATAGAGCGTCCCGGACAGCGGCACGCCGTCGGCGCGGGTGTAGGCGATCAGCTGCTTCTGCACCTGGGCGAACTGGGGTTCGGGGTCGGGGAAGCGGGTCAGGGCGCGCGGATCGCCGCCGCTCAGGGTACGGACGAAATAGTTGGGCGGATCGTCCCGGCTCTCGCGCCGGGTCAGCACATGCTCGGGATCAAGCGCGGAAACCACCCGCTCGTAGTAGGGATCCTTGGCCTGCCACAGGATTTTCGACTGGCCGGTCTTGAGGTCGAGGGCTGACAGGAAGGGATGCTCGCCTTCGCGCGAGGCCCCCTCGCCCGTCATCAGCACCGAACCGTCCGAGGTGAACTGCATCGTCGGACGGCCGAGGGGCCCTGGGGCCAGGATCGGCATTCCGGGGTTGTGATACTGGTCCTGGTAGTTGCGCTCGGCCAGCACGCGCGGCGCGGCATGACCCGAGGGATCGACCAGGATCCGCGTCTCGCGCCGGGTCTTGGTGTGACGGGTGATGATCAGGGCCGTGTCGGCCTTGCCCCAGATCACCGCGGCGAAGCGGTCCTTGAGGTCGGCCAGCACGGCCGGGGCGCCGGTGAACGGGGCGGCCTGCATCATCAGCCGGTCGTGGATATCGACCTTGCGATCGGTGTCGCCGCCGTCCTGGGCCACCGCCCAGACCAGGGTCGCCGGCGCGTCGGCGCGCCACACCGCCTCGCGCGGGAAGGGCGTCACCGCATCGAAGGCGGTGGGCAGGGTATCCGTCAGCGGCCGATCGGCGATGGTCTTCACCGGCTTGCCGTCGGCGGTCCACACGGCGATCTCGGCCGGGAACAGCTCCGCGGGGATGACGTAGCTGAACGGCCGCTTCAACCGCTCGACCTGCAGGTATTTGCCGTCGGGCGACAGGTGGAAGCCGACGAACAGGCCGGGCGCGCCGACCGCGCGCGGCGCCGGGCCGGTCAGCGACACGCGCTCGAGCTGGCTGGTGAAGTAGTAGTCGAACAGGGCCTCGTCGTGCGGGTTGGCCAGCAGGTCCTCATAGGTGCGGATGGCCGCGGGCTTGCCGGCGCTCTCCTGCACCGTCGGGCCGACCGGGACCGTGGGCGCGGGCGGCGCCGCGCCGCGGGCGGCGACCGTGCGGGCCAGCAGCAAGCTCTTGCTGTCGGGGGTCCAGGTGTAGGCGTCGGCGAGGCCGAAGGCGGCGTTGACCACCGCGCCGGTCAGCTTCTTCGCCGGAACGCCGGGCCCGGCGACCCAGAGTTCGAGCCCGGTCGGCTGGCGGACCACGAAGGCCAGGCGCCGGCCGTCCGGCGACCATTGCGGCTGGGCGAAGCGAAGCCCCTTGGGCAGGACCACCGGCGTGGTCTTGCCGGTGGCCACGTCCTCGAACGCCAGCGAGGTCAGCCAGTTCATGCGGATCTCGGCCGGGCCGTTGGTGCGCGGATCGATGCGGTAGCCGCCGAGGCGCAGGATCGGCCGGGCCAGGGCCGCCACCGAGGGCAGGTTCTCGCGGCCGAGCACCGCCAGGGTCTTGCCGCCGCGACTCAGCAGCACGGCCGGGGTCGGCGGCGCGTCGAGCATGGCCGGGATCGGGGCCGGCGGCTGCTGATAGGTCGGCGGCGCCTCGGCCGCCATGGCGATAGAGACGAAGCCGGCCAGGACCAGCGCCCCTGCTGACACGAACAGACCGAACCCGCGCATACCTTCCCCTCCTGACAGCCTCCATTGGTGTGGAGGCCGGAGGCGGCGGGTGTCAATCTGGCGCGCAATCGTCACGGTCCGGGCGTAGGCTCCGGGAAACAGGCAACAGAAGCCCAAGGAGGATTAAATCATGAGCACCAAGGACGTCGCCGACGATCTCGTCTCGATGTGGAAACAGGGCCAGTTCGCCGAAAGCGGCGAGAAGTACTGGGCCCAGGACGTGGTCAGCGTCGAAGCGGGCGGCCCGCCCGGCACGGACCCCGCCTCGCACGGGATCGACGCTGTCCGCGGCAAGGGCGAATGGTGGGCCAACAATCACGAGGTGCACGGCGCCAAGGTGACCGGCCCGTTCGTCAACGGCGACCAGTTCGTGGTCGGCTTCGAGATGGACGTGACCTTCAAGCCGGAGAACCGGCGTTTCACCATGGTGGAGCAGGCGCTCTACACCCTCCGCGACGGCAAGATCGCCGAGGAGCGCTTCTTCTACGGCGGGTGATCCGGGGTTAGGCTTGGCGGGTGAGCGCAACCGAGCAGACCGCCGCCGTGAAGACCCGCCTGCTGGCCAAGCTAGGCGCGGCGGCGGAGCCTGCGACCGTCAAGGACGTCGCGCTCTACAAGGTGATGGGCAAGCTGTTCGCCATCCTGTCCGAGCGCGCCGATCCCAACGTCAGCCTGAAGTGCGACCCGCACCTGGCCGAGATCCTGCGCGAGCAGTACGCCGGCGTCGGCCACCGCTATCACCTCGACCGCCGTCACTGGATCAGCGTCAGCCTGGACGCCGATGTTCCGGAGGACGAGGTCCTGCGCCTGGTCGACCAGTCCTACGACCTCGTCCGCGCCGGCCTCACCCGCAAGCAGCGAGCGGAGCTCGACGCCCTTAGGCCTTGAACCGCCGCACGGCGAAGACGCCAAGCACGACGAACAGGATCAGTGTCGTCGCCTGGGCGATCAGGAACGGGGGTTCGGTCTGGGTCGGGGCCAGGGCCTTGAGGGCGCCGATCTTGCCGAAGGCCTGCGCCACCAGGACGAAGACGTTGAGATAGAGCGAAGCGACGGCGCAGCCCACATAGACCGGTCGCCACAGGCCACCGAGCTTTTGGCCATAAAGGGCGAACAGGGCCACGGCCAGTAGGATCAGCGACAGCACGCCGACCGCATGCGGCGGCCCGAACGCCTTGGAGTGGAACAGGAAGCCGGTGGCGCTGGTCAGGACGGTGGTGGCGAGAAAGGTCGCCGTCAGCGCCGGCCAGTTCGCCGAGCGCAGCATGCCGGCGAGGACGATCAGGCCGGTCAGGATGGCGACCAGGCTGATAAGCACATGCAGGGTCGTGAACGCCCCGACCGACAATCCCAGGATCATAATCGCCCCCCTCGGCCGATGCCCTTGGCCGTCGCGCCACCCTACACCACAGCGAAGGTCGGCGTCGCCCCTTCCCAGGGATGCAGGCGGTCTGCTAGGGCGGCGCCCTCACGTCGGGAGTAACGCATGTCGTCGATCGAGGCCTCCGGAGCGGCGACGCCGCGCCATGACTGGATCCGGGCCGAGGTGGAGGCGCTGTTCGACCTGCCCCTGCCCGAGCTGATGTTCCACGCCATGACGGTGCACCGGGCGGCGTTCGACCCGGCCGAGGTACAGCTGTCGCAGCTCTTGTCGGTGAAGACCGGCGGCTGCGTCGAGGACTGCGGCTATTGCAGCCAGTCGGCCCACTTCAAGACCGGGCTGAAGGCCTCCAAGCTGATGGCCGCCGACGCCGTGATCGCCGACGCCACGCGAGCCAAGGCGCACGGGGCCCAGCGGTTCTGCATGGGCGCGGCCTGGCGCGAGTTGAAGGACCGCGACCTGCCGGAGCTGGCGCGGATGATCTCGGGCGTAAAGGCCCTGGGGCTGGAGACCTGCGCCACCCTCGGCATGCTGACCCCTGAGCAGGCGGCCGAGCTGAAGGCCGCCGGCCTGGATTTCTACAACCACAACCTCGACACCGCGCCCGAGGACTACGCCCGCATCGTCTCGACCCGCACCTATGACGAACGACTGGAGACGCTGGAGCATGTGAGGGCGGCGGGGATGAGCGTCTGCTGCGGCGGCATCGTCGGCATGGGCGAGACACGCGCCCATAGAGCCGGCCTGCTGCACGCCCTGGCCACCCTGCCGGCCCACCCCGAGAGCCTGCCGATCAACGCCCTGGTGCCGATCCCGGGCACGCCGCTCGGCGACAGCCCGCCGCTCGACGGGCTGGAATTCGTGCGCACCGTCGCCGTGGCCCGCATCCTCTGCCCACGCTCGGTGGTGCGGCTGGCGGCCGGCCGCGAGGGCATGAGCCGGGAGCTGCAGGCCATGTGCCTGCTGGCCGGGGCCAACTCGATCTTCATCGGCGGCAAGCTGCTGACCACGCCCCTGCCCGGCGAAGACAAGGACCGCGCCCTCCTCGCCGACCTCGGCATGCGGGCCATGGGTGAACAGGCGGCGGTCGCAGCGGCTTAGAGCGTGTTCCGATCTGATAGAATCAGATCGGCGCTCCAGGCTTTTGGTTTGACCCGCGTTTGATCCGAAAACCGGTTCCCACTTTTCGGAACGCGCTCAAGAGGGGCCGCCGCCGGCTGATTGTGTCGGTCGCGTGAAATCCCCCTTGCACGCCTTGTGGCGGCTCGTCTGGTCGACCACCTCGGAGGTGTTCGCCGCCACGCTTTCCGTTGAACCGCGCGGCCCGCGCGACGGACCCAGGGCCGTGCATCAATCCCCGAGGTCACCATGATCAAATTCTACTATCACCCGTCGCCCAACCCCGCGAAGGTCGCCTTATACCTGGAGGAAGCCGGCCTGGAGTACGAGGTGGTTCCGGTCGACACCCGCAAGGGAGAGCAGTTCTCCCCCGAATTCCTGGCGATCAACCCCAACGCCAAGACGCCGGCCCTGACCGACGGCGCCGCCACCGTCTTCGACAGCACCGCCATCCTTCTCTACCTGGCGGAGAAGACCGGCAAATTCCTGCCCGAGAACACTCCGGCGGCGCGCGCCCAATACCTTTCGTGGATGATGTTCGTCGCCAGCGGCATCGGCCCGTATTCCGGCCAGGCCGTGCACTTCAAGCATTTCGCGCCCGAGCCCAAGGACTACGCCGTCAACCGCTATACCTACGAGGCCGAACGCCACTGGGGCATCCTCGAGGCGCAGTTGTCGAAGCACCCCTATATGCTCGGCGACACCTACACCGTGGTCGACATGGCGGTGTGGGGCTGGGCCCGCGCCGTGCCCTTCATCTTCGGGCCGGACGCCTGGGACGCCCATCCCAACCTCAAGCGCCTGATCGACGAGATCAACGCCCGTCCGGCCGCCGGCCGCGTCGGCGAACTCGCCGCCAAACACACCTTCAAGACCGAGATGGACGAGGAGGCCAAGGGCCATATGTTCCCGCAGAACAAGCGCCTCGCCACGGCGTAGAGCCTGTCAGGCGGGCCGATCCGCTCCGGCGGGTCGGCCTCGGCCCGCCTCGGCGAACGCGTCGCAGAGGTAGCTGACGAAGGCCGAGACCTTGCGGCTGACCAGGCGGCGGGAGGTGTGCAGCACCCAGAGCTCCACCTGCCGGTCGGGCGCCTCGCCCCACGAGACCAGCCGTCCGGCCTCGAGATCCTCGGCGACGATGGTGCTGGGCAGCAGGGCGACGCCGGCGCCGGCGCGGACCGCGTCGCGCACCATCATCAGCGACCACAGCCGCAGCACCGGATCGGGCGCGAGCGCGCCGGTCCGCGCACCGTCGACGACGCGCCAGAGCGCGCCCGCCGGATGGTTCATCAGCACCACAGCCGGGACCGGATCGGGCCGCTGCGGATCGTCCAGCGCCGGCCGCGGCAGGTCCGGCGGCGCGACCACCAGCATATGGCCGTGCATGAACGGCCGACCGACCAGATCCGCGTCGGGCGCCGGATTGATCCGGATCACCAGGTCGTAAGTCTCGGCCACCAGGTCGACGAACCGGTCCTCGGCGGTCACCTCGATCCGCACCTCGGGCCATAGTCGGCGAAAGCCGGCGGCGACCCAGCCCATCTCGGTGTGCGAGAACAGCATGGGGGCGGAGATGCGCAGGGTCCCGCGCGGATGATCCGAACCCTCGGCCAGGGCGCGGCCGGCCTCTTCGAGCTCGCCGAGCAGGCTTTCGGTGCGCGCGTGCAGGGCAAGCCCGTCCTCGGTCAGCCGGAACCGGCCGCCGCTGCGTTCGAGCAGGCGCACGCCGAGGCTCTCCTCGAGGTCGCGCACCCGCCGCGACAGGGTCGCCTTGGGCCGGCCGCTGGCCCGGCTGGCCCGGCCGAAGCCGCCCTGGGCGGCCACCAGGTTGAAGTCGCCGAGCGCGTTGAGGTCCATGACATATGTTCCATTTTCGGGACGATCCATCCCAGCATTAGCATCTCTGAACCGATCATGGAACGATCTATCTCTGCCGCTGTCGTCGGACGGGCGTCCGCCCGACCTGCAACAAGGAGAATTGTCATGCGTACCCAAACAGCGCTTCGGCTCCACACCTACGGCGGCCCGGACAGCGTCCGGCTCGACCAGATCGCCATCCCCGCGCCGGGCCCCGGCCAGGTGCTGGTGCATGTGAAGGCGGCCGGCGTGAACGGCCTCGACTTCAAGATCCGCCAGGGCTCCGTCCGCGACGCCTTCCCCCTGCCCCTGCCCGCCGTGCTCGGCATCGAACTAGCCGGCGTGGTGACAGCGGTCGGCGAGGGCGTCGCCCGGCTGAAGGTCGGCGACCGGGTGATGGGCGCCCTCGGCGGCGTCGGCGCCTACGCCGAGTTCGCGGTGGTCGACGCGGCCAAGCTGGCCCTCACCCCCGCCGGCCTGTCCGACGTCGACGCCGCCGCCCTGCCGGTGGCCGCGCTGACCGGCTGGCAGATCCTGCGCGCCGCCGGCGAGCTCAAGCCCGGCCAGACGGTGCTGATCCATGGCGCCTCCGGCAACGTGGGCGGATTCGCGGTCCAGTTCGCCAAGGCGGCCGGCGCCACGGTGATCACCACCGCCTCGGCCGCCAAACGCGACTACGTCCTGTCGCTGGGCGCCGACCAGGTGATCGATCGCGACGCCGAACGGTTCGAAGACCACCTGTCGGGCGTCGACCTGGTGCTGGATTTCGTCGGCGGCGACGCGACCCGGCGCTCGTGGGCTGTGCTGGCCCCGGACGGCGCGATCGTCGCCACCGCCGACCCCGGCGTATTGGCCGACATGCCCGAAGGCCGGCGCGGCCTGTTTTTCATGATGAAGCCCGATTTCGAACGCGAGCAGGCCATCGCCGAGGCCGCCGCCCGCGGCGAGCTCCAATACCGCGTGGCCGAGACCGTCGGCTTCGCCGGCCTGTCGACGGCCATCGACCGCAACTGGGGCAGCCACGCCCCGGGCAAGATCGTACTCGACACGAGCAGGTGAGACGGCCTGCTGGTCCGAACCGGGCCCGGCTGACCACGCAAGTCAGCCGGGCTCGCCGTCGCGGGTGGCGATGACCTCCCGCGGGATCAGCAGGATCACCGGCAGGATACAGGTGTAGACCAGGGCGGTCAGGGCCACGCACCACTGGAAGCCGACCCTGGGATCGAGGTCGTAGATAGCCGAGCCGATCACGTCGCTGCCGCGCAGCGACAGAATGTAGACGCCATAGACCAGCATCATCAGCGTGCCCTGCAGGCCCGGTGGGCACGACCGCATGGCCAGATCGAAGATCGCCGCCACGCCCAGTCCGCCGAGGAGACCCATGGGCACGGCCAGCATCAGCGCCTGGGCGCCCGAGTGGATCAACACCAGCGGGACCAGCTGCGGCACGGTCAGGATCATCGCCCACCAGATCAGCGTCTTCAGCGCGAACCGCCGGCACAGCCAGCCATAGAGCAGGATGGTCGGCAGGTAGGAGGCGTAATAGATGCCGAAAAAATCCCCGAACAGGGCGTCCGGCGTGTGCAGGGTGTTGGAGAAATAGAACTGCAGCGGCGTCGCCAGGCCAGGCGCGAAGTTCCACAGCATGGCGATCAGTATGGCCGGATAGATCGCCCGATGGCGGACCAGGCTGCGGATGTCGGCCCACAGGGTCGCGTGCTGGGCCTGCGGCTGGTCATAGGTATGGTGGAAGATCGACGCCGGCTTCCAGACACCGAACGCCGCCACCGACAGAGCCAGCAGGGCCATGACGCCGAAGGTGGCGGCCGGCGCCCAGGCCTGGGCGACGTAGCCGCCGGCGAAGCCTCCGGCCAGCCCGACCACGTTGGTGGCGACCTGCAGCACGGAGGCCAGCACGCCCGACATCCGCTTCTCCTGACCGATCAGCGCCATCAACCCCTGCTGTGCCGCAGAGATGAAGCGGAAGCAGACCATGGCCATGAGGACGCCGAGGTAGAGCCCCGCGGCCGACAGGGGCAGCACGGCCAGCGCCAGGAAGACCGCCGCCGCCGCCATGGCGAACAGCAGCAGGTAGCCACGATCGCGCAGGCCGAACGGGCTCCACTGGTCGCGGAGGATGCCGAACACGAAGGACAGATAGATCGGGATGGCGGTGACGAAGCGGAAGTTGGCGATGAACCCCGCCGACGCGTGCAGATGGTTCTTCAGCATGAAGCTCGTGGCGATATCCACGAACGGGTTTTCCGGCGTCACCATGCCGGCCAGCAGCAGCAGGGGCGCGAAATAGCCGATCGCCCCGGCCACCCCGGACGTCTCGGCGCGTCCCGACGCCGCCAGAGCCGTCATGTCGCCTCCCCCGATGCGGCGCCACTGTGGGGGAGTTACGGGGAGTTGGGAAGCTTGGCGGTTTGGACGACGCTGTTCTGCTCAGCTGGCGCCAGCCGCGCAGGCGCCAGGGCCAGGACGAGTGAGCGCAGGCCGCCCGACGGGTGGCGCCAGGCGCCGGCCGGTGTAGCGTCGCTTCCGAATGGGGAGGATCGCACTTGCCGTCGCATCGCTGGACGACCGCTATCGCCCTGACGGCGGCCCTGCTCTTCACCCTCCCGGCGGTGGCGCAGCAGCCGTTCAAGCCCGTGCTCAATACCGGCGACCGCCTGCTGCACTTCGACTGGCCGGCGCTCAGCATCGGCACGGGCGAGTACGCGGAGGGGCCGACCGGCGTCACCGTCTTCCACTTCGCCAAGCCGGCCCTGGCCGCCGTCGACGTGAGGGGCGGAGCGCCCGGCACGGTCAACACCGACTATCTGCGCCTGGGCTACAACACCCCGGAGCTCGACGCCGTGGTCTTCGCCGGGGGCTCCTGGTACGGCCTCGAAGCCACCACCGCCGTCGCCACAGCCCTGAAGGACGACGGCGAGCGCAGCGGCGGTTTCGACAATATCGCCCTGGCCGTTGGCGCGATCATCTACGACCTCGGCGGGCGGCGGCTGAACGAGATCTATCCCGACAAGACACTGGCCCAGGCGGCGCTGCGGGCAGCCCGACCCGGCGTGTTCGCCCTGGGCAGCGAAGGCGCGGGCCGGTTCGCCATGAGCGGCGGCTATTTCGGCTGCGGCGCGCATTCGGGCCAGGGCGGCGCCTTCCGCCAGGTCGGGGCGGTGAAGATCGCCGCCTTCGTGGTGGTCAACGCCCTGGGTGTGGTCACCGACCGCGAGGGCCGCGTCGTCGCCTGCTATCCGGGCCCGGGCTGGCCCGCCGGCCTGCGCACCACCGACCTGCTCGCCAATACACCGCAGAGCCGGTCGGGCGCCTGGACGGGTCCGCCACCGGGCCAGACACACGGCAGCCGCAACACCACGATCAGCCTGGTCGTCACCAACCAGAAACTGGGCTGGGATGAGTTGCAGCGGCTTGCGGTGCAGGTCCACTCGTCCATGGGCCGGGCGATCCAGCCCTTCGCCACCGTCGATGACGGCGACGTGCTCTACGCCGTCTCGACCCAGGAGGTGGACGCCGCCGCCGGCCAGCCGGTCCTCGCCCCGATCGACCTCGGCGCGATCGCCGCGGAGACCATGTGGGATGCGATCCTGAGCTCCGTGCCCGAACAACCCATGGCATCCAGACCCGCCGCCGGCCCGGCCCCAGAGCCGGCGTCGCTCGCCGCCTTCACCGGCGAATTCGTCTTCGGTCCGGAGGTGCGGATCCGCGTGACCCAGCAGGGCGGCCGGCTGTTCGCGCAGGCCGTCGGCCGGCGCGACGCCTACGCCATCACGCGCGCGGCGCCGGTGGAGCTACTGCCGGCGGGCGACACCGCCTTCACTGTTCCGAACCGCTATCCTTTGGCGCTGCGTTTCGACCCGGCCGGGACCCTGACCATCAACGCCGGCCACTGGGCGCAGACCGGCCGGCGGACGGGATCCTAACCCTCCCGTTCACTTGCCCTTGGCGGGCGCCTGGCGCTCCTGAACACGCGCGCCGGACAGGGCCAGCGGCAGGGAGTAGTTCCCCTCGTGGCAGGCGTATTCGTAGATCGGCCCTTTGTCGGTGCGCCACGGCATTTCCGCCTTCCAAGGCCGGGTGAAGTTGACCGGGTCGTCGACCTCGAACCGGTAGAGCATGGCGTTCGGCCCGGTCCGGGTGAACCGTTCGATCAGCCGGGCCTGCGGCGAATAGGTGAAGTTGTGGCTCATCAGACTGTCGATGACGATCTTGGGACTGAGGTGGGTGGTCTCCACCACCAAGGTGTCGCCCTCGTACCAGCCGACCGAGTCGCCGAGCCACGGCTGGATCATCGCGGGACCATGCTGGCGATCGACCATGCGGACGATCCGCACCTCGTGGATCATCTCGATCTCGATGGCGACAAAGTCCGGCGTCTGTACGATCTGGTAGTGGCCGTTATAGCCGGTGTTCAGCATCGGCGGACCGTCGGGCGTGCCGATGCCGATCAGGCAGCGCTCGGCCGGAGGACGTCCCTCCGGATTGTCGAAGTTCTCGCTCTCCGCAACAGCGTTGGCCGCCTTGCCGGCCTCGGTGAACGGCAGCTTGCCGTCAGCCGGATCGACGATCCACGACGAGCGCTGCTGGCCATCGACGCGGGCGAGATGCAGGCTCATCTCCGTCCACTCGGAGTTCTCCACCTTCTTGACCACCGGCGGCGCCGGCGCATCGGGCGCGACCGGCTTGTCGCTCTCGCCGATCATCTTGGCGAACATGGTCTCGAACATCCTCGCTTCGGCGTCGGTGGCGACCAGGGCTTTGAATACGGGCGGCCGCTCGAGCGGGGTCAGGGCGGTGTTGGTCCAGATGCCCTGCAGGTCGGGCGCGCCGAAGGCGGTGCGGGGCGGCGTGTAGGGATCGGACGCCGCGGCGCCGGCGACCAGCGTCAGCCCCAAAATAAAGCAGCTCAGGCGACGCACAGCGCAACTCCCATCCTCGTCGCCGCGATGTCCGGTCTCGCTTGCCGTCTGCACGGCGCGGCTTAGAAGGCTTGGGGGTAGCGCGCCTGGAGTCCGGCGGCCATGACGCCGGGGATCAAACACATGATCGCGGACATCAACCGCCATGGCTGACTCGGTTTCGGCGGGGTTCGCCCGCGGTCTGGTGGAGCTCGCCATCGCCAAGGGAGCGGATCGCCAAGCCCTGCTGGTTCAGGCGGGGATCGCCGCGATGGACCTCGACGACATCGACCGGCGCATCCCGTTTGCAACGTACGTGGCGCTGATGCGGGCGGGCAAGAGGCTGAGCGGCGACACGGCTCTGGCTCTGCACTATGGCGCGGTGGACATCTCGCGGGTGTCGATCGTCGGCCTGATCGGCCAGGCCTCGGAGACCATGGTCGAGGCCTTCGCCCAGCTGAACCGCTATGTGCGGCTGGTGGTCGACGTGGAGACCGGACACGCCGACCGCTTCCGGCTGGATCGGGACCGCGGCGAGCTGTGGATCGTCGACACCCGGCTGGAGCCGAACGCCTTTCCCGAACTCGGCGAGTCGGCCTTCTCGCAACTGGTCTCGCCCATGCGCCGCCAGGGTGTGGGCGGCGCGCTGAAGGCGGTGCACTTCACCCATGCCGCGCCCGCCTACCCCGACGCCTACGACGAGACCTTCGGCGCCCCGGTGCTGTTCGGCCAGGCGCGCAACGCCCTGCAGGTCGAGCCCATACTGCTCACCATCAAGGTTGGCATCCTGCCGCGCTACGCCTTCGGCGTGCTCTGCGCCAAGGCCGACGCCCTGCTGCAGGCGCTGGACGACGCCCGGTCCACCCGCGGTCAGGTCGAGCGCCTGCTGATGCCGATCCTGCACACGGGCGAGGTCGGCATGGACGTGGTCGCCGGCAAGCTCGGCGTCAGCCGCCCGACCCTGTTCCGCCGGCTGAAGGCCGAAGGCGTCACCTTCGCCGAGGTGCTGGACCAGCTCCGCCACCGACTGGCGCTCGGCTATCTCGGCGGCCGTAAGGTGTCGGTGAACGAGACCGCCTACCTGGTCGGCTTCTCCGAACCCGCCGCCTTCTCCCGCGCCTTCAAGCGCTGGACCGGCGCCAGCCCCAAGACGATGAAGGACGCTCGTCCTGAAACCTAGCTCGCGGACCTAGGGATTTACCGCGGAGATCGCAGAGAGAGGCGCGGAGCGCGCAGAGCCCGATTGATGACGGCGTACTTCGCGCGATCAGCCCGCA
>Ga0302314_10010528_pt1 | contig 16173 bp, 13 predicted proteins | sample III_Palsa_N2_3_FD_200533 | JGI IMG/M metagenome (GOLD analysis project Ga0302314, IMG submission 200533) | Peat permafrost microbial communities from Stordalen Mire near Abisko, Sweden - III_Palsa_N2_3 | ecosystem: Environmental > Terrestrial > Soil > Palsa > Peat permafrost | place: Sweden... | reverse complement strand
CGCGTTGTCCGGTGCCGACCGGGTCGTCTTGGCGCCGATCTACGGCGCCTCGGAGGCGCCGATCGACGGTGTCTCGGCGCGCTCGATCGGCGATCTGCTCGCCGCGACGCAGACGCCGGTCGTCTACGTCGACGACGTCGAAGCGCTACTCGAGGTGCTCCCGCGCGAGTCGCCCGACGGCGCGCTCGTGCTGATGCTCGGCGCCGGCTCGATCACCCTGGTCGCCCGCCGGCTCGGCGAACGCGTCGGCGCCGCCCTCGCGCGGTGAAGACCGTCGCACCGCTCGACGAGCGCGACCGCGCGGCGCTGCGCTCGCGCTTCGGTGCGCGCGCGCGCTTCGACGCGCCGCTGGCCGAGTACACCTGGTGGAAGATCGGTGGCCCGGCCGACGCGCTCGTCGACGTCGAACAGACCGACGAGCTGGCCTTCGTGCTGGCGCATGCGCGGCGGCGGCGGTTGCCGACCTTCGTGCTGGGCGCGGGCTCGAATCTGCTCGTCGGCGACGGCGGGATCCGCGGGCTCGTGCTGCGCCTGCAGGGTGCCTTCGACGCGCTGGATGTGCGCGCCGAGGACGGCGCCGTGCTGGTCGACGCCGGCGGGAGCGCCTCGCTGCCGGCGCTCTGCGCGCAGGTCGCGAGCCTGGGCGGGATCGGCGTCGACGGGCTGGCCGGGATCCCGGCCAGCGCCGGCGGGGCGGTGCGGATGAACGCCGGGACCGATCGCGAGATCGGCGAGTTCGCGCGGGAGGTCGTCGTCCAGACCCCGATCCAACCGGAGCCGCACGCGATCCCGGTCGGCTGGCGCTACCGCGAGACCTCGATCCCGCGCGACGCGGTCGTCGCCCGCGTCGGGCTGCGCTTCGAGCGCGGCGACCCGACCGCCGTCCGCGAGCGGTTGCAGGCCCGGCTCGTCCGCCGCAAGGCGACCCAGCCGGTCGCGGTCCCCAACTCCGGCTCGTGCTTCCGCAACCCGCCCGATGACCATGCCGGTCGGCTGATCGAGGCCGCCGGGGCCAAGGGCTGGCGCGAAGGCGGGGCCGAAGTCTCCCCCCTGCACGCCAACTTCATCGTCAACACGGGCGGCGCGTCGGCATGCGACGTCGCGACGCTCTTGGCCCGGGTACGCCGGGCCGTCGACGAACGGTTCGGCGTCGCACTCCAACTCGAAGTTCACCTCGTCGGAGAATTCACAGCTACCTGATGCCACTGCGAGTCGCCGTCGTCATGGGCGGTCCGAGCGCCGAGCGCGAAGTCTCGATCCAGAGCGGGACCGGCGTGATGCGCGCCCTCGCGGCGCTCGGCCACGAGGCGCGCTCGCTCGACTTCGACGCGCGCTTCGTCGACGCGATCCGCGAGATCGCGCCCGACGTCGTCTTCAACGCGTTGCACGGCACGGGCGGCGAGGACGGGCAGATCCAAGGTATCCTCGACTGGCTGCGCATCCCGTACACCGGCAGCGGATTGACCGCGTGCGCGCTGGCGATGGACAAGCACCTGACCAAGAAGCTGCTGGCCGCCGAAGGGCTGCCGACGCCGGCTTGGGACGTCTTCGATCTCACCGGCGGAACGTTGCCGCTCTTGCCGGGTTCGCTGAACCTGCCGCTGGTCGTCAAGCCGCGCGCAAGCGGGTCGAGCGTCGGCGTCTCGATCGTGCGCACGCACGAGGCGTGGTCGAAGGCGATGGTCGAGGCCGCCGAGCAAACCGCGGAAGTGCTGGCGGAGGAGTACATCGCCGGCCGCGAGTTCTTCTGTGCCGTGCTCGGCGAAGAGGCGCTGCCGGTCGTCGAGATCGTCTCGACCGACGAATTCTACAGCTACGACGCGAAGTACAAGCCCGGCGGCTCGCGCCATCTCGTCCCCGCGCCGATCGACCACGACTTGACCATGCGCCTGCAGACGCTGGCGCTCTCGGTCCACCGGCTCTTGGGACTGCGCGACATCTCGCGCACCGACTTCATCGTCAGCAAGGAAGGCCGCCCGACGATCCTGGAGATCAACGCGCTCCCCGGGATGACGCCGACCAGCCTGGTCCCCGACGAAGCGGCGCAGATTGGCCTCTCGTACGAAGCGCTGGTCGACCGGCTGCTCCAGTACGCGCTCGGCCGTCAGCTCGAGTCGGCGACGCCGTAGACGTCGGGGTTGCGCAGCGAGCCGCACTCGCGGGCGTAGACGTACGTGAACTCCGCGCCCAATAAGAACAAGTACGCGGAGTAGTAGAGCCAGAGCAGCACCACGATCACCGACGCCGCGCTGCCGTAGGTCCACGGCAGGTTCACGCGTTGGAGGTAGACGCCGATCGCGAGCTGCGCGACGGCGAAGCCGACCGTCGTCGTCGCGGCGCCGATGCTCACGTCGGCCCAGGTCAGCGCCGTGCCGGGGAGCCAGCGGAACAGGCACGCGACGACGGGGAAGAGGATCAGCGCGGCGAGGATCACGATCCCGGCTCGCACACCGAAGACGGCTAGCCCGCCGCGCGCGCCGACGGCGTGGACGGCGGTCGCGGCTGCCGCGCTGCCGAAGACCAACGCGGTCAGCCCGGCGATCACGAACACCGAGAGCGCTCCGGCGGCCAAGAAGGCCGCGATCGTGGCGAGCAGCGGCGGCTGGCGCCGCAGTGGGGTGTCCCAGATCGCGTGCAGCGCGCGCTGCACCGCGTAGAAGAGCCGCGTTCCGGCGAACAGCGCGATCAGCGCCGAGACGACGGTCGGGATCACCCGCTGAGCGGGGCCGCGCGCGTTCCCGATTCCCAGGTCCAACTCGCGCACCCCGCCGTGCCCGACGATTGGGTCGATGACCAGCGCCAACCCGTGCAGCACAGCGCGCTCGCTCCCGAACGCCTCGGCGATCCGCAGCGTGATCAGCAGCAGCGGCGCCAACGCGAGCGCGGCGAACGCCGCCATCGCCGCGGCGTACAGCCAGCCGTCATCGGTGCTCCACTTCGCGTACGTTTCGCGGGCGAGCCGGGCCAGCGTGCGGCCGTCCATGCGAGACAAAACGGTTCGCGTGACCTCGGCCGGCACCTGCTTCGCAACGGCAGGGGCGCAAGCGACCGACGCGAAGCGCACGCCGATGAAGCGCTTCGCGATCCTCATTGCCGTGGCCGTGATCCTGCCTGCGGCAGCCGCCGTGCGAACGATACAGCCCGACGACCAATTCAAACTCGTCTCCGTCAGCGACGTGGCGTTCTCGCCGGACGGAACGAAGGTCGTCTCCGTGCGGCGGCACGTCAACCTCGCGAAGGATCGCCGCGACGCCACGATCGTGCTGACCGATGTCGCGTCCGGCACGGAGCGCGCGCTGACCGTCGATCGTGCCGGTCTCGCCTCTCCGCAGTTCGCGCCGGGCGGCGGAGTCATCGCGTTCATCGCGAGCGATGCGAACAAGCACGGTCAGGTATTCGTGATGCCGCTCGACGGCGGCGATGCGAAGGCGATCACCGCGACGGCGGAGGGCGTGCAGCAATATGCGTGGCGTCCCGACGGCGGCGCGATCGCCTACGTGACGCAGGACGACGATCCGAACAAGAAGGCGATCGAAGCCCACCACGACGCCTTCGACCTCGCAAACGACGACTACCTGACGACCGCGTACACGCCGGCCTCGCACTTGTGGCTCGTCGGGGCAGACGGCGAGCATCCGCACCGGCTGACGTCGGGACGGTGGAGTCTCGCGACCGCCTACCCGCCCTCGCCGCCGGCCTCGCCCTTGTCCTGGTCACCCGACGGCAAGTCGATCCTGTTCACGCGCGTACCGAACACCCGCGACGGGGACGCCTACCTCTCACAGATCGAGCGCTACGACGTCGCCAGCGGAAAGATCTCACCACTCACCGGAAACGATCGATTCGAGGGCTACGCGACGTACTCGCCCGACGGTTCGAAGATCGCCTACCTCTACTCGTATCGGGGCGACCCGAACAACCTCAACGACGTCTTCATCACGACTGCTGCGGGCGGCCCCGGCATCGACGTGAGCCGGAAATTGGACCGCGCGATCTATCGCGCCCAGTGGTATCCCGATGGGAAGTCGCTGCTGGTCGGAGCGCACGACGGGACGCGGACCGCGCTCTACCGGCTCGCGCTCGACGGCAGCGTCGAGCCGCTCGGGACAGGAGACGCCAATCCGTCCTGGCAGTTCTGGATCGACGCCGCGATCGCTCCGAACGGTGCGGTCGTCTTCCCCGGCTCGCAGGCGGACCGGCCGACCGAGCTCTGGTACATCGCGGCCGACGGGACGACGCGCCGCCGGTTGAGCGACCTCAACGGTGCGGTCGCGTCCCTGCAGCTGGCGAAGACGGAGACGATCACCTGGACGAACGACGGCTTCGACGAGGACGGCGTGCTCACGTATCCGACCGGATACACGCCCGGCAAGCGGTATCCGCTCGTACTGGTCGTGCACGGCGGCCCGCAAGCCGCATCGGTTACGTCGTTCAACCTGCTCGACCAGCTGCTGGCCGCCCACGGCTACCTCGTCTTCGAGCCGAACTATCGCGGCAGCGACAACTTCGGCAACGCGTACGAGCGGGCGATCTACATGGACGCGGGCGCCGGGCCCGGGCGCGACGTGATGGCCGGCGTGGCCAAGGTCGAAAGCCTCGGCATCGTCGATACGTCGCGCATCGCGGTCAGCGGCTGGAGCTATGGCGGCTACATGACCTCGTGGCTGATGACCCACTACCACGTCTGGAAGACCGCCATCTCGGGCGCCGCGGTGAACAACTGGGTCGACATGTACAACTTGGGCGACGGCAACTACCAGATCGGCTTTGAGTTCAAAGGCTCACCGTACGTGGGGAACAACCTGCGCGACTACATCGCGCAGAGCCCGATCACGTACGCAGCGCAGACGCGTTGCCCGGTCTTGATCATCTCCGACACCGGCGACGTGCGGGTGCCGATCGCCCAGTCGTACGAGATGTATCACGCGCTGCAGGACAACCACATCCCGGTCCGCTTCGTCGGCATCCCCGTCAGCGGCCACAACCCGAGCGACCCGATCCGCTCGAGCGACGTCAACCGCCTCTGGCTCCGCTGGATCGACGATCACCTGAAATGAGCCGCGGACCGTTTCGCCTCAGGCTGGGATCGCGCGCCGCAGGCGGTCGAAGGTCGGTGTTGGCACGTTCGTCTCGCGCATGATCGCGCTCGCTTCGTCGGCGATGGCCGCCATCTCGCCGGCTGCGTGACGCACGTGCGCGGCGAAGACGATCTCCCCATGGGTGCCGCTGAGATACCTTCGCCAGTAGGCGGTCGCGAGCGGCAGCGGCACCCAGCGTATGATCGCCGGGCGGGCGAGCGGCTCCGGCGCAACCTGAGCCGCGTCGAGCGCGGCGTATCCTTCGCGCACCGCACGGATGAAGTCGGGGACGCCATCCCGCGCTGCCACGAGCCGCGCCGGATCGCAATCGTAGCGCCAAAGCGCCCCACTGACCGCTGCGACCAGCACGGCGTGGCGGCGCAGCCAGGCGTCGGCGTCGTCGACCACCGAGACACGCAACCCAGCCGCGCGAAATAACTGCACGACGGGCGCCGCCGCGTCCGGACTGCTCGGCGACCGGCCGACCATGGTGGGCTGTTCGGCGATGAGCGCGTACTGCACGACGCCGTCAGGTGCGAGCGATCCACCGGCGCCGGGAAACGCGATGACTGTCCGCTGCGCGCCGACGGTGCGCGCGAGCCTCTCGGAACCGTTGGCGTGATTGTGCATGAAGACCACCCGCGTCACCGCGGAACGGGCCAGCGCCGGCAGGATCGCGTCGACCTGCTCACCGCGCACGGCCACCAGGCACAGATCGAAGTCGTCGTGCGGGTCGAGCGCTTCGACCACGACGGGCCGGGTGAGCCGAACGTCGCGGTCACCGAGGACGCCGTGGATCGTCAGGCCGCCGGACCGGAGCTGCCGCGCCCGCTCGCCGCGTGCTAAGAACGAGACCTCGTGCCCCCGTTCGGCCAGGATCGCTCCGTACACGGAACCCTGCACGCCGGCTCCGTAGACGAGGACCCGCACGCTACGGCGTGACGGTGATGACGAATCGCTGCGTCGTCGCGCCGTCGCTCGTCCAGGGCCGAGCGTACTTCAGGGTCAGCGTCGTCGTTCCGGCTCCGGTCGCCGCGAGCAGGCAGATATGCGTACCACCGCGCCCAGGAATGGGAGAAGACGGCGGCACGAAGTTGCAACCGAGTACGTGCGCGACGCCGGCGCGGCTGAAGCCTTTGAGCCCCCAGGTGAAGCCGGTGGTCGGATTCGCGGACAGGACGATGAGAAACTGCGAGCCCTTCGCGACCGTGATCGTGTTCGACTCACGCGTGAGCTCCGGCAGGTCGTGCGCCGGCGCGAAGCCAGGCACGAGCGCGCCGACGGCAAGGGCAGACGCCAGGATGATGGGACGCAGGCGTTTCATGCGTGGAACACTCTCAGTCGTCTTTTGGGGGCGACGCGAAGCGGCGCAGCGCGTCGAGCGAGGGGACGAAATAGTAGGCGCCGGTCAGCGGGGTCGTGTAACGGGTCAGCGCGTCGCGAACGCCGTCGTCGCTGCCGGCCATTTGGCGCAGCATCGTGTCGAGCCGGCCCTGGTCGCACGAGAATCCGACGAACACGGTCCCGTGTTCGGGCACCGTCCCGTAAGCGGTGTTGCGGCGGAAGATCTTCAGCTCGCCGTGGTCGCTCTCGACCGTGGTGCGCGTGACGTGCGAATCGGCCGGCATCACGTCGGCGGGGAACTCGATACTGTCGGCCTTGGTGCGGCCGATCACCCGCTCTTGTTCCGCCACCGGGAGCGTCAGGAAGAGCGTCCCGTCGTGGCGCCACTGCTGGAAGAGCAGGACGCTGCCGCCCGCGCCCGGCGCGCCGTCCGGGACCAGCGCGACCAGCGGCGCTTGCAGCAGCGTCGGGTTCTCGGTGCCGTCCTCGAAGCCGGTCAGATCGCGGCTGCGCAGGTACGACCAGCCGCTCAGCTCGCGCTCGAGCCGGACCAAACCGCCCAGCGCGTTCAGCGCGTCGCGCGCTGCGTCGAAGACGATGTCGTACGAGGCACCGCCGATCCACAGCCAGAGATCGGCCTGCGTCGCGGGCATCGCGTAGTTGCCCACGCCGCGCAACGGCCCCTCGAAGCCGCGCAGGTCGGCCGGCGTGTCGTCCGGCGCGATGAGGCGCCACAGCGCGGGGGCGAAGCCGGCGACGAGATTGACCCCGCCGACCGTCGTGCGCGGCTCGTGCAGGTCGGCGACGGCCCGCGCGAGTGCCGCGGCCTCGACGCCGCTCGCGCGGCCGCACTCGAGATAGATATGCGCGGGCTCGCCGATAGCAAAGATCCCGGCCTGTGCGGTCGCCATGTCGGCGGCACCTTGGCTCAGGGGACGACCAGCGCCTCCGTCACGTCGAGGAACCCACCGCCTTCCTTCGGGTTCGGGGGGCCGGCGGTGAAGCGCAGGACGTGCGCGCCGCGGTGCGGCCAGCGCCAGGCGAACAGGATCGTGCGCGGCAGTGCGCGGCCGGCGCTCGACTTGTTCTGCCAGATCCCGGTCGCGTCGGTCGTCGGACGGCCGTCGATCGCGACGGCGGCGCGGCCCGCCTCGCAGCACCGCTCGCCGAGCGTGCCGACCAGCGCGATCGCCGAGCCGGTGAAACGCAACGTGGCCGGGAGTTGCTGCAGCGCGACGGGGCGCAGCTGGGCGTGCGCCCAGGCGTCGTCGCTCGCGACGCGCGCGCCGGGTGCCAACGCGCCGGCGACGACGGCTAGCGCGAGCGCGCCGTTCGCCTGCCACGCGGTGACGGCGGCGGGCGGCGGTGGACCGTCGAAGAAGCGGTCGGGGAGGCCGTCGGCGGTGCGCGCCTGCGCCGCGGCGGCGGCGTTGCGCAGCAGCCACGCGCGCGCCCACGGATCGCCTTCGCGCGCCAGCCCGTCGAGAGCGCGCACGAGCGGTTCGACGACGTCGTTCTCGGCTTGCACGTCGGCGAAGATGCCGCGCGCGTCGTCGAGCCGGTCGATCGCGCGGGCCGTCGCGCGCGCCTCGCGCGCGTAGCGCAGGTCCCCGGTCGCGCGCGCCAACTCGCGCCCGGCCTCGATCATGACGCCGTTGACCGAAGCGAAAAAGCGGTGCGGGAGCGCGCGGCAGCGCTGACCGTCGTCGAACAGGTAGACCGTGTACAGGCCGACCGTGCGGTCGAAGAACCAATGGCGGATCGTCGCGTAACGGCGCCGCGCGTCGAGCAGGTAGGCGCGATCGCCGGTGCGCTCGGCGAGCAGCACGCCGGCTAGCACGCGGTTCGCGTCGGTCTCCAGCGTCTTGAGGCCGCCGCCGTGGCCGAACGGCAACTGGTAGTCGAGCGCCGGACACGCGCCGCGCGCGTAGGCGTCCGACCCGGCGACGCTTGCGTAGGCGGCCCGAGCCGTGGCGAGCGCCGCCGCGTCGCCGGTCATCGCGTGCAGTTGAAGCGCCGCGACCGCATCCCACATGGGCACGTCGCTCCAGCCGGTGCAGCGCGCGCCGCGGCACGCGGCGTAGCGCGGCGCGTTGCGCTCGAGCGCGCGCGCGAAGGCCAACAGCGAGGGGTCGTGGTCGGTGCGCCAGCGCAAAGCGAGGACGCCGGTCAGGCTGTCGGCACCCCAGTCCTGGTCGGTCGCCCCACAGGCCGCGCCCAAGCACAGCCACCAGCCTCCCTCCGGGACGGCGAAGCGCGCGCGCAGCGTGGTCGTCGCCTCGGCGGCGAGCTGGGCGAACGTCGGCGCGCTCGCGTCGGCGCGCGCGGGTGCCGGCGCGCAGCACGACAGCACCAGGGCCAGCGCGAGCGCGCAGCGCCGCGTCACGTCAGCCGGTGACGCGCAGCCCCGCGGCGATCCCATTGACGCTCAGCCGGATCGCGTCGCGCAGCACGGGGTCCGGTCGCTCGCGGTAGGCCCGCAGCAGGCGGATCTGCAGGAACGAGATCGGGTCGACGTACGGATTGCGCAGCGCGATGCTGCGTGCCAGCGTCGCGTCGTCGGCCAGGAGGACGTCGGTCTCGAGGATGGCGAGCATCGCCGCGACCGAGGCGTCGTACTCGGCCCGGATGCGCGGCACGAACTGCTTGCGCAACGCCGGGTCGGCGACCAGCTCGTCGGCGTAGCGCTCGCAGATCGTCAGGTCGGCGACTGCCAGCGCGCGCTCGATCCCGCGCAAGAGCGTCGCGAAGAATGGGAAGCCGCGCGCCATCGCGCGCAGCACCGGCAGGTCGGCTTGCGCCGCCGCGACGGCACTGCCGAAGCCGTACCAGCCGGGGAGCAGCCCGCGCGCCTGCGTCCAGGCGAACGCCCAGGGGATCGCGCGCATGTCCTCGATCGAGCGGCGCACCCCGCGCCGGCCGGGACGCGAGCTGATCTGCAGGTCGCCGATCTCATCGACCGGCGTCGCGGCGGCGAAGAAGACCAGGAAGGCGGGATCGTCGATCAACGCGAGATAGGTGGCGCGCGCGTCGACGGCCAGGCGGTCGAGCAGCGCGAACCACGCCGCCGGTGCCGCCACCGCCGGCTCGGCCAGCGACGCGGCGACCGAGGTGACGGCCAGCTCGAGGTTCCGGCGCGCGAGCGACGGGAGCCCGTAGCGCGCGCCGATCACCTCGCCCTGCTCGGTGATCTTCAGCTCGCCGGTCCGCGCCTCCGGCGGCTGCGCGTCGACCGCCTCGCGCAGCGTCGCCGCACCGCGCCCGACCGAACCGCCGCGGCCGTGGAAGAAGCGCGGCACGACGCCGTGTCGCGCGGCGACCTGCGCGATCGCGAGTTGCGCGCGATAGATCGCCCAGGCGCTGGCGACGACGCCGGCGACCTTCGTCGTGTCGGAGTAGCCGAGCATGATCTCCCAGCGGTCGCCGCAGGCCGCGACCTGGGCGCGGAACGCCGGCAGCGCGAGCAGCTCTTCGCACAGCGCTTCGGCGTGCGCGAGCGCGCCCGCGCTCTCGAGCAGCGGGACGAGCTGCGCCGGGCCGCGCGCCAGGCCACCGCAGGCGCGCACCAGCGCGTCCAAGCTGAGCACGTCGTCGACCGACTCGGTGCCGGCCAAGATGAAGCTCGCCACCGCCGACGGTCCGCGCCGCGCGCGCAGCGCGGCGGCGGCGCGCACCGAGGCGATCGTGTCGGCCACCTCGGGGGAGAAGACCGCCTCCGGCGGGACCAACGGGCGCGGCGAGACCAGCTCGCGCGCGAACCAGGCGCGGCGCGCCGACGGCTCGCGCTCGGAGAGCGGCGGCGCGTCGGGTTCGACCGTCGCCACGATCTCGTCGAGCGCGCGCACGACTCGGTCGCGGTGCTGGCGCCACTCGAGCGCGCAGAGGTGGAAGCCGAACAGCGTCACCGCGCGCCGCAGCCGCGCCAGCGGCCGCGCGACTTCGGGGCCGCTGTGCTCGCGCACGCTGGCCAGCAGGAGATCGAGATCGGCCAGCAGCGCCCCCGGCTCGGTGTAGCCGCCCTCGGCGTCGGCCAGTGCCAGCGTCAAGCGGCGGTGGACGAAGGCCAGCTTGCGGCGGTACGGCTCGGCGTCCTGGCGCGGCCCGATCGCGTAGCGCACGTCGGGCAGCGCGCGCGTCTCCTCGTCGATCGAAGCCAGCAGTTCGGGTGACGCGCCGCCGCGCGCGACGTCCTGCGAGAGCCGGACCTGCAGCTCTTCGACGCCGTCCAGATACCGGCGCAGCACGAAGCGCCGCGCCTGTTCGTGCGCCTCGGCGATCGCGTCGGGCGCGACGTTGGGGTTGCCGTCGCGGTCGCCGCCGATCCAACTGCCGAAGGCGAGGAGCGTGTGGACCGGGCCGCCGCTGCGCTCTTCGAGCCGTTCGAACAGCAGCGTCGACTCATCGAAGATCGCCTCGCGGAAGCGCGCGATCAGATTACGGACCTCGTCGTGGACGGTCGGCGCGGTGCGGTACAGCTCGTTGCTCTGCCAGAGCAGCACGATCTGCGCGCGCAGCTCGGATTCGAGCGCGCGCGACTCCTCGTCGGTCAGGATCCGCTCGTCGACGCTGCGCAGGAGCTGGGCGATGGTGAGCAGCTTCTCACTGGTGGTGCGGCGCAGCACTTCGGTCGGATGGGCGGTGAAGACCAACGTCACCGCGACCCGCTCGAGCTGCGCCAGCGCCCGCGGTCCGAGCGTCTCGAGCGCGCCGGTCAAGGGCGGCTCGCCGTGCAGCGCGCGCTCGCGCCGGCGGCGCTCGCGGTGCAACTGCTCGGCCAAGTTGACCATCTGGAAGTACAGGCCGAAGGCGCGGATCACGTCGATCGCGTCCTCGACCTCGAGCGTGTCGAGCACCGCGTCGATCTCGGCGTCGTGGTGCGGGCCGGGCGCGTTGCGGCGTGCCCGCGTCACCGCGCGCAGCCGTTCGACCAGCGCGAAGGTCGCCGGCCGCGCGTGCGAGCGCAGCACGTCGCCGACGAGCCGCCCCAGCAGGGTGACGCGCGCGCGGAGCGGTGCGGTCGCGTCGGTGTCGGCGCGGGAGACCATCGGCGGCCTTTCGGTCGCCTCCCCGGTGCGGCCTCGGGCCGTTTGACTAACCGGCGACCGCGACGGGGACCGGCAGATCGAGCGTGGTCACGCGGCGCAGATCGCGCCGGAGCGTCTCATCGAAGGCCAGGCCCCGGTGCATCGTGCAGCGATTGTCCCAGATGACGAAGTCGGCGGCGCGCCAGGCGTGCCGGTAGACGAGCTGCGGCTGGGTCGCCAGCGCGATCAGCTCGCGCAGCAGCAGCCGGCCCTCGGGGACCGGCCAGCCGACGACGTGGGCCGCGTGCGAGGCCAGATAGAGTGAGGCGCGCCCGGAGCCCGGGTGGACGCGGACCAGCGGCTGCTCGGCGCCGGGGAACTGCGCGCGCTCGGCCTCGGAGAAGTCGGTGAAACCGATCTGCTCGCGCGAGTAGAGGATCGAGTGGTAGGCGCGCAGGTCGGCGATCTGTGCCTGCAGCTCGGCCGGGAGCGCGTCGTAGGCGGCGCGCAGGTCGGCGTACTCCGTCTCGCCGCCCGTCCCCGGGACGCCGCGCGCCGAGAGCATCGAGTAGCGCGCCGAGGGGTCTTGGAACGAGGCGTCGGTGTGCCAGAGCCGGTTGCCCAGCGAGTACATCCGGCGCCGGTCGCTCCGCTCGAACGGCGCGCCGTTCTCGTCGAGGTTCGAGATGTCGGCCATCGCCTCGTGCGCGAGGCGCCGCTTCCCCTCGACCATGCTGCGGGCGATGGTCGTCACCAGCGCGCCGTCGAGCCGCTGGGCGAACGCGATCTGCTCGGCGTCCTCGAACGGCTGGTCCCGCACCACCAGGACGGCGTAGCGGTCGAGCAGTGCACGGAGGTCGGCGAGCGTCGACTCGTCGGCGCGGCGGAGGTCGACGTCGCGTAGCTCGCCGACGAAGAGCGGGTGGAGGGGGCGGACCGAGAGCGCCATTCTTCGCCTTTCGACAAAAGTAGCAGCGGTTCCCAAGGCCGGCCGCCGTGGGGAGAAGCACCGCCTACCGAGAAGTCGGGATGGTCATGGCGTCCACGGTGGTCAACCCGGGTCTCGAGGGAATCGTCGTCGGCGAGACCGTCCTCAGCAACGTCGAGGGCGAGCTCGGCCGCCTCACCTATCGCGGGTACGATATCCACGACCTCGCGCCGAGCGTCTCGTACGAAGAGGTCGTGCACCTGCTGTTCTACGGGGTGCTGCCCTCGCAGGGCGAGCTGGAGCGGTTCGCGGCCAAGCTCGCCGGCCTGCGCGAGCTGCCGGCGCCGACGCTGGCGATCCTGCGCGCGATCCCGCGCGACGCCTGGCCGATGGACGTGCTGCGCACGGCGATCTCGTCGCTGGCGCACGTGCTGCCGCACCAACCCTCCGGCGCGCACGTCTCCGACGTCGACGCGGCGTTGGGGCTGGTCGCGAAGACGACCTCGATCGTCGCCGCCTGGGACCGCCTGCGCCGCGGGCTCGAGCCGGTGGAGCCCTGCCCCGACCTGCGCCACGCCGCGAACTTCTATGCGATGTGTGCCGGCCGGGACCCGACGCCCGCCCAGGCGAGTGCGCTCGACACCTACTTCGTCCTCCTCGCCGACCACTCGTACAACGCCTCGACCTTCTCGGCGCGGGTGACCGCTTCGACCAACGCCGACCTCTACTGCGCCATCACCGCCGCCGTCGCGACGCTGACCGGCGAGCTGCACGGCGGCGCGCCCTCGCAGGTGATGGACACGCTCGAGGTGATCCGGACACCCGAGCGCGCCGAAGCGCAGGTGCGCGAGCTGCTGGCGGGCGGCAAGCGCGTGATGGGGATGGGTCATCGCGAGTACAAGGTCCGCGATCCGCGCGCCCAACATCTGGACGCGAAGGCCAAGGAACTCAGCGAGCAGACCGGTTCGAACTGGTACGAGCTCGCGGTCGCGCTCGAGCACGCCGCCAGTAAGGTGCTGCACGAAGAGAAGCCCGGCAAGCGGATCTACGCCAACGTCGATTTCTATACCGCGCCGCTCTTGGCCGACTTGGGGTTCCCGAAGGACGAGTTCACCTGCGTCTTCGCTTGCAGCCGCGTCGCCGGCTGGTCGGCCCACGTCCTCGAACAGTACGCGCACAACCGGCTGATCCGGCCGCAGGCCGCCTATGTCGGGCCGGCCGTGCACGCGCTCGAGCCGCTGGCCGAGCGCCCCACGCACGACCTCGGGGCCGGCGGCTCGACCAACGGAGCCGTGCGCTGAAGGAACGGCGCGCGCACCGCACGCGCAAGACGCGCGAGACGTGGATCGACCTCCGCCTCGCACTCGACGGCGGCAAGATCGCGATCGCGACCGACGTCGACTTCTTCGACCACATGCTCAACGCGCTGGCGACCCATGCCGGCTTGGGGCTCGAGCTCGAGGCGCACGGCGACGGGATGGACCACCATCACCTGGTCGAGGACGTCGGGATCGCGCTCGGTGCGGCGATCGACGAGGCCCTCGGCGAACGGCGCGGCATCGTGCGCTTCGGCTCGATCGCCGTTCCGCTCGACGACGCGCTGGTGCAGTGCGCGGTCGACTTGAGCGGCCGGCCGTATCTCAACTACGACGTCCCGCTGTCGGCACCGTCGCTGGGCGCGCTGCCGACCGAGCTGGTCCCGCACTTCTTCCGCAGCATCTCCGACCACGGCAAGTTCAACCTGCACTTGCTGCGCTGGGCGGGGACGAACAATCACCATCTGGTCGAGGCGACCTTCAAAGCGTTCGCCCGCGCGTTCGCCCAAGCGAAAGTGCGCACCGGTTCGACGAAGGGCTCTCTTACCGAGGGCTGAGCCGTGACGCCGCCGACGCCGCTCGACCTCGGCTTCGTTCGTACGCGTACATGATCGCCTACCAGTGGGTGCTCGTCGGCTGCGTCCTCGCGCTGTGGGGCCACGAGCACCGGCCGTGGGGGACGTTGTTGCTCGGCGCGCCTCACCCGCTCGGCTTCGCCGCCGTCACGGCGATCGCGATCGGTTACGTCGCGCTGGCGCTCGTCCAGCGCCGCGCGCTCGCGCGCCGGCCCGACCTCTTCGAACGCGTCCGCGCGCAGCTCGGCGGCATCGAGGGTCTGCTGCCGCACACGGCCGAGGAGCGGCGCTGGTGGACCGTCGTCGCGCTCACCGCCGGCTGCTGCGAGGAGGTGCTGTTCCGCGGCTTTCTGCTGGCGATCGTCACAAGCATCACCGGGCTGCGTCCTTGGCGCCGCCGAACGCTAGTCGTGTCCCGCGTGCGCCGCGTGGTGCTTGTGATCGTGGTCCATCGGATGGCGGCGGGCGAGCGCGAACAGCCAGACCGCGAGCACGCCGAAGGCCAGGTTCAGCCAGAACGTCGCGTTGATGCCGAACGTCTCGAGGTCGGCGCGCAAGTGCGGGTTCGGCCGCGGCACCAGATGCAAGGCGGAGAACAGGCCGTCGATGAGGAGCGCGGCGAGGACCATCGTCGTGAAGAAGACGGCGGCGATGTAGAGCATCATGCGCCAGCCGTAATACTTGCGGTAGACGTCGAGCAGCGGCAGCACGATCAGGTCGGCGTAGAGGAAGGCCAGCACGCCGCCGAACGAGATCCCGCTGGCCCACAGCACGGCCGCCAGCGGGACGTTGCCGATCGAGCAGACGAAGCTCACCACCGCGACCAGCGGGCCGAGCAGCGCGTCGCCGACGGTGCGCAGCACCGGGTTCGCGCCGCTGAAGAAGAACAGGCGCCAGGCGTGCTCGGGGACGAAGGCGGCCAGCGCACCGGCGATCAAGAAACCGCCGATCAAGTCCGTCCACAACATCGACCAGTCCATCGCGAAGTTCTGCGCGATCGCGATGCGCGTCGACGGATCGCGCAGCCGTGCCATGAGCGTGCGTCCCTCGCCCTCCATCGAGCCGTGGTCGTGCCCCCCCGCCGCGTCGACGTGGCGGCGTGCCGCTTCGACCAGCCGGCGCGGGTACGTTAGCTTCACCAACACCGACATGATTGCGATCAGGACGAGCCCACCGATCCATTCGGCGGCGGTGAACTGCCAGCCCAGCAGCAGCCACAGAACGATCCCGAGCTCGACGACCAGGTTGGTCGAGGCGAATAAGAACGCCAAGCTCGGGATCAAGGCCGCGCCCCGCTTGAAGAGGGTCTTGCTCATCGCCGCCGCCGCGTACGAGCAGCTCGAGGAAGCCGCGCCCAGCCCGGTCGCGAGCGCGATCTCGCGCACGCCGTCCCGGCCGAGCAGGGCCCGCATCCGCTCCTTGGAGACCAAGGCTTGGACGGCGGCCGAGATCGCGAACCCGAGCACGAGGCTCCAGCCGACCTGCCAGGCCATCCCCGCCGCGAGCAGCAGCGCCTCGCCGAGCTTTGTCCAGGCGACCATCCGTCCACCTAACCGGACGCGGCGCGGACTGGCTTCACCGAGAACCGCCTTCACCCAGACGGGTGTCGTGGGATTTGCGGGAATAGAGCCACGAGCGTGCACGAGCAGATGAGGGACGACGACGATCCGCAGACGCCGCCGACCGGCGGGTGGTCGTTGCGTGCCGACCAACTCGGCTTTTCGTTTCGGATCGCCGACGCGGCGCTGGCCCACAACGCCCGCCGGATGTTCGGCGCCTACTTGGCGGCCCAGGCCGAGCCCGGATCGGACTTCCACGCCGCCGAACTGATCTTCGGCGAGCTGCTGGGGAACGTTGCGCGGCACGCCCCGGGACCGGTCGACGTCCAGCTACGTTGGGACGGCTCCC
>Ga0302314_10010526_pt1 | contig 16175 bp, 12 predicted proteins | sample III_Palsa_N2_3_FD_200533 | JGI IMG/M metagenome (GOLD analysis project Ga0302314, IMG submission 200533) | Peat permafrost microbial communities from Stordalen Mire near Abisko, Sweden - III_Palsa_N2_3 | ecosystem: Environmental > Terrestrial > Soil > Palsa > Peat permafrost | place: Sweden... | reverse complement strand
TGCCATATGATAGAATTCTTTATGCAAGAATTTGATAAATGCGACAGACGTAGGCTCTCTAGTGCCGGGACCCTTTGCGTATTCCTGGTCAATAAGCAATTGAATCCGAATATGCGCCCTAGCTTCTATCTGTAGATTTCTAGCATCTGGGTTGGATTCGAACTCGTTATTCATCGCCTTTTCGATATCGCGCGGATGTGTTTTATGACCTTCGATGAGGTTGCTGTAGTAGCAATTCATGATGCGAACCAGATGAGCCAAGCTGACCGCAGTGCTCGGATTCAGCCGCGCCCCGAGCGTCGTCGCCTCCGCAATCAAGGTTCCGATGATGTCGGTTATGTCCGTTGGAACCATCTCGAGATGACAGGGTTCTAATCGGCCGAAGGTTTCAGATACGTGCGGCACGAGCTACGCCGATCTTCAGTTCTAATAAGCTCAAGAATATAATAGACTTTTCAAGATTGAATATGATTTTCGGCCGATCTTGCTGCCGATCATGAATTTCATATAACTGACTGAAATATATATTATTTCCAGAAGATTATTTCACTTTCCTGCCGACTTTTCCGGACAAAATGCATCCTATCTGGAAATTCGACGCCTGTTGCCAGACGAAGTTGCTATGTCACCTCGATGCGCCGGAGCGCGTCGCGCCCGAACCGAGCGGCCGAACCCGTTTCGTCGCAGCCTTGTCGTCGTGAAATCGCTATACAGTTCACTCAGCCCAACGACACCACCCGACCGGGGGTGGGCGATCGGGCAGGACGAGCTCCTTATCGATGACCGATACCGAGGAATTCCGCGCCACGCTGCAGGCGCCGCCGCTGCTGAAGCTGTTGGACTATTGGCAAAGCCTGCGGGCCGGACGGACCATGCCGCTCTGGTCGGACATCAAACCCGAAAACATGGCGATCGTGCTGCCGCATATCTGGGCCTGGCGCGTCGGCAGCGACGACGTGGTCCGGTTGCGGCTGGTCGGCGAGAGCATCTATCAGGCGATGAGCCGCGACCTGCGCGGCAAGAGGCCGGAGGAGTTGCACCCGGACCCGACCGGCGCACAGATCCGCGACCGCCTGCTGAAAGTGGCACGTCTGCCGGCCGCCAATTCGACGGTCGGCGACATTTTTCACGATGCCGAGCGGATCGGCACCGGCGCGCGGGTGTCGCTGCCCTATGCCGACAGAGACGGCGGCCTGGGCGTGATCGGCGCGTCGGTCCTGGTGCCGCTCATCGACCCGGCGACCGGCCAGCCGCGCCTCGTCAATCCCAAGGCGTTCTTCGTTCTGCGCGGCGAGGAGACCTGGCTACCGCTCGCCCCCGACGCCGCTTGAGGCCACCCGCGCCGCCGTTTTCTTGGCGCCGCTGACGGGCTATGATCCGGTCATGACCGGCACTCCTCCCCCCTATCGCGGCGCGTTCGACGGCGCCATCGACCAGGCCTCGACCCTTGGGCAATTGGAGGCGCTGGCAGGCCTGACGCCCGAAACCCGGGTTGCCTTCTGGCTGGAGTATGCCGGCATCGAAAGCGAATCCGAACGGCTGGCCGCCGGCATCGCCGCGTTGAAGCATCGGATCCGGCGAAGCGGCCTGATGGCCTGAGATCGCCGGCCCCGATCAGCAAAGACGCCCGGCGAGCCAAGGAATGCTCAAGGGCAGCTGGCCGCGCCTCTTTCGCGAATAACGCGAACTGCATGAAATTCTCGCATGCCGCTTGTCTCGCGACGACCTCGATAGACAAAGCCCGCATTCCGACTTGTGGCGGCCCAATGATTTATCTAATTTCGCCAGCATCTGCCTGGCTTGGGCCACGCCAAATATTGAAACGAAACCGCGGCGAATCCCGACAGCATCGCCGCAGAGGCGCTGCCGGTAACACAATCTTGAGATATTTCAGAAATATTGATGCGCGACTTTATTTGCCTCCATTCTGATCGGCAATCAATGCTGTTGGACCCTGCGCTCGACAGCTCTTTTCATCAAGGTCCCGGTATGGCACCTTTGTCCACGTGCCGGCTCTATTGTCGACAGTCGATGAAATCTCGGTCGCACATTGAGGACGAGGGCGCGGCATGCCACAAATGCTGAAGCAGGAACGTGATCGCTTTGTCGGCTTTGCCTTCGCGACCGCGCATCTGCTGCTTGAAGTCGACCTGACCGGGACGATCCGCTTTGCCGCCGGCGCCAGCTGCGGCCTGGCCGACGGCCCGGCAGAAAACCTGGTCGGGCGCCAGATCACCTCGCTGGTCTCGGCCGAGGATCGCGATTTTCTCGATCATCTGTTGCAGCGCCTGGTCTCGACCGGGGCGGTCAGCCTGACCCGCGTCGGCCTGCGCTCCATCTCGGGCAAGCGCACCGATTTCATGCTGGGCGGCCGGCGGATGGAAAGCGCCGGCGAGGTCCTGCATCTGGGGCTGGTGCTGGCCAGCATGCTGGTGAGCGCGCCCGAATTGCCGGGCCAGAGCGAGGGCGACCGCTTCATCGCCGGCGCCTCGCACCGGCTGGCCGTCGCGGCCGAGGCCCAGGTCGAGGAAGGCATGACCTTTCTGATGCTCGACGGGCTGAAAAAGCTGGCGGAAGAACGCGGGCCGGCCGCCGTCGCCGAGGTTCTGCCGCAGCTGATGTCCTACCTGCGCTCGGTCTCGGCCGGCGGCGATCTGGCAAGCGCGCTGGCGCCCGGCAAGTTCGGCCTGGTGCGCGCCCGCGGTGTCACCGACGAGCAGATCGTCGCCGGCATGACCGCCATTCTGGAAAAGGCGTCGCTGCCCTCCACGGTCAAGATGTTCGACCTGTCGTTCGACGCCGGCGGGCTGGACGAGGCGGACTCGGCCCGCGCGCTCGCCTATTCCATCCGCCGCTTCACCGACGCGCGGTCCGAGGATTTCACCGTCAAGTCGCTGAAAGACGGGGCGACCGCCCTGCTGACCGATACGGTGCGACTGGTGACCGAGGCGCGCGAGGTCATGGAGCAGCGCCAGATCGAGGTGGTCTATCAGGCGGTCGTGCGGCTGCGCGATGGCCGGACCCACCATTTCGAGGCGCTGTCGCGCATTTCCGGCGTGGCCTCGATCGGGCCTTGGATCCGCTTCGCCGAAGAGACCGGCCTGATCCAGGATTACGACCTGATCCTGGCCGAGCAGGTCATGTCGACCATGGCCGGCCATGAAAAGGCCGGTTGGCTGCCGATGATCGCCATCAACCTGTCGGCCCAGTCGCTGCAAAGCACGCTGTTCCGCGCCCGGTTCGATAAGATCACGGCCGCGCACCCGGAACAGGCGCCGCGCCTGATGATCGAGGTGACCGAGACCGCGGGCATCACCGACTATCCGGCCATGGCGGCGATCCTCAAAGGGTTACAGGCCCGCGGCCACCGCATCTGCATCGATGATCTGGGCGCAGGCTCGACCTCGCTCGAAACATTGCGGGCGCTGCCGGCGGATTTCGTCAAGATCGACGGGCCGTTCCTGCGCGCCGCGGTCGAGGATGCGCGCGAGTTGAAGACGTTGCAGGCGGTGGTGGCAATGGCGATCGCGCGCGGCAGCGAGATCATCGTCGAGCAGGTCGAGAATTCGGCGCAGGTGGCGCTCGCCAACAAGATCGGCGCCAACTTCGCGCAAGGCTTCCTCTATGGCCGGCCGACGCCGGACATCATCGCCTTCGGCAACGAGCAGCGCGATCCGAAATGGAAGCCGCTCGAGTATGAGAAGCCGGTGCGGCCCGGCATCCCCCCGCAGAAATGACGCTTCCCAGCACGCCCTAACTCCGGCAATACCAGGGCGTGGTCGCGGCTTCGGGATGGTTCATGGCACGGTTTGGGTTTCTGGCGCTGGGCGCACTCGTCATCGCCGGCACCGCGCAGGCGGCACCCCCGCCACCGCCGACCGTAGCCCAATGGATCGCCATGACGCCGCAGCAGCGCATGGCGATCCGTGAGCAGACCCGGTCCTGGAGTGCCGCCGATCGCGCCGCCTACTGGGCGCGGTTCGATGACGAGATGAAGGCGATGAGCCCCGCCGAACGCCAGGCGCTGCAGGATCAGGCAACCCAGGAAATGCGCGCGCTCGCACCACCACCGCCGGCCGAGCCCGAGCCTATGGCCAAGCTGCCCAAGGCGATCGCCCTGCCGCCGCCCGGCGACCTGACCGGCCGGCCGGACTGATCCCTCGGCGTGCCACGCCGATCAAATCTCCAGCGGCGCGTTGTCGATCACTTCCTTCATCACGAAGAAGGTCCGGGTCTGCCGTACGCCGGGCAGTGCGATCAGCTTTTCCCCGTGGAGCCGGTTGAAGTCGGCCATGTCGCGCACCCGGATCTTCAGGAAATAGTCGAAGTCGCCGGCGACCAGATGGCAGTCGAGCACGATCGCCATGCCGCGGATCGCCGCCTCGAACGCGGCGAAGCTCTCCGGTGTCGAGCGGTCGAGCACGACGCCGACGATGACCAGCGCCGCCTTGTTGACCCGCTGTGGTGCCACCAGCGCCCGGATGCCGGTGACATAGCCTTCGGCGAACAGGCGCTGCGTGCGGCGGTGACAGGTGGCAGCACTGGTGTTCACGCGTTTGGCGATTTCGGCATTGCCGAGACCGCCGTCGGCCTGCAACAGGCGCAGGATCTTCATGTCGATCCGGTCCAGCCCAGGCTCGATGGGTGATTCTTTCATTTTTGCCGCCGAATTCAAAATTAACGGCGGATTTTAGCATCTTCATGGCTCATCGACCAAAACTTATGATCGATAATCGAGAGCACATTCCGCAGCGAAATCCTTATGCTGCGTTCAAGTTTCCTCAGCCCAGCGAAGGCCCCGCCATGCTTCAGAAATTCGAACGCTATCCGCTGACCTTCGGTCCGACGCCGATCGAAAAGCTCAGCCGGCTGTCGGCCCATCTCGGCAACGGCGTCGAGATCTATGCCAAGCGCGACGATTGCAACTCCGGGCTGGCGTTCGGCGGCAACAAGCTGCGCAAGCTCGAATATATCGTGCCGGACGCGATCGCGAGCGGCGCCGACACGCTGGTCTCGATCGGCGGCGTGCAGTCGAACCACACGCGCATGGTGGCGGCGACCGCGGCGAAAATCGGCATGAAGTGCCGGTTGATCCAGGAAAGCTGGGTCCCGCACGAGGACGCGGTCTATGACCGGGTCGGCAATATCCTGCTGTCGCGCGTGCTGGGTGCCGAGGTGCAGTTGGTCGATGAAGGCTTCGACATCGGCATCCGCGCCAGCTGGGAAAAGGCGATCGAGGACGTGAAGGCCAAGGGCGGCAAGCCCTATGCCATCCCGGCCGGCGCGTCGGTCCATAAATACGGCGGGCTCGGCTATGTGGGATTTGCCGAGGAGGTGCGGGCCCAGGAGGCCGCCCTCGGCTTCGCCTTCGACTATGTCGTGGTCTGCACCGTCACCGGCTCGACCCATGGCGGCATGGTCGTGGGCTTCGCCAAATACGGGCGGCAGCGTCGGGTCATCGGCATCGACGCGTCCTGCACGCCGGCCCAAACCAAGGCGCAGGTGCTGGACATCGCACAGAAGACGGCGGCCCTGGTCGGCGGTCCGGACATCGTCGCCGACGACATCGTCCTGAACGAGGATTATGCCTATCCGGTCTATGGCGTGCCGTCCCAGGAGACGATCGAGGCCATCCGCCTGTCGGCGCGGCTCGAAGGCATGATGACCGATCCGGTCTACGAGGGTAAATCCATGCAAGGCATGATCGACCTCATCCGCAAGGGCTTCTTCCCGGCCGGCTCGAAGGTGCTCTACGCCCACCTGGGCGGCGTGCCGGCGATCAACGGCTACAGCTACACCTTCCGCAACGGCTGATCTGCTTTACCCGCGAAAGCTAGTCTCTCTTTTTGCCGTCATGGCCGGGCTTGACCCGGCCATCCACGTGGATGGGCAAAGCGATCTCACGGCCGAATTGGGTTCAGGCGGAGACGCGTGGATGCCCGGGTCAAGCCCGGGCATGACGCAAAATGATAGGCACCTCCTTACCTTTCGATCAACGCCGTCCCGACGGCCAGGATCACCGGGCCCCAATCGCCCAGCTGATCCTGGTTGAAGATCCGCAGGGTCGGGTACCAGAAACTCTCGGTCGGTTTCCAGCCCCAGCGCCATTCCGAAGTCGCCCGGTTCAGCATCCAGGTCGGCCGGCCGAGGGCGCCGCCCAGGTGGGCCGGCGCGCTGTCGATGGTGATGACGAGGTCGAGGTTGGCGAGGATCGCCGCCGTCTCGGAAAAGTCACTGAGGCCCGCCGACAGGTCGCGGACCCCGGCTCGGGCCAGCAGCGTCTGTTCATCGGCCGGCAGCGGTCCCTGCTGCAGGGCGAACCAGCGGCAGCCGGGCAGGCCGAACAGCGGCAGGAATTGCTCGAGCGGGATCGAGCGCCAGCGATCCTCGGGCATGCCGGGCGAGCCGCGCCAGACCAGGCCGATCTTGGTGCCGGCGGCGTCGCCCAACTGGTCGGCCCAGAAGGCGGCGCGGTCCGGCAGCGGCGCCAGATAGGGCTGCCGGGGTGCCATGGCACCGGGCTTGGCGCCATAGACCATGGCCAGCCCCTCGAACCACATGAAATAGCCGGGCCGATCTTCCAGTCTGCTTTCGGTGGTGAGGATGCGAATACGATCCGGCCCGGCCGCGGCCACGACCGGGCTGGCCTGCATCAGGCGGATCAGTGCCGGCTGGATGATGAGCGTGATCCGCTCGGGTCCGGCGGCCAGCACCTGATCCAGGTAGCGGAAATAATGGATGGTGTCGCCGTTGCCGCCATGGCTGAACAGCACGATCTCGTGGCCGGCAAGCGGCTCGCCGCGCCATCGCCGATGCCCGGTGCCATGCATGTCGCGCCAGCGTGCCTCGATATCCGGGGGCACGGCGGCCGCGCACAGGCGCCAGGCCTCGTCCCAATCGCCGGCGAGGAAGCGCGTGCGCCAGATCCGGTCGGCCAGACCGCCGCCGCCGTCCAGCCGCGCCTCGGCGGCAAGGAAACACTGGGTCGCTTCGGCAAGCTTGCCCTGGTGGACGAGCGCCAGACCCAGATGATGCCAGGCATCGCCATAGCGGTCGTCGATCGCGAGCGCCTCGCGAAACGCGCCCTCGGCCGGCGCCAAGTGGCCGAGGGCGCGATGGGCGATGCCCAGGTAATAGGGAATGCGGATATCGCGGCTACCCAGCAACCAGGCGCGTTCCAGCAAGCCCAGCGCGTCCGCATCATTGCCGATCTGCTGCAGGAAAAACCCGGCCTCGGCCCACAGCGCCGGATCTTCCGGATGCTCGGTCAACCGATCGACGATCTGGGTCTGCGCCGCTTCGACGTCGCCCGCCTCGATCATCGCCGCGGCGGTGATCGCTATCTTGCCGATTTCCACCGAAGTCCCCTGCCCGTTCCAGACGCTCAAGCGATCATAGCGGGCTCAAAGCCGCGCCACCATGGGGACGGCCGGTCAGAGGGTTCCGGGGCGCCGGCCGGACAATGGCACGATGCGCGGACCGCCAGGGAACCGCTCGCCGAGGGCGGCAAGCGCCCGGACGGCCGCATCCATCAGCACGGCGACATGGCGCTCGAGCTCGTCCGGATGGGCATCCTCGCGCAGCTTCATCAGGCGACGGGCGGCCCGCTCCAACTCGGCACAGCCGAGGTTGCCGGCGATGCTGGCGAGCGCATTGCCATGGCCGCGTGCCGCCGGCGCATCGAAACGCGCCAGTTCGATCGCCGCCACTTCGGTCTCGACGCTGCGGCGGAACAGGCTGACCAGCTCGGTCACCTTGCCCAGGCCCAGCCGCTGGATCAGCCCGTCGAGGGCGACATCGTCCAGCACGGCCACCGCCGGGCGCGCCGGTTCGACCGCCGCCGACGCGGTCAGCCGGTCGATGGTGGCGAGCAGCAGCGGCTCGTCGATCGGCTTCGCCAGATAGGCATCCATGCCCGCGGCCAGGCAGCGCTCGGAATCCTGGGCGGACGCGTTCGCGGTCAAGGCCACGATCGGCGTATGGCGCTCGTTGCCCTCGTCGGCGCGGATCGCCTTGGTCGCATCGATGCCGTTCATCACCGGCATCTGAATATCCATCAGCACCAGATCGTAGGGCGTGCGGCGGAGTGCGGAGACCGCGGCCACGCCGTCATCGACCACATCGACCGCATGGCCGCAGGCCTCCAGGATCGCGGTCACCAGGATCTGGTTGGCGACGACATCCTCGGCCAGCAGGATCCGGCGCGGCTGGCGCGGCAGCGGCGCATCCTGCACCTGCGGCGGGGCCGCGAGCGTCAGCGGCAGCTCGACCCAGAACAGGCTGCCGCGGCCGGCCTCGCTTTCGACGCCCAGCGCACCGCCCATTAGTTCGACCAGCTTGCGGCAGATCGCCAGGCCCAGGCCCGATCCGCCGTAGTGGCGGGTGTTGGAGCCGTCGATCTGACTGAATTGCTGGAACAGCCGATCCAGCATGTCGGCCGCGATGCCGATGCCGGTGTCGATGACCTGCAGACACAGCAACGGCACGCCGCCGGCGCGGGTCTGGTAATCGACCCGAAGCTCGATCGAGCCGGCTTTGGTGAATTTAAGTGCGTTCGACAGAAGATTGAGCAGCACCTGATGGATGCGGGCGCCATCGCCGGCCAGGCCCGCCGGCACGCTGGGCGCCACCGTGACCTTGAGCGAGAGGCCCTTGTCCTTGATGCCCGGATCGATGACGGCGACCGCCTCGTCGATCAACTGGCGCGGCGAGAAGGGCTGAACCTCCAGTTCGAGCCGCCCGGCCTCGGCCTTGGCGTAATCCAGCACGTCGGCGACGACGACCAGCAGCGCATGGGCCGCCTCGCGCTGCAGCTCCAGGAAGCGACGCTGCTCCGATGGGCTCAGCTGGGTGCGCAGCAGCAGGTCGGAAAAGCCGATGATGCCGGTGAGCGGCGTGCGCAGCTCGTGGCTCATGGTCGAGAGGAACTGGGTCTTGGCGATGCCCGCCGCCTCGGCCTTCGTCTTCAGGCTCGCGAGTTCGGCCTTCTGCAGCTCGAGCGTGCGCAGGGCCTCGTCCAGCTCGATCCTGGCCGCCTCCAGCTCCGCGGACCAGGCATCGGCCTCGGTCGCGAACGTATCGCGCTGCTGCTCGGCCACGGCGAGCGCCTGCGACAGATTGCGCGTGCGCCGGACGACCTCGGTCTCGAACGACCATTCGGCGACCAGCAGCCCTTCGGTCGCGAGCGTGACGCGCTGATAGAGCCGGCTGATCTCGCTCAGACACAATCCCACCAGGCAACCGGCGGCGACCAGCGCCTCGAACCGGCCGGCGTACCAACCCAGCGAATTGCGCACGCCGCCGACGATCGTCAGCACGTCGTCGAACATCAGTACGAAGATCGACAGTGCCAGGAACAGCTGCAGGCTGGTGCGCACCCCGGTCCAGCGCCACAGCAGATAAAGCGTCGCCAGGCTTTCGATCACCAGGAACGGGCCGATCGGCGAGTTGCGGGCGGCGGTGTAATCCTCGCCATGGACCAGCAGCGGGGCGATCGGAGATACCGTGGTCACCACGACGGTCAAGGCCACCATGGCCGCGACCGTGGCGCGCATGCTCCAGACCAGGATGCGGGTCTGGTTGACGGCGCAGGGCGGCCGCGGCGCCGATCGTTCCGACCAGGCAAAGCCGATCGCCGCGAGCGGCAGGCCGGCATGCCAGCAAAACCAGAGCGAACCGGCGGTCGCCAGGGCGCGATTGAACGGCAGGCTGGAGATGTAGAGATCCGGCATCGACAGCAATTGCAGCAGGTGGATCAGCGCGGCATAGAGCGTGCCGCCGCCGATCCACAACAGCGACAGCGTGCGGCTGGCGAGGAAATGCCGGACCACGAGATGGGCGGTGAGCGCATAGACGAGGGTGGCGAGCGTCTGGCCGATGACCAGGAAACCCGGCACCGTCGGCAAGGCGCGGTCGGCGATCGGCAGCACCGCGCAGGCGAACGCCATCGCCAGCAACGCGATTAGGCTGGCGGCGGCGATCTGCCGGCCGTTGCGCGGACGCGTCGCCAGAAGCTCGCCGGACACGGGGACCGACGGGAAATGCGGATGGGACGCCATCGTCCAAGCGGCTCCGAAACCCTCGAAGTGTTAACTTTTGCGCTTTAGCACGCGAATTTGCAATCGCAACAGACCCCGCCGGCGCAGGTACCGGCGGGGTTTGGGGTCACGCCGCGCGGGCGGCGGCCAGGAACTCGTTCAGGCTCTGGGTCAGGAGGTCCGACTGGCGCACCAGATCGCCGGCCGCCCCCAGGATGTTGCCGGCGTTGCGCCCGGTCTCGCCGGCGATACGGGTGACGCCGATGATGTTCTCCGACACCTCGCCGGCTCCGGTCGCCGCCTGCTGGACGTTGCGTGCGATCTCCTGCGTCGCCTGACCCTGCTGGTCGATCGAGGCGGTCATGGCGCCGGCGATCTCGCTGATCTTGGCGATCGTCGCCTCGATGCCGTGGATCGCGGAAACCACCTCCTGGGTCGCGGTGCGGATCGCGGTGACCTGGGTCGTGATCTCCTCGGTCGCCCGTCCCGTCTGGGCGGCAAGGCTCTTGACCTCGGACGCCACGACCGCGAAGCCCTTGCCGGCATCGCCGGCGCGGGCGGCTTCGATCGTCGCATTCAGGGCCAAGAGGTTGGTCTGCGCCGCGATGTCGCTGATCAGCTTCACCACCTCGCCGATCCGGCCGGCGGCGGCCTCCAAATGTTCGACCTTGGACGAGGTGGCACCCGCCTCCAGCACCGCCCCTTCGGCGACGCTGGCCGAGCCCGCGGCCTGCCGGCCCAACTCGCCGATCGATGCGGTCAGCTCCTCGGCGGCCGACGCCACGGTCTGGATGCTGACCGAGGTTTCTTCAGACGCGGCCGCCACGGCCGAGGTCTGGCCGGTCGCGGTCTGCGCCGCCTCGGCCATCGAGCGCGCGCTGCGCTCGACCTGGTTCGCGGCGCCGGCGACGGAATCCGCCACGGTCTTCACGCTGCTTTCGAGCCGGGCCGCGAGCTGCAGCAGCGCCTGGCGCCGATGCTCCTCGGCCATCCGCTTCTGCTCCTCGCGCTCCGCCTCGATCCGGGCGACGTCGGCCGCGGTATCGCGGAACACGATGACCGAGGCCGCCATGGCGCCGATCTCGTCACGACGGTCCGCCGCCGGGATCTCAATGTCGGTCTCGCCGCTGGCCAGGCGGCGCATGACCTCGGTGATGCCCAGGATCGGACGCACGACCATCCGGCGCAGCAGGAAGGCCAGGATGGCCAGCAGCACGATCATCACGACCAGCGCCACGATGGTCTGGTTCCGGAGCGCCTTGGCGACGGCAGCGTTCTGGGCGTCCAGGCTCCAGGCGATGCCGAGCGCGCCGATCACCTTGGTGCCGCGCAGGCTCATGACCGGCACGACGGTGACGAGGTGGGTCGCGGTCGCCTTGACGAAGGGCGTGCCCTTGGTCAGCACGTCGGGCGCGTCTTTCAGGATGCCGGTCAGATCGACCGGCTTCAGGTTCGGCTTGTCGTTCTCGAACTTCAGGATCAGCGTGCCGTCGTCCTGGAACGAGGCGAGGCTGGCCAGCTGGGTATCCGGCGCATCGGAGATCGGCTTGTATTCCGTCTCGATCGCCGAGCCGTCATGGCCCATGAAACCGATGCGCATGGCGTTGCCGAGCTGCGTCGTCTTGGCCGTGAGGTCGGACACCGCCAGATCGACCAGACTGGCGCGCTGGTCGCGCGCCTGCAGCCCGATCATGACCAGGAAACCCACCAGGATCGCCGCCGTGAAGGAGGCGACGAGCTTGCGTTCGATCGTCCAATTGAACTGCTTCACCCGCTCGAAAATGCTCATTCCCACTCTCCCTCGATCCCGCGCCCCCGCGGAGCATCGAACAATGCTTCAAGAAGCCATCCCTATCGCCCACTCGCGGCCCGGATCAGGGCGGCTTTTTCCTCACCACCGACCGACCGCAGCCACGGTTGAAAATGCGTGCCGACCAAGTCGTTCAGCACGCCTATGCCAAGATCGGTCCGGGTCTTGCGCGCCCATCGGATGACCGATCCCAGTGCCGCCTGATCGAGCATCCAATTGAATGGCCACTCGATCTCGAGCTTCGCCAGCACGAACAGCCGGATCCGCTCCAAGAGTATCGCCCCAGCCGGTTGCGGTTGGGTGACGGTCAAGACCGCCGGATAGCGCGAGCATGGCCCGGCACCGTCATGGCGGAAACATGCAAAAGCTGAACCGGCAACCGCCGCGGCCAACGGATCGAGCGCCTGCTCGAATTCGACGTCGGCATCGAGCAGGACCAGCGGCCGCTGGTAGCGCCGCAGCAGCTCGGGCCCGATCAGGAACCGGGAGGACGCGTAATAGGCGCCGCTCTTGAACGGGCTCGCCGCCTCGGTCGACAGATTGAGCGCCAGGTCCGGTGCCGATGCCGCCAATTCGGCGAACAGCGACCGGCTTGCGGCATCCGCCTCCATGACATGGAAATGCAGGGCGGCGCCGGGCATGGTGCGGGCGGCTGTGGCGACGAAACCGGGCGCGAACCGCTCGAAATAACGGGCGTCGCACGCCGCCGCCAGCACATAGGGCCGGCTCCCCGGCCGCGGTTCGCCCTCGTCTACCCGCGGCGGCAGGCGGCCAACCACAGCCGCCGGTTCGGCCAGCCCCTCGACGAAGCCGGCATCCTCGATCAGCGTGCCCTGGCGAAAGGCGATGTTGAAATGGCTGTCGGCACCGACCGGCAGGTCGTTCCGGGATGCCACCATCGCCTTGAAGCGGGCGAAGCGGTCGAACGCCGCGTCCTCGTCGCCATCGAGCAGATCGGCGCAGCCGGCCTGATAGAGCGAAGAGGGCTTATAGGCGCTGGTCTCGGGCAAAGCGGCGTCGAGCGCCTTCACATGGCCACGGAGCTTGTAGGTCAGCAGCACGCCCAGCGCCTCGTGACAGAATAGAAAGCCGTCGCCGCGGCGCCGTTCGCGATAATCCGCGAGCCCGATCAGGTCGCCGAGGCGCCCCTGCAGCGCCAGCGCCAAGGCCAAGCCGCGCCAGGCCTCGTCATCGGACGGCACTGCGTTGACGGCCGCCAGGAACGCCGCCGCCGCTTCCGCGAAGCGCTGCCCGTTCAGGTGGCCGACCGCCTGTTCGACGAGGGACGAAGCCGATGTCATGGATTGCTCTCGCGCATGCCGATCGCAATGGCACGAGAGTGCGTCGCCCGCGGGCCCCGGTCAATCACGATGGCGCGGGCCGCCGGCGAATCGCTTGCCGAACCACCCGCTAAGCTGATAATCCGCCCGTCCCACCCGGTGGAGCTGCGAGCATCATGAGCACCCATTCCGCGACCGCGCGCCGGACCGTGCGCGACATCGTCAAGGGCCAGACGCCCAGCGTCTGGTTGACCGCCTATACGACGCCGTTCGCCAAACTGATGGATCCCCATGTCGATGCGCTGCTGGTCGGGGATTCGCTGGGCATGGTGCTCTACGGGCTGCCGAGCACGCTGCCGGTGACGCTCGACATGATGATCGCCCATGGCGCCGCCGTCATGCGCGGCACGACCCGGGCGCTGGTGCTGGTCGACATGCCGTTCGGCAGCTATCAGGCCTCGCCGGAGCAGGCCTTCACCAATGCCGCCCGGGTCATGGCCGAGACCGGTTGCGGTGCCGTCAAGCTGGAAGGCGGCATCGAGATGGCGCCGACCGTGCGCTTCCTCACCGAACGCGGCATCCCGGTCTGCGGCCATGTCGGGCTGATGCCGCAGTCGGTCAACACGGCCGGCGGCTTCCGCGCCCAGGGCAAGGACGAGGCCCAGGCGGCCAAGGTCGCGGCCGACGCCCGCGCCATCGCCGCAGCCGGCGCCTTCGCCCTGGTGATCGAGGGCACGGTCGAGCCGGTCGCCCGGGCCATCACCGAAGAACTGGCGATCCCGACCATCGGCATCGGCGCCTCGCCCGCCTGCGACGGCCAGGTGCTGGTGACCGACGATCTGGTCGGGCTGTTCGGCGATTTCACCCCGCGCTTCGTCAAGCGCTATGCCGAGCTGGCACCGACCATCGACCAGGCGGTCGCGGCCTATGCCGAGGATGTGCGCCAGCGACGCTTTCCGGGCCCGGAACATTGCTTTGGGATAAAGCGCGGCTAAGCCTGCCGGACCTTTTCAAGAAAGCCATCGACCGCCGCCCGGAGCGCACCCTCCTGGCGCCCCAGCCCGTCGGCGGCTTCCAGCACGTGGCTCGCGGCTTCGGCGGTCGACAGCGTCGCGGTCGAGACGCCGGAGATGTTGCGCGACACCTCCTTGGTGCCGGCGGCCGCAAGGTTGACGTTCTTGGCGATTTCGGCCGTCGCCTGGCGCTGCTCGGCCATGGCGGATGCCACCTCGTTGGCGATGCCGGTCATCTCGCCGACCGTGCCGCCGATCTCGCGGATCGCCGTAACGGTGCGGCCGGTGACCGACTGCATGGAGGCGATCTGGCTGCGGATATCCTCCGTCGCCTGGGCGGTCTGGTTGGCGAGGCTCTTCACCTCCGACGCGACCACGGCAAAGCCCTTGCCGGCCTCGCCCGCGCGCGCCGCCTCGATCGTGGCATTCAAGGCCAGGAGGTTCGTCTGGCTCGCGATGTCGTTGATCAGCAGCACGACCGCCTCGATCCGTTCGGCCGCCTCGGCCAGCTCACGCACGGTGACGTCGGTGCGGCCAGTCATCTCCGACGCCTTGCGGGCGATCTCGGCCGAGCGTCCGACCTGTTCGGCCACGGTCGAGATCGAGGCCGAGAGTTGTTCGGTCGCGGCCGCGACCGCATCGACATTGGACGACGCCTCGTCGGACGCGCTCGACACCGCCTCGGCCTGGCGCCCGGTCTCTTCGGCCGCGGCCGAGACCGCCTCCGACGTGCCGCGCAGGCTTTCCGACGCCGAGCCCAGATCCAGGATGATGCTGCCGATATCGGTCTGGAAGCTGTTGGTCAGCTGATCCATCGACTGCATGCGCTTGTCGCGCCGGGCCTGGGACGCGGCCTGGGCGGCGGCCAGGGTCTCGGCCTCGATCGCGGTCTGTTTGAACACCTCGACCGTGCGCGCCATCTGGCCGACCTCGTCGGCCCGATCCAGTGCCGGCACCACGACCGTCCGGTCGCCGCCGGCCAGCGCCTGCATGACATGGGTCAGGCCGACGACCGGGTGGGCGATCGCCTTGCTGATCAGCACGGCCAGCAGCACACCCAGCGCCACGGCACCGAGCGACATCAACAGTACCGATCGGCCGGCGTTGCCGACGCCCGCGCGCGCCTCGATACCCAGCGCACGCTGGGCATCGACCGTATGCTCGACCATGGTGGCGATCGATTGCAGCATCTCGTTGCCGGCATCGGCCAGATCGGTCGATTCGATCTTGCGCGCCTGTTCATAGGCCGCGATCGCGTCGTGGAAGGTGTTGACCAGCTGATCGGTACTCTTGATCACGGTGATGACGTTCTTGCGATATTCGGCGTCCGGCACGCGCACGCGCAGCTGGGCGACCGCGTCATTGACCTTGGAGAGCGCGTCCTCGGCCTTGGTCTTGAACGCCGGATCGTCGTCGCGGAAATAGCGCAGCACGTTGGTGCGCGCGTTCGACGCCTGGCGGGCGACCTCGTTGTTCAGGTAGAGCGCGATATCGACCTTGCCGGCATTGGCCAGCGTCTCGACGAAATCGCCGAACGCCTGGTCGATCGTCTCGTCGAGCGGGTCGAACTGGTCGCGCAGCAGCGAGCGCTTCTCGGCCAGGAGCTTCGACAATTGGGCGAATTTGGTCTTGAAGGTGCCGATCTTGTCGCCGACATCGCTCAAGGCGCTCTTGATGGCGGCGTCGTCGATCTGGGCCTGGGCATCGCCGGCGCGCTGGGCCGCATCGTCGATCGCCTTGGCGGCCTGATCGGGCGTCTTCACGTCGCCGGCGAGGTATTTGACCACTTCCAGCCGGGCGACGGCGACGCCATCGCGCACCGACTGCAGGCGGTTGTTGGTCTCGGCCAACCCCGCGTAGCGCCCGAAATCCCGGTCGGCGGTCCGGAACGCCAGCCAGGCCGTCAGCACCACGGCAATCAGCAGAAGAATGACGACACCGAAACCGGCCCCCACCTTGAGGGAAATACGCCAGTCCGAAAACCGCATGAGCCCGACTCCCAACAAAGTTCTCGCCGCGTTCCTGCCCACGAGTT
>Ga0302314_10010525_pt1 | contig 16176 bp, 11 predicted proteins | sample III_Palsa_N2_3_FD_200533 | JGI IMG/M metagenome (GOLD analysis project Ga0302314, IMG submission 200533) | Peat permafrost microbial communities from Stordalen Mire near Abisko, Sweden - III_Palsa_N2_3 | ecosystem: Environmental > Terrestrial > Soil > Palsa > Peat permafrost | place: Sweden... | reverse complement strand
CGCTCGCCGACCACGAAGATGGCGACGATCGAGACCGGCACGGCGATCAGCACCACCAGCATCGCTTCGGCCGGCGCGGCGGTGAACTGGTTGAACACCCAGTGCAGGGCGATGGCGCAGGCGAGCCCCGGCAGAAACAGCAGCGGGTTGAAGCTGAAGCGGTCCACCGAGACCCGCAGGCGCGGCGCGTAGAGGACGTGCGAGAGCACCGCCAGGATCGCCGTCGCGCCGCCGTGCATGATCGCGGTGCCGAAGCCGCGCACGACCCAGACGCCCAGCTCGGCGCCGGTGAACTGATTGAGATAGAATATGTTTTCGGCCATGGCGAAGCCCGCGCCGACGGCGAAGCCGACGATCGCCGCGTCGATCAGATAGCCGATGCGGTTGAGCGCGAAGAGGCCGATGATGACGACCGCCTTCAGCGTTTCCTCCAGCACCGGCGCGATGTCCTGCGAATAGAGGCCGCGCTGGATCGGGAAGGTGTCGATCACTCGGCCCGCGGCGAAGTAGCAGACGATGCAGACCACCGCGCCGGCGGTGAGCAGCTCGAGAATCTCGTGCGCCGGCGTCAGCTTGAAGACATCGATGCGCAGGAAAACGAAGAGGCACACCGCCACGGGCGCCAGCGCGATGACGATCTTGAGCGCCAACGGATCCATGCCGGCAGGCTACAGTATCTTCAGCGACAGCATGAGCTCGGTGTGCTGCGCCCGTTCGTGCTCGAAGCCTTCCGCGACGCCGACCGACAGGGTCATCGGCAGGCGCAGGGCGACGGTGAAGTTGAGATCGGCCTGGCCGCCGACCGTCTCCAGGGTCTGCTCGGGCCCGACCGGCTGATAGTCTGCCATGACCCCGGCGAACAGCGCCGGACGGATCGACGAGAGGAAGAAGCTCGGCCGGCCGATGTCGGCGAAGCGCAATGGCGGCAGGTTCCACTCTCCCACCGACTTGGCGAATTCGCGCGCGCTGATCTGGTCGATGGTGAAGCCGGGGAAGCTGTCGAAATCGCGGTAGCGCTTCACATTGCCGTCGTCGACGTAGTTGTTGCCGAACGACCCGAGGTAATAGGCGCCAAGGGGATTGGCCGCGTCGCCGCCTGAAATCCCGGCTGCGTTGTAGAGCCAGATCGACGAGTGCGACCACCCGATCGGGAAGCCGAAGCCGAAGCCGCCGCGCGCCCGCGGATAAAGTCCGCCATCGGAATAATCGGCATCGAGCGCGACATTGGCCAGCACGCCGCGCTCGTTGTCGACGGCGCCCAGCGAGCGGCTGACGTCGGTGTAGTTTAGCGCCATCCGCAAGGAGCCGATGTTGCGGTCGCCGGCGGCGGCGATGTTCTGCGCGCCCGGCACGGTGTCGAGGCCGAAATAGCCCGCCAGGGAGGCGCTGAAATCGAGCTGGCGCGGCGGGTCGTAGATCGGCGAGGTCTTGTACCCGATCTTCACCAGGTCGCCGCGCAGCGAGTTATCGGTGGGGCCGAAGAGGTCGTAAAAGCTGGCCAAGTTGTGGGCGTACTGCAGCGACCAATAGATGGTGTGGAAGTCCAGCTCTGCGTGCAGCCGCTCCGAGTCCGGGACATCGCCGAAAGGCGAATAGGCGAGCGTGCCGGTGAGCTGATCGAACTGCATCGGATCTTCGACGATGGCGTGCCAGCCCAAGGCGACGCCGCCCTTGTAGCCCTCGATCACCGGATAGGCGGAATCGAGCGTCATCTGGCCGAGGGGATCGTACTTGCCGGTCGAGGTGATCAGCGAGTCCAGCGGCACCTTCGACGGCGAACCCACCGCCCAGGTCTTCACGATCGGCTGCTGCTCGGCGACCTCGGTTCCGAGGAATTTGATCGCGCCTAGGTCGTCGAGCGGCTTGGGATCGAGCGTGACGGGGGTGAAGCCCTGGCCGGTGAACTCGAAGGCGACCAGCGAGCCGTCCGAGCGGGGAATTGGGCGGAAGAGGCCGGTCGAGGCGTTGCTGACCGCCTCGAACTTCTGGGTCGCGATGTCGAAGCGATAGATGTTGGAGACGCCGGTGTAATAGGAGCTGCCGTAGAGCGACTTGCCGTCGGGCGCGAAGACGAAGCTCTCCGGAGTCGAGCCGCCCATCTTCAGCGTCGCCACCGGCGTCGGATCGTCCTGGCTCAAGTCGTCGAGCCGCCAGACCTTCACCGTCTGCTCGCCGTTGATCTCGCCGACGGAGGCCGAGAGTAGCGTGCCGTCAGGCGAGATGTCGAGATCGAACGGGATGCGGCCGAACGGGAAGGTGTGGACCTGGCTCCAGTCCGTGTACGGCGCCGGGATCTTCACCAGGGTGACGAGGCCGTTGAGATGGCGAAGGCCCCAGATCGTCTTGTCCTTGGGATTGAGTACGATGTCGCCGATGCGGGCGTTGTGGAGCAGCATCCTGGTCTGGCCGGTAGCCACATCGACCTGCATGAGGTCGCGATAGGCGTAGTTGTCGGCGGTGTAGAAGGCTTTCTCCGCGTCCGGATCATAGGCCATCGACGTCACCGTATAGAGCATCGGGCCCTTGACGTCGGCGAGGTGGCGGATCTCGCCAGTCTCCGGCTTCATCGCGCCAACCAGGGCGATGACGCCGGGATAACGATAGGCCCCGATCAGCTCGCCGGTCTTCGGGTCGAGGAACGCGCGTGACACCGATCCCAGGGCGCGGGGCGACAGCCGGTGCAGCGGCGTCAGCGGGTACTGGCTGACCGACGCGAGGTTCTCGGCCTGGAACTTATGCTCGAAGGCGATCCAATCGTTCCAGGCGTCGTCGAGCCGCTCACCGAACACCTGCTTGAACTGGGTCTCGTAATATGGCGCGCTGCCCTCGTCGCGCCGCAGCCACTGGATCACCTTCTGCGGGGTCCGGGTGAGCGCCAGGTAGCTCATGAACCGCGTGCCGTAGAGGTACTCGTTCACCCCGACCTGGAAGTCGACGGCGTTGCCCTCAGACTCCAGGCCGAGCGGCGAGTAGAACTTGGCCTTGTCGCGGACCATGGCCCGGAACACCATCTCGTCGTAGGCGCCCTGGGCGCGGCCGTAGCCGCCGGCCATCCAGGTCTCCATGAAGACGGCGCTGCCTTCGAGATACCAGCGCGGCACGTTCACCCGCGGCGTGGCGAGGTAGTTGTAGAGGATCGATTCCGGGTGATCCTGCAGCGGCATCGGCTTGCCGTGGAAGAAGTCGCGCCAGGCGCCGTCGGTCTTGTTCCAGACGTCCATGGTGGCCACGTGGACCGGCTCGTGGTTCATCAGGGTGAAGAACCGCTCGCCGGCGCTGAAGGTCTCGAACTCCTGGCTGAGCGGGGCGATGTCGACGAGGATCGCATTGTTGGGCGAGGATCGCGCGGCGGCGTTGCCGTAGTCGGCGAAGTCCTTCAGCAGCACCGTGGTCTTGTCCCACGGCTTCCAGCCGAACATCTGTCGCTGAAACGCCGCCGAGTTCTCGAAGCTGCGCGCCACATAGGGCGTGAGGTAGGTCTCCGACGGGTCGAAGTAGAGCAGCCGCAGGTCGGACGTCTCGATGCGGGAGAGATCGATCTCCTTGAACATCGACGAGACCGGCGGCGTCGGCGCCTTGGCGGTATTGCTGCCGCCCGACGACGGCGCGGGCGCGGGCGTGTGGGTGTCCGGCGGTCCCGTCTCGATCTGGGCGAGCGCGGGCGTCGCCAGCATCGCCGCCGGCAGCAGCCAAGTCAGACTAGTTTTTACGCGCAACCCGCCCCCCCGGCGCTGGCGCTGAAATCGAGACTAGCTCGAGTGCAGCGCGCTGGCGAAGGCCTGGCTGGAGAGCATCGCCGAGAAGGCGGAACTCGAGGCCAGGGCGGAGAAGGCCGGATTGGACGCCGCCGCCTGGAAAGCCGCCCCGTCGCGGGCCAGGGCAGCCAGCGCTTGCGGATGGCTGGCCAGCGACGCGAAGGCCTGAGGATTGGCCGCCATGGCGTCGAAGGCCTGCGGGTTCTGCGCCATCGCCTCGCGCATCTGGGCGCTCATGCCCTCGGCCGCGTGGCTGGAGGCGGCCATCTGGGAGACGAAGGCCTCGGCGCTGCGCGACATCGCCGACAGCGCCTGCGAGTTGGAGGCGAAGGCCTGGAACGAGCGCGCATTGGCGGCGAAGGCGCTGAACGCCTGGGCGTTGGCCGCCATGATGCTGAACGCCTGCGAGTCGGCGCGGATGGCCGCCATGGCGTTGGCGTCACGCGCCAGCGACGAGAACGCCGCCGCGCTCGCCGACATCTGCGCCACCGCTGAAGGGTGCATGGCGTCGGCCATGAACCTGTCGGCGTGACCGGCGTAGGCGCCGAAGGCCTGAGGATTGGACGCCATCGCCTGGAAGGCGTCGGCGTGGCTCGCCATCGCCGAGAACGAGGCCTCGTGGCCGGACATCGCCGCGATCGCCTGCGGATTCGAGGCCATCGCCTGGAACGCGCTGGAGGCCGCCGCCGCGCTCAGGCCCTGCGCCGCCCGCCCGAAGGCGTCAGCCGACCGAGCCGCCGCGGCCAGGCCCTGCGCGTTGGAGGCCAGGGCCCGGAACGATTGCGCGTTCGCGGCCATGGCGTTGAGGGCGCCGCCGTTGATCGCCTCGGCGAAGGCGCGGCTGCTGGCGAAGGCCTGGAAAGCCTTGGCTTCGGTCGCCATCGCGTCGAACGCCTGCGAATCGGCCCGGAGCGCGGACATCGCATTGGCGTCGCGGGCCAGCGAGGCGAAGGCGGCTGCGTTGGCCGACATCTGCGCCACCGCGGAAGGGTGCATCGCGTCGGCCATGAACCTGTCGGCATGGCCGGCGTAGGCGCCGAACGCCTGCGCGTTGGCGGCCATGGCCTGGAAGGCCTCCGGGTGGGCCGCCATCGCGGAGAACGAGGCGGCGTGGCTGGCCATCGCCGCGAACACCTGCGGATTGCTGGCGAAGGCGGAGAAGGCGCTCGATCGGCTGGCCGCGGACGCCGCCATCGCGCCAAAAGCCGCCGATCCGCTCGCCTTGCTCATCGAGGCGGCCGCCGCGAGGTTGGCGAAGGCCTGCGGATTGCGGGCGAGGCTGACGAAGGCCGAGGGGTTTTGCGCCATCGCCCTCAGCGCCGCCGGGTTCTGCGCCAGGGCCATGAAGCCCGGATCGGCCGCCAGAGCCCGGAACGAGGGGTTCTTGATCATCACCTCGAAGGCGTCGGTCTGCATCAGCAGCGGCACGCTGTTGTCGCCGAGGCCGACGTCCGCCGATTGCACCTGCGGTGACTGGTAGCGGGTCGCGGGCGCCACCGTGCCGGCGGTCTCGCCGCCGCGCGGCGGATAGACCCGTCCCACGTAATAGGCCGCGCCGGCGGCGATGACCAACGCCACACCGCCAATCACCAGCCGGCTGGTGTTGGACACTGTCTTCGCCATCTTAGGTCTGTTCCCTGAGTGAGGGCGCAAGCGTGACGGTAATGCGACGCTTCCGTCAAGCCTAACCGGAAGCTTCTATTTAAGATGACGTCAAATTGATCAGGAATAGGGAGCCATCGTCGATGCGAAACGCGAACGCCCACAGTAAGTCTGCCCTCGCATTTTTGATAGGACGCCACTTCCACATCGATCGTACTGGAGATGTTGCGGCGTTTACGCGACGCGGCTGAACTCGCTTCAAGCCGTCGCGGAGGCAGCGCCGCGCTAGACTACGGTTACGCGCGTGATCGATCGGCGAGTGCTTGCGGCTTGGAAGTTCCGGCCGGCCTAATTGCCTTCAGCGGCCTTCTTCGCCGCCAGCTTCGCCAGCACCCGGCCGCGGCCCTTGGCCAACGCGGTGACCACGCCGCGGAAGGTGCGGGCCTCCTGGTCGGTGAAGCGGGCGCGGGAGAGGGCGACGCGCAGGTTGCGGATCATCGAGGGGCGCTTTTCCGGCGGGTGGAAGAAGCCGGCGGCGTCGAGTTCGCGCTCCAGGTGCTCGTAGAGGCCGAGCATCATCGCCTGGTCGGCGGGCGGCGTATCATCGAGGAAGGGCGCGGGCGGACCGGCCTCGGCGGCCACGCACCACTCGTAGGCGCAGATGGCCACCGCCTGGGCGAGGTTCAGCGAGCGGAAGCGGTCGTCGATCGGCACGGTGACGATCGCCTGGCAAAGGGCGATGTCGTGGGTGGCAAGCCCCGCCCGCTCGCCGCCGAACAGCAGCCCCACCGGCCAGCCGCGCGCCGTCTCCTCGCGCAGCTGCGCGGCGGCTTCGCGCGGCGTGAACACCGGCAGCGAGGTCTCCCGAGGCCGCGCGGTGGTGGCGAGCACCAGCTTGAGGTCCGCGATGGCGTCTTCAAGCCGCTCGAACACCCGCGCCTCGTCCAGCGGCCAGTCGGCGCCCGAGGCGCTGGCCCAGGCGCGCGGTTGTGGCCAGCCATCCCGCGGCGCGACCAGGCGCAGCTCGGAAAGGCCGAAATTGGCCATCACCCGGGCCACCGCGCCGATGTTCTCGGCGAGCTGCGGCGCGTGCAGAATGACGACGGGGGCTTGGCTTGGCACGCGGCGGCGCATAAGCCCCCCTCGGCGGCGGGGCAACCAACCATTGCTGGGGGAGTTGCCGACGCATGCTCATTAGCCGCCGCCAGGCGCTGACCTTCGCCGGGGCCGCGGCCCTGGCCGCCTGCCAGCGTCATCAGCTCACCACGCCCACGCACGGCGGATCGATGGACACCCATCGGCTCGACCATGGGTTCCCGACCCTGGTCCAGCGCGCGGCGCCCGGCGTCTTCGCGCTGGGGGTGATGGACCTGCAGACCGCCGCGACCTGGTATTGGAACACCGAGCGGGGCTTTCCGCTGGGCGCCGCCGCCGCCGCGCCGATCGCCGCCGCCGCGCTCTCCCAGGTCGACGCGGGCAAGCTCTCGCTGGCCGAACGAGTCACCTACAAGGCGGTCGACCTCTCGCCGCCGCCCAGCCTGATCTCCCAGGACTGGCCGACGCCGCCCGACAAGCGCACCTCCAGCATTCCGGTTGCCGACCTCTTCGCCCTGGCGCTGCACGAGGGCGATTCGACCGCCATCGACGTGCTGATGCGGCGCATCGGCGGGCCGGGGGCGGTGTCCGGCTTCCTGGATATCAAGGGCGTGCTCGGCTTGCGCGTCGACCGCTATCTGCGCGAGAGCGCGGTGGCGATGGAAGGCATGCCGAGCTTCCGTCCCGCGTGGAAGGACCCCGTGACCTTCGAGGCCGCCCGCGACGCGATCCAGCCCCCGGCGCGCCAGGTGGCGATGGACGCATTCATCCGCGATCCGCGCGACACCACGACCGCGCCGGCGGCGCTTGGCTTCCTGGCCATGCTGGCCGCCGGCGACCTGATCTCGGCGGCCTCGACGGCGCGGCTGCTGGGCTGGATGGGCGGGGCGCCGGACGGCCTGTTCCGCCCCGGATTGCCGGCGAGCGCCCAGGTGGCGCATGTGACCGGCGTCTCGCCGACCGACCTCGGATTCAGCCCGTCGATGGCGGAGCTCGCCATCGTCACCTTCCCCAACCATCGGCGCTACGCCCTGGCCGGATTCCTGGTGGGATCGACGGCCACCGACGGCTGGCGCGCCGCGCTTTTCGCCGACGCGGCGCGGCTGGCGGCGCAGGCGATCGGCTGACACGAGGAAAGGCGCGTCCGGACCGGCTTTCCCCCCGGAGCGGAAGCTCCTATAGCCTCCCCGCGCGGCGCTCGGAGGCGTGCGCATGACCTTTAGTGAGCCGGAGCCCGCGACCCGTATGGCCAAGATCAAGGTGGCGAATCCCGTTGTCGATCTCGACGGCGACGAGATGACCCGCATCATCTGGAAACTGATCAAGGACAAGCTGATCCTGCCGTTCCTCGATCTGGAGATCGAGTACTACGACCTCGGCATGGAGAACCGCGACGCCACCGACGACCACGTCACGGTGGCCGCCGCCCACGCGATCCAGAAATGGGGCGTCGGCATCAAGTGCGCGACCATCACCCCGGACGAGGCGCGGGTAAAGGAATTCGGCCTCAAGCACATGTGGAAGAGCCCCAACGGGACCATCCGCAACATCCTGGGCGGCGTCGTCTTCCGCGAGCCGATCATCTGCCGCAACGTGCCTCGGCTGGTGCCGGGCTGGACCCAGCCGATCATCATCGGCCGCCACGCCTTCGGCGACCAATACCGCGCCACCGACTTCGTGGTGCCCGGCAAGGGCAAGCTGACCGTGAAGTGGGAAGGCGAGGACGGCCAGACGATCGAGCACGAGGTGTTCGACTATCCGGGCGGCGGCGTCGCCATGACGATGTACAATCTCGACGAGTCGATCGAGGAATTCGCCCGCGCCTCGCTGCGCTATGCGCTGGACCGCAAGTATCCGATCTATCTGTCGACCAAGAACACCATCCTCAAGGCCTATGACGGGCGCTTCAAGGACATCTTCCAGCACATCTACGAGACCGAGTTCGCCGAGCTCTACAAGACCGCCTCGATCACCTACGAGCACCGGCTGATCGACGACATGGTGGCCTCGGCGCTGAAGTGGTCCGGCGGCTTTGTCTGGGCGTGCAAGAACTACGATGGCGACGTGCAGTCCGACCAGGTGGCGCAGGGCTTCGGCTCGCTGGGCCTGATGACCTCGGTGCTGCTGACCCCGGATGGCAAGACGGTGGAGGCCGAGGCCGCGCACGGCACGGTGACCCGCCACTTCCGCCAGCATCAACGCGGCGAGAGCACCTCGACCAACTCGATCGCCTCGATCTTCGCCTGGACGCGCGGCCTGAAGCACCGCGCCAAGCTGGACGACAACGCCGCCCTCGACCGTTTCGCCGAGACACTGGAGAAGGTCTGCGTCGACACGGTGGAAGCCGGCTTCATGACCAAGGACCTCGCCCTGCTGGTCGGCGACCACCAGGGCTGGCTCACCACCGAGGGCTTCCTGGACAAGGTGGCGGAGAACTTGGACGCGGCGCTCGCGGCTTAGGTCGGCGGCTAGCCCTGATCGGACGATTTCGTTCTTGTTTTGTTCCATCGTCGATCTAAGGTGGGGTGAGTAGGAGCGCGTCTCTTCCCCCCCGTGGGGGAAGTGTCGTCCCGTAGGGACGTCGAAGGAGCCCTCCCACGCCAGGGAGAAGCCGCCATGCTTCCAACTCAGCGCTCGGTCGGCAGCGCGCGCGAGATGCGCCAGAACCTGACGCCGCCTGAAGCCAGGCTATGGCAAGCCCTGCGGCGCAGGGCGCTGAACGGCTTGCGGTTTCGCCGCCAGCATCCGATCGGTCCATTCATGCTCGATTTCTACTGTCACAGCGCCCGGCTGGCCGTTCAGGTGGATGGGCTGTCGCACGAACACGATGACAATCCCGCCCGCGACGAGCGCCGCGACCTGTGGCTCGAGCGGCATGGGTTAACCGTGCTGCGCGTCCGGGCGTCGGATGTGCGCGACGATCTGGAGGTCGTGTTGGCGCTGATAGAAGAGCGCGCTCGGTATGCCGTGGTGGTGGCTTGAGCGCCGGAGGGCCCCTTCGTCGCCCTTTGGGCGACACTTCCCCCACAGGGGGAAGAGAGGTTTTGGTTGGATGAACGGAGAAGCGAGATGATCGGCTACGTCACCATCGGGGCGCTGGATTTCGAGACCGCCCTGCCCTTTTACGACGCGGTGTTTGGCGCGATCGGGGGGGAGCGGAAATCGTTCGAGGGCGGCTGGGCCTTCTACGGCTCCAAGGACAGCGACGGCGATGTCGCGATCTGCAAGCCGTACGACGGCGAGCCGGCACGTGGCGGCAACGGGATCATGATCGCCTTCGCCGCGCCGTCGAAGGAGGCGGTGGCGGCCGGCCATGCGGCGGCGCTGGCGCACGGCGGGACCGACGAGGGCGCGCCCGGCTATCGGCCGCCGGACGGGACAAGCTTCTACGGCGCCTATGTGCGCGACCCGACCGGCAACAAGCTCTGCCTCTTCCACGCCGGATAGGCGAGGCGCGAAGGATCAGGCGGCCAGCGCCGCCCTGACCGCGGCCAAACCCTCGGCGGCCTTGGCGCCGTCCGGGGCGCCGCCTTGGGCGAAGTCGGGCTTGCCGCCGGCGCCCTGGCCGCCCATCGCCGCCACGGCGATGCGCGCCAGATCCACGGCGCTGAAGCGCTGCTGGGCCGAGCCGGTGACGACGACGGTGTTGGCGACCTTGCCGTCCAGCACCCCGTTCAGCACGATGACTCCGTCCGGAAGGTGCTTGCGGAAAGTCTCGGCGATCGGGCGCAGGTCCTTGCCGCCGACGCCGTCTAGCACACGGCCGATGAACTTCACCCCGCCGATGTCCTCAATCTCAGGCGCGCCGCCGCCGCTTCCGCCCCCGCCCATGGCGAGCTGGCGGCGCGCGTCGGCGAGGTCACGCTCGGCCTTGCGCGCCTGAGCCTGCAGCGCGTCGACGCGCGCGGTCACCTCGGCGACCGGGACCTTGAACTGGTCGGCGAGACCCTTGGCGACGCCGGCCTGGTCGAGCAGCCAGCGGCGCGCGCTTTCACCGGTGAGCGCCTCGATTCGGCGCACGCCGGCGGCGATCCCCTGCTCGGAGACGATCTTGAAGAGGGCGATGTCGCCGGTGCGCGCCACGTGGGTGCCGCCGCACAGCTCGACCGAATAGGCGCCGTCGCCGCCGAGCGCGCGGCCGAGCGTCAGCACCCGGACGCTGTCACCGTACTTCTCGCCGAACAGCGCGATGGCCCCGGCCTCGATCGCCTCGGCCGGCTTCATCTCCTGGGTGAGCGCCGGCAGGTTCTGGCGGATCACCGCATTGACCTCGGTTTCGATGGCGTCGAGCTCGGCCGGCGTCAGCGGCGCCCCGTGGCTGAAGTCGAAGCGCATCCGGTCGCCGTCGACGAGTTGGCCCTTTTGAGCGACGTGCGGGCCCAACACATGCTTCAGCGCCGCATGCGCCAGGTGCGCGGCGGAGTGATTGAGCCGGGTGCGAGCGCGGCGTTCGGCGTCGACCAGCAGCCGCGCGTGGACGCCGGCCTCCAGCCGACCTTCGACGACCTTCAGGGCGTGGACGTAGAGATCTCCGGCCTCTCTCTGCACGTCGGTGACGAGGGCGCGGCCGCCCGGCCATTCGATCTCGCCGCGGTCGCCGGCCTGGCCACCGCTCTCGCCATAGAACGGCGTGCGGTCGAAAAGCGCCTCCACTATCTCGCCGGCTTCGGCCACCGTGGCCTCGGCGCCGTCCTTGACCAGCGCGAGCAGCTCGCCGGTGGCCTCGATCTCGTCGTAGCCGAGGAAGACCGTCGGCCCCAAGGTGTCGCGCAGCGAGAGCCAGATCGCGCCCTGGGTCTGCTGGCCGGAGCCAGCCCAGTTCTCCCGCGCCATGGCGCGCTGGCGGTCCATGGCGACGTCGAAGCCGGCGACATCGACCGTCATGCCCTTGGCGCGCACCGCGTCCTGGGTCAGGTCGAGCGGGAAGCCATAGGTGTCGTAGAGTTTGAACGCGGTCTCGCCGGAGAGCACGTCGCCGGCGCCGAGGCGCGCCGTCGCCTCGTCGAGCAAGATCATGCCGCGCCCGAGGGTGCGGCGGAAGCGCTCCTCCTCCTGGCGCAGGGTCTCGACGATCACCGGCTCGGCGCGGCGCAGTTCCGGATAGGCGCCGCCCATCTGCTCGACCAGTGTCGGCACGAGCCGATGCATCAAGGGATCGGCCGCGCCCAGCAGGTGGGCGTGACGCATCGCCCGGCGCATGATCCGCCGCAGCACATAGCCACGCCCCTCGTTGGACGGCGTGACGCCGTCGGCGATCAGGAACGAGGTCGAGCGCAGATGGTCGGCGATCACCCGGTGCGAGGGGCCGTTGGAGCCGGCGTTGCCGGTCAGTTCCTTGCTGGCGGCGATCAGGGCGCGGAAGAGGTCGATGTCGTAGTTGTCGTGCACGCCCTGCAGCACGGCGGCGAGGCGCTCGATGCCCATGCCGGTGTCGATCGAGGGGCGCGGCAGGTCGGTGCGGCGGCCGTCCGCATACTGCTCGTACTGCATGAAGACCAGGTTCCAGATCTCCACGAACCGGTCGCCGTCCTCGTCCGGCGAGCCGGGCGGGCCGCCGGGGATGTGGGCGCCGTGGTCGTAGAAAATCTCCGAGCACGGGCCGCAGGGGCCGGTGTCGCCCATCGTCCAAAAATTGTCGGACGAGTTTATGCGGATGATCTTCTCGTCGGGAAGGCCGGCGACCTTGCGCCAGAGGCCGGCGGCGTCTTCGTCGGACGCGTGGACGGTGACCAGCAGCCGGCTGGTGTCGATCGCCAGGTCCTTGGAGATCAGCCGCCAGGCGAGGTCGATCGCCTCTTCCTTGAAGTAGTCGCCGAAGGAGAAATTCCCCAGCATTTCGAAGAATGTATGGTGGCGCGCCGTGTAGCCGACGTTGTCGAGATCGTTGTGCTTGCCGCCGGCGCGGACGCACTTCTGCGACGTGGTGGCGCGCGGCGCGGGTGGGGTTTCGGCGCCGGTGAAGAGGTTCTTGAACGGCACCATGCCGGCGTTGACGAACAGCAGCGTGGGATCGCTCTGCGGCACCAGGGGCGCGGAGGGGAGCACGGCGTGGTCGTTGCCGCCGAAGTAGCTCAGGAACAGGCTGCGGATGTCATTCAGGCTGGGCATGGGACCGGCGATCTGGTTGCGGCGCGCCCTCTAGCATCTGGGAGGCGCGGGAGGAAACACCAGGGGCGGAATGGGCGGGCGCTTTGAGTTGGGGCGTGTTGCTGGCGTCATTTGGAAGCGCCGCAGGCATTCACTTTTGCCGCGGAGATCGCGGAGGAGGCGCAGAGGACGCGGAGATCAGCGTTGTCCCTGCGAACTTCGCGCCTTCTCCGCGACCTCCGCGGTTAGAAACAGCGCCTGCGGCGCGGCCATGCTTGCCGAGTTCGCGCGCCTGCAACGCGCCGCCTCCTGGCGGGATGAGCAGCGGTTGGGATGGAGAGGTGTGCGAACGGCGGCCCCGCCGGCGGGTGGCTCCGAGAGGCGGAGGGCCGGGGATTGGCGGGGCCGGTCCTCGCGCGCTCGCGGAGCGCGGGGTGGCGGGGCCGCCGCTCGCAGAGGGTCCGCCTCGGCGCGTCTCCGGCGCCCCCGAAGGAGCGTCAGGCCGCGCGGGGAGCCGAGCCGGACCCGATCTTCAGGAGCGTCAGAGCGCGCCGTCGTCCTCGTCGGCGCCGACCGGGCCGATCAGCAGCTCTTCCTCGATCTTGTCGCCGGCGCCGCGCACGGCCTTTTCGATCTCGGCGGCGACGTCCGGGTGGGTCTTGAGGAACTCGCGGGCATTGTCGCGGCCTTGGCCGATCCGCTCGCTGCCGAAGGAGAACCAGGAGCCGGACTTCTCGACCACGCCGGCCTTGACCCCGAGGTCGATGATCTCGCCCAGCTTGGAGATGCCCTGGCCGTACATGATGTCGAACTCGACCTCGCGGAACGGCGGGGCGACCTTGTTCTTCACCACCTTGACCCGGACATTGTTGCCGATGATCTCGTCGCGCACCTTCACCGAGCCGGTGCGGCGGATGTCGAGCCGAACCGAGGCGTAGAACTTCAGCGCATTGCCGCCGGAGGTGGTCTCCGGGCTGCCGTACATGACCCCGATCTTCATGCGGATCTGGTTGATGAAGATCACCAGGGTCTTGGTCTTGGAGATGGAGCCGGTGAGCTTGCGCAGCGCCTGGCTCATCAGCCGCGCCTGCAGGCCGGGAAGCTGGTCGCCCATCTCGCCCTCGATCTCGGCCCGCGGCGTCAGCGCCGCCACCGAGTCGATCACGACGACGTCCACCGCGCCCGAGCGCACCAGGGTGTCGGTGATCTCCAGCGCCTGCTCGCCGGTGTCCGGTTGCGAGACCAGCAACTCGTCGAGATTGACCCCCAGCTTGTGGGCATAGGACGGATCCAGCGCATGCTCGGCGTCGACGAAGGCGGCGGTGCCGCCGGCCTTCTGCACCTCGGCCACCACGTGCAGCGCCAGGGTGGTCTTGCCAGAACTCTCCGGTCCGTAGATCTCCACGACGCGGCCCTTGGGCAGGCCGCCGATGCCGAGCGCCAAGTCGAGGCCCAGCGAGCCGGTGGAGACCGATTCGATCTCGACCACCCGGCCCTTCTCGCCCAGCTTCATCACCGAGCCCTTGCCGAAGGCCCGATCGATCTGCGCCAGCGCCGCCTCGAGGGCCCGCTGCTTGTCCGAGTCGCCTTGTGCCACCAGTTTCAACGCCGGGCCCGCCATATCCGATATCCCCTTCTATCCCACGATTCCGCCAACCCTGCCGGCCTTCCCGCGCTTTTCGGGCTGGCCGTTTGGGCTTGAATTATATGTACCTGATTTGTTCTGAGTTCGCAAGATGTTCTTTTCGGTTGGCGATTACCCTTCTTGCTGGTGGGCGTGCGCCTGGTCTGCTTCCTCCACCTCACCACCGGACCCGACAACACCAACAACGTCCTGGCGCTGGCCTTCGGCATCCTGATCGTCACCCCCGTCGTCGTCGGCTCGCTCTGGATCATGGCCAACCTCGACCACAACATGGTCCCGATGAGCCGGATCATGCAGATGCAGCGGTAGGGCGCCGCTTCGCCCGCAATCCATGTCCGGAAATCCCGGCGAACGCGTGACGCTCAGACCTTCTCAAGAAATCTCAGACATTCGCCCAGGACATGCGCGCGGCCGTTGGCCAACTTTGGCTTCACGGAGGCGCAAGCATGTTCGATCTTTCCGACGCAACTCGCCGCGCTTGGGCCTGGGTTGGGCCTCGCCTTCTGAGAATGCTCGGGTGGAGGCGGCCTTCCGTTGAGACGGGAACGAGCGGGTCGGACCTCGCAGCCATCCACTGCTTCCGAGAAGCGAACGTCGGCCGACCGCCAACCGGCAATTGCCTCGAATTCTTTGCACCAGACGGAAGGTTGATCTGGGAACAACGAGCCGGTGACGACGGGCGGCAGCTCGTTCAAGACAGCGCCGCGGCAACGATACGACGGCCCGCGCACCCAACCCAGCTGCGGCGGACTGGAGAGCAGTCATGGTCAAGCTGACCTTTGACCGCCGCCGGTTCCTGGTTGGCGGCGCCATCGTCGGAACGGCGGGCGCGGCGGACGCCGTCAGCCTGCACGACGGCGCGCTCGGTGGGCCAGCCCAGACCATCAGCGGGTCAGTCCCCTGGCAAGAGGGGACCGCCGACGCGCCGCCCGGAGCCGCCGGAACCGACTTCATCTTCTTCACCGTGGCGGAGCGCGCCTTCATCGAAGCGGCGGTGGCGAGGCTGATTCCGAACGACCCGGTAGGGCCGGGCGCCGTCGAGGCCGGCGTGCCCTTCTTCCTCGACCGACAGTTGGCTGGGCTGTTCGGACAGGGCCAGCACTACTTCCTCGGCGGCCCGTGGCCGCAGGGAACGCCGCAGCAGGGCTATCAGAGCCGCTTCAGCCCCGCGCAACTCTATCGCGCCGCCATCCCGGCGATCGAGCGGTACGTTGCCGGCGCCTTCAACGGCGCCACGTTCGCCAGCCTCGCGGCGACCGACCAGGACAAGGTGCTGAAGGGCCTGGAGGGCGGGACCGTCGCATTGGACGGCGGCGTGGACGCCAAAACCTTCTTCGCCATGCTGCTGCAGAACACCAGGGAGGGATACCTCTCCGATCCGATCTACGGCGGCAACAAGGACATGGCCGCCTGGAAGATGATCGGCTTCCCCGGCGCCCACTATGATTACCGGGAATGGGTGAGCCGCCACGGAGAACGGGTGCCGTTCCCGCCCGTCGGCTTCAAGGGTCGTCCCGGCTGGACGGGAGGCTTACGATGACCACGACCCTCAAACCGGTTGACGCGGTGCTGGTGGGCTTCGGCTGGACCGGCGCCATCATGGGCCAGCAGCTTTGCGACGAAGGCCTCAGCGTGGTGGCTCTGGAGCGCGGGCCCTGGCGCGACACCGCCACCGACTTCTCGACCACCTTCGCGCAGGACGAGTTGCGCTACATGTGGCGCCACCACCTGTTTCAGAACGTCACCTACGACACCCTGACGATCCGCAACAATACGAGCCAGCAGGCGCTGCCGATGCGCCACCTGGGCTCGTTCCTGCTCGGCACCGGCGTCGGCAGCGGCGGCGTGCACTGGAACGGCCAGATCTGGCGCTTTCTGCCGTCGGACTTCCTCACCAAGAGCCACAACCAGCAGCGCTATGGGGCCAAGGCGGTCACCGACTACGACCTGACCGTCCAGGACTGGGGCGTCACCTACGATGAACTGGAGCCG
>Ga0302314_10010524_pt1 | contig 16176 bp, 13 predicted proteins | sample III_Palsa_N2_3_FD_200533 | JGI IMG/M metagenome (GOLD analysis project Ga0302314, IMG submission 200533) | Peat permafrost microbial communities from Stordalen Mire near Abisko, Sweden - III_Palsa_N2_3 | ecosystem: Environmental > Terrestrial > Soil > Palsa > Peat permafrost | place: Sweden... | reverse complement strand
CGATATATGCGGCTCAACGTGCGTCACGTGGCTGCACACACCCGCGGCCTGGCAGCGAGCTCCGCCACGCGGCGAAGCAAAGCGAGCCGCAAAAGCCGTGCGGGCCGGCCGCCCGCCCCAACGGGACGCCCGTACCGGGCCGCCCAAGGCGCCCCATGTGGAAGAATCCCCTCCCGAATGGATCCGAGCCGCAAGCGCAGAATCCGCCTGACGGTCGCCCTCACTGCCGCGCTCCTCCTGGCTTCGGCGCTCGTGTACACGAGCTTCAGCGCCGGTGAGGATGTCGTGACCACCAGCCAGCTCCTCAAGCAGGCCAAGCCGGGGGAGACATACATCCTCGGCGGCACCGTGGTCAGTGACCAGCACGATGGGAGCGTGCTGATGTTCAGGGTCCGCGACCCGAAGCTCGACGAGTCGGTTCCGATCCGGTACAAGGGCCTCGTTCCCGACCCCTTCGCCGTCGGGCGCGGAATTCTCGTCACCGTCCAGGATCAGGGCGGCCAGTTCGTCGGCCAACCGGGTTCGCTGACCACCAAGTGCCCGTCCAAGTTCCAGGACGCGAACGCGAAGGCAGCGTGATGCCGCCCTCGCCCACCAAGCGGTAGAGATGGCAACCGTCGGTCACGCGTTGCTGATCCTCGGGCTGGTGGTGGCCGTCTACGGCGTCGCCGCGTCGCTTTACGGGGTGCGCACGGGGCAGCGCGCCTGGGTCGACTCGGGCCGGCGCTCGATGTATGCGATCGCCGGGGTGATGACCTTCGCCTTCCTGATCATCGAGGTCGCCTTCCTGCGCTCGGACTTCTCCTACAACATCGTTGCCAGCGCCTCGAGCACGACCACCCCGACCTTCTACAAGGCGGCCGCGGTCTGGTCGACGCAGCAGGGATCGCTGCTGCTGTGGGTGTGGCTGCTCTCGCTGTGGTCGAGCCTGGCGCTGTTCCTGACCCGGCGCCGCGTGCGCGAGATCGTGCCCTACGCGACGGCGATCCTGCTCGGGTTCTGCTCCTTCTTCACGATGCTGACGATCCTCTTCGCGAACCCGTTCAGCACTTCGGCGAACCCGCCGGCGGAGGGCGCGGGCCTCGATCCGCTCCTGCGCCACACGACGATGATGATCCACCCGCCGATGGTCTACACCGGCTACACGATGCTCACCATCCCGTTCGCGTTCGCGCTCGGAGCGCTGATCACCGGGCGTCTGAGCGCGGAGTGGATCCAGGTCACGCGCCGGTTCGCGCTCGCCGCCTGGTTGTGCCTGGGCATCGGGGTCCTGCTCGGGGCGCGCTGGTCCTACACCGAGCTCGGCTGGGGCGGGTACTGGGCGTGGGACCCGGTGGAGAATGCGGCGCTGATGCCGTGGCTGCTGTCCACCGCCTTCCTGCACTCGATCATGATCCAAGAGAAGCGGGGGATGCTGAAGGTGTGGAACGTCTCGCTGATCCTCGCCACCGGCACGATGGCGATCATCGGCACGTTCCTCGTGCGCTCGGGGATTCTCTCCTCGATTCACGCCTTCGTCTCCGATCCGACGCTCAACATCTCCTTCGTCGTGCTCATCGCCGTGATGATCATCGCCTCGGTGAGCCTGGTCGTCTACCGTCGCGCCGAGCTGCGCTCGGAATCCCAGCTCGACTCGCTGTTATCCCGCGAGGCCGTCTTCCTGATCCAGAACCTGGTGCTCGTGGCGCTCACCGCGGTCATCTTCTGGCTCACCTTCTTCCCGCTCATCTCCGAGGCGGTCACGGGCCAGGAGCAGTCGATCGGGCCGCCTACCTTCAGGCCCTTCGTCGTCCCGCTCGCGCTCGTGATCGTGCTGCTGTCGGGAATCGGGCCGATCATTGCGTGGCGCCGGGTGACGGTGGCGAACCTGCGCCGGAACTTCGCCTTCCCCACGGCCGCGGCAGTGGTCGCGGCGGTCCTGCTGCTCACCGCGGTGAGCGGGGTCGGGGGGCACACGTTCGCGCTCCTCATGTTCTGCTTCGGCACCTTCGCGCTGGCCGCCGTCGCGCAGGAGTTCTGGCGCGGCGTGCGGGCGCGGCGCGCGATGACGCACGAGGCGGCGCCGATCGCGCTGTTCTCGCTCGTCCGGCGCAACCGGCGTCGCTACGGCGGCTACACCGTCCACGCCGGACTCGCCGTGCTCCTGATCGGGGTCGCCGGGTCCTCGACCTTCCAGCACCAGCGCTACGCGACGATGAAGCCGGGTCAGAGCGCCAACATAGACGGCTACAACATCCGCTACGTGCGGTCCACGGCGGTGCCGTCGGCCCAGAAGATCTCCTTCGGCGCCGTGCTGGACGTCACCAAGGGGGGGCACCACGTGACCACTCTGCGCACGAGCTACGGGATCTACCCGTCGCAGGACCCGTCCCTCGGGGTTGTCGGGAGATTCTTCAACTCGAACTCCGTCGAGAGCCGGATCGGTCTCGACGCCGGGCCGTTTCACGACATCTGGACCGTCGTCAATGCCGCCGACGTACCGCCCCTGCAGCCCTACATCACCGAGGGCGACGCGAAGTTCGCGAGCCTGCTGACGGCGATCTCGAAGCTCCCCCCTTCGGCTCAGTCGAGCCAGCTGAGCACCCTCTTCGCTCTCCGTGATCGACTGATCACCGAGCTCACTCAGCGCTTCGTCACCCATCCCTGGCCCGTGCAGTTCCTGCTTATCGTCTCGCCGCTCGTCAGCTGGCTCTGGTTTGGCGGGATCATCGTCGCCTTTGGTGGCCTGATTGCGCTGTGGCCCATCCCCGTCCTCGCGCGGCGTCGCGTCCGCTCGGCGGCGTACGCCGCTCGGCTCGCCCGCGACTTGGCCTGACCGAGGTCGGCGAGATGGAGTTCCTCCTCGTGATGGTGGCCGCGGCGGCGGTGATCCTGATCGTGTCGGCGCCCTTCCGGCGCGTCGAGCCGGAAACGGCGGAGGCGCAGGACACGGGCACGAGCAGCAAGGTCGCCGAGCTCGAGGCGGCGCGGGAGGCGAAGTATCGAGAGATCCGCGACGCTGAGCTCGATCACCGCACGGGCAAGCTCTCCGACGAGGACTTCCACTCCGTCGACAATGCCCTGCGCGCCGAGGCGATCTCGATCCTCCAGGCCCTCGATCGCGCCAAAGAGCACTGAAGAGCTACCATCGGCGCCATGGTCACCGTCCTCCAGTTCGTCCAGGTCTTCGTCTCGGTCATCCTGATCTTCCTCGTCCTCATGCACTCGGGCAAGGACTCGGGCCTGTCCGGAGCTTTCGGCGTAGGCACAGGCGCCGGTCCCTTCGGCGGAGGATCGCTCGTCGAGCGGAACCTCAACCGCTGGACCGTCGGCTTCGCGATCGTGTTCGTGCTCAACACGCTGCTCCTGCTCAAGATCAGTTAAGCGTGTGTGGAATCGGCTGGCGCCGATTCCATTGCGAGTTCGGTCGAGGTTTGTGGGCGTGCGCTGGGGTGGGCGCCGAACTCGCGGGCTCTCGGCGGGCCGATGAACCGAGCGCCGTCCTGGCGGGCTTACACCGAGCCCTGCCCGCCTAGGCGATCGACGAGGCGCAGGAGGTCGAGCGGGCTGAAGGGCTTGGTCAGGAACAGGTCCGCGCCCGCTGCCTCGGCCTCGCGCTCAACCCCCTCGCCGTGGGCGGCGGTCAGCATGACGATCGTCGCCGCGCTGGTAGCCGCGTCGGAGCGGAGTTGCCGGCAGGTCTCGATCCCGTTGAGATGGGGCATGTCGACGTCGAGGAAGACGAGCGCGGGCAGCTCGCGGCGCGCTACCGCGACGGCCTCGAGTCCATTCGACGCCTCGTGGATGTCGAACCTCGAGACGTCCTCGAGCGTCGTGGCGATCAGCTTGCGGATGAAGGGATCGTCGTCGACAACGAGCACGCCACGATTCATTTGATCTCCCGCGCGATGCGATCAAACGCCTCGTCGGGGATTTCGGTGAACGCCGTTATCACCTGAGGATCGAACTGGGTCCCTGAGCCCTGGACGATCATCTCGCGTGCCGTCGCGAAGCTCGACGCGGGTCGGTACGGACGGTCGCTGGTAAGCGCATCGAGCACGTCGGCGACGGCGAACACGCGCGCCGCCAGCGGGATCTCCACACCCGAGAGCCCGTCGGGGTAGCCGGTCCCATCCCAGCGCTCGTGGTGGGAGCGCACCACCCTGGTGGCCTCGCCCAGGAAGTCGATCTCGCGGACGATCTCCGCCCCGATGACAGGGTGCTGGGCCATCAGCGCCCGCTCCTTCTCGGTCAGCTTCCCGGGCTTGTAGAGGATCGCGTCGGGGATCGCGACCTTGCCGATGTCGTGGAGCAGGAACCCGAACTCGAGGGCGTGACCGTCGGCGAGCTCGAGTCCGATCGAGCGGCAGATCTCCAGTCCGTACGCGGTAACGCGCTCCGCGTGCTTACCCGTGTAGGCGTCGCGTGCCTCGACCGCGTTGGAGAGCGCCCGCACCGTCGCCATGTAGGAGCTGTGGAGCTCCTGCGAGCGCACCCGCTCCTCCTTGAACGTCTCGCGCAGGTCGGCGGCGTAGCGCTCGAGCTGGCGCTCCTTGTCGGCGGACTCCTGCTCGTGGCGCGCGAGCTCAGCGCGCAGGCGCCCGATCTCCTGCCGCAGCTCCGTCTCCGTCGTCACCGCCATTTCCCGTGAAGCGTAACTCTACCCCGAGTGTCGTGAGTCGGAACTTCGCACGCAGTCTGCGTGCGTCTGGACGCGCCTGGGCGGCGGCGGTGACCCCGCCGTACCACCAGTACGTCTCGGGTCACCGCCACCACCCAGCCACGCCCAGCCATCCCGCATCCTGCATCCGAATTTCCGACTCACGACCCTAGCCCTGAAGCGCGGCGAGCAGCGCCGTGGCCGCCTGCTCGACCGGCACCACCTCGATCCCGAGTCGGTCGATCCCGGGTGGGGTGGGGGCGATGCCGTCGGAGAACAGGATCACCGCCTGGCGCAGGCGACGGCCCCGAAGATCGAGGGCCTGGAGCACGGCCTGCGGGCTACGGATGCCCGCGTCGACGAGCGCTACCTCGAAGCGGCGCTCGCTGCACGCCCGCGCCGCCGCCGGTCCGCTCGTCTCCCAATCGTGCTCAATCCCCAGCTCGCGGATCGCCGGCTCGAGCGCGCCGCGCATCTCCTCGCGACCGACGACGAGCACCCGAGAGCGGCCGGCGAGAACGGCGGCGCCGAGCACCTCGCGCAGCTCGTCGGCGTCGATCGGCTTGGCGACGACGAATTCGCCCGCCAGCTCGCGGCGGCCCGAGAAGACCGAGACGAAGACGATCGGGGTGGCGCGTAGGGACAGGTCGGCGCGAATCTCGCGCAGGACGTCGAAACCGTCCATCCCCGGCATGAGGACGTCGAGGGTCACCGCGTCGAAATGCTCCGCGCGCAGGCGCGTGAGCGCCGCCGCGCCACTCGTCACCACTTCGGTCTTGACCTCCAGGGCGGCGAGCTGGCCGGCGATGAGGTCGGCGATGTTGCGTTCGTCGTCGACCACGAGCACTCGGCGCCCTCGCATCGCAGAGACCGCGCGCGCCACGTCGGACGTCCCGTCCGCGCAGGGCAGAAGCACCCGGAACCTGGTGCCCGCTCCGAGCTGCGAGTCGATCTCGATCTCGCCCCCCTGGAGGTCCACGAGCGACTTCACGATCGAGAGCCCGAGTCCCGTACCCGGCGCCCGGCTGCCGTCATCCTCGCCCCGGTAGAAGCGGTCGAACACGCGCCCGACCGCGTCTGGGCTCATGCCCGGGCCGTTGTCGGCCACAACGATCTCGACCGAGGTGTGACTCGAGCCCACGCTGATATCGATCGCTCCACCCTCGCCGGTGTACAGATGGGCGTTGGTGAGGAGGTTGGCCACGATCTGGCGCACCCGGCTGGCGTCCGCCAGCGCGGCCGGGACCGTGGCGGCGACGTGCACGTCGAGCCGCTGGTGCTTGTCAGCGACCCGTGGACCCATGAGCTCGGCGACCTCTCTGACCTCCTCGCCGACGTCGATCGGCCTGCGGTTGAGCTCGACGCGATCGGCCTCGATCCTGGCCACGTCGAGGAGATCGTTGACGAGGTCGACAAGGCGGTCGGTCGAGCGCAGGATGATGTCGACGAACTCGCGCTGTCGCTCTGACAAGTCTTGCGAGCGCTCGAGTAGCTCGACGAACCCCTTGATCGAGGTCAGTGGGCTGCGAAGCTCGTGCGAGGCGGTGGCCACGAACTCGCTCTTGGCGCGCTCGAGCCGAGCGCGCTCGCTCATGTCGCGGACGGTCCAGACCACGGCGTGGCTCCCTTCCCCCAGGGTCGCGGCCGTGACCGCGAGCGTCCGCCCGTTGTGCTCGATGGTGGCCTCACCGGCGAGCGCGACCCTGAGTGGAGGTAGGGGGCTGAGCGCGGCGTCGAGGCGGCCACCGGGGATGAGACCGGGGAGCAGCTCCCCCACGCGGGGGTTGACGGCGGCGATGGTGCGTGCATCGGACTCCGTGACGATGAGCGCGTCGCCGAGGCTCTCGATCGTGGCCGCAAGCCGCCCGCGCTCGTCCTCCAGTCGCCGCTGGGCGGTGGCCAGATCGGCGCTCATGGCGTTGAAGGCGGCGCCCAGGTCCTGCAGCTCGCGCGGTCCCGCCGGGGTCACGGGCTCGCCGAGCTCGCCGGCCGCCAGCCTGCGGGTGGCGGTGACGAGCGCGTCGAGGGGGCCGCGCATCGAGCTGACGAGGAGCGTGATCACCCCGATCGCTCCGATCAACGCGAGCACCGCGGCGATGGCCACGAGCAGGACGTCGCGACGCGAAGCGGACTTCGCGGTGGCGCGCGCGTTTCGCTGCCGCGCCTGCTGGCGCGTCTGCAGCTCGGCCGCGAGCACCCGCGCCTGTGCGAGTGGTCCGTGCGGCGCCTCGGCGGACGCGAGCCCGCGACCGGCGGCCAGCCGGCGCGCCTGGTTCTCGGCGGCGACCTGCCGGTCCACGAGCCGCGCGCTGGCTCCGTCGGTGGACGCGAGTCCCGCCGCCGCGCGCGCGGCCACGGCGTAGTCGGCCGCGGCTTGGCGGCGGGCGACGTTGCCGGCGGAACCGCTCGGGGCGCGGAGCGCCTCTTCCTCGACCGCTCCGGCGGCGAGCAGGTTGGCACCGCCGGTCGCGAGCGCCGAGCTGCTCGCGAGGGTGTTCTCGTAGCGCTGGCGCTCGCGGTACAGGCTCGCCACCCCCACCGCCGCGAGCACGGCGAGCGCGAGCGTCAGCGCGATCAGCGTCAGGCGGAGCGAGCGGGCGATCGACAGGCGCTGCATGGGAGGGCGAGCGTACCGCCGACGGTGCGCGAAAAATTGCGAGCGCCACGCTCGTGCACCGGGCTACCATGCGTCCATGACCCTCGTGCGGGCGTGGACGCGTCAGCTCTACGGTGCATCGGGAGTGGCTTTGCTGGCGCCGGTGACGATGATCGCCGCCCTTGCCGTGCTCGCCCTCGGCGGCGGCTTCGGCGGGCTCGGCGCGCTCGGCCAGCTCCTGTCCGGTCCCGCCGTGCCGGTGGCCTCGACCCCGCCCGGAGCCCGAGCGGCGCACCGGACCGCGCCGGTGCTCCTGCCCGTGGTTCCGGCCGGTGCGCCAGCCGGAGGCGCCGCCGCGGCCGCCCGGACGCGCCTCGCGAGCACCACGGCTCCCACCCCCACGGGCGGAGCCCCAGCCGGTGGCGGCAGCGCTCAGCGCGTCGTCACAAGCGGTCCCGGCGCCACCGCTACGGCGCCGGTCGCGCCGCCGCCGCGCACACCGACGCCGACGCAGCCGGCTCCCACCCCGGCCCCCAGCCCCGCTCCCCCTCCGGCCACAGCGCCCGTCACCGCACTCGTCAACCAGGTAATCGCCGCGGGCGTGGCGGTGGCGAGCAAGCTCCCCGCCCCGGTGGCGGCGATCGGCACCGGCGCGCTCCAGTCGATCGGTCAGGCGCTGAACACGCTGCTCGCTCCTCAGTCGTGAGACCCGCACGCGGAAGAGCCGCGGCGATCGTCTTCGCTCACGTCAGCTTTTGGCGGTGGGCGACGGCGGCGGCCTGCGTGCGGGTCTGCACTCCGAGCTTGCCGAGGATGCGCGATACATGCACGCTGGCCGTCTTCTCGGCCATGAACAGCTCGGCGCCGATCTGCCGGTTCGTCGCCCCCGAGGCGACGAGCGCGAGCACCTGCCGCTCTCGGGGCGTGAGCCCGAAGGGATCCTCGGGCTCGGTCTCCGCGAGCACGTCGGCGGGCGCCACGCCCGTCTCTGAGATGTCGAGGCGTCCGCGGCTCGAGAGGTTCTCCACCTCCTCGGCGAGCCAGCGCGCTCCCAGGGCCCGGGCCGACTGAAGCGCCGCCCGCGCGACGGGCGCTGCCGCCTCCCGATCGGCCGCCTCGACGAGCGCCTCGACCTCGCGCCACCGCGCCACCGCGGCGGGATACGGTCGCGCGAGCTCGTCCCACGCGCACACGGCGCGCTGCCACAGCGTTGCCTTGTTGCGGCCCCTCGCGCGCGCCAGCTGAGCCGCTCCCACGGCGCACCACGCGACCTCGACGGGCCCGCCCGACTCGGCCGCGGCCTGGAGTCGCTGCATGTGGAGGCGCGCCCGCGCGAGCGCATCGCGGGCGTCCGAGCGGTCGCCCCGGTCGCGGGCGCGCAGCGCGCGGTCGGCCTCGACGCTGAGCCCGACGGCGGTCACGCGGGCGATGCGCATGACGTCGTCGGTGCACAGCTCCATCCGGTCCAGCGCCTCCTCGACCGCCACCCGCGCCCCGGCCAGGTCGCCGCGGCGCCGGCGCAGCTCGCCGCTGAGCGAACCGAAGGCGCCGTGCCACTGCGGCTCGGACGATGCCGCGACCAAGGGCTCGATCGCCTCCAGGCATCGGGCCGCTACGTCCTCGTCGCCGGCGCCGAGCGCGAGCTCGGCCTCGCGCATGTGGCGCATCATGAAGTGGAGCCCGACCAGGCGCGAGGGCGGAGCCCCGAGGTGAGCCCAAGCGGTCTCCCAGTCGCCCGTTTCGAAGGCGAGCTCGGAGACGGTGAGCAGGAGCCAATTGTGGTTTCGGGGCTGCCGGGCGGGCATCGCCGCCAGCCCTTCGGTGGCGATCTCGAGGGCGCGACCTGAGCGTCCCGCGAGGCTCAGGAGATCAGCCAGGTTCGAGTAGGCATCGGCGAGCGCGTCGAGGTCGTCGAGCTCACGCGAGATCTCGATGGCGCGCCGCAGCCCGGCCTCGCCGGCCTCGACGTCGCCGAGCGCTATCCGCGCCATTCCGAGCGTATTGAGGATCTGCGCCTCGGTGTGCGCGTCCTCGGCGGCGACGGCCGCGTCCAGAGCCTCCTCGCCGTCCCTCAGCGCGTCGCGGAAGCGACCGCGCAGGACGCTGATGCGCGCCAGCCACGCGAGCAGGGCGACGCGCTCGTGACCGGGGTCGTCGGCCGGGAGCATGGCCAGCGCCCGCTGAGCCGTAGCCATGGCCTGCCCGCCCTGATTGAGTGACTGCTGCACGCGCGCCAGGCGCATCAGGAGCGCCGAGTACGGCCGTGGATCTCGGTCGGGATCGAGCTCGCGCAGCGCCTCCTGGAGGAGATGCTCACCCCGGACCCGATCGTGGCCGACGCCGTGGGCGTCGGCCGCGAGCGTGAGCAGCCCGACGTGATCGAGCCCGACCTCCTCCTGAGCATCCCGGACTCGCGGCCAGAGGTCGAGCGCGCGCTCGGCCAGCGCCGCCGCCTCCGCGTGCGCATACGCCTGCTGTGCGGCCCGCGCCGCGCGCACGGTGGCGCGGAGCGCCGCGCGCTGATCGCCCGCGGCGGCGTAATGACGGGCGATTGCGCCGGCGCGCTCGAAATCTCGCTCTCCCGGCGCCTGCCGGCGCTCGAGGACGTCAGCGAGGGTGAGATGGAGCTCGCCGCGCTCACCGGGCAGCAGGTCGTCGTAAAGCGCCTCTCGCAGCAGCGCGTGGCGGAACGACAACTGGTCGTCGTCCCCGGCCACCAGTACCTGCTCGGCGACGGCCTCACGCAAGGCGACCTGGAGCCGGTCGCCGTCGATGTCGGTCATCGCCGCGATGCTGTCCTGGTCGAGCCGTTGCCCGATCGCGATCGCCCTGAGCGTGGCCTGGGCGTCGGCGGACAGGCGCTCGATCCGGAGCATGAAGGCGTCCCTGAGGCTCTTCGGGGCGGCGCCGCGCCCGTCGAGGCCCGCGGCGAGGAGCTCTTCTATGTACAGGGGGTTGCCCTCGCTGCGGCCGAACAGACGCTCCACCAGTTGCTCGTCCGGCGCGTCTCCGAGGATGTCGGTGAGCGCTTCGGTGAGCTCGACGCGATCGAACGGCGCCAGATCGATCCGGCGCGCGCGGTCGAGGCGCTCGAGCTCGGCGAGCAGCGGTCGCAGCGGGTGACGGCGATAGAGCTCGTCCGCGCGGTAGGTGAGGATGAGCATCACCCGTTCCTCTCGCAGGCTGCGGGCGATGAACTGGGCGAAGGTACGCGTCGAGCTGTCGGCCCAGTGCATGTCCTCGAGCACGAGCGCGACCGGTCCCTCGTCGCTCAACAGGTCGAGGAGCTCGAGTAGCGCTTCGAACAGCCGCATCTGGCCCGCGGGGCCGCGCTCGGCCGGCGACGGACCGCCGTCGCCGAGCGTGGGTAACAGCGCCCCGAGCTGAGCCCGGCTGCCGGCGCTGAGCGCGTCGAAGGCCGGGTGGCGGTGGCGCACGAGGGGCCGGAGCGCACCCAGGAGCGCCGCGTAGGGAAGCTCGCCCTCGCCCTCGTCGATGCTCTCGCCGCGTAGGAGGAGCACGCTCTCGCCCGCGATGCGTCGCTCGAACTCGGCGACGAGCCGGCTCTTGCCCACGCCGGAATCGCCGCCGATGAGGACGAGTACCGGCCGGCGGCCGGACGCCTCACCGAGCGCCAGCTCAAGCTCGGCGAGCTCGCCCGTGCGACCGACGAAGTGGCTGCTCGTGAGCCTGGCCCGCATGGCCGAAGTATCGCCGCCAGGCTCCGAACGCGGCCACTGACCGTCGGCGTCGCCGAGGCAGCTCGTAGCTGACCCGTCGTTCGGCGGCGCGGCGGAGATCGTCGGATCTTGCCCTTGCCAGTGCTCTCTGAATCTCGGGGTGCATGTTGCGCTCCTATCGGTTGACTCCACGCTTGGGAGGATGAACTGAGAGGGGCGATCGCACATCGGCAGATCGCAGCCGATGCGGGTAGGGAAGGCCTTAGTTGGCGCTCGTCGGGCCCTTACCTGGGGGCGGGCTTCGGCGCGCGCCCGGGCGGCTGCGTGGGTGGATCACCGACGATGATCTCGGGGATCGCGAAGCTCGCCGGCGCGCCCGCCGTAAGGGTGATCGGCTGACCGTGATGGGTGACCTCGAGCGCCGGTCCGTCGCGCAGCGTGTAGCGCGCCTCGGTCGCGGTGATCTCGATTCGCAGCAGCCGTCCCCGGTGGCCGATCCCGAGCGAGAGCCGAGTCAGCTTCCGGGGTAGGCGGGGACTGAAGCTGAGGGTGCCGTCGTGGTCGCGCAGGCCGCCGAAGCCGGCCACCACGGCGATCCACGCGCCCGCCAGCGAGGCGATGTGCAGCCCGTCACGGGTGTTGTGCTCGAGGTCCTCGAGGTCCATCTGCGCGGCCTCGCAGAAATACGCGTGGGCCAGGTCCAGGTACCCGGTCTCGGCTGCCATCACGGCCTGCGTGCAGGCCGAGAGCGAGGAATCGCGGACGGTGATCGCCTCGTAGTAGGCGAAGTCGCGGGCCTTCTCCTCGGGGGTGAAGGCATCCCCGCGAAGATAGAGGGCGAGGACGAGATCGGCCTGCTTGACGACCTGCTTGCGGTATAGGTCGAAGTAGGGGAAATGGAGCAGGAGCGGGTAGCGGTCGCCGGTGGTCGCGAAGTCCCAGACCGCGTGGCGGGTGTAGTCGGCGGCCTGGGGGTGGACCTTAAAGCGCTCGTCGTAGGGGACGGCCATCCCGTCGGCGGCGAGACGCCAGGCGGCGATCTCTTCGGCGCCGATGCCGAGACGCTTCGCGTTCGCGGGCGCGCGCTCCGCGGCAGCGGCGGCGGCCCGGAGGTTCTGCTGGGCCATCAGGTTCGTGTAGACGTTGTCGTCGGCGAGCGCGCTGTACTCGTCGGGCCCGGTGACGCCGTCGATGTGAAACCCGCCGTCGACGTCGTGATGCCCGAGGGAGGCGAACATACGCGCGGTTTCGACCAGGAGCTCGAGTCCCTCCTCGCGCTCGAAGCGCTCGTCGCCGCTCACGCGTAGGTAGCGAATCACGGCGTCGGCGATGTCGGCGTTGATGTGGAAGGCTGCCGTCCCCGCGGGCCAGTAGGCCGAGCATTCCTCGCCGGCGATCGTCCGCCAGGGGAAGGCCGCGCCCTGCAGCCCGAGGAGCTGCGCGCGGCGACGGGCTATCGGCAAGGTCGTGTGGCGCCAGCTCAGCGCGTCCCGGGCCGCCGCCGGCGCGGTGTAGGTGAGGACGGGAAGCACGAACGACTCGGTGTCCCAGAAGGCATGGCCGTCGTAGCCGGTGCCGGTCAGCCCCTTGGCGGCAATCGCCCGGCCCTCGCCGCGCGCGGCCGCCTGGAGAACGCCGAAGAGGGCGTAACGCACCGCCAGCTGCCCTTCCGGATCGCCGCCGATCTCGACGTCGGCGCGGTCCCAGAAGTCGTCGAGGTAGGAGCGCTGCTCGGACAGGAGACCGTCCCAGCCCGTGTGAGTGGCCTCCGCGAGCGCGCCGATGGCCTGCGCGCGGACCGAGTCCAGGCCGCGGCGGCTCGACCAGCTGTAGGCGAGGTACTTGATGATCGAGAGCCGCTGACCCGGCTTCAGATCCGCCGCCAGCGTCAGGCGTGCGACGTCGTCGAGGGCTTCGATTCTGGAAGTCAGGTTCGGCGGCCCGTCGATCTCGTGGTCCATGGCGGCCGTCATCAGCAGGCCGCTGCGCCGGGTCGCGTGGCTGAGGGCCGCGCGCGTCCCCTGGGCGACCCCGAACTGGGCGACCAGCGGCGCGGTCAGCGCGGCGGCGGCCCGTGGATCGTCGCTTCCCGCCCCCGTCGTCTCGTTGGCGATGAGCTCCGACTGGACGGCGATGCGAGCGGGACGGTCGACCTCGACCTCGTAGCGGATCGCCGCGATCGCGCGGTGGGTGAAAGACACCAGCCGCGTGGAGGCGACCTTGGCGCGAATGCCGGATGGGGACTCCCACTCCACGCGGCGCTCGAGTACGCCTCGGCGCAGGTCCAAGGTTCGCTCGTGCTTGTGCAGCCGGCCGTACTCGACATCGAGCAGCTCGTCGTTGACGAGCAAGCGCAGGAGCTTGCCGTTCGTGACGTTGATGACGGTCTGCCCTGCCTCCGGATATCCGTAGCCGGCCTCGGCGTAGGGGAGCGGTCGGGTTTCGTGGAAGCCGGCGAGATAGGTCCCGGGGAGTCCGGCGGGCTCACCCTCGTCGAGGTTTCCCCGCAGTCCGAGGTGCCCGTTGGAGAGCGCGAACACCGACTCTGACTGGGCGAGCAGGTCGATCCGGAGCTCGGTCTCGCGCACGCCCCACGGCTCGGCGTCGTAGGCCTCCTGTCTGATCACAGCAGGTCTGCCAGGTCCTCGACCACAATGTCCGCCCCGTGCGCCAGGAGCGCCTCCCGTTGCCCGACACGGTCAACGCCGACGACGAAGCCGAACCGGCCCGCGCGCCCGGCCTGAACTCCCGCGAGGGCGTCCTCGAACACCGCGGCCTCCTTGGGCTCGACCGACAGGGCTCGCGCGCCGGCCAGGAAGGTGTCGGGCGCCGGCTTGCCCCGCAGTCCCTCCCGCTCAGCGACGACTCCATCGATGACGGCGTCGAAGAGATCCTCGATCCGCGCGGCGCGCAGCACTTCGCGGCAGTTCGCGCTCGAGGACACCACCGCCCGCGGCATGCCGGCGTCGCGCACCGCGCGCACGTAGCTCACCGACCCCTCGTAGGCCTGGACGCCCTGGTCACGGATCAGCTTGAGCACGAGCTCGTTCTTGCGGTTGCCCAGCCCGTCGACGGTCTCCGTCCCGGGTGCGTCTTCGGGAGTGCCCTGGGGCAGCTCGATGTCGCGGGACTGCAAGAACGAGCGGACGCCGTCGTAGCGGGGCTTGCCGTCGACGTAGGCGTCGTAGTCCTCGACCGCGTCGAACTCGTGGAACGGCTCCCCGGTGCGCTTCGCCCGCTCGCGCAGATACTCGTCGAACATCTGCTTCCACGCCGCAGCATGAACCTTCGCGGTCTGGGTGAGAACGCCGTCGAGATCGAACAGGCACGCCCTGATGGTGTCCGGGAGGCCGAGCATGGCTAGTGGGTCTCCGGCTTTGGTTTCGGCGCGTCCGTCGCCAGCATCGCGTCACGGACGGTGGGGTCGAGCAGGCCGCGCGCGGCCGCCATCCCGCCCGCGTCACCGGGGCCGCGCAGGATCCACGCGATCCCCACGGCGATGGTGGCCCCCGCAAAGGGGCCCACAAGGTAGACCCAATAGTGGGCGAAGTCGCCGATCACCAGATCCGGGCCGAAGGACCGAGCCGGATTCATCGACGCCCCGCTCACCGGGCTCGACCACAGGCCGGCGAGGATGATGTAGCCGGCGACGGCGAGCGCCGAGAGGGCGCCGACGTTCTGCGCCCGCGAGGCGGTCCCGAGGATCGTGCTCACGAGGCCGACGGTCAGCGCCAGCTCGATCAGCATCGCCTGCCAGTCGTGGATGTGCGCTCCCGGCTCGGTCGCGCCGAGCATGCCGACCTTGCCGAACACGGCCTGCAGGAACAGGCACGCCAGCACGGCGCCGGCCAGCTGGACCACGACGTAACCAGGTACCCGGCGCCACGGGAAGTCGCCCCGCAGGGTGAAGGCCATCGTGACCGCCGGGTTCAGGTGGGCGCCCGAGATCGCCCCCATGAAGAGGATGATCGCCATCACCATCAGACCCGGCGCGGTCACGGCCGCGGCCCGGCTGATCATCCCGTGGCTGACCGCGGCCACCACGCCGCCGCCGGCTCCCGCGAGCACGAGCATGAACGTTCCCAGGAGCTCGGAGAACAGGCGCCGCCACTCGAGCGCGGGGTCGTCGAACTCGAGCATCCCGGGGAACTCGAGCGCCATCCAGGAGCGACGCCGGTCTCTGGCGTGGGCGACGGCCGCCGCCGTTGTCTCGTCCGCTCGCTTCACGAGGCGAATCTAACTGAAAGGGCTCACCACCGGCTGCCGTGGACGACTTCCTCGAACGGCCGTCGGTTGATCTTCCGCAGCGGGACGAGCGGTCGGTCGGCTGGGTAGCCGAGCGCGAGCATGTAGCCACCGCGCCGATCGCTGGGGAGATCGAGGAGCTCGCGCAGTCGGTCCTGGTCCCCGATTGCTGAGTGGCCCGAGCCAACCCCGAGATCGGCGGCGGTCACCGCCATCTGGATGGTGGCCTGACCGAGGTCGTACTCGATCAGGCCCGCGCGCCGGGCATCGTCGGTGATCGGAGCGACGATCACGATGGTGGCCGCGGATCCGGCGACGTGGCGGGCTCCCTGCCACACCTGGGAGAGCTCGACGAGGTCGTCTCTGTCGGTCACCAGGACGAAGTCCCACGGCTGCGAGTTGCTCGCCGAGGGGGCCCGGCGGCCCGCTTCGAGGATCCGGTCGAGATCGGCGTCGGGAATCGCGCGATCTTCATACGCCCGGACGTTGCGACGGGCGCGAATGGCATCCCAGGTCTCCATGTCAGTCTCCTTCGGTCGTCGTCAGCTCCTCACCAGCGAGCAGCTCCATCAATAGGCCGTCACGCCAGTCACCGCCGACGACGCGCTCATAGCGCCGCAGCACCCCGACCCGCTTGAAGCCGACCTTCTCATAGCACCTGACCGCCGCGACGTTCGCCAGAGCCGGGTCGATGGTGACGCGGTGATGGCCTCGCTCGTCGAACAGAAGGCGGATGACGCGGCGCAGCACCTCGGGGCCGAGGCCCTGTCCGTGCCAGCGGGGATCGAGGAACAGGTCGATGGTCGCGTGGCGATACTTGGGCTCGAGCTCCTCATAGAACTGGACCATCCCCGCCACCGCGCCGTCGACCTCGACGGTGAGCCGGGTCTGGTCGGGGTCGTCGGTCGAAGGGAAGCCCTCGGGGGGCCCGTCCCACCAGCGCGCCACCTCCGGGGTTCCATGGATACGCCGCAGCTCAGCCTCATCCCCCGGCGCGAGCGCGCGGAGGGTGATGA